>JAEEGH010003055.1_pt1 | contig 44509 bp, 35 predicted proteins | sample 9134181 | NCBI WGS metagenome assembly JAEEGH01 (sample SAMN16246544, study PRJNA631951) | gut metagenome | biome: gut microbiome; feature: rumen; material: DP-attached | host: Bos | place: Iran: Karaj | collected 2018-10
CCTTGCCGGACTCCAAAAGTTTCTTGGCCTCCACAACCTTAAGCAGCACTTCCGGAACCGCCTGTTTCCTGATAACGTAGTACCCTGTGTCCTGCTGCATCTCTAACCTCCGCATTTATGATACCTTGTTTTTCTGCTACGGACATTTGTGTGCGACGTAAAGAGTTTAGCATGCTAAAGTTTTAAAGGCAAGGCCTATTTTTGCCAAAAAAACATTTCCCTCCCCCATTCTCTTTGGTAATCATGCCAAACTACCGCTATTTACATGGGTTCCCATAGCACAATAGAAACATTTTACCATAAGAGACCCCTTTTGGCACGGGACAGATCTTTATTCGCGTATTGCGAGAAGGCTTAGGTTTTATGGGACTCCCATGATAAAATACGAAAAAACTGTGAACCCTTGGAATAATTGGTCTAAATGGGGTTGAGATATGCTATACTTTTTCATTGGTCAACGTGGTTTTTCGGGTTATAGGTTTATAGGTTTTAAATGAAACAAAAAGTTTTTAGGAATTGGTATTTTCTTATAGTTTTAGGTATAGTGTTTCTTCAGCTCGCCGTTTTTCTTATTGCAGGCGAATCTCATACGTTCATTGGCGTTCATGATAATCTGGACATTCACATAACCGATTACAAATTGTTAAAGGATAATAATGCGTTCTTTTCACAGGGAAAGACTATTCCGCTTCTCGGCGGTATTGACAGAAATTTCCTGCTGTCAGAGTTTTACGCTTATTCCTGGCTTTATATGATCCTTCCGAATTTCGCGGCGTATATTACGGGATATTTCCTCAAAATACTCATCGCACTCTTTTCGGGAATTCTCTTGGGTAAAGACATTTTAGGCGATAAATACAAAAGGTACGAATGGGCCGTGGTGCTTTTTAGCTTCATCTACGGACTGCTGCCGCTCTATCCGGCTTTTTCGTTTTCTTTTGCTTCGCTCCCGCTTCTGGTATTCATAATAAGAAGAATCAAGCGCAGTGACAAGAAGATTTATTTACTATTTGCTTTTTTGTACCCGATATTGTCATACTTTACGTTCTTCGGACCTTTTATTCTGGGTTATATCTTTATTTACTTCATTTATCTTTGGGTAAAAGAAAAAAAGATAAACTTTAGGATTTTTTTTGCGATGATCCTTATGTCCGCAAGCTATATCCTCATTGAATACAGGCTTTTTGCCCTTATATTCGGCTCCGGACAGGCAACAATCAGAGACACGATGGTAATCGACGATCTGTCTGCATCTGAGATCTTACACAGTATCTTTAATGTTTTTGTAAATAACATTTTCCACTGCGAAGATCTGCACAGAGTTGTTGTTTTACCTTTGTTCATCATATCTTTTGCAGCTATCAATTTGGGACACATAAAAAGAAAAGAATACAGGCAACTCTGCATCGATCCGTTTAATCTCGTATTTCTTTTTATAGTCGGAAACTGCATTGTTTACGGTCTTTACAACAATCATGCGGTCAGAACTTTATTCGAAAAGCTCGTCCCCCCTTTAAAGGGATGGCAGTTTAACAGAACAATATTTTTTAACCCGCTTCTGTGGTACGTTGAAGCCCTTATCGCGATGATACGTCTTTCAGACCACATTGCTTCCCAAGAAAGTAAAAAGAACCGTTTAAGCGCAATATTACCGTTTATCCCAAAGGCACTTACAATTATCGTCCTTCTCTCTGTGATCGGAACGCAGTCCTTATATAACGACTTCTTCAACACCTGTTACGTAAACACCTGGGAAGCATTTAATGGGCAGAAGTCAGAAACCCTGTCCTATGGCGATTTCTTTTCAACAGATCTGTTCGAAAAGATAAAGAAAGACATTGATTATAAAGGCGAATACAGTGTAGCTTACGGCTTCCATCCCGCCGTTCTTTCTTACAACGAGATTGCAACTTTGGACGGGTGCCTTAGCTACTACTATCAATCATATAAGGATTCATTCAGAAATGTAATTGCGCCTTCGCTCTCCGAATCGGAAGAAGCCCGCAACTACTACGATGATTGGGGCGCACGTGCCTATATCTTTTCAGGCAGCGACTACGGCATCTGGAATCCCGCAAGAACAGTTAATGTTGACGACAAGCGTCTTCTTATTGATAAATCAGCATTTGAGCAATTAAACGGAAAATATGTATTCTCAAGAATTGAGATTTCAAACGAAGATGAGATCGGCTTTAAGCTCATCGGTGAATACTCGGATGCAAACTCACCATACACCATATGGGTATATTCTTTATAAAAGGTTTGGAGATGTAAAATGAAAAAATATATTAAAATTGCCCGTCCCGATCATTGGATAAAAAACTTCTTTATCATGCCCGGAGTTGCAATCGCATTTTTATTAACCGAGCACTCGATACAAGATATAAATATTCTTAAACTGATATGCGGATTCTTTGCGACCTGCATGATTGCAAGCGCAAACTATGTAATAAATGAATGGCTCGATGCTCCGTTTGATAAATTCCATCCGACCAAGAAAAACAGACCTGTTGTAACCGAGAATATGAAATTCTCCGTAGTTATCGCGGAATATATCGCTCTTATCGCTGTCGGCGTTATTCTTTCTTTGCTTGTCGATAAGCTGTTTCTGCTGGTATCACTGGTTCTGCTGTTAATGGGCTTTTTATATAACGTTAAGCCTTTTAGGACAAAAGATATCCCTTATCTGGATGTTCTTTCCGAATCAATAAATAATATGCTAAGGCTTATGATGGGATGGTTTATTGTAACCAATTCGTCTCTCCCGCCTTCAAGCATTCTTATCGGCTATTGGATGGGTGGTGCATTCCTAATGGCAACAAAGCGATTTGCAGAATACAGAATGATCGGCAATCCTGAGGTGGCAGGTCTTTACAGACAATCATTCAAACAGTACACAGAAAAAACGCTGCTTGCATCAGCGCAGTTCTATTCACTTATATCAACATTCTGCCTGGGAATATTCCTGATAAAGTATCGCATTGAATATCTGCTTTGTATGCCGCTTATATTCATGTTATTTTCCTACTACATGGCAATGGCATTTGATCCCGATTCGGCAGTACAAAGACCTGAAAAGCTCTTTAAGGAAAAAAAGCTCATGCTCTTGGTATTCGTTATAACTATCGCCTTTATAGCGCTCACCGGCATAGACCTTGATTTCCTTCACGGCCTCACCTCTAACTCCCTCATTTGGATTCGCAAGGACTAATGTCTTTGTGCGTAATATAAAAACACCATCCGGATTCACAAAAGCCCCGGATGGTATTTTATTATTTATTTTCATTCATGTATGTTGTTGCTCTGTTCTGAATAGTATCTGCCACCTCTTCCGCGGTCTTCTGTCCGCCAAAAAAAGCCGGTAACTCTTCCATGATAATTCTATTGATCTCAGTGTAAAAGCCGAAATTATCATCATGATTTTTTATTGAAAGAATATAATTACTTAGTTCCTGTACCTCAGCTTCAGTCAAAGGAGTTGCCTTTATTCTGTCATAGCCCAAACTAAAATAATCGTCGTCTCCTTTTTCCTGTGTCGCTGCCTTTTTTGCAGCTTCAAATGATGCTTTATCCGAAGGAAAAGAACTGTAAATATTTGAAGAATCGTAATTTTCAAACATACTCTTTATAAATTGAACTGCAGCATCTTTATATTTGGTCTTACTATTTATGCCAACTTCAGCAAGAGGGCATATTTTAGCAGAATTCTCGCTGTTGCCGTTAATACATCCCACAAGCGAAATATCATCCTGAAATACTCCATATTTAAGCATTGCATAATCTCTGAAATTTGATAAAGGACTATACCTGAAGATTCCTTTATCCTCCAAATATCCCCTATCTTCATCAAACATTCCATAGTCGTACTCAGATTGTTCAGGGAACTTATCGGCAAAAGTAAGTATTTCTATAAAATCAGAGTCTGTAAAATTGCACTTTCCGTTCTCCGGATCCAAATACTTATCGAAATCCACCCCGCAATAAATAATACCTTCCTTATAGCTGTCACTGCCAAATGCAGCTTTATAACCAACACCCGTCTTATCTATGATTTCTTCACAATCACTTATCGAAAGACTTGTTCTGCCTTCCGCAAATCGTTTTCTCATTGCCAATGTATTAACAGTAAATCTGGAAAACACAGTGTAAATTTTATCTTTTGTATGCATCATCTCAAAAACATTCGGTAAAAACTCTATATTTTCAAGAGCTCCTCCCTTATCAAAAAGAGGCCCCAGATCCATCAAGACTCCCTTATCTATATAACCTGATATATCCGAACTATCCGCGCTTACCGCCAAAATATCGGGAGCCTTTCCCGATAAAATATCAAGGTTAAACTTTTCTACGCTCCGGTCTGCTTCATCGTCAGAAAGACAATCCTCTGCATAATCTATAACCTGTATTCTATACTCATCATTCGTTTTGTTGAATTTATGTACTTCATTTATAATATCACTATTTATATAAGTTCCTCCGAGAGTAACCGTTGTCTTTTCTTTTATATCTTCAGGATTAACTTTGGTAAGCTTGGATAAATATACTCCACCGTTGTCTTTACAAAAAGTCGCCCAAAACTCGCCTTCATTTACTGCTATAAATCGATTAATACCTTCCTCAAAACCAATATCAGAATCCCGAAGATTTGCAATCTCAGTAATCTTATCTTCCTTACTGTCATATCCATAGATATAGTTACCAAGTGCTGCATACAGACCATAACCTTCTCCTCTTGAAAAAGATAACCCTTTGTCAGCATTATTTTCACCAAAACACTTGCTTGGTTCTCCTATTTTTCCATTCGCAAGATCAACTTTCCATAACCGGCTATCGTCAAGATTATAGCTATGTATATACAGCTGTTCATCGCTTCCTTTAATAAGTCTGCCTCCATTTTTAAAAGAATGCAGTAATTCGGGGTCGATGATGCAAGTTAATCCGTCCTGTTCGCTATATTTTTCAACTCCTCTTGAAGAACTTATAATAAGCCCGTTATCCTTAGTCCATGCAACACCTTCTATTGAAAACATACTATTCGCAGGAGCATCTGACAATAAATCTTCCCTTCCCGCTTCTTTTCCGGTATTGTCAAATTTAACAAGATAATAGCCTGTTTTCTGATCGCTTTCATCACTCTCATAATCAGAATATTGCATGTACAGATTTTCGGATTCATCCATTTCAAAAAAGGCATGTTTATCATTTGTAGAAACCGGAATTTCATATGACTTATCGACTGTTCCATCGGTATTTGCCGACACAAACTTATACTTTCCGACTTGATCTAAATAGACACACTTTATCTTGCCTCCTACATAATCAAGATAAACATCTTCTGAACCTTCTTCAATAACCCCTTTAATTTCCTCCTCTTTAAAAAAATGATCTTTATCAATTTCTTTAATCTGATTTACGGATTTCACATCCGCACTGCTCTCTTTCTTACCGCATCCCACAACACTTGATACCAGAACCGCCATTGCAAGAACACTTACTGTAACCTTCTTTAAAAATATACTTTTTCCCATACGTTTTTTCATATTTCTATTCAGTGATCGTGTCTTTAACACTTTTACTTTTCCCGATAATAAGTTATCAAAACCCACTCCTTTCAAAAATTTCACCTGCAAGTGTATTTTCAGTATTAGTTATCTCTGTGAAATCTTCAAGTTCCACTTCGAGCAATCGTGTTTCCATTGTGGTAACATGCCCATTTCATCAGTGTTTTAAGTTATTTTGCGCATCTCTGCGGAGCCTTTTTTATATCATAGGAAAAACTTCCTAATAGAAAAGGCCATGGTATAAAGAGAATACCATGACCTTTCATAACGCTTATTTAATATAAACTCCTGCTCTTGAGTTGTCTTTTATTTTATATCTTCAGGACTAACTTTGGTTAGCTTGGATAAATATATTTCACCGTTGTCTTTATAAATAGTCGCCCAAAATTCGCCTTCATTTATTGCTGTAAATCGACCAATACCTTCGCCAGAACCAATATCAGAATCCCGAAGATTTGCAATTTCAGTAATCGTATCTTCCTTGCTGTCATATCCATAGATGTAATCGCCAAATGCTGCATACAGATCATTTCCTTCTCCTCTTGAAAAAAATAAAAGTTTGCCTGCAGCATTTTCACGAAAGCATTTGCTTGGCTCCCCTATTTTTCCATTCGCAAGATCAACTTTCCACAGTCGGTCCTTGTCATTGTTATTGCCTTTTATGTACAGCCGATTATCGCTACCTTTAATAAGTTCTCCGCCGCGACTGAAAGAATACAAAAATTTTGGTTCTATGATACAAGTAAATCCGTCCTGTTCACTATATTTTTCAATTCCTCTTGAAGAACTTACAATAAGCCCGTTATCCTTAGTCCATACAACACCTTCTACCGAAAACAAACTCTTCTCGGGAGTGTCTGACAATATATTTTCCCTTCCGACTTCTTTTCCGGTATTGTCAAATTTAACAAGATAATAGCCTGTTTTCCGACTGCTTTCATCACTCTCAAAATCAGAATATTGCATATATAGATTTTCTGATTCATCCATTTCAAAAAAGGCATGTTTATCATTTGTAGAAACCGGAATTTCATATGACTTATCGATTGTTCCATCGGTATTTGCAGATACAAACTTATACTTTCCGGCTTGATCTAAATAAACACACTTTATCTTGCCTCCTACATAATCAAGATAGACATCTTCCGAACCTTCTTCAATAACCCCTTTAATTTCCTCCTCCTTAAAAAAATGATCTTTGTCTTTAATCTGACTAATGGATTTTGCATCCACACCGATTTCTTTCTTGCCGCATCCTGTAACACTTGATACCAGAACCGCCATTGCAAGAATACTTACTGTAACCTTTTTAATACTTATACTTTTAACCATATGATACTTCTATATTTCTATTCAGTGAACATTTCTCTTATTCACCCTCTCAGTTGATAACAGCTTCCAGCTTTTTTCTCTTTTTCCACAGTGCGACAGCCTGAAAAACAATCAATCCGTAAACAGCTACATCAACAAGCAACATCAGCACGTTATTCATCGTAAAACTAGCTCTGAGGCCAAAATCAACATTGCTTATGACACGCTCATCAATATAGTAACTGTTTGTTTCTTCTATAGCATATTTAATCCAGTAAATTGTATAGCTCAGATTTAATATTACTTCCAGTAATGAAACAAAAACGATCATTGTAGGAACAATTTTTTTATTACTTCCTCGAATAAATAGGAAATATGCCAAAACTGCCCCACTGATTGTCGGAACAAGAAAGATGAAAAAATCAGCGATAATATAACGCATTTCAGTGACAGCATAACCTGTTACAATACCCTCTAATATCCACGTAGCCAGCACCTGCGCAAAATTTATAAGGCTTGTCAACGCAAGATACAGAACTATTATACCTCCCGTCATCTTGGGAGAAAGTTTTCCTTTTATTGCTTTATCGAGGCCAAAAGCAAAAACAACTATCTGCATAACAATTTTAATCATCGGCATTATCTGCTTTGTATCAAAATTCATCATTGCAACACTGACATATCCGATCAGCTCTGCTTCTGCTCCTACAGGTCCCCCAAAGCCGACTGCTTTGGTGTAAATCAAAAAATAATTGGAAATGTGGCTGACAATTGCTATCAAACATGAGAATATTACAAATGCATAAAGAGCAATTATTATATTATTCGCCGTTTTGTTTTCAACTACAGGATTTCTTTCCACTTCCAAAGAAATATCTTTTCCCGATAATAGGTTGTCAAGACTCACATCAAGAATTTCCGCTATTTTCTGTGTAGTAAGAAGATCGGGAAATCTTTCGCCGCACTCCCATCTTGATATAGTCGGTCTTGTTACAAATAATTTTTCCGCAAGAGTCTGCTGCGTCATCCCTTTTTCTTCACGCGCTTTTCTAAGCTGCTCGCCAAATTCAACCATATATTATCAGTTTTACTCCTTTCAAAAATTTCACCTGCAAGCGTATTTTCAGTATCAGTTATCTCTATGAAATCTTCAAGTTCCACTTCGAAAAATCGTGTTTCCATTGTGGTACCATGCCCATTTTATCAGTATTTGAAGCAATTAATAAACATTTTTTGCGCATGCGAAAGGCCATGGTATGGGGAATACCATGGCCTTCCATAACGCTTATAAAAGGAAAGAGTATCTTCACCTCGCGGACAAGCAAGATGAAGAGTAGTAAATAACTAAGTCAGATTATCCCTTTACACCACCGAGTGTAACACCGCCGACGATGTGTCTGGATAATAAAAGATAAACAACTATAACAGGGAAGATAGAGAATGAAATCATTACATATACCTGTCCCATGTCAAACTTAAGCCAGTCTGCACTTCTGAGCTGAGCTATAAGTATAGGAAGTGTCTTCTTTGTGTCTGTGTGAAGCACAAGTGCCGGAGTAAAGTAGTTATTCCAGCTTGTTACGAAACTGAAGATTGCCTGAACAGCAACAGCAGGTTTCATAAGCGGTACTACAATCTTGTTGAATGTGCCCCACTCTGTAGATCCGTCGATTCTGGCAGCTTCCACAAGTGAAAGAGGAAGTGTAGAATCCATGTACTGCTTCATAAAGAAAAATACAGCAGGTGAAGCAATAGCCGGAACAATAAGTGGTGTAAACTTATCATCCAATCCCATCTTTCCGATAAGCTGCAAGAAACCAAGCGCAGTTACCTGAGTAGGGATCATCATAACCATCAAAATGAATGTAAAAATGAACTTCTTAAGCTTAAAGTCATAAGCGTGTATTGCATACGCTGTCATCGTTGAAAAATATGTAGCAAACACCGCTGTTAGTGTAGCAACAATAAGCGAATTAATCAAGCCATTAAATATCGGTAATGTTCCATGAACCAGATTATCCCAGTTTGTCGCGAGGAAATTACTCGGATATGGCCTGAAACCTTTTGTAAGTTCTGCATTTGATCTGGTTGAATTTATAAACAACACATAGAACCAGAAAAGGCAGATGAATGTTATCAATACAAGTACTATATACGCTATCACGCGCCTGGCGTGAACCGATGCTCCGGTATCACTCTGTCCGGCCATCGCAATTCTTTTTTCTTCCATTGTTAAGCCTCCAAATCAATCCTTATCTTCGCTTGCCGTAAACTTGAAGACGATCAAGCTAAGTATACCGGTAATAATAAACATGAATACCGAAAGAGCTCCACCAAGACCAAAGTTCTTACTGAAAAGATGCTTGTTAAGATACATGATCAAGGTCATTGAAGATCTCATAGGATCACCGGTACCGTTTGTCAGGATCTGAGGTACGTCAAACATCTGGAGTCCGCCGATCAATGATGTAATCATAACATAAATAAGAATCGGTTTTAACAAAGGCAATGTAATTTTATAAAAAATTTGAGTGGCTGTAGCACCGTCAACCTGTGCTGCTTCGAAAAGTGAAGGGTCAATACCCATCATTCCCGCCATCAAAAGAATTGTCGTATTTCCAAACCACATAAGGCAGTTCATAAAAGCAACCAAACCACGAACCGACCATACATGTGACATAAACTGATAAGGTTCTTTTAATAATCCAATTTGTACCAAGATCGAATTGATAGGGCCTGAATTTGAGAACAATGTGAAAAACAACATCGCAAATGCCGAAGCCATTATCAAATTGGGAAGGTAAATAACTGTCTTAAAAAAGCCTTGTGCCTTCAATCGCAGTGACGGATCTGTAAACCATGCTCCCAATAAAAGTGAGAGAAGGATCTGAGGGACAAATCCCAAAATCCACATTATCAAAGTATTCTTTAAATATGTAGGAAGATCTCCGTTTGTAATTATTGTTGCAAAATTTTGTAATCCAACAAAATTCGGACCAATCTGTTTTAATCCCGAGCGATAATTCTCAAAGAATGAATTATAAATTGTTGAAAAAAGCGGTATCATCTGAAATACCAGATAAATTACCACGAACGGAATAAGGAAAATGTAGCCCCATTTATTATAACTGACTACTTTGCTCTTCTTTTTCATACCCGTTACCCTTCTAATATATATTTGTGGAACGCATTGCGAACAATGCGTTCCACAATGATAAAACTAAAACTACCTATTTATTTGCTGATTACTCAGTCTTTAATTCAGGATACTTCTCAACAATAGCTGAATTGAACATCTCAAGAGCCTGGTCGAGAGTAGCGTTGCCGTCGAAGTAATTCTTCATAGCTTTCTGGAACTCTTCGTTACAACCCTGATCATATTCGCACTGGTTAGAAAGATCGCACTTCTCAGCACCGTTGCAGAACATTGCAAGAGGGTTCTGTCCACCAAGAGGAGCAAATGCATACTCGTCCTTAGTTGCTGCTTCTTCCATAGCAGGCTTGTTGTTTACGAAATCACTGTCCTTAGCAACGATATCAAGCATGATATCCTTGTTTGTTGTGAGCTGCTTCATAATATCTGCAACAAGTGAAGCATTGTCTGTTCCCTGAGCTGCGCAGATCCATGTTCCGCCCCAGAAGAATCCCTGAGGTCCCTCTGTTGCTCCCCAGCCACCTGCATTAGCAATTGAGCCTTCTGTGTCGGCAGCCATTGAGAAGTTGATCATCCAAGCGGGTCCAAAGTAGCAGAATGTCTTTCCGTCAGGATAGAATCCCTTGCTCCAGTCATCGCTCCAAAGATCTGATGTAGAACCAACCTCTTTAGCGTCAACCATCTTCTTTGTCATCTCAACCCATTTCATGATGCTGGGATCTACTTTAACAACACCGTCCTGTACCCACTTAGAAGAAACGTTGTTAGAGAATACACGATAAGCATCGTTAGTTGTTGATGTCATGCTGTATCCCTTAGCCTTCATCTGCTCAGCTGTCTTAAGGAATGTATCCCAATCAGCTACAGACTTCTGAACTTCAGCAGGATCGTCCGATCCAAGAACTTCCTTTGCAGCCTCACGGTTGTAAATAAGAACACCGGGGCAGCCCTGCCATGAAAGACCCTTGAGCTTTCCGTTAGAATCTGTCATAACATCCTGTGTATATTTGTACTGGTTAGCAATGTCAGCGTCTGTGATACCAAGATCTGCAACAGGCATTGAAACGTCAGCATCTACATATTTAAGTGCGTAGTCAGCCTCTACAAGGAAAATATCAATCTTATCATCAGCAGCTGCATCAGCCTGCTTAAGAAGTGCCTCATCGAGGTTGTTCTGATAAGCATTGTTCTCGTTAGGTGTGATGTTCCACTTTACAGTAACATCACCGATTTTTCCTGAAGTAGCATCTGTCTCTGTGTATCCAGGATAGTGATCTGCTACTCTGCTCTTGAACTCTTCGTTCCAACAATAAATATTGAGGACTTTACCCTCATCTCCTGCAGCTGCAGGTGCATCTGCTGCAGTTGCATCTGCTGCGTTTCCGTCAGCTGATGCTCCGGTCGAAGCAGAATCTGCGCTTCCGCCGCAAGCAGTGAGCATTCCTGCTACCATAGTCATAGAAAGAAGTAACCCAAGTACTCTTTTCTTCATAACCGTACCTCCCATTCTTTTGCGTTAAATAATTGTTGTGTGTATTTAAAATGGCTAAGCCATCTCAAATCTTATTGAATTCTTTTAACTGATTCCCCTGTTTCCAATGTACCTTCAACAACAATCTGTTCAACAAGTGTCCCCTTTGGATTATTGATGAGGTCGATCAGTTTGGTTGCCGCTATTCCACCAATTTTCTCAGAATTCTGCACCACTGTGGTAAGTCTCGGAGAAAGACGCTTTGCAAGTTCAAGTCCATCATATCCTGCAATTGAAATATCTTCCGGTATTCTGAGATTTCTCTGTCTTATAGCATTTATTCCGCCAAGTGCCGCAAAATCATCGGGATAAAGAATGCATGTCGGCGGTTCCGGAAGATCCAAAAGCTTGTTAGTTGCCTCATATGCGGCATCAGTATCTCTATAAGGAGATACAACCACATATTCATCCGGAATCTCTACTCCCAATTCCTGAAGTGTCTTATAAAAACTTGTAAGTCTGTTCTGTGTAACGGATGAACCGGCACCGTGAACATATGCCACTTTCCTGTGTCCCTGCCCGTAAACATAATTTACAAGCTCTCTCATCCCTTTTACATTATCAGACACGACTGAAGTCCTGTTAAAAAAGATATGGTCGATCGTGACGACCGGTATATTGCTCTTAATAAGTTCCTCAACTTCCGGATCGGAGAAATCAACACATGCTATAACCACTCCATCAAAGCCTCTGTATATCGCATGTGACAGATAGGACATATTGTTGATCTTCGCCTTACCTCCATTAATGAAGGTTATATCAAAACCATTCTCCTCCGCAGTCTTCTTAAAACTGTTAAGCACATGATTGAAATAGTCATGTGTGAGACCGCTGTTGGCTTCATCCACAAACAAGACACCGATATTGTTGGTCCTGTTCGTCTTAAGAGCCTGCGCAGCCGCATTCGGATGATATCCGAGCTTATCAGCAACTGCCCGTATATGTTCCTTAGTTTCCTGCCCTATGTCGCTATGATCGTTTAGTGCCTTAGACACTGTAGCTATGGACACTCCACAAGCAACGGCAATATCCTTTAATGAAACATTACGCTTAGCCATATCAATAAATACCTTTGAACTTAATCGTTTTCGCACGATAAATATACATCATAATGACTTTGGAAGCAATAAAAAAATCGTTTTTTTTGTGCAAATTATATATCTTTGTTTGTTTTTTACAAAATCTACTCTCTTTTTTCATATATAATTCTGATTTTGGTTACGATTAGTTAATGATTTAGTAAAACGTTTTCGGAATATCATTTATCCCCAGTATCCATCTGCGGTTTTATGCGCGTTATCTCTGAAACGCGCACAGGGCAACGGTTTAAGGGTAATAATATTTGTGATATTTTGTGTTGCAATATAGTGCCTTCCCATATATAATGTCTCTAGTAATTATCTTAAACGTTTAAGTGAACGGAGGTTATATTTATGAAATTCGGCTACTTTGATGACAATGCATGTGAATATGTCATCACTACACCAAAGACTCCTCTTCCCTGGATCAACTACCTCGGAAACAAGGAATTTTTCTCATTAATATCGAATACTTGTGGCGGATATACTTTTTATAAGGATGCTAAGCTTTTAAGACTTACAAGATATCGTTATAACAATGTGCCTTATGATAACAACGGCAAATATTTCTATATTAAGGATGAAACAGATAAAGCAAATGAAGTTATCTGGAATCCCGGATGGCAGCCTGTAAAGACAACTCTTGACAGCTACGAGTGCCGTCACGGATTAGGTTATAGCAAGTTTTCATCATCAAAATCAGATATCAAAGCCGATGTGTTAACTTTCGTTCCTATGAATGACAATTGTGAAGTTTCCAAGATCACAATCACGAATAATAAGAAAGAAGATGCTAAGCTCGTTCTCTTTTCATATGTAGAATGGTGTCTGTGGAATGCAGATGACGATATGAAGAACTTCCAGCGTAACCTCAGCACAGGTGAAGTTGAAGTAACAAACGACGGAGCAACTCTTTTCCACAAGACAGAGTACAGAGAGCGTAGAAATCACTATGCGGTTTACGGCGTAAATACAAAGGTTGACGGCTTTGACACAAGCAGAGATGCATTCCTCGGAGCATACAACGGACCTGACAGCCCGGATGCCGTTGCTGCCGGAAAGTGCACAGGTTCTGTTGCAAGCGGATGGTCTCCTATCGCCGCTCACCAGATCAACATCAATCTTAAGCCCGGCGAATCCAAGACATTCATCTTCACACTCGGATACATCGAAAACCCTGAAGATGACAAGTGGGAATCACACGGTGTTATCAACAAGAAGCCTGCATACGCACTTCTTGATGCTTACAAGACTGAAGAAGCTTTCGACAAGGCACTTGCCGAGCTTAACGATTACTGGAAGAATCTTCTCGGAATCTATCATGTATCTTCTTCAAACGAGAAGGTTGACCGCATGGTAAATATCTGGAACCAGTATCAGTGTATGGTTACATTCAACATGTCAAGATCTGCTTCTTATTACGAGTCAGGTATCGGCCGTGGAATGGGATTCAGAGATTCTTGTCAGGATCTTCTCGGTTTCGTACACCTCATTCCGGACAGAGCAAGACAGCGTATCATTGATATCGCTTCTACTCAGTTCCAGGACGGAAGCGCTTATCACCAGTACCAGCCTCTTACAAAGAAGGGTAACTCAGATATCGGATCAGGCTTCAACGACGATCCACTCTGGCTCATCGCAGGCACAAGTGCATATGTAAGAGAAACAGGTGACCTTTCTATCTTGAAAGAAATGGTTCCTTTCGATAATGATATGAGCGTTGCAAAGACACTTATGGATCACCTTAAGTGCTCATTCAACTTCACTGCCACTCACAAGGGTCCTCACGGTCTTCCTCTTATCGGACGTGCAGACTGGAACGACTGTCTCAACCTCAACTGCTTCTCAGAGCATCCCGGTGAGTCATTCCAGACATTCGGTCCTTCGGAAGGTCCTGTTGCAGAGTCAGTATTCATTGCCGGTATGTTTGTAAAATACGGTGAAGAATATGCTCAGCTTGCTGAACTCCTTGGAGATGACGCTGAAGCAAAGAGAGCTAGAGAAGAGATAAAGAAAGTTTACGACGCTGCTTGCACAGCAGGTTGGGACGGCGAATGGTTCGTAAGAGCTTATGACGCAAACTCCAACAAGGTTGGTTCAAAAGAATGTGAAGAAGGCCAGATCTTCATCGAGCCTCAGGGATTCTGTGTTCTTGCAGGAATCGGTGTTAAGGAAGGTCTTGCTGAGAAAGCACTTAAGAGTGTCGAAGAAAGACTTGATACAAAATACGGCGTAATGATCTTACAGCCTGCTTATACAAAATATCACCTCGAACTTGGTGAAGTAAGCTCATATCCACCGGGATACAAAGAGAACGGCGGTATCTTCTGCCACAACAACCCTTGGGTATCTATCGCCGAGACAGTTCTCGGACACGGCGACAGAGCTTTTGAGATCTACAAAAAGACATGTCCCGCTTACATCGAAGAGATCAGCGAAGTTCACTGCACAGAACCTTATGTTTATTCACAGATGGTTGCAGGAAGAGATGCTAAATTCTTCGGACAGGGCAAGAACAGCTGGCTTACAGGAACCGCTGCTTGGACATTTGTAAATATCTCCCAGTACATTTTGGGTGTATATCCCACACACAACGGTCTTTCTATAGATCCTTGTGTACCTGCAGATTTCGGTGACTTCACTCTCACCAGAAAATACCGTGGTGCTACTTACAACATCAGCGTTAAGCAGAACGGTGCTCAGAAGGGTATCAAGAAGCTTACAGTAAATGGAAAAGAAATAAGCGGAAACATCATTCCTTACGAGGAAGGTGTAAAAGAATACACAGTAGAAGCCGTTATGGGTTGACCTTAACCGCACTCCTATTCTTCATAGCCCGCGAAAGCGCTATTTATCTGCGTTTTCGCGGGCTATATTCATGTAAAGTTGCACGATTGACCGATTATATGTTAAAATACAGTGTCTAAGTCGGAGGTGAATATGAGTACTAGTAATAAGCCCAGACAGCAAAGGTACCACAGAAAACACAGACACAAGCGAAGTTATACATTTATGGTTATTTCAGGAGACTCTGACGGTGTAACGAAGCGTCTCCATCTGAATCATTTTCAAACACAATGGTTAGCATACTCTATTTTTGCATTTGCATTATTTTTAGGATGTTACATCATCTATAGTATTATGACCATTTCTAATTTGAAGTCTATACAAGCAGAACAGAAACAAGAAATCTCAGATCTTCAAGAAGAAAACAGCAGTCTATCAGCTTTATATGAGAGCGCAAGTTCTAACTCGGAACATATTCAGGCAGCCCTCAGCGAAAGGCTTAAGAACGAGCGTCAAGCCAGCGAAGAAGCTGAAAAAATGGCAATTCCTTCCGGATTTCCTTTAACAGGAACCACACCGCTTCCCACCCAGGCAGTGGATGATCCGAATGCCACCAATATAACCAAGCTTACCGACAAGAACAAGGATACCGCAACAGGAAATCCTCTGGTTCTATTTACAGCAGCTTCCGGAAGTAATATTATAGCTACCGGAAACGGAAAAATTATGACCGTAACTTCAGACGCGAAGTTTGGACACATTGTTTCCATCGATCATGGAAACGGATATATTTCAATTTACCGAAACGAAGGCACACCTGTTGTTTCGGAAGGCGATACCGTTGACAGGGGCGACCTGTTGTACGTTGTAGGCAGCCAGAACAAAACTTTAGGATATCAGATACAGAAGGATGAGAAATACGTAAATCCTGAAGATGTAATGGATATCAAGGGTTAAATGGAGGATTCATTATGTTTGGAAACACTAAAAAAGATTCTACCAATGCAACTGACAATGAAATACTTGAGCAGGTAGGAACTATTATCGGTCCCGGTGCCGTAATCGACGGCCCACTTACTACAAAAGATTCAACAAGGATCGATGGCACTATCAAAGGCAACGTTAATATTAGCGGTGCTCTCATTGTAGGTCAGGAAGGTAAAATTTTTGGAACTGCTTCCGGCGTAAATATTTATGTAGCCGGCGAAGTAAACGGAAATCTCTCTGCTCCGCAGGGAAAAGTTGAGATCAGCGATACCGGAAAAGTTGTCGGCGACGTCATCTGCAAAGGTATTATTATCGATGAGAATGCTATTTTCCAGGGCCGATGCGAAATGACAGGTCTTGAGAGAAATTCGGCAGATATTGCAAAAGAAAGAGCTGCTGCCGTAAAGGAATCAAATGAAGCCGATAACGAAAACAATTCAGAGGCTAATGAATCCGACGAGAAAAAAGTAATTTAAGTAAATTTTCAGATTAAATAAGCGCTTCGATTAAAATCGAAGCGCTTATATTTTTGACCCAATATCAATTCCGAAATCACTCTTGCAATCTATCGAATACGAGCTCATATCCATCATCGCCGTAATTCAACGAGCGGTTAACTCTGCTGATGGTCGCTGTTGATGCTCCTGTCTTCTCTGCAATCTCAAGGTATGTCTTATGCTCTTTAAGCATTGAAGCCACCTCAAATCTCTGAGAAAGAGATAAAAGTTCGTTCACGGTGCAAAGATCATCGAAAAAACTATAACATTCATCTTTATTCTGAAGGCATAGAATTGCGTCAAACAGATGATCCACAGCATCTGTTCTAATCTTTTTGTTCATTTCGCCATCCCTCCGATTTTTCTAACACAAATTTGTAAACTATATTGCGTTAATAATAAACCTTTGTGCTTATATATTTTATCACTTTAAAATCTTAAAGTAAATAGGAAGATATACTTTACTTTTTTAGCTATTTATGCTATTGTTAGTTTGTTGTCATGGACAACAGAACGATTATTTTTTTATTTTTTAGTGGAGGTATTACAATGAACAAAGGTACTGTTAAGTGGTTCAACAACCAGAAAGGTTATGGCTTTATCTCTGATGAGGCTGGAAACGATGTATTCGTACATTATTCAGGACTTAACATGGAAGGCTTCAAGTCTCTCGACGAAGGCGCTTCAGTTGAGTACGATGTAATCCAGGGCGAAAAAGGACCTCAGGCCGTAAACGTAAACAAGCTTTAATTAATCAAAAAGTTGAAGCTAATTAATCAGACTACAAGTCGACTTATTCTTAAATATAAAAATAAATATTTAGAATTTGCAATATTGTATAGATGATTAATCAACAGAGCCATCCAACATTTGTTGGATGGCTTTTTTGTTTATCATTTACATATATCGATTATATCTTCCAGCTTAAGGCTACCGCCGAAAATCTCAAGGGCACTGCCTATTGTGACATCTACTCTTCCCTTTCCGATTTCCTTTAGCTCTTTTACATCGTCCAGACTTCCTGCTCCTCCGGCATAGGTAACAGGTATCTTTCCCCAGTCTCCGAGGATCTTCACCACGTTCTTCTCTATACCTTTTTGCTTGCCTTCAACATCAGCCGCATGAACAAGAAACTCATCACAATACTCTGAAAGCAGATCAAGCGTTCCCTCATTAAGCTCAACATCAGTAAGCTTCTGCCACCTGTCTGTTACTATGTAATACTTTCCGTCTACATTTTTACACGAAAGATCAAGAACAACCTTTTCTTTTCCGACAGCCTCTTTAAGCTTCTGTAAATTGGTATAATTGATCTCTCCGTCCTTAAACACATAAGAAGTGACGATAACATGAGATGCACCAGCATTTATAAATTCTGCGGCGTTCTCAGCCGTTATACCGCCGCCTACCTGCATGAGTCCGCGGCATGCTCCCAAAGCACCAAGTGCCTGCTTTTTCGTTTCCTCATAGAATGGGCTGCTTACAGGATTGAGTAATATTATATGTCCGCCCGTAAGCCCCATCTCCCGATACATCCCGGCGTAAAATGCGGCATCCTGTGAAGCTACATAGTTTTCTTTTGCCTCGTCATTTTTATCACGAAGGCTGCTCCCCACTATCTGCTTCACCTTGCCGTTATGAATATCAATACAAGGTCTGAATCTCATACGTTTCTCCTCAGGTGCTACGTCTATCAGTCAGGCAAGTACATCCGACATGTCATACAATCCCGCCTGCTTCCCTGAAAGGAACTTAGCCGCCTGGATCGCACCTTTTCCAAAGATTGCTCTTGAATATGCTCTGTGAGAAAGAGTTACAACCTCGTCATGTCCTGCAAAGATAACATCGTGGTCACCTACGATCGTTCCGCCGCGTACTGCAGAGATACCGATTTCCTTCTGAGGTCTCTTCTCTCTTCTTGTACTTCTGTCATAAACATAATCCATCTCATTATTAAGAGACTCGTTAATGCTGTCAGCAAGCGCGATTGCTGTTCCACTGGGTGAATCAAGTTTCTGATTGTGGTGCTTTTCTACTATCTCGATATCAAATCCCGCAGCAGCAAACATGGGAGAAACTTCCTTTAGCACCTTGATAAGCGCATTTACACCAACCGACATATTTGCAGACTTAAGAACAGCGACCTTTGTAGAAGCTTCTTTTACCTTCTTAAGCTGCTCCTCAGAAAGTCCTGTTGAGCAAAGAACAACGGGAACATTCTTGGCTGTGCAATAGTCAAGAAGTCCGTCTACCGCAGAAGCATTGGAGAAATCAACGATAACATCGGCTTCTGTGCTACATTCATTAAGGCTTCTGTACACCGGGAAATCGTAGTTATTGTCGCCAAAAGCGTCTACGCCCGCAACCACCTCTATATCATTATCTTCCTTAACAAGGTCGATGATAACCTTGCCCATACGACCGTTGCAGCCGTGCATGATCATTTTTGTCATTTTTGTTTCCTTTCCAAATATGTATATTCCAATCTGATTCTTTTGACGCTGATTTACTTCAATATATCATCAGATAAGACCAAACTTCTTCATCTCTTCCTTGAGCTTAGCGCAATTCTCAGGCTCCATCTCTGTAAGAGGAAGGCGAAGCGGACCTGCTGCAAATCCGATCATCTTAAGTGCACTCTTAACGGGAATAGGATTAACCTCTGAGAAAAGAGCTTTTACAAGAGGATATGCCTTGAACTGAAGCTTTCTTGCCGTCTCATAATCTCCTTCAAGACACTTTTGGCAGATCTCGTGTGTCTGAGCAGGTGCAACATTTGCAAGAACCGAAATTACTCCAAGACCGCCGACTGACATAAGAGGTACGATCTGATCGTCATCTCCGGAATAAAGATCGATGCATCCGTCTGCAAGCTGCATCATCTTGATAGTCTGAGACATGTTTCCTGTAGCATCCTTGATGGCTACGATATTCTTCTTCTCCTTGCAGAGCTTAACCGCTGTCTCGGGAAGGATGTTGCATCCCGTTCTGCTTGGTACATTGTAAAGAATGATAGGAATATTTACTGCATCGGCGATTGCAGAAAAGTGTGCAACAAGACCACCCTGTGTTGCCTTATTGTAATATGGAGTTACGCACAAAAGTGCATCTGCGCCATAGCTTTCAGCAAGCTTAGAGAGCTTGATGGCTGTCTCAGTGCAATTGGATCCTGTTCCTGCGATGACGGGAACTCTTTTTGCAACTTTATCTATACAGTACTTCACAACATCCATGTGCTCTTCTTCCGTCATGGTAGCTGCTTCACCTGTTGTTCCGCAAACAATGATCGCGTCTGTTCCGTTCTCGATCTGGAACTCGATAAGACGTCCGAACTCCTCGTAATTAACCTCTCCGTTTTCCTTAAATGGTGTTGCGATCGCAACGCCTGCTCCTTTAAATATTGCCATTTCTTCCTCCTTAATAAATAGCGCAAAAAACCGGCTCCGTAATCATACTGGGAGCCGGTAACATAATCTTTTCACTATAAAAAGAATAATGTTGATAGCGCCCCATCCTTAGATGACAGTCATACGGTTCTTAACCGTATGCCCAAGTAATTGACTTTCAGTGAGTCAATCCTTTCGGCGTATTTCCCTTTCATGCCGCTTCATCTGTGCCTGACACATCAGCGGCGTTACTTATTAAATACGCAACCTCTATCCAACTGTTTCTTATACAGATACTACACCAGCGTCAATGGACTGTCAACACACAAGCATTTTTTACCATAAACTAAGCATTATCTAAAAATGCTTTACGCCCCTGTTATTGTGACGTTCTCAATCTTTATGACGCTTGGTACAAGACATGTGTCATACTGGCGCAGTTCCTTTGAAAGCTTAACATCGCTGATGAGCTCGGTAAGAGTTCCCGTCACGGATCCTCCGCACACAGGTGTAACCTTATCTCCCTCATGCCAGTATGCAAGTCTGATCTCTCCGGCAATTTCTCCGGTGATGATATCTACACTAAAGTCTGAAAACTCAACAGGCTCAAGATATGTACCTGTCCTGATCTCGCTCTCTGAAAGCCTGCCGCCCTCAGCCTTAAAGTTTGTTGCAATGAAGGAATCCTCAACTCCGAGATAATGACGGAACTGAACGCCGCCCCAATAGCTTACGGGAACATTGTCCTTAATGATATCCATATCCCTGACCTCTGCACCTTCGGCATCAACAGGGAAGTTCTTGGAGGAATTGTTAAGCTCTTTTACCGCACTTATCGTAAAGGTATCGCCCTTAACATCGTTGCAGATTGCCTTGCCGATTTCCCAGTCAGACATTCCGCGGTACTTCATGGATGCCATCATCTTGTCAGTGATCCACCGGTAAATCTGGACGCTGTCCTGTGTAGAAAAAAGAACTGCCGCCTTGTAGGCAGAAGGTGTCGGTTTTGCAACAAGTCTGTCCCTGCCATACTTAAGAGTATCCGAGATCTCTTTTACCAGATTCTCTCTGTCGCAAGTTCCTGCGGTGTACATGCGGTAAAGCTCGATCTCATGTTCATCGTTTCTTGCGTTGACTACAACTTCTAAGGTTGAACTTGGATAAGAAACCGTGACATCGATGCCCTCGGAATTAACGTATCTTCTCTTGCAGTTCTCAGCAAAAATCTCATATGAGTTGATGTCCTCGCATGAAGTCTCGGGAATCTGCTGCATAACTTCGATGAAATCCTTTGCCATCTGCTGCGGATCAAAGTTCTCATTCACACCCTCAACAGGCTTCTTGTTGAGCTCGTAGTATGGGTTTTTAACATAGGCAGCTCTTTGATAAAGATTGTCGATAATCTTTTTTGCCTCGGCTTCTGTTGCTGTCGGCGCAATCTCCTGCGATGCGCTTCCAAGAAACTTGCCGTCATCCAGCTTTCTGTGAACAATTACCTGTATGTGCTCAACATCGCGGACTCTGTTCTGATCAAGCCTGTGTTTGATGAAATAAAACTCCCAGCCCTCTGTACATGTATCTGTAACTTCCCAGGCATCTGCGCCCGAGCTTTTCAAAAGTTCAATTATCTTATCTGTCATCTTCTCATCCCCTTTATCCAAGTCTTGCCACTGCCTTCAGATATGGGCCACCGTCCGAGACAACAACCCATTCCTTGTGACCTTTTCCGCATGCTCCGTTTCCAAAGGACATGTAATCGTTGCTGGCCATGGAAATGGAGCCAAGAAGATCGGGCACATAGCCGGTGAGAACCACAGGTGAGACTACCTTTCCGGTGAGCTTTCCGTCGATGATCTCGTATCCCCTTGCTATGATGCACTGAATCCCCCAGTGCTTTGGATCCTCCATACCGGAATCAATTCCGGACAAAAGATATCCCTTCTTAACTGAAGCGATCATCTCTTCTTTGGTGGATGTTCCTTTATCAAACATTGTATTTGTCATTCTTGTATAAGCCTTGTGCTCGAAATTCTCTCTCTTTCCGTTACCTGTTGGCTTTATTCCAAGCCTCAGAGCTGCCAGAGCATCGCATATTCCGGTCTTAAGAATACCCTTGTCGATCTCTATAACATCTCCGGCCAAAATTCCTTCATCATCAAATGCAAAACTGGATACATCTCTTACACAAGTTGCACCTTCATGCATGGTAACAAGATCGGATCCAACTCTCTTGTCAATGTAATCTGCTCCGAGAGCTCTTTTCTTAACGAACATATCCATCTCAACGCCGTGACCGAATGCCTCATGAGCGATAAGTCCCGAAACCTCGGGAGTTGTGATGATTTCATATTCTCCGGGGATAACGTGCTCGGAACCAAGGCTGTCCTGAAGATCCTCAAAAGTCTTCTTTATCATGTCCCCAAGTCCGTCAAGGATCTCCGGCCCCTCTCTGTCAGAAAGTCCGTTCAATGCCTGGTTGCTCCTGCCATCACGGGAACCGACCATGTATACAAAACCTTCTGAATAAACATAGCTCTGACGAAGGTCCTTATTTGGCGTAAGGAACATCTTGCAGACATGGGTTGACTGACCGGCACAAATACAGTCAATTACCTCATCAGAAAGCGCCACACCCTCGTCGCTGAATTTCTGAAGCTTGTCAACAATAGCTGAAAGATCTGTTTCCTCGGGAAGTAAGCCTGTCTCCATCTCCACAAAGAGCTCCTGCTTCTCATCCTCAAGCTTTGGAGTGTTGTAGATTTCCGAATTTGTCTCTTTTAACACCACAAGCTGACGATCAAGAACTCCCTTAGCCTTGGCTGCCATAGCTACAGCATCGCCCTCAAATCTGTTAAAAGAATATTCGCTGTACAGACCGTCTTTGTAAACCCTTATAACGTTTCCTCTCTCTGTTGTAAGTGTTGATCCGTCAATAGTCTTAACGCGCTGAGATACTCTGACATTGAAACCTACAGAGTCTGTTGAAAGAACGCTGACATAGTCATAACTTTTTGCAAGCTCTGCTATCATCTCTTTCAGCCTCAACGCTATATCATTTAAATATATTGAAAATTTAGCTTTCATTTTTTCCTCTTTCATCAGTTTATTTTGGTCATATCTGTGCAATCACGCTCTATTTTAACACAAAAGGTTGGTTCTTCTGTGAAATTTTATGGTTGAACAATAAAAATGCGCGTGCTATAATTCCTTAGTTTGAAATGGATGTGTTTTTTAAGGAGACAAAAGATTTATGAAGCAGACAAGAAATGATGTTAGAAACGTTGCGATAATTGCACACGTTGACCACGGTAAGACAACTCTGGTTGACGGACTTTTGAGACAGAGCGGTGTTTTCCGTGAAGGTCAGGAAGTTGTAGAGCGCGTAATGGATTCCGGCGACATTGAAAAAGAGCGTGGAATCACGATCATGTCTAAGAATACAGCTATTACTTATAAAGATATCAAGATCAATATCATCGACACTCCCGGCCACGCTGATTTCGGCGGTGAGGTTGAGCGTGTTCTTAAGATGGTTAACGGCGTTATCCTTGTTGTTGACGCTTTCGAAGGCCCCATGCCCCAGACCAAGTTCGTTCTTGGAAAGGCTATGTCTCTCGGTCTTCCCGTTATCGTATGTGTCAACAAGATTGACAGACCGGAAGCAAGACCTAACGAAGTTATCGATGAAGTTCTTGAGCTTCTCATCGACCTCGGCGCAGATGACAACCAGCTTGACTGTCCGTTCGTATTCGCTTCCGCAAAAGCAGGAACATCATCTCTTTCACTTGATGAAGCAGGCAAAGATATGAAGCCTCTTCTTGATACGATCATTAATTATATACCCGCTCCCGTCGGCGATCCCGATGCGAGCACACAGGTCCTTATCAGCACTATTGACTACAACGAGTATGTAGGACGTATCGGTGTAGGTAAGGTTGATAACGGTGTTGTTAAAGTAAACCAGGAAGTTATCGTAGTAAACCACCACGAGCCTGAAAGACGCGTTAAGACCAAAATCAGCAAGCTCTATGAGTACGACGGTCTTGGAAGAGTTGAAGTTCAGGAGGCAAAGATCGGTTCTATCGTTGCCATCTCCGGTATCGAAGACCTCAAGATCGGTGATACAATCTGTTCAGTTGACGAGCAGGTTGCAATTCCTTTCCAGAAGATCTCAGAGCCTACTATCTCAATGAACTTCATTGTAAACGACTCTCCTCTCGCAGGTCAGGAAGGTAAGTATGTTACTTCACGTCACCTCAGAGACAGACTTTACAAAGAGCTCAACACAGACGTTTCTCTTCGTGTAGAAGATACAGATACAACAGAGACATTCAAGGTTTCAGGCCGAGGCGAGCTTCACCTCTCAGTTCTTATCGAGACAATGCGCCGTGAAGGCTTTGAGTTTGCTGTAAGTAAGGCTGAGGTTATCTATCATACAGATGAAAACGGCCAGAAACTTGAGCCTATGGAAAAATGCTACATCGACGTTCCCGACGAGTTCTCAGGAAGCGTTATCCAGAAGCTCGGCGAAAGAAAAGGTGAGCTTGTAAACATGGGTGCCGGAAACGGCGGATATACACGTATTGAATTCAATATCCCTTCACGTGGACTTATCGGTTACAGAGGTGAGTTCATGACTGATACAAAGGGTAACGGAATCATCAATACGATCTTTGACGGATATGCACCTTACAAGGGCGATATGAACTACAGAAAGACCGGTTCCGTAATCGCATTTGAGACAGGTGAGGCTACTGCTTACGGTCTCTTCAATGCTCAGGACAGAGGTCAGCTCTTTATCAAGACAGGTGACAAAGTTTACTCAGGAATGGTAATCGGAACCAGCGGAAAGAGCGAAGATGTTGAAGTTAATGTATGTAAGACAAAGCATCTTACAAATACAAGAACTTCATCTTCAGACGAAGCATTAAGACTTGTTCCTCCGAGAATCATGTCTCTTGAGCAGGCAATCGAATTTATTGACAACGATGAGCTTCTTGAGGTCACACCTACAAGCCTTCGTATCAGAAAGAGAATTCTCGATCCTACACTCCGTAAGAGAGCCGGATTTAAAAAATAAACCCTAAAAGAATTACATTAAAAATATAAAGGCAGATATTTATAATTTTAGCTCAGATTGTGCCAAGCGCTTCAATGAGCCCAAAACTTTGGTCTCATTGAAGCGGCACAAATTCGCAAAAATTACAAATATCCGCCTTGTTTTTTTATTGCAAGATTCTTTTTTCCTGATTTTTTCCGAATACTTACATGAGGTAATATCCCGCGTCGCCTTCAGTTATAGTAATCTTCCCTTCACACTTTTGAATTAGGCCTTCGGTGATTTTTTCTTTGTCTTCTTCTTTTACACAGATATCATATTGAACATTTTCTGTGTACCTCGGATCGCTTATGGAAATTTTATTTTGTTCAAGGAAATATTTTACGTTATTTATCATATTGTATGCGACTTCTATCGTAAGCTGTCTCGCGTATATCATCTCACCCGTTTCGGATGCCGCAATAGCCGCCTGAGCGGCCTGTGTATAGGCTCTAACAAGGCCTCCGGTACCGAGAAGAACTCCCCCGAAATATCTTGTAACTATCACAAGTGTATTGGTAAGTCCCGCGCCCGTGATTACCTCAAGTATGGGCTTCCCCGCGGTTCCCGAGGGCTCTCCGTTGTCACTGCATCTGGTATTCTCGCTGTTTTTTCCTATCACGTAGGCATAGCAGTTGTGCCGCGCATCCCAGTATTTTTTTGACACCTCTGCAATCTTCTTTTCTGCGTCTTCAACAGACTCAACTATATAAGAAGCACCTATAAATCTGGACTTTTTCTCAACAATCTCGCCCGTTCCTTCTTTTGTTACCACTTTATACGTTTTAATCTCACTCATAAAGCCATAATAACACACTTTCTTTATAATATCTTCAATTAGTGGTATACTAACATACATTATAAAAGGAATAAAAAGAGAGGGTTAATATATGAATTATGGTAAACGAGGTATCGTATCGCAAGCCAGGGTGCTTAGCTCCGGTACCGACAAATGGGGGAAAAAATTTGGACTATTAGGTTTTTACTCTCTGATATCAACAGTTTTGGCTGTAGCAATAATAGGAACAAGCGCCGCTCTTGGTGTTTTTATGGGTATAAAGGATCAGGTAACTGAAAAAGCAGAAGATCTGCAGACACTTGCCATGCCCAAAGGCTTTTCAACTTTTGTGTACGATCAGGACCAGAATCAAATCGCAAAACTTGATGCCGCTGATTCAAACCGTGTAGTTGTCCCGGGAGATAAAATTCCGGAAGCTATGTCCAATGCTTTTGTTGCCGTAGAGGATGAGCGTTTCTACGACCACAACGGAATTGATATTCACGGTATTATCCGTGCCGGATTTAAAGCTCTTTCATCGGGTGATATGTCACAGGGTGCGAGTACAATTACCCAGCAGCTTATCAAGAACACAGTATTTAGCGAGACTTGGACAAACGAGTCCAAACTTGAAAAGATAAAGCGTAAGATTCAGGAGCAGTTCCTTGCTGTTGAGCTTGAAAAGCAGCAGTCTAAAGACGAAATTCTTGTAAACTACATGAACACCATCGCCTTAGGTCAGAGTATCTACGGCGTTCAGGCTGCCGCAAAAACTTATTTTGGAAAAAATGTCGAAGACCTTGACCTCTCGGAATGTGCCGTAATTGCAGGAATCACTCAGAACCCCAGCAAATACGATCCAAGAAGACATCCTGAGAACAACAAGGAAAAAAGAAATATCGTCCTCGATAAGATGCTCGCGCAGGGCTATATCAAGCAGGACGAATATGATATTGCAAAATCAGATGACATATATGACCGTATCAAATCGGTGAACGAAGAAACAGAAGAAAATAAGAAAGTTAACTCTTACTTTGTTGATGCCCTTATTGAAGACCTCATCAACTCTCTTATGGATGAGGAAATAATGGGTGATAAAGTTATGACCAAGCAGCAGGCAATAAATGAAGTTTATTCCGGCGGTCTTAAAGTTTATTCTTCACAGAATAAGAAAATTCAGGATATTTGTGATGAGATTTACTCAAATCCCGAAAATTATCCAAAGGGAACAAAAATATATCCTCAGTATCTTTTGACCGTTCATCACAAAGACGGTTCAGTTGATAACTACAACAGCAATCACCTGGATAAATTCATGGGCGGCAAAGAAAAAATGATCTTCAAATCTCAGGAAGACGTAGATGCTGCCATTGCAAAATTCAAGGAGTCGGTTGTCGACGAAGCTAAGGGCGACGTAGTAAATGAGCATGACGAATCTCTGGAATATGTTCCTCAGCCTCAGATCTCATTGACAGTCTGTGATCAGAAGACCGGCCAGATTGTTGCGCTTATCGGCGGCCGCGGTGAAAAGAAACAGAACAGATCCCTTAACAGAGCAACAGGTGCCAAGAGACAGCCCGGATCTACATTTAAGGTTATCGCTTGTTTTGCACCCGGAATCGATCACGGAGATCTCACTCTTGCTACTACTTTTAAGGATGCTGAATTCCACTATGATGATGGACGCGGTAAAGCAGTTAAGAACCACTGGGGTGCCACATACAGAGGACTCCAGTCTGTAAGATATGCCATAATCAAATCAGCCAACGTTCTTACTGTTGAAGCATACACATATATAACACCACAGGTTGGTGCAGATTACCTGAAAAACAAATTCCATTTCACAACACTTACAAAAGGTGACCTTGAGCAGCAGGCCACTTGTCTTGGTGGTGTTGAGAAAGGCGTATATTGTAACGAACTTAACGCAGCATATGCCACTATAGCAAACGGCGGAACATATTATAAACCTCATCTTTTCCAGAAAGTTCTCGACCACGACGGTAATGTACTTATTGACAATACCGAGCCCAAAGGTGAGCGTGCCCTTAAGGAAACAAGTGCTTATCTTCTTAAAAGCGCGATGAAAGACGTTGTAACAAAAGGTACCGCTACCTCCGTTAACTTTGATAAAAGCACAGATATAGCCGGTAAAACTGGTACAACAACAGGTAACGTAGACGTTTGGTTTGCGGGATTTACAAACTACTATACCGCAACATCATGGGCAGGATATGACAACAACGTACACCTTCCAAACAGTGGAGCAGAACATGACCTCGCAAAGAGCATGTGGAAAAAAGTTATGAAGCAGATACATTCAGACTTAGAGCTTGCCCCCGCACAATTTGAGGTTCCTGACGGCATTGTTAAAATGGATGTATGTTCCCAATCAGGTCTTCGCCCGATAAACGGCTGTTCAGTAATAAATGAATTTTTCGATAAAGATAATGTTCCCGGTGAAAGTGAAATGTGTGATGTGCATGTCGGAGGAATGGGTCCTATGTGCCTTATCGACCATAAGCCCGCATGTCCGACTTGTCCTTTCCAAACTGTCGGCGAAAAAGATCCTATGAGACTTGAGAAGATTCAAGCAGGCTTTACGCAGCCGCTTAATTTTGGAGGTAACAATACAGGCGACAACTCCGGTGGCGGTGGTGACGGTTTCTTCGGAGGCTTATTGGGTGGCGAACACTGTCACCATGATCTTGGATTCATGGCACAACCAAATATAGCTGAAATACTTACAAATGAATTGATACAGAGCGGAAACCAGGATAAAGTTGAACAATACCAGCAAAGCTGGCAGAACAGCAACGTTTTCAATCAATTTATAGATGATTTTGTGAATGGTGGTGACCAGAATGGTGACAACCACGATGGCGACAACCATGATGGCGATAATCACGGCGGAGACGATCATGGTGGAGACAATAACGGTGATCAGAATCACGATTGGCAGAACAGCCAGGGTGATCAGCCTCAGCCTCCACAGCCCGATCCGCAGCCTGATCCGCAACCTCAACCGGAAGACAACCAGGGCGGCGACAATCAGAATAACTGATACTAAAGGAGAGGTCATGTTATGGACTTTGGAAGAAGGGGTATTGTAGCGCAAGCAAAGTCGCTTAGCGCACGTGCCGACAGATGGGGAAAGAAATTCAGTCTTTTTGGCTTCTACTCTCTCATCTCAGCAATTTTAGGCTCTATTATAATATCTGCAAGCGCCGGAATCGGCGTGTTTATGGGAATCAAGGACCAGGTAAACGAAAAAACCGAACAGCTTGAGAGCCTTGCTAAACCCACAGGTTTTTCTTCTTTTGTTTATGATATAGAAGGAAATAAAATAAAAAAGATTGACTCAGCTGACTCAAACAGACAGACCATAAACAAAGAGAACAGGGATAAGATCCCCGCAAATCTGACAAATGCTTTTATTGCCGTAGAGGACGAACGTTTCTATGAGCATAACGGAATCGATATTCACGGTATGATCCGTGCCGGTTTTAAAGCTTTTTCATCCGGAGATCTGTCTCAGGGTGCAAGTACGATAACCCAGCAGCTCATAAAGAACACAGTATTCAGAGAGACTTGGACAAAAGAGTCAAAGCTCGACAGGATCAAGAGAAAGATTCAGGAACAGTTCCTTGCGGTAGAGCTTGAGAAGAAGATCAGCAAGGAAGATATTCTTTTAAACTACATGAATACCATCGCCTTAGGCCAGAGTATCTATGGTGTTCAGGCTGCCGCCAACGATTATTTCGGAAAAAAAGTAGAAGACCTCGACCTCTCGGAATGTGCAGTAATTGCAGGAATTACTCAGAATCCCAGCAAATACGATCCGAGAAGGCACCCTGACAACAATAAAGAAAAAAGAAATATCGTCCTTGATAAAATGCTCGCACAAGGATACATCAAGCAGGATGAATACGATATTGCCAAGACCGACACAGTCTATGAGCGCATCAAAACGATCAATGAAGAAACAGGAAACAAACAGCCCAACTCATACTTTATCGATGCACTTATCGACGACGTAATCGCTTCTCTTATGGATGAGGAGCTTATGAGCCAGACAGGCAATAAGCCTATGTCCAAGTATGAAGCCGAACAGGCAGTATATGCCGGTGGTCTTCAGATTTTTTCATCGCAGGACAGCCATATTCAGAGCATCTGTGATGAAGTGTTCAGAAACCCCGATAACTATCCAAAGACAACAAAGCTGTTTCCGCAGCTCGCTCTTACAGTTCGTAATGCTGACGGCACAGTAAAGAAAAATTATGACAGCTTTGCAATGACAACTTTCATGGGCGGCGGAAAACCAAACGTCGGTAAAGACAGAATGATCTTTAAGTCCAAGGAAGACCTGGACGCAGCTGTTGAAAAATTTAAGGAATCCGTTGTTGATACAGAAAAGGGTGAATATGTAGGAGAAAAGGATATTTTCCTTGACTATGTTCCCCAGCCGCAGGTTTCAATAACAATTGCAGACCAAAGAAACGGCCAGATAGTTGCACTTATCGGAGGAAGAGGCGATAAGAAATTCAACCGTTCGCTTAACAGAGCTACAAAGTCTCCAAGACAGCCCGGTTCTACATTTAAGGTTCTGTCAACCTTTGCACCGGGAATCGATCACGGAGATCTTACTCTCGCTACTACATTTAAGGATGCCGAATTCCACTATCAGAACGGAAAAGGCAGAGCTGTTAAAAACCACTGGGGTGCCGAATACAGAGGACTAAAGTCTGTCAGATACGCAATAACTCAATCAGCTAACGTTCTGACAGTTGAAGCATTTACATATATAACTCCGGAACTTGGTTCTGATTACTTAAAAAATAAATTCCATTTTACAACGCTTACAGAAGAGGATTGCCATCAGCAGGCTACCGCCCTCGGAGGTATCGGAAAAGGTGTGTATTGCTCGGAACTTAACGCGGCATATGCAACTATAGCGGGTGGCGGCATGTATTACAGGCCTCATTTGTATGTGCAGGTTCTTGACCACGACGGAAATGTTCTTCTTGATAACGTCGCACCCGAAGGTGAACGTGCTCTCAAGGAGACAAGCGCATACCTTCTTACAAGCGCAATGCAGGACGTTGTTAAAGTAGGTACTGCAAGATCGGTAAACTTCGGAAAAACTGATATAGCAGGTAAGACCGGTACAACGACAAGTAACGTAGACGTTTGGTTTGCCGGCTATACAAATTACTACACCGCAACAACATGGGCCGGTTATGACAACAATGTACATTTGCCCGGAAGTGGTGACGAACATAATCTCGCAAAATCTCTGTGGAGAAAGACCATGGAGAAGATACACGAAGACCTCGAACCTATGCAATTTACAGCCCCACCCGGAATAGTTACGGAAAATGTATGTTCTCAGTCCGGACTACTCCCCTTCGAAGGATGTGGTGAAGTAATCAGCGAGATTTTCGATAAAGACAATGTTCCCAGTGAAATCTGTGATGTACACAGTCTCGGAGAAATATGTCAGCTCGACCACAAATCTGCATCACCCGAGTGTCCTTTCAAGACAATAGGCTATGGCGGTAGAGATCCCAAGAGACTTGAAAAAATCGCTGACGGTTTCCCGGGGGGCGTAAGCACCGGCGGTATGGCTGGTTCATGCCATCACACAGCGGAATTCATGTCGCAACCCGGTATTGAAGGTATTATCGCAGCCGAAAGAGCTCAGATAGGTGCAGGAGGAGGCCAGCCACAAGGCGATCAAAATCCACAGCCTCAACCACCGGATGGTCAGAATCAGGGCGAACAGCCACAACCTCAACCGCAGCCCGATCCGCCACCACAACCTCAACCTGAAGGAAACAATGAAGGCGGCTGATCATAGGATATAAATTTCAAAAGTAAATTATTGAAAACGCAGTTCATTACGGGCTGCGTTTTCTTTTTCCCTCTTGCAAAGCCATCACAACATATGTATAATCATTTTATTGTCTGTTTAGACATATGCGGATATGGCGGAATTGGCAGACGCGCTAGATTTAGGTTCTAGTGTCTTCGACGTAAGGGTTCAAGTCCCTTTATCCGCATTATAGTTTGAGGTTGTTTATGATGATTCATAAACAGCCTCTTTTCTTTGTATTTATGCGGATTACAGAACATACATATTGTTTGTGGGTGTTTGATAATTTCCCAGCAAATATTACAGTTCTTTTCTCTCAATCATCGATTTTATCTATATAATCACGATTTAATTATTCTACAACTACTGCTATAATATCTGCTGTAAATATTTTTATGAGGGATAATTTTTTATGAACAAAAAGATTGATAATTCGATCATAACAGGGCCTATTCTGGGAAGTATGCTCATGTACTTCCTTACGCTTCTTTTGGGCTCTTTTTTCCAACAACTTTACAATATATCCGACACTCTGATAGTCGGAAATGTACTGGGTCCCGAGGGGCTTGCATCCGTCGGAGGATCTTCCGCTATCATCGTAAATATCTTTGTGGGAATCTTCATGGGACTATCGTCCGGTGCAACGGTCATTATTGCGCAATTTTACGGCGCCAGAAGGGACGAAGACGTATCAAAGGCAGTTCATACCGCAATCGCTCTTGCGGTCGTTGGTGGGCTTATTATTACGTATTTGGGCTATACCTTTTCAAGGAGCATTGTTATCCTCATGGATACCGCTCCCGATATAGTGGATTCTTCCGTGACATATCTGCGCATATTCTTTATGGGAATGGTATTTAACTTTGTATACAACATAGGAGCCGGGATCTTGCGAGCTGTAGGCGATTCAAAAAGACCTCTGTATGTCTTGATAGTGAGCTGCTTCATAAATATCTTTTTGGATATCCTCTTTGTCGTATATTTCAAAATGGGTGTTGCAGGCGCTGCCATCGCTACAATAATATGCCAGTTCATAAGCGCATGTATTGTTATCTTTTTACTTACAAGAGCAAACGACTCATATAAGCTTGTACTTCGCAAGATTCGCTTTGATATCCATATGCTTGTAAAGATTATCAGCATTGGACTTCCTGCTGCCATACAGTCTACAATGTATACTTTTTCGAACCTGCTCATACAGACATCTATCAACAGATTCGGGCTTAATTACATCGCCGCGTGGGCAGCGTACGGAAAACTTGATTCAATATTCTGGATGGGTATAAGTTCTCTCGGAATCGCCGTTACAACATTCTCAGGACAAAACTACGGCGCAGGTAGACTTGACAGGGTAAAAGAAAGCACTAAGTGTGCCTTTGGAATCGCATTGTCGATCACCATTCCCATCACATTGATCTTCTATTTCAAAGCCGCTGAGTTAATGTCATTCTTTACGCCTGACAGTCCTGAAACTATAGCTATCGGTGTTCAGATGATGCATTTCCTCGCTCCTTTCTATTTCACTTTCCTGGGTGTTGAGATTTTTTCAGGAACGCTTCGAGGAATGGGAACAGCTATTATTCCTATGATCATCACGCTGTGCGGAATCTGCGCGCTTCGAATTGTATGGATAAAGGGAGTTCTTCCTTTTTACCCGCAGATTGAGACCATAGAAGCGAGCTATCCGATAACATGGATAACCACTACTATTCTGTTCCTATTCTATTACTTGTATTACATGAGATTTAAAGCAAATAAGGTTATAAAATGAAGTGCCGTATTTAAGGTTATTTCTCATTTACTTACGTATGATTGTATACTGCAGAAACATTGATTGCATAGATTATCTATGGCAAAAACACCGACTGCTTAGCTTGTCTACGACGCAAAGCACTGACTGCTTATTGTACCGACCTCCAATCGTTAGATTGTTAGATTTTGGTCTGACTTTTTTAGGGAAGGCACGTAGCGGTTGGTGCTTTTTGTATACCGTGACGGTGCCTTTTTATCTTGGAGGCGCATCTTATATGCGCCTCATGACTTATATGCTAGTTTTTACTCTCGCGGGTCATGTGCTCACCTTCATAAACCGCTATTTTCGAAACCTGCTCATGACCTATATACCCCAATCCTTCCTAAAAGGTCATGTAACTCTTTATCTTTTCGGCATATCTCATGCATATCTCATGACCTATATGCCCCAAACTCTCCAAAAAGGTCATACAACCCTTTATCTTTCCTGCGAATCTTATACGTTCCTCATGACCTATATGCGCAAAAGCCTTCAAAAAAGTCATGTAACTCTTTATCTTTACGGCATATCTCATACGAACTCATGACTCGTCTGTACTAATTCTTCCGAAAAAGTCATACAGCCGCTTCATATAAACAGTATTGCTAAGCAATTATCCTACATAAAAAGATCGAGGCATTTGATGATTGCAACTCTACCCTTACACAATCTACGCAATCCTACTCTGTATGGCACGCAATAGCTTTGATAAAACTTCAGCAAATGCTTAGCTCATGCGGAGCATTTTTGTTGAATAAGCATTTCAGAGAAATTTCCTGTGCAACAAAAAAACTGCTCAGCCTATAGACTGAACAGTTCCAATGAATGAGACATGGGGGATTCGAACCCCCGACAACTTGATTAAAAGTCAAGTGCTCTACCACCTGAGCTAATATCCCATGTATCTTATGTAATTATCTTGCGACGAAACATCTCACCGCTAACTGGGCTAGCCGGATTCGAACCGTCGTATGCAGCAGTCAAAGTGCTGTGCCTTACCGCTTGGCGATAGCCCAAGATTGTAAGAGCTTAACGCTATACTCCGCTGTAGCAATTACAAAAGTTGTTCCAGACTTGCACTATGTGCTTGTCAGAACCAAGTAATGCACCGATTTGAAATAATCTATCAAGTGATTACTCAGGGTGGCTAGAGGGACTCGAACCCTCGGTCTCCAGAACCACAATCTGGCGCGTTAACCAACTACGCTATAGCCACCATATAAAAATGTGCCCGAAGGGATTCGAACCCCCGACCCACGGCTTAGAAGGCCGTTGCTCTATCCAGCTGAGCTACGGACACATGTTTCAATAAAGCAGTGCACTGATTTGCCGAACTTGACGTTAATAAAAAGGAACTTCCGCTCTCGCATTCGCTCGCCGGAAGACGTTCGAACTAGCTTCGGTAAAACCTCAGCAAGTTCTCTCAGCTCGCCAAGTGTTCTGCTCAAAGCGGGTGATGGGAATCGAACCCACGTATCTAGCTTGGAAGGCTAGTGTTCTACCATTGAACTACACCCGCATAAACAATATTGAGTTAATCTTTGGCTTATCCCCTGATCGGGGTGACAGGATTCGAACCTGCGACCCCCTGCTCCCAAAGCAGGTGCTCTAGCCAAGCTGAGCCACACCCCGTCTTGTTCACATTAAGGTCTAAGCCGTAACGCGAGATTTATTATATAATAGACTTTCGGGGCTTGTCAACACCATTTTTTCTTATTTTTCAAATATTTTTTTATTGCAAAATCCCGTATTTACAGGTATTTAATTTCATATTTTATATCGTCGTTTTCAATCGTCAAAATGAGGTAACTCGGCCTTCTTCCCTCCTGCCTCGGATATGCGAGACTTCCCGGGTTAAAGATATAGACACCGCCCATGGTCTTCGCCACAGGCTTATGCGTATGTCCGAAAAAAATCAGCTCAGCTCCCCTTGCAATCCCTTCACTTCGAAGATTCTCAAGGTCCATACTTACAAGGTACTGATGTCCGTGAGTAAGGAACGCCTTATGCCCGTCCAGCGAAAAAGAAAGCTCTCTTCCAAGCGTTGAAAAAAAATCATTATTTCCCGCAACAAAATACACCGGACAATCGGCTGCAATGGCAAATTTCCCTTCGGAGCCCTCAAAGTCTCCGCAGTGTATAATTCCGTCAAGTTTCCCTTCAATATCAAGAACTTTATAAAAGTTGTCATCTCTACCGTGAGTATCACTCACGACCAAATATCTGTGCATCAATCAATCTCCCATTTCGCACCATTGTCGCGCATTACCTTAAACAACAGGCAGATATAAAAATCTGCCGCAAAACGACTAGGCCAGTTCTTCTTTAAGGAGTTTAGCCATCTCTCTAAGTGCTTTTCCTCTATGGCTTATAGCATTCTTCTCATCCGCGGAAATCTCTGCACTTGTCTTCTTGTACTCGGGAAGATAAAAGATAGGATCGTAACCGAATCCGTTTACTCCGGCAATCTCATATCCAATTATGCCTTCCATTGTTCCAACAGTTGAAAGCTCTTTTCCGTCAGGCAAAACCGCAGATATCGCGCATACAAATCTTGCGGTACGCTCGCTGTCCGGAACGCCGTTAAGTCTCTCGATAAGATTGTTGTTTTTCTCTGTATATGATGTTTCTTTTCCCATGTATCTTGCCGAATAAACGCCGGGTTCGCCGTTCAGATAGTCAATCTCAAGTCCCGAATCATCCGCAAGAACGATTGTCTCTTTTGCTTCCTCAGGGAACTTATCTTTAATAATCTGCGCTATCGAAGTTGCCTTTATCATCGAGTTCTCGGCAAATGTTTTGCCGTTCTCTTCCACGTCCTCAAAAACGCCTGCTTCTTTCATAGAGATGATCTCTATGTTCAGAGTATCCAAAATCTCGCGTATTTCTTTCAATTTGTCGTTATTTCCGGTTGCAAATACTATTCTCATTCCATCTCCTTATAGCCGTCTAAAATCGCCTGATAGATACCCTCAGCGGCCTTTTGCCTGTAAGAGCCCGAAGCAAGCTTATCCGCGTCCTTATTTCCCGTAAGATATCCCAGTGATATCTTGGCTGAAGGCACCACAGAGTTTTGGATGAAAGCATCGCTCTCATCACATTCATATATTCCAAGCGCCGTGTTTCCCGTATTGTCCGAGCAGCTTCGCTCCACAATATCGGCAAATCTCACATTGCTAAGATCTCTGATAAAAAAAGTACCGTTATAATACGTCTCAATTCCGTTATTATCCTTGTCCGAAGACTTTGACGCCGCCAATTTGACAGCCATATCGGCACAGGATTCTTTTACGAGCAGTTCTTTACTCTCATCCGAAATATCAGCATCCGTCATATGTGTGAAAAAAAACTTGATCTTATTCTCGACATCTTTCTCGGCTATACTTCTAAGCCTCTGCGCAACATCAAGAGTGACGTCGTTTTCGGAGACTCCGCTGCCGGGCAGAATGCCGCCAAAAGTTTTGTCTATTTCGGGATCGATCAGAACAATCTTGTCATACCTGTCTTTTGGCCTGAAAAACTCAACCTCAACAGTGCTGTGATCCGTGAGCGCGCTCTCGTTTGCATAAAAGCCGTCAAGCTTAAAATCAAGGCATACACTGCCGGCGTCATTTTCGGCATAGCAGACAGCGCTCTCCAAAATATCCGAATTTGAAAGAATTGCATTATCGCCATAAAAGCCTTCTTCTCTACTGTCAATATAGATAAGAAGTTCATGATCCGAGTATCTGTCTTCAAGCTTGATATCCTCGGAGCTTACGCTTTTCGCAAGAGGAATGATAAGTTTCATCTTTCCGTCTTTTGAATCTTCTTTTTGAATCAGCAGGTCAAAAGAATCTCCGGACTCAATACTACTCACGGGCATCTCTGCCGCATCCGTTATAAGTATATGTTTGGTTGCGGATCTGCGGAGCATAAGCGCGATAGAGAGAACACCAAATACTGCTGCAAAGACCGCTACTTTTCTCATTTCCTCTTTTTTCATGACAATTGGCTCACTCGCTTCTTCTTGGAGGCTTTGGTCCCATGAACTGATAAAAATAAGTCTTTATCATTCCATTGTAGATTTTCCTGTTCTTATCAGCTTTTTTGCCTATATATTTCTCAGCCTGCTCATAGCCTGTTATCAAATACATCGACCATGCATCAAGGCTCTTATATCTTTCTCCTATTGTTCTGTAGAGCTTCGGAAGAATATCCTTATCACCGATTCTCTCTCCGTACGGAGGATTCGTGATGATAAATCCGTATTTCTTCCTGTGACTTAAATCCGCTATATCTCTTGTCTGGAAGTGGATCATCTTCTCAACGCCCGCTTTCCTTGCGTTGATCCTGGCAATCTCCACCATCTCGGGATCAAGGTCGTAGCCCTGAATATCGACATCTATATCGGTGATTATCTCATCCTGCGCTTCTTCCCTGACATCCTTCCAGTTCTGAGGCGTGATAAGATGTGTCCAGCTCTCAGCCGTGAAATTTCTGTTCATTCCGGGAGCTATATTCGCCGCCATCATCGCAGCTTCGATAGGGATTGTCCCGCTTCCGCAAAAAGGATCCACAAGAATCCTGCTGCCGTTCCAAGGCGTAAGCTTTATAAGCGCAGCCGCAAGATTTTCCGCGATAGGCGCCTTTGATTCAAGCTTTCTGTATCCTCTTTTATGCAAGGAATCGCCTGTTGTATCAAGCGCAACCGTGACTTCGTCCTTCATCAAAAAAACTCTTATCGGGTAGCTCTCGGCATCTTCCTTAAACCAGTCTGTGTGATAGCTGAGTTTAAGTTTTTCCACTATAGCTTTTTTCGTAATTGACTGAATATCAGAAGGGCTAAAGAGTTTACTCTTAACGCTTGATGCCTTTTTTACCCAGAACTTTCCACGCTCCGGTATGAACTCTTCCCACGGGAGCTCTTTCACTCCCTGATACAGCTCTTCAAAAGACTCTGCGTGAAAACTTCCCACTTTTATGAGAATCCTCTCCGCAGTTCTAAGACCGATATTTGCACGGCAGACCGCATCCGCATCACCCGCGAAAGTAATCCTGCCGTCCGAGACCTCAGTTATATCATATCCGAGATCGATTATTTCTTTTTTAAGTACCGCCTCCAGGCCAAAGTGGCAAGGGGCTATCAATTCCATCTTTTTCATACCAAGATAGTATACCATAAAAACCAAAGAGTTGCTTTGCAACTCTTTGCGCGCAAACTAAAAAGACCGTGACGAAAAAAGCCACGGTCGAAGTTGCAAATATAGAATAGATCTAGTCTAATATTTGTGTGATCCGGCATATTTTACATACGCATCTGTAAATCCACTTGCCTTAGCCTTATCAAGCGCCTCGTTGGCCTCTTCTTCCGTTGTAAAAAGACCTGCCGTCACAACATAATACGGTTCGGGATTCAGTTCCTCAAAATCGGGAGTATATACTACCGAACAATTATTGAAGCCTGCTTCCTTGAGCGCACTTAACGTTTCACCACAGTCTTTTTCGTCCTTGAAAGCTTTAATGAACACACCATAGTACTTATCACCTGTAACTTTGTTAATACTTATAGATGTTATGACCATTCCATACTTTGATTCACTATTCGGCTCAAGTTCATATGTTGCCACATAGTTTGAATAATCGGGCTTTTGCTCCAGTTCTCCCCAGTATCCCCAGAACACATTGACCTTTCCGATATACTTGCCATTCTCTTCAGTGACCGTGCATTCCTGGTTCTTAAAATCTGTCTCTGTTTCTACCTCCTTATCGATGATCAGCGCACATGACTCGTTTCCCGTTTTGTACAATACTGCATCATGAAGATCGCACATAGGTCCTGACGGAAGCTCTCCCAAGTCGGCCTTGGTTCCGAAAAGATCAAGACAGTTTTTATCAACATCTTTTTTAGACACCGATGCACCATGGAATCCATCGCCGTTAGGTCCTGTCTCGGCACTTTTATCCTCGGAAACGCCTCCGGTGCCAATAACGAAAGTACTGTCGATTATGCCATCCGGCTCACAGGCAAGTACAGCGGCTCTTATCTTCTCTTCACCTGTTAGTTCCAGCTTAATTTCTCCGGCTTCCTGAGGACTGTTTTCAGCCTCTTTCATCATCGAAGCCCACAGAAAACTGCTAAGAGCATCACTCATTTCCTTAAGTGACTTTTCTGCAGTTGCAGTATCGAATTCCGCCGTCTTCTCAAGCTCATTCTCTACTGTCTTTTCTTCTTTCTTTGCCTGATCGGTGGTATCTGCAGCATCGCTCTGCCCGCATCCTGCAAAAATACCACACATCATAAGACAAATCATAATTGCAACAATTGTTTTTTTCTTCATCTTTTACTCTTTCCCACTATAACCTGTTATTATTTGATCATTTCCTCTACTTTTGCTGTCGGCTTCACTGTCATTTCCATCCATGCCGGCAAAAATCCACTCTTTATGGCATTTCTCATTGATCTGATATTAGACCAGGCAGAACAATAAAACGGAACTTTATCACGCTTCAAAATCTCAAGAGCAAGCCTTGAAGTCAGTGCCGATGCTATTCCTTTTCTGCGATACTCAGGTAAAACATCAACTCCTATCTGCCACATTTCATTTGCATCTGAGGAACAGCCGGCAAGTCCGACCAGATTCTCTCCATCATATGCTCCTACTGCAAGCACATCCAGATTTTTTCTATAGCTACACAATGCATTTGACCATTCCGGCAAATAGAGTCCTTCAAAATCTTTCGGACTCAATACGCGCAGTTCATAAGCACACGGCAAGCTTGTTAATCTGTTTAGATCAGGAAGATAGTACTCTGCCATAAAACAAACGGTGTACCCCTTTGGCTCAATTTGCTTGTTCAGCCAATACATATAAGGAGTCTCGAAGCAGTGATAAAACTCAAATTTCTTTATATACCCACCTATTATTTCGGATAATTCTTCTGTAGCTGCCGCAACCACATTATTTCCATATGATATAAAATCGCCTCCTATCGGCAGTTCATAATATCTTTTTGCGTCCTGCCCCAACCTAAACGGAACAATCACATTTGTATCCAAAAGAAAATCCTCCGGCCTGCAACCGATATCTTCCGCAGATTGTCGCATCGCAATCTGCAATAATTCGTTATTTGTCATCGTTTCACCTTCCCACTATCATATAAAAAATAGCAATAAAAGGGAGCTGGAAAAAATGATTTCTCATTTTTTCACAGCCCCTTCTTAACTGTAATGTGAGTGACAAGATTCGAACTCGCGACCTTCTGGTCCGTAGCCAGACGCTCTATCCAGCTGAGCTACACTCACATAATGTCGCCCGTGGCAACAAACTATATTATATGTACCACGGGCGTCTTTGTCAATAATATTTTTTAACTACCATATGGAGAATAGCTGTTTTTTTCGGCAGCCTCTGCGGCTTTGGTCTGAGCCACAAGTTTCTCCATATCGGGTCTTGCAAATTCAAAGCATGCAAGAAGCTTGGGTGAGAATACGCCGCATTCGCCGTTTTTGATCATATCATAGGCTTTATCCACAGGATATGCGGATTTATATACACGATCGCTTACAAGGGCGTCGTATACGTCGGCAATGGCTGTAAGCTGAGCTCCTATGGAGTTCTCTTCGCCCTTTAGCCCGTCGGGGTATCCCCTTCCGTCGTATCTCTCGTGGTGGTGTCTGCAGATATCGAGGCAGGCTTCGTAATATTCTTTATCCTGAATATCTTTGAGCTTCTCGATTATCTCGCACCCTCTTGTCGTGTGAGACTTCATCACTTCGAACTCTTCTGAAGTAAGTCTTCCGGGTTTAAGAAGTATTGAATCGGGAACCGAGATCTTGCCTACATCATGCATGGCTGAAGCCTGTGTTATGACTTCTATCATGTGCGGTGTAAGTCCTAGCTCCGGGTAATTGTTCATCGCCGTAAGAGCAAGAATTCGCACGAATCCCTTGATTCTTTTAAGGTGATAGCCCGATTCCATATTTCTGAATTCGATGATGGTCGCAATCGTATCTATGACCTTTTCGTTGCTGTAACGAAGTTTTTCTTCCTGTTTTTTCAGATAGATGAACTGCTTCTTCAAGACTCTCGTCTGATCATCTATCTTACTCTCAAGATTATTCTTGTGATCGTATAACTCTATTGCTTTTGAAACACGCCTGTCTACAATGACAGGATCGAAAGGCTTGTGAATTACATCCGCCGCGCCCTTCTCGTAGCTGGTTCTTTCTGCCTCGGTAGACGTATCTGCAGTGATCATGAGCACGGGAATTTTCTCGTTTAAGTTGTCCTGGCTTACCATAGACTCCAGAACAGCATAGCCGTCCATTCCCGGCATGATAACATCAAGCAATATGGCAGCAAGCTTTGAGCGCTCCTGATTGATAAGTCTCACAGCTTCACTTCCGTCACTTGCCTCTATGATGTTGTACTTGTCTTTAAAAATCTCTGCAAGAATACCTCTGTTGATGTCATTGTCATCAACAAGCATAATTGAACGATCAGCCATCAAAAGCCTCCATGAGTTTTAAGTCATTTATCGCTCTACGATTGCAGCGCAGCCCATTCCACCGCCTACACAAAGAGTTGCAAGTCCCTTATGAACATCTCTTCTCTGCATCTCATAAAGAAGTGAAACAAGAATTCTGTTTCCAGAGCATCCAACAGGATGTCCAAGTGCGATTGCTCCTCCGTTTACATTAAGTACATCTTTGCTGAATCCGAGGTCATGCTGAACAGCCACTGACTGTGCGGCAAAAGCCTCATTTGCTTCGATAAGATCAAAATCACCGATTGAATATCCGGCTTTTTTCATAACTTTCTGAGTAGCTGCTACAGGTCCGATTCCCATGATGCTGGGCTCTACACCTGCAAGCTCTCCGGCGATCCATGTTCCGAGAGGCTTAACACCAAGCTCTTTTGCCTTTTCTTCACTCATAACGATTATTGCAGATGCAGCATCGTTGATTCCCGAAGAATTTGCTGCTGTAACCACGCCGTCCTTCTTGAATGCGGGCTTAAGATGTGCGATACCCTCTGCTGTAACGCCCTTTCTCGGACCTTCGTCAGTGTCAAAAATGATTGTCTCTTTCTTTTTCTTTATCTCTACAGGAACGATCTCTTCCTTGAATTTACCGTCTGCAATCGCTTTCTCAGCTTTGTTCTGAGACCATGCTGCAAACTCATCGAGCTGCTCTCTTGTAAGATGCCACTGCTCTGCGATATTCTCAGCAGTGATACCCATATGATATCCGCCAAAAGCATCTGTAAGTGCGTCTTTGATCATCGCATCCTGAAGTTCTCCGGATCCCATACGATATCCGTATCTTCCCTGCTGCATAAGGTAAGGAGCCATTGACATGTTCTCCATTCCGCCTGCTACGATGATATCAGCATCGCCCATTCCGATAAGTTTTGCTGCAAGGTTAACGCAGTGAAGACCCGATCCGCACAATACGTTGATTGTTGTAGCGGGAACCTCAACAGGAATACCTGCGTTTAATGCTGCCTGTCTTGCGGGATTCTGTCCAAGTCCTGCCTGGATAACACATCCCATATATACTTCATCAACCTGTTCAGGTTTAACTCCTGCACGGTTAAGTGCCTCTTTGATAACAATAGTTCCAAGTGCCGGAGCAGGTGTTGTGCTAAGTGCTCCCCCCATTGTTCCGATTGCTGTTCTGCATGCTCCTGCAAGTACTACTTTTCTCATGTGTCTACCTCCAAAAATTACGTTAAAAAATCATGCCATTTCTATAATACAGAATACCAATTAGTTCCATCAAGCTTACTATATCCGTCAAATATTATATTTTGTCCTATATCCATAAGCCCGGTCGGTGTATATGAAATGCCAAGCGTCATATCACCTGTATTTTTCCAATCGATATTCCCTACTTCATTGAGTAGATGGTTAACATATTCAAGAGCATTGTATTTATTATCTTTTATATTTTTTTCAATATCTTGTTTAAGCTGTAAACGAATATCTTTACCATCTTTTGTATAAAATGTCCCATCTCTTTGTGACATCTCATATAAATTTAAACCGGTATATTCATGTATTGCTGCATTCGCTTGATACTTTAGATTACTGATTCTATCTATCTGATTACTTTCACATTTTTCCTGTTGGGTTGCTTTATAAATATGCAGAAAAAGTTCTTTCCCGTTGTCACCAACATTAAGAGCATCTTCTATTTTCTCTTTTATCTCTTTATCAGCGCCATCAACCGAAATATGATATGTATAAGGATCAATATAAAAAATGCATTTATCGGTCAAAAAACTCAAATCTATATCTGCTTCTTTAAATATGTTTTCAACCTGCTTGTTTACCATTCTTCTGCTTAATTGATATTCTTCATTTTGATATGCTCCAAATGAACATCCGCGTAATAGAGAATCCTGATAATAAGTATGACTCAGCTTTCCCATTTTAAGCATATCCATTTCATTGTTATATCCCGCAGATCTTTCAGCATCAGATAAATCACTTTGATAATAAGGTGAAGATTTATCAAAATATTTCTGCTGAATATAAGCCGCCGGATCAGAATGGCGCTTTGCCTCCTGTACCAATCTCTCATACTTATCAGTTAATGCAGCATGAACCGCATCCTTATATGTTTTTAGCTCAACTCCCGCACCATCTATGCTTGTTCCGGCATTTTCAATCGCATTATCATTTTC
>JAEEGH010003057.1_pt1 | contig 44472 bp, 67 predicted proteins | sample 9134181 | NCBI WGS metagenome assembly JAEEGH01 (sample SAMN16246544, study PRJNA631951) | gut metagenome | biome: gut microbiome; feature: rumen; material: DP-attached | host: Bos | place: Iran: Karaj | collected 2018-10
AACTGATCCTACTGTTGTAAAAAGTGCACCTTTTTTCATATAATTTTTTCCTTCTATAATAGTTAGTTATACAATAGATAATTTTAACATACCGGGGTATTGGTGTCAATGTAACAGGTGGGCGTTTGTAGTTATTCCTTCATATAATCAAGGTATTAAAGCATTTAGAAATGTCATGCTTTAATACCGACTAACATTTTTAGGCGCTGGCACAAGGCTAAACACCTTGTTTCAGATATAAAGGCTTTTGATTGTTTTTAGTCGGGCAGTCAAAAGCCTGTTTTTTTTTACTACTCACGTGAGTGATCCGGAGGGGAACTACTCACGTGAGTAGTAGCTTTTTGAAAAAAGAACGAAGGATGGCTTATAAAAAGGTTTTAAACAAAAAGTCAAACCGCAACCGCTTCGCAATACCTGTGTACATAGATGGCATCAGGTATGAATCTTTATTATCCGGCGCGATAGATTTTGAACTGGGTTATCCAAACGTTTTCAATAAATACAAAAAGAACCAGGGCGCGCCTTATAAAGTTTCTGGTCATTTAATTGTGACTGTTAAATGGGCAAATCTGCATCCTGAATTTGATATTAATGCCGGAATTTTACCGGAAGGAGATAAAAACAAATGAGCGACTTAAACCAAGTCTATTTGCAGGGCCGTTTGACAAAAAGTGCTGAATTAACAACGCTTTCAACCGGAACGCCGCTGGTTCGTCTTTCTCTTGCTGTAAACAAGTCGATTAAAGACAAAGCAGGAAATTGGAGCCAGGTAACAAGTTTTTTTGATTGTGACTATTTTGGCGAATATGCTTCAAAAGCTGTGCCAGAACTCACAAAAGGCCGTGAAGTTTTGGTTGAAGGTGAATTGAAGCAAGATCGCTGGGAAAAAGATGGAAAATCTTTTTCAGCAATTAAAATCCGTGCATCAAAAGTTAGACCTTTGCGCCGGCCAGGTGAAGGAAAATCTTCAACACCTGCAACAGCTGCAAGCCAGCAAACTTATGACGCGCCGGAACCTGATTATCCACCTGACTGGGATAATATCGACAATTCAGAAAATTAAAAAAAATAAATTGTGATTCACCAAATCTATTTTCGCAGGAGGAAGCAAAATTGAAAATCACTATCACTAACGGAAAAGGCGGAACGGGCAAAACAACACTTATGACCGTTCTGGCTGAATTTCTCTACCGTCAGAATCAAAAAGTTTTGATTATTGACCTGGATGCAAACTGTAGCATTTCAGAGATTTACGGCAAAGTTCTTCAGGAACAAACAAGCCGTTTACTTCTTACCGGGCAAACTGTAAGCCCGTACAATGTAAAAAAATCAACCGACGGCGGCCAGCTCGACATTGTGCCGTCTGAATTGAATCTTTCAATGATTTCAAACTTGAAAGATACTCAGCTGAAATTTGAACTTAAAAAACTGGGCTTAGAATCAAACTATGATTATATTCTTATAGACCCGCCTGGAACATGGTCAGCAATGACCAGAAACGCTGTAAACGCTGCAGATACTGTTGTAGTATGCGGTAAATGCTCACCACTGGACTTTGTAGCAACTCAAAACTTTCTGCAGGAGCTTGCTGAATGTTGTCTGGAATCAGATGTTTATGTGGTTTGCAACGCATACAACAAAGCGCGCGATCCAAACGGAATCTGGCAAAAGTACCAGGAAGAATTCACTGACTATCTTATAAAAGAACCTGTACCGCAGCTGAACAGCTTCCAGCGCATTGTTTTTGACAACGATTATAAAATCCGCGCCGACGTAGAAAACCGCGTAAAAGGATTTATTGATGCAATCACCGGCAAGGAGTGGAACTAATATGAAACTGAACGCACAAAACGCAACCTTTATTAAAATTCCGGTTGAACAATTATATATGTCAGAAAACGTCAGAAAAGAAATTGACAACGGCGACATTTCGCAGCTCGCCTGGTCAATTCAGAAAAACGGCTTATTGAATCCTATTTCAGTACGTCCGGCTGTAGAAAAGGACGGCGAAAAGACTTATGAAGTAATTGCTGGCCACCGCCGTGTTTTGGCAATCCAGAAACTTTGTGAAGATGGTTTTGATTTCAATATGGTTGAATGCTGCATCCGCCCTAGCGGAAAAATGCACACCCTGCAGCTTATTGAAAACATCCAGCGCGTAGATCTTAGCGCAAAAGACAAAGAAGCTGCAATCCAGCAAATGCTAGATTCCGGTATGACACAAGGACAAATTGCCGCTGAATTAAGCAAGTCAATTAACTGGGTTTCTGACATTGTAGCCGGAATCAATAAACGCCAGGAAGCTGAATCTGCCGGAATTGATACTTCAGGAATTGGCACACGCGCAATGGCTCAAATCCGTAGTGTTCCGCAGGAAAATCTTCAGCAGGCGGTTGAAGAATTAAAACATGAAGGCGGAACTGTAAAAGCCGCAACAGAAATTCAGCATAAATATAAGCCGGTTTCAAACAAGCCGGCAAAACAGAAGGCGCCGGATAAATCTTTGCAAAATACCATTGCAATTCAGATCCGTGACTTCTGGAAGACATATCAGGCGCGTTATCGTGACCGTGTAGAAGATATGACCGCTTTTGACCTGTACACTGCTTTACTTGAATTTTTTGAAGAAGGTATCTAATGGCAAAAGGAAATTGGACTAAGTTTCATAGTGACGCAATTCAGCAAGATTGCGCATACGATAAAACATCAGGCTGGCTTTTTACTCGTGACGGTGTAAAGTATTCACCTTCTGAGCTTGCTTTAATTGCACGTTCTGGAAACGATTGTCCGATTCAGGTTCATATCATTAAGAAACTGTTTGAAGGAACAGTTGTGGACGCGCCGCCAGCAATTCCAGGAAGGGAAAATCTAAAGTTCGGAGAAAATTAGAAAATGTCAGAAATAAAGTACGACTTCGACAAATACAAAAATGCTTTACGTGATTATCTTACTCAAAAAGGAATAGATTTTTTCCGCAAAAATATCCGTTGTATCAATCCGGCGCATAAAGATGCCGGGCCATCAATGGCAGTGTATGAAGATAACTGTTATTGTTTTGGCTGCAATAAGCGTTTTGATATTTACGACGCTGTAGGCTTCCTGGAAGGCATTTCTGACCGCGGCGAACAATTTAGATGGGTGGATTCTCATTTTGGAACCGGTGAAGGTTCAATTTCAAAATATGTTCCAAAAGAACCTGTTCCAGCAAAAGAAAAGAAAGGACCGAACAAAAAAGCCCTTGAAACTCTTGAAAGCTATTTCAAAAAGATTTCAACACTTCCGGCCGCACAAAAAGCAATCAAAAATTTTTTAGACTGTCGCGCACGTTATACAACACAAGGGCAAATTAAAAGCTATCCTTCTTTTGTAGAACAAAACCTGTTAAAAACTCTTTACTATTGGCCGGGTTTTGACGCTGCAGAAGCTGAATTAGGCTGGCAAACTTTAGTTGCTGCAGGAATCGGCGGCCGTAATCCTGAAAAGAATAATAAAAGCTCATGGGATCATTCAGGCGTAGCGCTTAAAGAATCTAATGGCTTCAAACTTCATTACTATATTGACGACAAAACAAAATGCGTAAAATGGAACGGTTCAGGTGTAACAACCTTTCCGCAGCCTTATTGCTTACCATTTCCGTCTTCAATCATCCTGGTTGAAGGTGAAATGGACGCACTTGCCTGCAATGCCGCCGGATTTAACAATGTTTTTTCAGCTGGCGGAACCGGCGGCATATCAAAAGAAAAGGTTCAAAAGTATCTGCTGGATGTTCCAGAAGTTATTTTTCTTTTCGATAAGGACACTGCAGGAAAAGAAAATTCCGGCATCATTCCTTTTGCAGATGGAAAAGGCACAAGCTCACGCCCTGAAATCTTCCGACAGGCCGGATATAAAGGCATTATCAAAGTTACGCAATTACCGGAAGACTGTGATTATAAAGATTGTGACGAATGTATTATCAATAACAGAATAGATCTTATTGATACCGCTATTAAAAATGCCCAGGAATGGAAACCGCTTCCAAAGCCAGGCAAACCAAAACCAGCCGACCGCTTCAACGAAAAAGGCGAAGAAGAATTTGACACAATCGGCATAAAAAGACTTAAAGCACTTCTTAAAAAAATAGAATTTTCCGCTATTGACGAATCAGATGTTTACTTGTTTGTAAATGCCTGCATGAAGGCTTGTAAATCAACAGAAACACGCACTGAGCTGACCAAATGGGCCGCCGCCAGTAATGCTGTATTGGATGAAAAAACAATCAAAGAAAATTCCGGCATCAGTCCTTATTTCCTTTTGGAAGCCTGTGACAAATACGGAGTTTCAAAATACTTGCGCAATGAACTGGAAGCCGCACTTATTCCGGCATCCAGAATTGTAAAATCAATCAAAGACCGCAAAACTATTGTAAAACTTGATTATGACAAGATTCTAAAATCTGAATCATTCAATCAGTTTTTTGAATTTAAAGATGCCGCTTCTGCAGCTCAGCTTATTGTAGAAATTTTCAACGGCCGTTTGCGCTATACTGAAAACGACAAAAAGAACTGGTTCTTTAATGGTTTTGTATGGGTTCGTGAACCTGACGTTGCCGGAATTGCTTATACAATCCTTTGTTCTTTAATCAAAAAATATCTTGAAAAAAATCCAAAAGAAAAGAAGGCTGCAAAAGAACTGCTGGTCAAAATTGGCGGCCGCCCGTTCCGCCAGGGAATCACCCAGGATATTAACGGAACCAAGCCGGATGTATGGTGTGAATCATTACCTTTTGATGGTCCGCAAATCCGTGAAACTTTGACACTTTTGGACGGCGTTATGGATTTCTCAGGCAATAAAATAGAATTCCGTCAAAGCCAGGCAGAAGACTACCGCCGCGAAATGCTGCCTTATACAGTTGATGAAGTTAGAAACGCAAAAACGCCGGAAAACTTCTTAAAGTTTATGCGCGGAAACTTTGCAAACGAAGAAACGCTTAATTCTTTATTTTACTATTTATCGCTCATTCCTAGCCGTAACACCGGCTATAAATACGGCGGCGTTTTTCTGGGTGAGCATGATACGGGTAAATCAACCACTTTGAACGTTATTGAAGCTGTTTTTTCTGGCTGTTGTGTGCGCCTTAAAACTGAAGTTCTCGTTTCTGCAGGCGGCCGCAACGTAAGCGGTAACGAAGCAACACCGGAAATTGCAAAGCTGGAAGGCCGTTGCGCTGCCTTTGTTCAGGAAACAGCCCGCAACGCCGCATTAAATACAAACTTCTGGAAAGAATTGACCGGTGGCGATACTTTAACTGCCCGTATGTTGCGCGAAAATCCACATGACTTTTTGCCAACAGCGCAAATTATTATTGCTTCAAACTATGCGCCATCTTTTGACGCTCACGATGATGCAGCTTTTACCCGTATGGCCGTTTATCATTTTAAGATTCAACACGCAAAAGGCAGCAAAGACACAAAAACTTCAAATGACTTTGTAAGCGATTTAAGACCGGAATTTCCGGCAATAATTAAGTTTTTATGTGAAAAATATGTTGATTTACATATTAACTTAAAAGGCAATATTCCATTTTCTCAGGAATGTATTGCTTATAAAGACTTATACCGCGAAGAACAAAAAACCGACCTTGACCGCTTTTTTGAAGCAAATATCAAAGTTGACCTTGAATTTGACCCTGCAACCGGTGAACCGTATTACGAAAAGACCGCTGACGTTTACCAGCGTTATCTTGATTTCTACCAGCTTACTGAAGATTCAAAAGAAGCAATGTCACGCGCCAAAGTAATCAAATACTTGCGCCGTGATCACCGCGAATTGGTGCTTAAACAAAAGCGTTTTGGTGGCAATCCTGAACAGATTTTCCAGAATATCAAACTTGTAAAATGGGAAAATGCTGCACAAAAACAACAGCCAAAAGAAACAAACCAGCCGGCCCCGCCACCACGCCAGCAGCCGCAATATTTAGACTTAGAGCCGCCGGAAGATAATCCTTTTGACGACGACCAGCCAGATATATTTTAGGAGGAACAGACAATGGAAAGAAAAGTAAAACTGTCAGACAGACAAACAATGACTTTTGATGATAACAATACAAAAGTTTATGAATCACCTGAAGCCTGGACGAAAGAAGGAAATAGAAGGTTCGGTGATAATTACATGGACTGGAAATTTTTATGCCCTATGTGCGGACATATAGCATCAGTTCAGGATTTCAAAAACGCCGGCGCTAAAGATCCAAATTGCGCATATCAAGAATGTATTGGTAGATACACTGGAAAAGGTTCACCGGTTAAAGGTGATAGTTCTGGCTGTAATTGGTGTGCATACGGGCTTTTTGGAATACCTAAAGGCGGCGTTATTGTAATGCGCGACAAAGAAAATGCTTCACATATATTTGACTTTGCACCGGAGGAATAACCAATGATGAATCCAGAAAACTTTAATTTATGTCAGTGGGTTCAGAACTACATTCTGAACATCAACACCAGAACAAGAAAACTTATCAAAGTAAAAAGAATTGACAATGAGTTTTTCCGCATCAAATACGGCGGCGAAGTCGTAATTGTCGGAATCAAATATTATAAGAACAAAGAACAGCTTAAAAGCGAAAAAGACAAGGAAGGTAAATAATGAAAATCTACATATCAGGCGCAATCAGTTCAGACCCGGATTTTCGCGGAAAGTTCAACAAAGCTGCTAAAATTATTGCCGACAACTTAGAATGTGACGTTATAAATCCTGTAGATATTTCTGAACACCTCGACAAAGAATTTAAAGCAGAATACGCCGGAAGCCTGCCTTATAACACATACTTAAAAGCTGATATTATGCAGCTTTTATTTTGTGACGGCATCTGCCTTTTGGAAGACTGGCAAACGTCAAAAGGCGCAAACCTTGAGCGCGAAATTGCCAAAGCCTTAAACATGGATATTTACCACTATTCAGCCAATGGCCCAGTGATAACAAGAGAAAATGATTAGTATAAAAAATCTGCCTGTAATATGGGAACAAAATGAAACAAAGTCGGATTCTCAAATTATTTTGCGCATCTACCAGGGTGAAAACTATTTTCTATTCTCGATAGATGCCAAACTGGGCAGATTCATTAAATCCGTCTATCCACATGAAGAAAAAGACTGCTTCCCGTCGCTGCAAACAGCCAAAGAAGCAGCCGCCACTATAATCCGTTCCTGGTATAAAACAAATAAAAAAGTTGCAAAATACTTAATTCTTTTCGATGTTCAGTATTGTGACCAGCCCACACTTTTTGACATGGATTATTTATTCAAACCCCAGAAGGAAGAAACGACAAATGGATAAAATCAGGATTTCTTATTCATTCCCTGTAGATCTTTTTGGCGGCTGGTCATTCCGCTGTTTATATTTCGATTCTATAAGCGAAGTTGTAGATTTTTATTTTTTGCATCCAGAAGCTACCAGTTTTGAAATTACTATAAGTGATGGTATGTTCTGCAAAACTAATCCTGAATTTTACTGCGGCGAAAACTACCGGGAACATTTTAAGAAACTAGGCTTTACTGTTGATTGGTAAGTTTTTCATGCAATATCTTCAGCAGTTCTTCACTTATCCATTTATAACTTGCCGTTCCCTGGCAATGCCCGTATCTGCTGGCAAGTTTTGCATATAGTTCATCATCCGTGATTTTTCCATTATGCCACGCTTTAACATCGTTTTTCTGTCGGTCCATAGTAATTTTCTTTACCAGCTTATAATCCGGCATAATCCTGTAGCCGACATAACACAATCCGGCCGCACTTTCACCAATGCACGTTTTATCATTCAGCCCTAAAAAACAACGTTTCCAAAAATTCAGGAATTTCATACTTCAATTCTTCCAATCTTTTCAGGTCAGAATCAAATACCAAATAATCATCCATGTAATGCAAGAAATGTTCACAATGTAAACTATGCCTTAAATGAAAATCCAGTTCATTCAAATAAATATTTGCGCTCAGCTGGCTGGTTCTGCATCCTTTCTTTAATCCGATACCATTGCATTCATTCATAAATATTTTATGCAATAACCACAAAATATCTTTATCATCAGTAACAAAGTTTTTATAAATTTCTTCCAGCTTAAAAATAGGAACGCTTTCAAAGAATTTCTTAATATCAAAATAAAGATAATATTTACAATCAGGACGGTTTATAAAATGCGCAACCCGTTCAGCTGCTTTCAGCGTTCCTTTTCCATCCCTGCAGGCGTATGAATCATAATCTAACCGCGGATCTATATATGGCTCAATAACGCGGCAAACCATTGTTTGAACTATTCTATCAAGCAATCCAGGCGCACTTATAAGCCTTAATTTTGGATCGTGTACATAAAAATTACTATATGGACCTGGTTCGTAAGTATGCCAGATTAAATTATTTTGAATATTTATTAAAACCGATTCTAAATTATAAGATAAATATAACTCATGCGGCAGAAACTTTTTACCACATAAAACCTCTTTTGCACTTTGGTAAATATTTTCAAAATCATACACTTGTTCAAATCTAGGTTTATCCATCTTCTTATCACTTTAAATAAAATTAGCCGTTACAGTCGTAACCGCAACGGCTTGAATACTTCTATTCCAAAAAGGAATAAAGATAAAATGCCCGACAATCGCTTATAAAGCGGAATAATCGCCGGAAACTCTCCTTAAAGAAATTTCCGTGCCTATTCATATTGCGTTATTCAAATGCTTAAAAACTTTGTCGCAGGCCAGCCGGGAACCGATGTTCGTGTTCACGTTCCACGGGTAGTTGTTCAAGTTCACCGTGCGCGGACCACAATGCACGCCGTTATTCCAGTTGTTACCGCAGTGCAGCGCAACCAGACCGTCAGAGTTAGGAACAACAATATTTTTTTCGACACTTTACCTTCTTATCGCGCATTTTGCGCAATTTTAATAAGACCACCCGTTATCTTACCAATCTCATCCAGAAGTTTTACGCTGTGTTCGTAAGTTTTGGTGGATAAGTATTTCTTTTCGCGGAAACGCCGGATGTACATTTTCAACACTGTTAATTCAGTATCAAATTCATGCCATCCGGCCACTTTCTGCCGGGATTTATTTGTTACAATAATGATCCGCATCATTCTGATCAGCTGCTTTTTAGCTTCAGCGCACCAGGCTGATTTTTCAAAGTTCGGAAACCTTTCTATAATCGGCTCAAAGTACGTCATAAAGTCATAGAATTTTTGGAACAATTTCAGGTTCTCAACAGCGCCAAACGGTTCTTTGTTCACCTGGACGGTCTTTTGTCTATCAGTTAATTCATTCATAAAGCAAAACCAGAGATTCAGAAATTCAGGCAGCGGCGGTAAAACCGCCGCCAGGGCGTCTGCTTACGCAGCCGCGTCGCAGGCCAGCCGGGAACCGATGTACGTGTACACGTCCCACGGGCAGTAGCGCAAGTACACCGTGCGCGGACCACAATGCACGCCGTCATTCCAGTAGTTACCGCAGTGCAGCGCAACCAGACCGCCAGAGTTAGGAAGATAAGCCTGACCCTGATTAGCACCAAGAACGTTCTGCCAGTTCCAAGAAGTTGAATCCTGGCGAATTGAATAGTCGCAAGTCCATTCAGAAACGTTTCCGGCACAATCAGTAAGATTATACGCAGAAACTGCATAAGGCTTAACACCTGTACCAGAATGCTTACCGTCAGAAGTAGAAACACTGCAGCCGGTGTAAGTTCTTCCGGTGTTAGTTGTTTTAGTCCAACCGTAGTTATTAGAACCGTCTTCGCCCTGTGGGCTTCCAAATGCACCAGCAAGCCATTCATTATAGCGTAATAAGCGCATTCCCTGTTTGTGTGCAAGTTCATTGAAGTTGAACTGTGACAAACCTTCAGTTCCGGTTACTGGTAAAGCGCCATATTTAGAAACAAGTTTACCTTCGGCAATCGGCAGATTATTTGTGCCGGCCATAAAGGAAATAGTTTCTTCTGCAGAAGCAATATAGATGCCCTGCCATACGCCGTGAACTTCAGCCATACCAGGCGCAATAACACGCGGTCTGTGAATCAAATCCCATACACTGTTAGGAACAATGCCTTCAGTGACATTATCCTGCCATTTTGTACCGCTTGCGCCCCATTTTGCCCCGGTAGAATCAATAGGAATCCATTTTCCATCATCAGAAACCTTGCGGATAGTTCCATAATGGAAACCGCCGATTCTTCTGGAAGTCAAAGCTGTGCTTCCGTCAGGGAAAGTTGAATTCAAAGAAACAACAATTTCCGGCTGTGCGCCATCAATGCAAAGATAAACATAGTAATCTTTACCAAATTCAAGCGTATCGCCTGTATCAAGCGCAGCTGCTGGATCAAACTCCAAATCGCTGTCTTTAAGAATAATAGGACGCCATGCAGAACCATCATAGATAGGAATTGAAACGCCCTGATTCAAAATCAATTTGTCTTCATCGTAGGCAAACGGATTTTTCTTTGAAAGAAACTTTGAACCAACAGCCTTAACCGGGCTGGAAGCTGGAATCAAAGAAACGCTGCAAAGATCTATAAGGTCCTTATATTCATGCAATGCCATTTTTCACTCCTATTCCAATTTAGCGATTAAAGCGTTAATCCATTCATCGCTAACTGCAAGTTTATTTTTTTCAGCTGCCGGATCTTCTACTTTTTCATAGTCTTCCGGTGTCTGTTCTTCCACTGGAACATCTTTGCTGGATTCTTTCAAAACAAGTTTGTAGTGATCATCGCGCAAATGTTCCAGGCGTGATTTCATTTCGCCTTTTCCGGCATTATGAACCACGGCATATTCAACGGCATTTTCCCAGTCTATTTTTGTGTTACAAGTTGCTGGAATTCCAACCATCTTTAGGCCTCCTTTTTCTTAGCCAGTTTTGTTCCGACTGCTGTACTGATAATTCCGGCAATGATAACAACAATACCTATGATCATTGAAATCATAGAAACCATTGTATCGCTTGAAATCAAGCCAAAGAATCCAAGTACAAAAGAACCAATTCCAACCGCTGCAATTCCAACGATTGTAAGCCAGTTCTTTTTTTCTGCCCCGTTGTACAAGTTTGCACAAGCAAGACCAGCACCAAACATTGTTACTGCAAAAGCGCCAATTTCTGCAGCAGGAATCTTACAGAACCACATTGCAACAGCGCCAACAGCTACAAGAACCAAACCGATAATAGTACCGATTTTCTTTGTCATTTTAAGCTCCTCCGGGCAATTACCCGTTTGACAAAAATATTTATGATACCTTCTGAACCTGAAGATTCACGTTCATAGAAGCATAATCATTCCATAAACCAACACCCCAGTTTCTCGCACCCCATGTAACATGACGTGTTCCTGGTGTAATTTTTCCGTCAACAAGGCGGCGGGCATAAATATGAATTCCATCACTTTCAGCAGAACCGCCAAAAGAAAGGAACTCAGGATAATTCCCGGCGGCATTCACAATAACCGCATAAGTAGCATCAGCATCAAAAGTCAACCCTAAATCGTTCCAGGCAATTACAGTTTCTTCACCAGCAATTTCAACCTGAAACAACTTTTCATTGAAAGAATTGTCAATCAGCTTCAAAATTGCAGTAAGAACATCTGAATTGTTTGCATTGTCTTCATTGCCGGAAATCCCGTTCAAATTACCAAATGCCTTTTTCCAGATAGCCTGTCGCGCACCAATAATGTCATTAAAGAACTTTGCCAGCCACGGTGTACCATCAATGGAATCTGTAGCTGAAGCATCAATCGCTTTTCCGGCCGGATAATTAACATCCGTTCCGTCGTAGTAATCGCTATAATTAGCATCAATTTTTAACATCTAATTTCCTCCGTTAGATCCAATCAATATCCAAAACCGCAACCGTCTGAACCGGCTTCAGTCTAAGAATCAGGTATTCAATATAGTTTTTGTATATAGCCGGAATTTCCAGCTTTTCTACATACAAAATCTGGTGACGGGCATTTCTTACAACCGACTTTGCAACATAAAAACAGAATTGCCAGTATTTAGCATCGTTCGGGATAGAATAAGGCGAAGAAGTGTCATTTCGCAGAATTGTCGGATTAAATGTTTCGTCACCAATACGCATTCCGCAAACCGCATTTCTATTCCCGCAAACCATCGTTTTATAGTTACAAACACACGTGTAAACATAATTTGATTTACGCGGGTTTCCAGTCGGAATGTTTTCAAAAATGTTTATTTCCGGCCAAATAAGCCGCAAAACATCCTGTAAAACATCCAAACCTTGCCCGCCTGTATTACTTGCCCACAATGCAGCCAGAACCGCACGGCGCTGGCTTAATTCAGCCTTTGTAAAAATAACCTGAAAAGCCTTTTCCCACGCTTCCGGGCTTCTGGTAGAATCAGGGAATAAATCAAGATAAACATTCTCTATTTCGTCCCTGATTCCATCCGGCAAAACCGCAATAGCTTCAAATAACTTTCGCAAGTTCTTATCCTGTGTAATATCAAATACACGGCCGGAAGGAAGAAGGCTTTTAATGGCATCTATGAAAGATTTATTCTTCATAAAGCACTCCATCAATGTATAAATCACCCAGCTTGCAAAGCTCACCCTGACCAAGTGTGTAAGAACTGATTGAAGCGCCGCCAACGTTCATTAAAAGCTCGCCAAAGTCGCCTTTATAAGATGTACAAATATCGTTAGCAATTCCGGCTAGACTGTTGCGCAAAATAGAATCAGTTCTGTTATTATCATCACTTAAACCGCGAATATAAGGTTCACGGTTCAAAAGAAAATCTTCCACCGCTGCCTTAAAATCAGCGCCAAAGTCAGCAGCCGCAACACCCGTCAAATTGTTTACAAATACGTTTATGCTGGTAACTCTAACCGGCATAACATTGATATAAGTTTCATCCCCAGCCGGATCTATAATTGCGGTAATCGGCTTTCTATTCTGAACGCCAGTATCAGGATCATAAGTGCAGGCATTGCCAACAGCCTTTAACAATGCAGAATCCGGAATTCTGTCAGTATATAAATCGCTATTTCCGGCAACATAAAGCAAAACACCGCCAGGGCTGTTTTCGTCATTATAAGGATATGTTTGTAAAACGCCTGCAATATCAAAAGCCCAGTTTCTATAATCAGCCAAAGCGCCGCCCTGTGGCTGTGTAGAATAACGTGTCTGAACGCGCTTCCTATAATGCGCTTCTGTTTCATCCTCAGTGCCAGCCTGAGTAGTAGAAGAAACCTTTGCTTCCTGGCTGCAAATCGCAAGCGGATTAACAAACTTCAAAACTGAATCAACAGCCAGACTGCCAGCTGTTCCGGCCGTAGTACAATAAACCGGAACTTCAACAGTCGCCGCATCCAGCGCCGTATTTTCAGAAACACAATAAATAAGTCCGGTCAAATCGCTTTTAAGCTGTGTTCCCTGCTGCAAAACCTTTTCAGCTGCCGGATCCGTAACAATTACAGTGATAGTTCCATTCCAGGAATCGCCCTTTGCTGGCTGCGGAACGCCAAATAAATCACCCAGCTTAATAAGCGGGTTCACTTTATGGCCCTGAATAATTACATCTTTATATGAAGCTGTATCAGGGAAAAGCTGCAAATAGAACCATCCGCAAAGTTTGAACGGAATAATATAAACCCCGGCCAAAACCTTACATAAAACCTTTACAAAACTTTTAGGCAAAATCTGTAATTCAGAATTAAACTTTTCCTGAAAACTTGTTACTAAAAGATTGTAAACATCATCAATATTTTTATTAGCGTAAGCCATTCTGCACGCCCTCCCATTCAAAGTAATAAGCTGATTCAAAAATCTTTGAACCGTCTTTTGTAAACTCCACGCTTACCCGCACGCGTTTAATATTTTCTGCAGCAAGCGAAACGTCCACGGAATCCGCAATTCCTTCATCCACAAACCATTTCAAATCACTTTCCGCCGCCGTCTGAGCTTTCTTTAAGTTCGCGCCAGTCAGCGGTAAACCGCAGGTTATCGCCTGGAATTGTGAAACAATCTTTTCGCTTCCATCAGTTCCAGGAATCAAATTGCCCCACCAGGTTTCTTTATTTCTTCCGGCAACATCGTCTTTATTGCCGCCAAAAAGAGAGATGTAAACAGCCGTTGAAAAAGTGTTACAATCCTGAATAAGACCATCTTCAACGTCAATTTCTCCGCCGTCGTTAGTAGAATGAATTAAAACATCGCCCTGAAAATTTACCTTGCTCACGATATTGTCCCCGGCCCTGTAGTGGCACCTGTTTGCGCTGATTGTGTTCCAGTTGTACTAACCGGAATCCCACTGTTTACCTGTGCGTTTGTGGTGATATGCTCCACAATCGCTTTTCCAACCTTTTCCCAAAATTCTTTACACATTGCTTTACCTTCAGCAGATGCACCCGCATCCATAATAGCTTCAGCAATAGCGTCACCCATTACAGTTCCATCAAGCATATTAAGCCCCCGTTACCATTTCGCCGGAATGCGGCGCACCAGTTACCGGACAAGTCGGCAAGGCGCAAAAACAACCAGTTCCGCTAGGCGTAGCAGTTCCCTTACATTTCACCATTCCACCCGTCAAAGTTGTTTCCGTGCTTTTTATTTCCATCTTTCCGCTGGAAGCGTCAAGCGACATATCAGCGCCGCTTTTAATTGTGATTCCCTTGTCGTTTTCAACCTTTATTTCTTCCGGCGTTTTAAGCTCCACTTTGCCGTCTTCCAACATCTTCAAAACCGCCTGAACTTCACCATCCGCATTGCGTGAAAATAAAATCTTTTCGCCAGGTTTTGCACCTTGCGAAACTGTCAAAACGCCTGCAGCAACAAATTTTCCCGTTCCATCAACCTGAACAAGAACAATTCTGTCGTCCTTTACTGGCGGCGAATCATCACCAGAAGGGCCGTAAGTAAAAGCACTTTGATTGTAGCCCAGGCGCGTTTCTATACATTGTTCTATGTACTGATCTATTTCAGCCTTTAAGTTTTTTCCTATTCTTCCCACGGGAACCTCTCCGGCAGCTTGCCGTCACGCGCACCAGGCAAAACAAGTGAAAACTTTGTCTTTTCACCGTCGCTGTCACTTCTAGTCATAGTCACTTCATCAACCTGAAATTTAGTTTCCCGGTAGATTTCCGCATCCGGCGCATAAACAGAAACGCACATATTTTTTCTGTAAAGTTTGCCGGTTCTGTCCCTATGACCACTAACCACCAGTTCATATTTCACGCTGTTTGCAAACATTCTTCCGGCTGTCGCCTTAGTTGCATTTTCCAGTGAACCGGAATCCGCATCATCAATAGTTTTTGCAAATACACGCAAAACACCTGCTTTCTGCAGAAGTTTATTTTCATAACAATATTTTTCAGCGTCTTTGTCACCTTCAACTTTTGAAAAACCAATCACATGGGAATACATATTCTGACCATCAAAAGTCGGCGTGCAGCTCACAAAAGGCGCTTCGCCTTCCTTAAAAGTTGCGCTAACAGCTTCTTCTTCCGGCTTCCAAAGCATCAAAGAACCGTCCTGGCTGTTACTCAAAAATACACCGCGCTGTTCTGCCAGCTTCTTCAAAAAGTCCAGAACCTTATCCTCCGGCTGAATTTCAACTTTTTCAAAACTGTTCCCGCAGTCGCACTTTGTCAAAATTGTGACACCAAACGGCCCGGCAACATTGTTAGCAATAGCCTGTAAAGTCAAACCGTTATATTCCGGCGGATATAAAGAATCGGGCAAGCAAGAATCTGCAAGAATCCCACATCGCGGATAGCCCTGAACTGTAATTGTATTTCCGTTGTCGCTTACAGATGGAACCGCTGGCAATAAAATGCCCTGGAATATCATTTCAGAATCATAAAAAACCGTGCATTGTTTATAAGTAAATGGCCGGAAAATCTCGCGACATTTTTTATTAGAAGAATCCCAAAGAGAAGAAAAAGAAAAGGCATCAAAAGTATCAACCGCGCTGGTAACTGTATAGCCTGTAAATCCGGTAAACTTCACGCCGTCAACAAACAAAGCCAGATCCTTTTTAGCGTCAGGATCTAAAACAATAGTTTGTTTTGCCTGAATCGGCGCGCTGGCTTTAGGTGGCTGCACATCTTCAGGAATAAGCAAAACATCCCCGGCAAAAATCAACGGCGAACCATCCGGCGCAGTCTTTCTTCCGGCCAGCTGTGGATTAGCTTTTACAATGTCATTCCACTTAGTAAAACGGCCGTAATACTGAATGCTTATTTTGCCCAGTGTGTCGCCGCTTTTTACTGTATGAGTTTTAGACATAATATTTCACCTCCCGCCCCATCGGAAGGCAAACAATTTCATCAGCTGTCAAAGCATTGTCATTTATAAATTCATCCATGCGGTTAAAGCCATCTTCGCCATAAAGCTGGCAAAGTAATTCAATCACCTGCCTGTCACGGTCCAGTTTAATAATTTTTACAGAAGGCAAACTGAATGAATTTTCAATCAAAAGTTTTTCTGACAAAACAACAACATTCAAAAGATTTTCGTATGTGTCAGAACAATCTACAAATGAATCAGTAGCAACAATCTTATCGCAATATTGTTTATAAGCAACAAAAGCGCTTTCAATTTGCGCAACAGCTTCCATAACTTCAGCCCGGCTTTTCATTGCGCCGTTAGCAACCTGACCGCCGCCGGAACTTCCATCATTACCGCCAACAGTCGGAACACTTGCGCCTTTTTGTTCTTCTGCAGTCAATGAAACGCCGGAACTTAAAGCCGCAACCATACCGGCCCAAGCAACGTTTGTAACCGCAAACTGATTTTTAATCGCATTTATACCAACCGGATCTTTTTTAGCATTATTCACAATGCTGGTAATAGTTGTCATGTAGCCGGTAACTTTCTGCATTGCGCTAACCGCAACCTTAGAAGGAAAACGCGCCAGCTGCAAAACAGCCCGCGCAAAGCTCGCAGAATTGTTTACAAGAGTATCAGCGCCCTTTGTAAGCTGATTTATAGCAGCCTTTGTATCGTTCATTTTCTGGCGGATGCCGTCAGCTGCATCTCCGATGGAATCCACAAAAGAAGAAAAGTCTTTGAAAATAGATTTTTTTTGAGTATCAGCAATAGAATTAAGCTGCAGCTTATCGGTTATGCTTTTGCCTTCAATCAGTCCTGAAAATTCATCAGCGGCCGCATCGTCAAAACTTCCCAGGGCGGCATTTATCTGGTCAGCGCCAAGAATACTGCTGTCAGGAAAATTCTTTAAGACAATAGTTTCTGCAAAAGTAATTTCGATAGTAGATTCATTTAATTTTGAAACTAAATCATCGCTTCTTTTAATCGTACCAGTGGGAACAACATCAACACGGCCATAAATCGGATGTTCAAGAATCCCGTTTCCGCGTTCTTTCAAAAGTTCTTCAAAAGCATCAGCTTCCTTCAAACAGTCTTCACCGGTAAAAATACAAACGCACGGGAACCGGCGGCCGCCAACACCTAAAGACTGAATCTCCTGGCCGTCCATTTCTGGGAATGTATATGCCGCAGTTTTCAGGTCAGTTTCCCTGGAAACCGATTCAAAAATAAAAGTCTGTCTTTTACCAGAAGGCGAATTATAAGCCGCTTCTGTTATTTCTTCATTCCACGCCATAGCATTATTTTCAGTCAAAACCGTAAATAACGCTATAACGCAAACTTAGAACGAACCTGACCTTGTTCTTTGAATCGTAACTTCCGGCGCCGGCTGGTAATTATTAGCCTGCAATCCAGGCGCAAGTCCGATTGTAACAGAACTGTTATTGTTATTTGTAATCGTCTTAGAATATTCCGCAACGCCTGCAGGTGTCTGTGTCGGTGTAGAATTAGCAATTTCTGCAGAATCCCCGCGAATCATTGATTCAAGCGCATCCAGCCCGTCAAGGCCTTTATCAGCCAGTTTTCCCACGCCTGGAATGTTTGACACCAGTTCAAGCACTTTGCGAACCGGCGCAATAATAAAGTTAAATATAGAAGCGCCTATATTTCGTATAGCCTGAATTATACCGCCGCCTGTAAAGAAAGAAGTAATGGCCGCCCATTTCTCACTGATCCAGTCCAAAGCGCCGCCAACAGCTGTTTTAAGAGTTTCCCAAATGCCGGTAAATACACCGCCTATCCACTCACCAAACGCCTTAAATGCGCCCACAATGCCTTCCCAGATTCCAACCGCAACCCCGGCAACCCAGCCAAAGAATTCTTTAATTTTTGCGCTGACCGTATCCCAGTTCATAACAAGCGCAACAATGGCAGCAATCAAAGCCACAATAGCCGTAATAATAAAACCAATCGGGTTTGCCGCAATCGCCGCATTAAATCCAACCTGTGCGCCTGTTGCCGCTGTAGTAGCCGCCGTTTCTGCAATAGTCGCCGCTGTAGCAGTTCCCTTAACCGTTGCCATAACAAGCTCAGCGCCTTTTACAATTCCAACAATAGTTTTATAAGCGGTCATTACCAGGACCGTTCCATCCATAACAAGCCGGTAAGCCATTACCGCTGCAGTTACCGCAATAATAGGCCCTCTTAAAGCCCATATAACTTGAATCACGCTGCCAATAATACTTCCAATAGTTCTTATAGTTTCCGCAACCTGAGTTAAAGCCCCGCTGTTTGCAAAATTATGAATTGCCGTTGTTAAAGACTGAATAAGGTTCTGACCGTCAACCTGGAACGCTTCAACAAACTTAAAGCCCAGTTCCGTCAATTCCGACATTAAAACCTTTAATTGGTTTCCGATGCTGGAACGCATAGCCGCCGCTTTATTTGCCGCGCTTCCGGTAGCATTACTGGCCGCTTCTTCATAATTGCGCATTGCATCCGCACCGGTATCTATAAGCGCATTTATTGCGCGTAGGTTTTGTTTTCCAAATATGTCATAAAGATAAGCATTCTTTTTAGCATCACCCATGCCATCCAAAGCGCCGGCAAATTGTCCCACAATGTCCGTAAGGGAAAGAAGATTTCCGTTTGAATCCGTTGTCTGAATGCCCAGTTCATTCAAAGCCTTTTCAGCCTTAGCCGTAGGTGCAGAAAGGTTTGTCATAATGTTTCGCAAGTGAACGCCAGCTTCCGCACCCACAATAGTATTATTTGCCAGAGCTGTTAAACTTGCGCTGAATACATTCAAATTATTATTTGCAGTCTTAAAGAAGTTTCCGCCCTGTGTAATGGCTTCAGAAACATCTGTCAGGCTCATGTTTGCACTGTCGGCCGTATAAGCCATAACATCGCTTAAACGCTTCATGTTCTCAGCCAGAATCAGCGGATCTTTACTCATCATTCCCATTTTATTAAGACCGCCAACAGCCATTCCAACAGCTTCATCCAGCTGCACACAAGCTGCCGTTGCCAGATCAGCAACACCAGGTAAAAGCGCAATAGAATTCTGACTGTCAACACCGGCACGCGCCAAAGTAGCCATTGCGTTAGCAGCTTGCAAAGCATCAAATTCAGTAGATGCCGCAACCTCACGCGCCGCCTTTCCAATTACCTGCAGTCTGTCAGTAAAATCCGCAGCGTTAGAATCAATATCGCTGAACGCAGCGCCGGCCCCGTGCATGGCTTCGTCAAAATCAATAAATTGCTTAGTAGCAACACCAACACCGGCAACCAGCGCGCCTGTAGCAAGCCCGGCCGCCATCTTTCCGGCGTTTGCAATGCTCCTTCCAAAATTATTAACACGCTCCTGGGCCGCAGCAAAACTTTTATTCAGCGCCATTCCGGCACCGTCACCCAGCGCGCCCATGCTTCTTAATTTCTTTGTTACATTGTCAATCAGCGTAAATTCAGTCGCTATTTTATATCTGTTTGCCATGCTTTAATTTTCACCCCAAAAGAAGAAAAACGCTATAACTAAAAAGGCCGCTTCTATTAACAACAGAAACGGCCCCTAGCAAGTATGTTTACTTTTTTACTTTTTTATTTTTCTTATTTTCATTTTGCATTTTCACAAGTTCAGGAATAAGCGGATCATACCAGAAGTGAACATCCGCCAAAGTCAATTCTTTAGGCATTACCGGCAAATGATAAGTAGTGTAAATCTCACGAATCATTACCGGAATACCTGCCGCCGCCTGAACCCTTTTTCTACTACCGTTATAAGCGATTTCCACGCTTAGTTTGTAATAAAAAAAGTGGCAACCGCCATAAACAGCTTAAAGTCAGCGTTTGCAATTTTGCTGAAGTAAGCAATATCTTTTCCGGTCATTGCCGACATATAAGCAACCATTTTATGCACGTTCTGGTTAGCCTTAAAGTTATCCATTCCCAAATAAGCCTGAGCAGAAGGCGCCTTAAATACAAGTTTTGTTCCGGCATATCCTTCCGGATTTTTCGCGCCTAAAGTAATTTCCAGATCGTCATTGTCATTAACAACAGTCTGACCCTTTGCAATGGATTTTACGATTGTTCTTTTCTGGCTGTCAAAAGTTGATTTTTCTTCATCATTCATTGAAGTTGTATCAACATCAATTCCGTTTTCTTCAGCCCAGCGGTTAAACTCAGTTACCGCTAAATCGTCACTCATAACAACATTCTTTTCATCAGCCATAATAATCTCCTAAAAAGTAGAAGCATCTGCAGCATGGGTGGGAGGGAATGCCGCAGATGCCTTTTATTTAATTAAAGTTTCTCACAAGTTCCGTTCAAAGTTACTTCAGCCGTCATTTCCTTTGAATCAAGGGCAATCGCATCAGTAAGCTGCATAGAACCGTTGATAACAGTTCCATCAACCAAACTTGCAGAAACTTCCAGGAACTCGCATGAATCCTGCATTTCCTTCAGGAACTCCATGTCGTCACGCGCTGGATCAATAACAAGGTTCAAGCCTTCAATGGCACCGGTGTGAACGCTTTTAACAATGCGCTGTGTACCGTCACCGTTAGGCTTTACTTCGTTGTCATATCCTGAATAAGTAATTTCGCAGGTGTCTTCACCATCAGTAGTAAAGCGTCTTCCAGCAATTACAATACTTTCTATTGGTCCGCCAGCCATTTCTTCCTCCTTATCCTAAATAGAATCCAAAGAGTACATCAACAGATGCAACTTCCACGTTGCCGGAAAGTTTAACCGGGAAGGAAACGTTCAGGCGTTTTGGATTCTCGCTGTCAATTTCAACAACAGTGTTCTTCTTTGTGAAGTCCTGATCGCTGATAAGTGCCTTCAATGCCAGGCTGTTTGCAAGGTTTGCAAACCATCCCTTTACAGTCTTAGGCTGAATTGCAGAAGGGTTAGTTGTTACTGTTGTATCAGAAACAAGCGGCGCACCCACAACAGAATCAGCTTCCATAATCAAACGAACGTTGTAAACAACATTCATAAGTTTGATTAAATCTACAACATAGCGTTTTGAAGGATATTTGCCTTCAGAAGCCGGATGATACATTGTGATAATATCGTTCAGCTGGGCAACACTACCATTCTTAATGTTAGTAGAAGACCCCTTGTTTACCGACATATTTCTTACAGTGTAATCTTCCTGGGCTGAATCAGCGCCGGCTTTAAGACCTGTCAAAAGGCCTTTATAGTTCTGTGCTGGGTTTGAATCAGCTGTTGTAAGAATATCGTTTACCATTGCCTTTGCAGCAATTACCCACGGCAATTCTTTAGAGCCAACAGAAACAACAAGGAAGTTGATATAGTCTGTTGTACGCAAATCAGTAATTGCAGTACGTGTAGAATAACCGTCAACACATCCTGTAGCACAAAGAATAGGCTTCTTTACAAGAGTACCCCAGCGGCCGTTTCCAAACTCAAAGATTTCATTCAAAAGTCCAGAATCGTTGTAATCAAATGTGTTAAGAATCATTGTTTCCCAAACCGTATTGATTAAAGCCAAAGCACCAGAAACAGAAGGAACACCGGCACCATCAGCCATTGCAGAAAGTGTCAAAGTAATGCCTTCAGCGTCATATTCAGCGCCCAGAAGAATTCTGTTACCGTTAGCACCCTTCCATTTTGCGGTCAAAACAACTTTTGCTGTATCTTCTGAATCAACAGCTGCAGTAACCGGCATATCCAGAACGGCGTTAATTGCGCCCACAAGAGCAGTTGCAAGTTCAGCCGCAGTTTCACCCTTTGTAACTGCAAAATCGGCTTCAATGCCGCCGATTGTCACTGTACCGCTTCCGGCCTTTGTAGCAGGTCCTGTAATTGCAATAGAACCTTCTGCCGCAACGTCAGAATTTCCAGCCTTAACCGGGTAAATTGTTACCGGGAAAGTTGCGCTGTTTCCAGAAACCGGAAAGAGCTGTTTCACGGCCAGATGCAATGGTGAACCGTAACCGTATCTTTCGGCAACGTCAGCCGCACTGGCCTCCACTTCGTATTTTTCCGTAGAGTAGTCAACACCGGTATTACCAACACCGATAATTGCTAAACGCTGCGGAAGCATTGCAGCCGCACCAACATTGAAGTTTTTATAAGAAACTTCAACACCTGTGACACGGCTTATAGCACTAGCTGTTACACCCATTGCTATCTCCTTAAAACAAAAAGTTTTCTAATTTATCCAACAAAAACGTGACCGTCTTTGTCGCTTATGGTTAGCGTTCCGCCTAACTCGTACAAAACACCACCAGTAATTGCCACATCTTCAATATAGGTAACTTCCAAAGTTATCCTAATCATTTTTACGCGAATTGCGCTCGTAGAGTTTGCAGGCTCGCCGGCCTGGAAGCTCGTCATATCTCGTCCTGTAACAACGCCCTGCAAACTCAAATAAGTATAAGGTTCAGCCCCTATAATGTTTCTAACCAGGCGCGCTGTTTTCCAGGCTTTAAGTGATGCCTTAGTTCCGGCATCCTCGCTGCTGGAAGTGTTTCCGGTAGCGTAAACATCAAGCATAATCTTTGTAGTCATATTATGCTTGTTTACTGTAGTAGAACCCTTGTCTGAATCCGTTGCATCAATCGAAACGTTTACAAGCGGAAAAGGGTTACTGTCTGCATTTACCTGCTGAATCGGATCATCATTTTCCACATAAACGCCCACGTCATAATCACGCGCGTTTACGTCCCCGGCTTCAACAGCAAGTTCGTGCTGGTGTTCCAGCTCAATCGCCAAAATCGCCGCAACAGTATCACGGATAGTTTCAATGTTATCAGGTGTGCTTAAAAGCTCGTTTATCTCTGCCATATCAACTACCGCTTAAATTCAAAACCAAATAAATCTTAGTGATTCCCAGCGTTCTGTCAGGTTCGCTGTAAAGCACTTTAAGATCCCATTTTTTGCCCGTCAAATCAGTGTAACTAAATAACCACCCGCGTTCAGGTTCCCTGGCTTTCCCGTCAATCGTTACTCTGTCTGAACGGAAACTTGCCCAGACTGTCCTCCCGGCAACAGCGTTTCCATCCGTATCAACAAGGAATCCAATGTCACCGACAATGCCGGTAATAGACCAGGAATGTCCGTTATTGTCACTTAATGTAAATGCTGCTGTTCCGCCATCGGCTGATTCCAGAGTAATAGCGGTATCAGCCAGTGCAAGTTCCCTTAATCCCATTATTCAGCCTTAGCACCGGAAGTATTTTCTTCAGTGCCTTCAGTTTTTGCCGCTTTCTTAGATTTCTTGTCAGTTGTTAAGTTTTCCTTAACATCTTCCTTTTCTGTCTTTTCAGCAGCTTTTTCAGATGCTTCCAAAATGCTTCCGCTTTTCAAAAGCTCAGTAATTGTTTTGTTATCGCCAAAACAATCTTCAGTAATTACTTCTCCCGGACCGTACACGCGGCTTTTTGCCACAAGGCTTTTTCCGGGAGCAATCTTATAAGTTTTCATATAAGCGCCCCCAAAAAGGATTAGTGTACTGCTGTCAAACAGCCAAAGCGGTCAATAGAAACCGGAATGGCAAGTGCGCGCATCTTTGATTCAGCTGTATAAGTGTCCTGTGTAGCGTCTTCAAATACGCGGTTATGGCAGCGGATAAATCCGTCGTATGTTACTTCTGAAGGAATTACAGAAGCAAAAGGTTCTTTCATTCCAAGTGTAGGAACACCGGCAAAAACAATACGGAAGTCCAGATCTTCAATAGCTGTAGTAATAACAACCTTGTTTGTATCAAGGAACTTGTAAACTGTTGAACCGTCAACACGCTTGTAAGAATCGTTGTAAACCCAGCATTCAAGGCGGTATGAAGAAACGTCAATGTAACCCATATAGCGGCCGCCCTTGTTAAGAAGGCCAGGATTCAATGCGCCAAGATTCATTCCGTCACGCTTTACCATATCTTTAACAGCAGCGTTAGAAATGAAATGCTGCCAAGCTGTAGCACCAAAAATAGCAATCTGTGGTGTAGCTTTTCCATCGTCATTGATAACATCACAAAGACCCTGAAGGTCGCCGATAGGATCAGCAGAGTTTCCATCCCAGCTGTTTGTATTTGTTACAATGTGTGTTCCCTTTGCATTAAAGTTCAATGTGTAAACATCAGCGCCGTTTGCGTCTTTAAGTGTTACAACACCAGTCTGCAAAATCTGAGCGCACTGAAGTTCAATATTTTCTTTGAACATACGATGGAACTTGCTGAGCGACTTTGTAAGTTTGTTTACAAGTCTACCAAACCACTGACCGCGTACTTCTGCAGTATCGCTTTCGCCAGGCTGGCGCTGCAAAAGGTCCATAAGTGGAACCGGTGTTGAAAGTGCAGCATAAGGTGGCTTAAAGCGTTTTTCTGTGAAAACGTCTTCATCAATAACAACGCTTCCAGTGCGTGCATCTTTGAGAGTAGGCGCGATATAGTCGCCTGAACGCTCAATGTCAATTTCAACATATTCACCGTCAGTATAATCTTCAGGTGTAGTTTTAAAGAAAGTTGTAAAGAATCCGCGCTTATTCATGCGCGCATCTTCAGTGAACTTTTTAAGAACGGCTTTCAAAAAATCCATTTTCTTCTCCTGTTTTACTGATTGTCAAAAGTGCCAATCTGTTTTGCATCAATGTTGTAAATTCCCTGAACACGCAGGTATTCACCCTGAACATCTGTAAGACCTGTTCCTCCGATAGAAGAAAGGTTCTTGTTTACGTCACCGGCAATACAAATGCGCTGACCAGCAAAAGAAGCTGGGTTTGACGAATCTGTATTGACAATGTCGTCGCGTGTAGCAAGAATTCCCATAGGAAGTCCGTCGTCGATTGTAGAAGCTGTTGCAACTTCCCAAACATTGTTTGTAAGGTCATGTGTAAGAACATAACCGTCTTTTGCAGTTCCAGAAGCTGCAAGTTTTACAGTGCCGCTTACAAACTTATTGTTACCGATAAAAAGGTTATCGGGATTGTGATTTTTCACTTCAATGTTTCCAGCCATCTGTCCCATTTTAAGCTCCTATTTCCTTTTCAAAAGCAGCCATGATTTCTTTTTCATCAACCTGGCCGTCGTCCTTTGGTGTAACTGCCGCAGGAATAGTTGTTTCGTCTTTAGCCTGTGCATCAAGATTAGCTTTTGCAACTCTCTTTTCAAAGAAAGTAGTCTGAACCTTATCTTCTGCAACGGCTGACCCATCACGAATGAAAGAAGCGGCAACCTCCGGGCAGCCAGCAACTTCACCCATCTTCAGCAAAGCGTCAGCGCGTGATCTTTCTTCCTGAACACCACTGGCTTTTGCTTCAGCAACAACCTGAGCGTATGCTTCAGGGTTTGCCTTTTTAAATTCTTCAGCTGTCATAACTTCCAGCCCTCCATTTTCTGCTTTCGCAGAATTATTATTTACGGGCTTTTTGCCGCCCGGAATTTCCATAGTCGCGCAAGCCGCAACCTTGTTCATAAACTCTTTTGCGCTAATAGCCTTCATCTGCTCGCGTGTAGAAGTAACCTTTGCCTGGGCAAGTGTCAGAATGTTTTCTTCACTTTCTTCCGCATTGTCAGAAGCAGAAATAACTTCATCCGCAAAACCTTCATCAACAATTTCCTGACCATAAAGCCAGGTTTCCTTGCTCATTTCATTCAGCAGGGCTTTTGTGTCGCGTCCGGTTCTTTTTGCATAAGCAGAAGCAATAACGTTATCAATCTTTTTAAGAGCTTCACCAGCTTCCGCAAGATCTTCTTCGTTACCCATTACAATCTGCCATGCCTTATGAATCATATAAACAGAATTATCTTCAACAACAATCTTGTTATTGTTGTTAGCGTTATGAGCTGCAAGCGCAATCACGCTGGCAGAACTTGCCGCCATGCCCACAATGTATGTAGTAATTTTATTTTTATGATTTCTGCAGAAGTCACGGATAGTGTTATAAATCGCAATACAATCCCAAACGCTTCCGCCAGGACTGTCAATAGTGATTCTGATTTCATCATCACCGGCAGCATTAAGTTCATCGCGCACAAAGTCAGCCGTGATGCCTTCCTCCCACCAGTCAGAACCAATCTGTTTGTTAATCAAAACCTCTTTCATATAGTACCCATTTTCAAGCCAGACAATTAAAAACGCTATAACATAACGCCTTAGCAGTCTTTTAATTTTCCTTAGCCTTTTTTAATTCTCTTTTTCTTTCCTTGTGTTCTTCATAATTTACCCACGCAGCCCCAAAAGCAAAAAAAAGCAACAAAAAGAAAAATGACAATGTAAATAATTACTTCAATCATTTTTTTCTAAAAAATCCCAGAATATTGTCAAAACCTCTGGTTCCGTATTTTGCGCCATCCTGCTTAAAGCCATCCTGCTCAAATACCAGAATGTTTTCATAATCAATCGCGCCTAAAAAAATAGCCACGTGACCATATTTGTTTGTTTTCGTAGCATTAAAAACAACAACATCCCCGGCGGCCGGTAAACCTGTCACCTTTGAAAGATATTCCTTTTCGCCGGGCATCTTGTCATAGTTCAGCCACAAGTCTTTTGCACCTTCCACGCCACCAGTGTGCGGAATCTGCCAAACGTCCTGGCAATACTGCCGGAACAAATCAACGCATTGCGCCCCATAAACCTTGTCAAAGTCCACTTTCTTTCCGGTGTACTTATTCAAAAATTCCGCTAAGTTCATTTAATGCCCTCCGCTTATTTTTCAGGATTATCCTTTTCAAAGATTTCTTTCTGCAGTAGATAAACCCTTTCAGCTTCATCAACCCGCAGCTTGTATTCATAGATTCTTTCGTAAAATTCCAGCGGCATAGAAACCATGTCGGTAACATCGTCATAAACAACAATTCCTGCCGGATCCGGGAATACCGGCCAATCAACAGCAGGAACTACAGTTCTAGTTTTTATTTCCGTTGTTACGCAACCCGTCGTTAATAGCATCAAACTTATCACGGCCAGTTTTGCTGTTAGTTTCCTTAATTTTTTCATCCGTCTTTTTCCTTTCGTCGCTTTTAATCCATTCTGCAGCCTTTGCCTTTCCAAGCTCAGCCGCATATTCTTCATTGCGCTTTTGCGCTTCCTGGTAACTCTCTTTATAACTTTTCGCCTTATTACGAAATATCACGAAAAGCAAAATAAAAATCACCAAAAGAAGAAAAAGCACGCCGCACAAAATTAACATCGCTTTCATTGTAAAACCTCGCCGCTGGAACTGCCTTCAACCTTGCCCGTAAACTTTGCAATAAATGCGGCTGCAATTTTATCCAGCCAGATAGAAATAAAGCCTGGCGTCCACACTGCCACAAGTCCAATGGCAATTTTTATAACATCGCCAATGTCAACTTCTTTCAGGATGCCGGCCCACTTCAAAACCGGAATAGCAATCATTTCTACCGTTGCCAGGATAATTCCCAGCTTAGAAAGATTTTTAATTCCGGTTTTAGATTTCTTTTCGTCCTTTCCAGCTTCGTCGCTGGTAACATCTTTGATTTCTTCAGCCATTTCTTCTACCTCATTTTTTTAGAACTGTTGTAATTGCGGTTATTACGCCCGTTGTTACGGCAGTTACTACAACCGTAAGAATTACAAGTCCTATTTTCTTCCAGGCCCCTAACGCAACCTGACCGCTTTTTTTTTCCAGCGAATCAATTCTTGTTAAAGCCCCGTCAAGTTTATTGCTGATTTTTTTTAGTTCCTCTTTGTCCTGCTGGTTTTTAATATTATCTTCAATGAGCTTGTTTATTTGTTTCTGCTGCTGTTCAGTTACAACTACAATGTTGTTAACTTTCTCCTCAACCCTTGCCATCACCTTGCTGTTTTCCTGTATATCTGCATACATTTTCAAAAAGAGTTCTTTATCCATGTTTTCCATAGCATCCTCCTTTTATTTCTGTAATGGCAAATATTGCCACCATTCCACGTGCATTTTCTTGTGGTCTTCCGTGTACCATGTTTCACCCTCCACAAAAAACGCAGCTTTCTGAACCCCGCCATAACTCTGGCACCAGACCAGAACGCCCATCGGCGGTTTTATATCTTCCGCGGCGTTCCAGCGTTCACGCAGCGCAATCATATACGCCTGCATTACCGCCGTTTGCGCCGCTAATGCGCGTTTTTTCCAGTCGCTCACTAAACCGTTCTTTTCTTTCAGATCCGCTTTAAGTTCCGCAACCAATTTTTCCAAAGCATCAATTTCACGCTTCAGTTCAGCTTCATGTTTCAGCCAGCTAAATGGCTCCGTTGTTTCCATCGTCGCCATCCTCGCCGCCATCATCCTTATTGCCGGAAGAATAAGCAGGCTTTCCGTTGTTATCTTCGTCAGTGTGCGGCGTGAATCCCATGCGCTCCATAAGCTCGCGTTCGCGTTTTTGCGTCTGCATAACCTGGGCAAAGCTCAAACCGCAGGTTCTTCTTGCTTCAATGTCAAATGTTGAAAGTCCGTTATCAAGCGCCGTTTGACTAGCAGAAACTTCCTTCTGTCTGTCAACAGCCGGACGATTCAAGCCAATCCATGCGCAGCTAAGCCAGGCAGAAATCATCCGCCATTTTGAAACATCATTGTAAGCGCCAATAAATCCCGGAAGATTTAATTGCCCGGTCAAAACTGCTTGAGTTACAAACTGTTCATAAATCTGCTGGCAGAAATCATCAGCATTTTTCTTTACCTGACGTGAAAGATAAACTTCAAATTCGTTATTTGCCTGGCGTGATGCAGAATAGTTGCTGCCAAACTTCAGCATTAAAATCTCCGGCGGAATGCCGTGAGTCCAAGCCAAAGCACTTAAAACGGCCTGTTCAAAAGTGGAATAGTTAACGTTAGGTCTGTTAGTCTGGAATGATTGAATATGATCACCCGGCAAAAGATTATCGTAAATCGTGCCAGGTTCAGTGATTTTAATTTCCTGCCGCGGTCCTTCTTCCATGTAGCCTTTAGGCTCAGTATTGTTCGGCCGTAAACGGGAAGCAAGCCCGTCAGTAGGACGTGTGAAAGTCGTATTATTGCCGCCACGCTCAATAAAGTAGGCAAGCATAGCATTAACAACCGCAGCGCGTGTTTCAGCATCACGATAGCGGTCAAGGTCTTTAAGCATATAAAGAGTATCAGCCAGGAACGGTTCCCCGCGTGTATCATCCAGAAGCGTTTCTGAACCGTAAACCATCCAGCTGATCAAACGGCCGGAATGTTTACCGCGCACCGGAACACGTTCATAAGTAACCGTTCCGTTTACCTCACTTCTAACATGAAACGCAATCTTTTTGCCGTTCTTGTCAAACTCAACGCCGTGTTTAATATATCCGCCCGGTGGGCATGAATAATTATCCGGCGTTCTGATATTGTCGCCGTTCACCCATTGCCAGCGCGGGAGCTGTGTGTCTTTGTCAATTCTTGAAATAATAATACCGTCGCCGCAAACCAAAGATTCAAAGCGAACTTGTGCCTGGAACTCACCAAAATTGCGATGCTTTCCCCAGTCAAAAACAGTCGGTGTATTTGCGTATAAATTGAACTGTGTAGAAATTTCTTCACCAAAACGAACGCCTTTTTCTTCCCGTGCAGTCGGATCTTCTTTAGGCCAGATAATTGAACTTTCTGGAACCGGACTTGCCACAAGTCCAGTGTGAATTTCATTCCAGATTAAACGGCGGATAATACCTTTTGCGTAAATGTTTTCCCGGAATAAACGTAAACTTCTTTTTCTCAGTGTCCAGTAGTCAACAAAAGTAAAATCGTCAATCGGGCCAAAGCTGCCCGCAAACTTTGAACCGTTCCAGGAATCACCGGCCAAAGCACGCAGATAAACGCCGTAATTATTCAGCGTTTTTTCCGGCATTGCCATTATCTGAGATTCCTTCTTTTTTCCAAAATTAAACAAACCCATATCAATACCCCGGCTGAATTATTCGCGGCGCATTGTTATAAAGCTGCATTTCCAAAGCCGCAATTTCTTTCTGCAGATTAAATTCCAGTGATTTCAAAGAAGACAAGTCGGCGCGTGTAACAGTCTGTTTATCCTGTCCTGTGTCGATAGTGTAAGAAATAATATTGTTTGCGCCGGAAGCAGAAGACAAATGCAAAATTCCTTCCTGCACCTTCTGCAGCAGAACCTTTTTGTTTCTCAGCTGCACTTCCCAATATTGCTTTCCTGTTAAATTTCCGATTCCGTCTGGATCGTCTAAAAGTATGCCCATAGTTTTCATTTTCAATTCAAACTATAAATAACGCTATAACATCAACTTTTATTTTCCTTTACCTGCCGTGCTGAGCTTGCACCCGTCATGCTTAACTTGTTTCAGCATCCCCGTGAGTACTCATATCAATCCACAAGAGTGGAAAACTTGTGGAAAATTCCCCACATATAGCGTGAATTTCTTTCCACCTTGACAAAAACGCTAAATGTGTTATATTTTTAAGTATCTGAAGATGCTTCCTTCGGGTGAATCACAAGTCCGTGTTCCATGCACGGACATTTTTTTTGTTATTGCGTTTTTATAAGACCCGCCCAAAAATAAAACCATGAGTTCAATTAAAACATTCAACACATTTTCCAAAGCATACGACGACGCGCACCGCACAATGATTAAAGCTGCCGCCTTGTCATTAAACCAGGCAGCGTTTAAGGCGTCAGAATACGCAAAAGAGAACATTCATAAGAATTTCATTACCCGTAATAATTTTACGGCAAACAGCGTGCGCTATACCAAATGCCAGCAGGCAAACACTGTTGTAAACCTTGCCAGCTACACCGGAATATTAGATCGCGCTGAATACATGGCCCGTCAGGAATCCGGCGGAACAAAAAGAAGTTCTTCTGGCGGAAACTTAATCATTCCAACAGTAACAGCCCGCCGCGGAAATCCAAAGAACCGCGTATCAGCTTCAATGTATTATTCAAAAATAAAATCGCAGATAATCCCAATGGCATCCGGCCACGGCTCAAAGAAAAGTAATTCTGTAGCCCGTGCCTTTGTCGCAAAAAACACCGGCGGTTTTGTCCGCTATAACAACAGCGTTTTCAAAGTAACATCATTCAGGAAGTCCGGCGATGCAGTATCATTCAAAAAGAAAATGGTCCTGAATATGAAACATAAATCCACAATCACCCCGGCAAATCCCTGGCTTAAACCAGCCAGTGAAATGGCCGCAAGGGAAATGCAGGTCTTTTACAACGATGCAATGAACGCGCTTTAAAATAAAAAAGGGCAGTGAAAACTGCCCTTAATAGCATTTTGTCCCTTGTCGTCATGACTAGGATGCCATTCCTCTTTTTAAGTCCCTGCACGATTTACGCCGACAAATCAACGTGCAGGCAAGTCAGCCGCCTGAATGTCTGACTGGTAAAAAAGCCTGTTTTAATTTTTCGCACTTTCCAGCGCGTCAAGTTCTGCATCAGTCAAGCGCAAAACCTTTCCGTTTTCGATAGTAAAATAATAAAGCAACTTTTGCAAGTTCCCACGCTCGTCCATAGTGCCAAAACTTGCCGTTCCGTATCTACTCACATCATGAATAACCAAAACCTGGTTAGTGTCTAAGCATCTAACAGCTAAATAACTGATTCCGCTTTTTTCTACACTTTCCAAAGTTTTCAAATAATCATCATCAGAAAAGTGTTCAAAATCAGCAATAGAAACAATTCCGTAGTATTTATCAAAATCCTTAATTTTTGTAAGGTTTGCCAAAGCTGCCTGCATTCCGTTCCAGTAAACATAAACTTCCAGCTTATTATCAGCTGTTTTATTTGCCGCAGCTTCAACCGTCAGAACCTCAGCCGCTGGAACTTCCGCAGCCTTTTTCTTCCTGGTGTCGATATTAAAAGCAATAATCAGCACCACCAGCAAAGCCGCCAAAACAAAAAATAAATTCCTGAAGAATTTCCCAACCTTGTTCATATAAACCTCCGTGTAAATCACTGCAAAGATTATATCACAATTTGAAGAAAAATTAAATCATGTCCAGCACAAACCGTGAAACCGACTTTCCAGCGGCCGCCGCCGCCTTTTTCAACTTTTCAATTTCTTCCGGCGTTCCGGCAATCGCCGTAGTAGCATAGATCTTCTGCCTTCCCGTAGCCTTCCGCCCACATCCGGCCCGCGCGCCGCCACGCCCATCTTTTTTCTTTTCAGCTTCCGCCATATTTCCGTCACCTCCAAACGCCAGGGCAACCGCCCCGGCTTAAATTACATTTCCATGCAAGCGTATCTTAAATCCATTGCTTCCAGCTTTTTATTATCATATCCAAAAGTATCGTGAATAACACACATAATCATGTCATTCAAAGCATTTTCAGGACATTCAATAATTTCTGAATGTGCTGTCGGATTTAATGTTGCCCCGTCAAAGTTTGCATCCCTAACTGTTATTCTAAATGTTTTCATTGCTTCCTCCTGATTTACCAGGGCTTCCGCCCTGGGCTTATTTACATTGTTATAAATCTTCCGCTTTCCTTAAAAATCAAAATTGCCACACCCTGTTTTTCAGATGGATTTCCATTTTTCAAAACTTTTGATGCCCAAAATACACCAGCATATTTTCCTGTTTCGTTACAAACTCTGATAATGTTTACAAGGTTTTCTTCGTATGGGTGAAAACTTGTAATCTGGTATTTTGCACCTCTCAATTCGATTATTCTTCCGATTTCCTTTTCCATGTTTTGCTCCTTGTCCTGGGTGAATCACCAACCCCCTGACACTTATAAATATACTGCAATTATTGAAAAGTGTCAATAACTTTTTTCAAAAAAAACACAAAAAATGCACCGTTTCCAGTGCATTGCAAATCAGATCTTCATCCCGTCAACCTGTATAAAAATCTTATACCACCATTTCTTTTTGCGGTCATTATAAAAAATATTCACTTTTTCCACGCGACCGGTCCAGCTGTTTAATCCGTATTTCAAAACCGTTTCAATCCTGTAAGCATACCCGTAATATAGCTGCACCCTTAAACTTTCCAGCTGTCGCCGCCAAAAGAAAGAAGTAGGCCGCAGGATTTCCACCCGCGCGCCAAATCCGGCCGGAACCTCATTTTTCCGCAGTTTGATTTTCAAAACCTTTTCAATTTTTTTCATTTTCCGCCGCCTTTTTAGCCTTCCGCCTTTTCCTAAAATATTCCCGGTTATAAGCTCGTATTTCCTCAGCGTGCTTTTCCCGCCATTCCTTTTTCTTCTGTTTGATTTTCTCAGCGTTAGCCTTCCTGTACTGATCCAGTTCTTCTTTATGGTCTTCCGCATATTGTTTAGCATAATTTTTCATATATTCCTTATGCTGCAAATACCATTCATGCCGCCATTTTTTCACATATTCAGGATCATCCCACTTAGAAGGCTTCTTTTCTTTTTTCTCACAATTTCCATCCGATTCCGTCCGCCCAGGTGTTTTGTTTTCTGTTATGCTGGAAGATTCCATCTTTTCATCTGCCCAGTCAAAAAAAACGCCCCTGTATTCACCGCCGCTGTCAATCAGCCCCTTAATCTCTTTGCCAGATTCCAGCCCCGCCCAGCGCGCCGCTTCATGTAAAGATTTAAATTCTAAAGTTTCATCCCCTTTTGCACTAATAGCAATCACCCGCATATTTTCCCCCAGCTTATTTTTTACCACTCACGTGAGTAGTCGCGCCAAAAATCGCGCTTTTTAATTTTGCAGTAATAATCATTGTTTTATTGATTTCCGCATCAGTAGAAAGTTTCATAGTGTGATTCAGCGTCACCAAATCCCCGCGCGTAATCGCCATCAGGTTTTCAAGCCGCAAATCATCCTTGTTCTGATTCAGAAAAACAACCGGAACCTGCCGGTCAAGTTTTCCGTGAGCTTCTTCCCAGATCATCCGGTGAATATATTCCCACTTGTCAGGCTCCGCAATTTTCTGCTTCCAGTAGCCGTCAGCATCCTTCACCTTAGTTCCTACCGCCGCCGTATTATGCGGCTTCATGCCCTTTTTAAATTCCGTCGCTGGCGAAAGATGCGACCCTTTAGGCGGCACATATCCCGGATTTTCCGCCGTATGAAAATAACCCGTTCTTCCGGTTTTAATTCCTTTTCTTAGCCTGAACGCGTTCAAAATCCGCCTGTCAATATTCATATCCCAGTCAGCGCTTAAAATTGCCGCCAGCTCCTTATCCAAAAAGAAAGGACACCAGGCGCGCAAAAAATCCACACATTCATCCGGCCACTTAATTGGTTTACCTTTCATTTAGCACACCTCGTCAAAAGCATAGCCCTGATATTCCTTTCCGCTTTCAATGCAAAAAAGAATCTTAGCCACCGGCACGCCCGTCGCCTGGCTGGATTCGTGAACATTCTTAAATTCACATTGCTTCCCGGTTTCCATATCCACCACCAGAATTTTCTGATTCTTATTTTCAATCAGCTTGTTAGCGTTTTTATTCTGCAAAACATCCGGCATCTGCCTTGCCGCCATCCTGCTGGTATTAGAAAACTTCACCGCATCCAGCTGTAATTTCGCATTGCTGATAATCTGCTTAGAAAGTCCTTCAATAGCCTTTGCCTTTTCAATCTCTTTTTTCATATCTTCAGGATTCAGATTTTCGCCGTTCGCCAGCCTTTGAACCTGTGAAAAAAGAATATTATTCAAATCACTTAATGCGTTACCCATACTTGCTTCCTCCTGTAACGCTTTTTATTTTCAAGGATATAAAAAAATAACGCTATAACATGATTTAAAATAAAAAAAAGACTACTCACGTGAGTAGTCTAAAAACTTAATCGGCAAAATACCCGCGTTTATTTTCCCGCTGGTAATCTTCCACATCAATTTCACCCGGCATCTTGTATTCAGAAATAACCACAAGTTCCGTCTGTCTTTCCGCCCAGGAATAAAACTTTTCGTAATCAAACGGATTATCTTTATCATAAACGTTTGTATCGCGGTAAGGTATATCGCAATAAATCACGCTGTTAGGTTTTATACAGACCTTCTCATAGCTTCCTTCCAGCCGCTCCAGCCGCTCCAGCCGCTCCAGCCGCTCCAGCCGCTCCAGCCGCTCCAAGCTCTGCAAACCTTGTAATGCTTCTAGCGACTGACTTCTTTCTTCCCCGACAAGTCGGAAAATACCGCCGTCGCCTTGTTCTGTCAAGTGTTTTGATTCATTTTTTTTAATTGCATCCTGAATAGCTGTTTTGAATTTCAAGCGCCTTTTGTTTTGATTTTTGATATTATGAATTGCATTATAAACATCCTCCCATTCGTCAGGATAGATTTCTTTCAGCAATGACCAATCATCAAAAACAATCGCGTAATGATAAGACTTTTTAAGCGGTTCAATTTCTTTTGAATAAAGGTAATCACGCCCATTGTTTGAAAAGCTCCAACACCATTTAATATATGGTTCCTGTTCTTTTAATCTAAAAAAATCTTCCCGGCTGATCCAGCGTTTTTCATTGTGGTATTTCCCGTGTATTGCATCAACAAAAAGCTGTGTAATTCCAGGGTTTATATCATTAAAATAAATATGCTCGTATTTACCTGACAATAAAGCCGCATGAGTAATAGCGCAGCCGCCGGCAAATAAATCATAAAAGTTTTCCGCTGGCGGCAAAAAGTCGATTATTTGCGCCGCAATAGAATTTTTACTGCCTTTATATGGCAATCCATAATTCATAAAATCACCATTCCTCAAATAAACTTCCACTGGTCCTGTTTTTCATTTCAGCCCATTTCTTATACTGACCAAAAGGAATAAACAGCTTTTCAACGACAATATTCGTTGCGCTTGCGCTCATCGTGCAGGTTTTGTTAGTTTTCCAGATGCAAATAAAACGCTTATCCATTTTTTCACCACCCATTATTCACCGTTTTTCAACGCCTGTTCCGCCAATTCCTCAGCGCTAAAGCCCTTTAACATCGGCCCGTCAGTCGCCTTGTCACTGTAGTAGAACGCGCCTGTTTTTGCGTAATTCCAGAACGTTGCCCAGTCCAGGTAACGCAAGCCCATTTCATTCCGGCAAATATCATCCGCCAGAACTTCCAGCGCCGTGCGGTTATAAACATAAGTATCAAACGCATGGTTCGGAGCGCCAAACTTTGCCCGCCATATCGTCTTCAGCCATTGCCCGGTATTTTTGTCTATAACCTCAACCTTTTCTTCCGCTTCAAACATTTTGTAATAATCATCATGCAGCGTTTCCGGAAAATTCGGATACCACGCCGGCTGCAGTTCGCCGCTGTTCCATCGCAGAACATTCATTGCAACGCTTATGCGGTCCTTTTGCTTTCCAGTGTTCACATGGTAAGCCAGCTGCAAACCAATTCTGTTTAATGTTGAATTACTGAAAAGCTGGTAAGTTTCGCCGCCTTTAATCCAGTCCATACCCTTGCAGGCATAAACACCGGAAGTAAACCGCTGGCAAAAGCTGTAAACCCAGTCCGTATAGTGGCCGGAATCCACAAACAAAATGGCAACCTTGTAAAGTTTTACGTTTTCACCCTCGCCATCATCCGCATAAACCTTATTGTCAAAAACATCCGCCAGTTTATCCCACGGACCGCCAAATTGTTCAGTCGGTCCTTCCAGGAACATAAAATCAACCGTATAAGTAACGCCGTTATCCGCATAGCCTTTAATGTCTACATAAAGCCCGTTTTTCTGAACGTCCACCGACCCAACAAGAAGAAGGACGTTGCTTCCGGCATCTTCACGCGCCATTTTATTAGGCACCGTTCCCATAGCAAAGCCAAACCGCCTGTGTAAAACGGCCCGTTCATATTTAATCTGCTCATTCTGTTCCAGATACGGCAAGCCCTGCTTCAAGTTACGGAAAACCCTATATTTTTCCTTATCGCGTACCTTGTTATTTTTCAAATCCCAGCATTCAGCCCATGCAGAAACATAATCTTCCCAGGAAAACATTCCCGGCGGATTATAAAGTGCCGTAATATGATAACTTTCCGTTTGTGGCTGAACCGCCTGAGCTGTAGCTCGCCATTCACCCTTTGGAATAATCACCGCCTTGTCATAGTTCTTCATAATCTTATGACAATACGGGCATTCGTAACCAACCGTGCTTAAATCAGGAATTCCGTTTTCATCCTGCTTCCACACAATGCCGCCAATCTTTCTTGACTTATCAGCCGGATCCCAAACAGTAAATTCAAGCCGCTGCATCTCACCGCAATATTTACACGGCACATAAAAAAACTTTTGCGTACCTTTTTGAAACAATCTCCAAATTAAAGAACTTTTTTCTTCTGCAGGTGTTGAACCAATATACAACTTGCTGGAAGTAGGGTAAGCATCCAAACGGGCCACCATCAAATCATAAACGGAACCTTCGCCTTTAATTTTCGCCTGCATTCCGTCCGCTTCATCAACCAAACCAACCTTGTAAGAAAAGTTCCTGAATCGGTTTCCAGAGCCAGCGCCAACCGCGTGCAAATATCCGCCCGGATATTCCTTTTTCATTGCCGTGTCACCGGTCTTTTTAGAACCTCGCGCCTGCCTTGTCTGATTGTAAATCAACGGCCGCAGTCCGCAGTTGTCGATTGTCGGATCTATTTTTGTAGCCATTGCATCTTTTGCCATCATTTCATCAGGCAAAACATAAAGCACCGCCGCCGGATTCTCGCCGATATAATACATCATTACAGATTCAAGGATTCCGGTAGTCGCTCCAATCTGATTTCCTTTCATTACGTAAACGCGCCGCGTCTGGCTGTCCGGCGCAAATTGATTGATAATCTCTCTAAAATACGGAAACTTATCATAACTGAACTTTCCCGGAAAAGGTGATAAAGCCCGGTCAATATATCGCACCTGCTCAATATATTCCGACGGCTTCACATAGCTTCTTTTTGCCGTAATTCGTGAGAAATTTTCAACTAAAAAATCAATGTCGTATTCAGTTATAACCTCAGTCATTATTTCCCAACTACTCACGTGAGTAGTAACTCTCTATATTTCCGCCCGATGCTTCCCACATAAAATATGACTTCTAGTAATATTCAGCATCACCATAAGCGCAATGCCATTTTCCCGTCTGGAACACTCGCCAGAGTTTCCAGCAGTTCTTTTTATCAATGATGTTATTTCCGCACCTCATATAGAACGGCAGCGGAACGCACCAGGTCACAAAATCATAGCTGAATTCATACTGGTAAAACTTTTCAGCCGCCTTCTTAAAATAATGCCGTGTATAAAATCCAAACAACGGCTTAGGACCGCCAAAAGTAATAACCTCAGTCACTGGCTTTTTGAACCGGAAGAAATAATCTTCCGCCGCCAGTAAGCTCATAGCCCCGCCATAGCTCCAACCGGCAACAATGATTTTCCAATCCTCTTTTCCCTGAATAACTTTCAAAAGTTCAGTAAAAACCATATCGTTAATGCTTTTCCAAGCCTTAGCCCATCCCCGATGCACCAGGAAGAATTTCTGCTGTTGCTTGTAAACCTTAACCGGAAAATCAAGATTCACCTGCCAATCCCTTTTGCTTGTCGATTCCTGAAAAAGTAAATAAATCGCCTTTTCTTCTTCAACCGGCTTAACAGCAAATTGTACATCATCGCCGCCGCTAATATATTCAGTATCTTCAATCAGCTTAAAAAGTTCCCACGGTTTCATTTAGCTTCCTCCATCCACGGACACATCCGTCCGATTTCCATTTTGACCTTATTCATTAAATCCCGCATATCCGGGTGTGCAGCCTTGTCACACCTCAGCCGCAGAATATGCGACCATTCAACCAGGTTTGCTTTTATATAAACACTAGTCATTGCATCCAGCGGCAAAGCTCCCCGCGCTTCCTGCCTTTTCATTCCGGCTTTAATATCTTCCTGGTAAAATCTTTCAGCGCATTCCATGTACTCAGTCCATCTATGCTGCATTTCCGCGCTGGCATCCTTCCACCAATAGGGCAGAATCACTTCCAGGTTCGATTCATCACAATAGCGTGTAGATTTTTCATTGAAGCTGCAAAGCCTATGCCGTATCAATTCCCGGCTGACCGCAATAGAAGTGTTCAGCTGAAAAGTCAAATCCACAAATTCAAAAATAGAACTATGCCGCGGCCGTGCGTTCCATGCGTTCCTGCAAAACTCAATCGGCCTTGTCATGGCATTGTCACGGTCCTGTGTCTGTGTCCCGTTCCTTGCTATCTTTTCAATGTAAAAAGCAATATCCCAGGCGTAATCTTCACCAGTCCATTTAACATTGCTGTTTACCAGCTTCACACTGTTTTCACAAAACTTCATTTTCCATTTTCCTTTTCAACTTTATTGATTGTGTCCTTAATTTTGCAAAGAACACCTTCAACCTTTGAAACCTTCTGTCTTAAAACGTCAGTGTCAATCTTTCCGGCGCAGCACATTTCAGAAAGTTCCTGCAGCTCATTACTTGCCCAGAACGTTGTAAAAATATCATCGTTTTCCATCTGGTTATAAATCATTTTGCACCAGCTCCAACTTCCGCAATCAGTTTATCCAGATACCAGCGCGCCTTTTTCAGATCTTCCAGCGGGTTCACCTTGCTTTCATAACGGTAAACATATTTCATAACATTTCCCTTCAGAAAGCCTTTGAAACATTCATCAGTCATGCTGGCCTTAACTGAATCAATACATTCAATACCGCCCTTGCAGTAGTGCGCTGGATGGTTCACATTGTCGTTCAGTTCTTTTTTCTCAGTTCCCATTTTTTCAATTCCTCCTGGTTTGAATCTGTTGTATCATTCAGATGCAGTGCAGTGGCCGCCGCCTTTTTTAAAGCGATTTTTTTTCGCCACCTTGCCCCACGTGCAATCTTTACCCGCGCCGTCCCCGGAAAAGAAAAAGAATCCGGCAAATCGTCCCACTTACTTTTTCCCATTTTCCGCCACCTCAAAATATTTTATTTCTGCCATCAAACACCACCACCATACTGTCATGTTGTCCGCAGCCTTTGGAAACAAAGTTTCCATCCTTGTCCTTTTGTTCAAACTTCAGCCGTCCGCGCACAAAATCAATTCTGCTGGCGTTCGGTTTTATTACATCGTGAAACAACTTTGTAGAAGTACTAACCGGAAGAAGCAGAACACAAACTTTTCCTTTTCTGCTTTCTTCCAGCGCACGTTTTACAAATGCTTCCTTCAGTTCCCTTTTATAAGGCGGGTTAATGAAGTTTGCCCCCCCCCAGTCCTTCAATGCTAAACCGTCAAACTTTGCCTGGTAAGGACACGGATCAAAATCAAAATGATAAACCGCATCCAGCTGATTATAAAAATCATCAGGCGTTTTCCAGTCGTCGCCGCTGTTGTTCCTGGCTGAACCGCACTTCATCAAATCAACTCCCTGGCAATCTTTGTTTGAAAGTCCTTAAAGTTCCTGCTAATCTCCGCGTTCGCTTCCTCGTTGCTCATGCCTTCAAAACAATAATCGTTGCCCAAACTTCGCCAGGCGCAACGTTTGCCCTGCCGCTGAATCTGTTCTTCACAATTCTGGCACCTCGCCAGTAGAATCCTTTTAGACATATCTTTCATTGTTTGACCTCCGGCTTTTCCTTTGAATCCATACAAAACCGCCAGCCTTTCTTATATGCCGCCCGTATCTCGTCCGCAATATATTCAAGCTCATTTTTTTTAATGTACATTTCGCAGTCAAACTGTGCGCTGTCTTTATTCAGGTTTTCAATTTCGTGTTCCAACTCGTACTTATCAATAAAATCTTTAAGTTCGACCATGCAATCACAAATATTTTTGATTTCTTTTTTCGCTTTTGTCGTATTAAACTTCCAGCTGGAAATATACACAAAAGAGTTATAAGCCTTTTCAAGCCAGCCCATATAATCTTTTTCAACGTTTCCAAAGTTGTCCTTTACTTCGCAAACCATGCCTTTAACTTTGCATTCCATCACTAAAATCCCCACCTTACACCGTGATAGACAATATCAATGTTTTTATTGCGCCAGCAGAAAACCTCAACGTAAACAAAACCTTTGAGCCAGTAATCCTTTGCAAGCTCAACAGCTTCAATTTCGCTTTCTTTCTGCCAGGCAGCCATAAGCCCGTCTTTAGACACGGCCCGCAGGAAAAATGGTGAAGTCTTTTCGCTGTCTTTTCCCTGGGCATAATATTCAGTAAGCGCCGTTATCCGTTCGCGCTGCATACTTCTTTCAAGCTGTTCAAGTGTACTTTTCATTTTTTTTAATACCTCCTGTTATGCGGCAGAGTAGTGGCCGTTTTTATTTAAAGCAAAATTTTTCAAGAATGTTCGTGATATTCTTCTTCTTCCAGAAAACTTTCCACCACGGAAATAATAAACACCACCGGAAAGGAAAGAACGGCAAGAAAAATCATCATTATATAAAATGCGCAGGTAGCAATCGCCGCAGGAATTTCACTTATTGTCATTTTTCCGCCTCCAACTGTTCTTTAATTTCAGAAACCATATCATCGGCCGCATCACTTTGTTTTTCATACTTGCCGCGCAAGCTGTTCAGCTCGCTAATTATATGTTCTTTAGTTCCGGCAATGCACCTGCTCACGTTGTCGCTTATCAGGTTAATAACATCCTGCCGCATCGTATCACCGCCGGCCTGCACTCGTGCAATTACCTGGTCAGTAATGCTTTCTGGAACATCCAGCAGCTTATTCATCAGCTGGTCAATAAAATTAAACAACCTGGAAACAACAAAATCTTTAGGAATCTGAACTAATCGACGTTCCTGCAGCTTCTGATCCTTTTCATCAGCTGTTACCAGGTCACGCAAAATCTTTGAATATTTTTCCACACCATCAATGGACCCGCCGCCCCTGTAAATAATCAGTTCGCGCAAAGTCATGTTCAGCGCTTCATTCGCCGCGCCGGAAATTTGCATATCGTTTGCAGCTGTAAACACCGCAGTTTTTCCGCCACCACTCACGTGAGTAGTTTTCTTTTCAGCTGGTCCCGCATCACTCACGTGAGTAGTTTCCGCCTGAATCAATTCCGGTGTAATGCCGGCAGTTTGCGCCGCCAGGCCAAAGCCTGGTTTATTTGCAACGACGTTCAAATTGCCTTCAGTAATGCCGGCCTTAAACGCTGCCTGTTTCTGCATCAGGTATTGTCTGTTAATCGGATTATCCGTATCCAGCTTTTTAGCAGAGTTTTGAATCAAAGTTCCGTTTTTAATTTTTTTGCAAATGGCCGCTGGTGAAACCATGCACATTTCCGCAAATCGACTAGGTATTACTTCCATTCTTTAACTTTAGAAGTTAAAAGTTAAAAACGCTATAACTATCTTTAACCGATTTTTAACCCATGACCAAACCTGACACACAAATTACAAAAGGCACCCGCCGCCGAATTATTGCATAAGGGATAGGGGGTTCCCAGTACCTTTTTGTTATATAAAAACAGTTCCTGGTATCTGTAAGTTTGTAAGACAAATTTAAATGTTTTTCTTTTTGTTCGTATTAGATAAAAAAAATTGTATAGTAATTATTCTTTATTATTTTATTCATATTTTTTTTATTCATTGTCACTGAATACTAAATATATAAAATCGACTTACAGACTTACACTAAATAAAATACAAATAAATATGAAAGAAAACTGTTAATTTTTAACGCGATTTTTTTTAAAATGAAAAAATTAAAAAAAATGTAAAAAATAAAAATATAAACCTATACAGTGAAAAAATTTTTATTTTTCAAAAAAACGTGAGAAAAAAGGATTTTTTATTTTTTTTCGGTGTTGCCGTAAGTGAAAAAACAACTTACATCTGCAACATCAAGCCGCCTTAAAGTGCATTTCGGAAAATAAATAATCGTGAATGATGTTTTCCAGAACTTGCGGAACATCAGCTGAAAGTTCACTGGCAGGGGATTTAATCTGAACGGCGTAATTCTGACCTTTGTATAAGAACCAAAGCCCGTTCTGATTTATGCACAAATCACCTTCAACTTGCGTATGCTGGAAGTTCAGAACTTTAATTTTCAAGCCTTTAAAACTTATGCAGCCTTCACGGTTTACAGTTCGCTTTTCTTTCACACAAAGCAGATTCTGTAAATTGATTCCTTTATCCAGCGTCCTGAACACTGACACGTTTTCTTTATTCTTTCCAAAATGCTTAAAGTAGTAACCGCAGAATTCATTTTCAAGGAACGGGTTTGCAGCTTCAATCGTTTTAATTCCGCGCTTCTTGAACTCATTGACTAAACGCCCCTGAATAGTTTCCCAGCCGCGTTCAATTTTTCCTTTTGCTTGTGGACTATTTGCCAGGTGTAAATCAACATCTAATTCCTGGTTCATAATTTCCCACAATGCTTTTTTCTTTTCAGTTCCGGCCAGCTGATCTGCAATGGATAGGGCCGTTTGATCTTTGTAGTTATTATGGAATACCGGGCTTTTATCAGAATAATCTTCAAGTTCAACGCCGTATTTTGTTAAAACTTGCCGGCGGCATTCAATATAACCATAGCGACATTCAAATTCAGTCATGTATAAAGCCAGATAGGTAGAACGTGAATCATCCATCACGCCATGAAGTGCGTAATATCTCGTATCGCCAGCCCACGCAAACCACTGGTAAGGTGTAGCATCCCACTGTAAAAGCTCACCAAAGTTTTTACGCCGGAAGCTGATTCTTTTTACCGGCGCACGTTTAACCTTGCGCTTTTCAGGTGAATTGATTCCTGCAGCAGTCAAAACATTGTAAACAGTTTTATATGACACTTTAATGTCATAAACTTCTTCCAGCTCATCACGCCAGTATTTAAAATTGATTGGATTTATTTCTGAACTTTCGATTAAATATTGCTCAACAATAAAGTGTTTGATTTCAGCGGTAAGTTTTGTGTGATTACTTTTCTTTCCGCTTAATCCGTGAATAAACATTCTGTCACCGATTTTTGAATATTTTTTTCGCAATCGGCTGAATTGTTCCGGTGTGTAATTACACGCTTTTGCGGCCGCGTTATTGTGTAACTGGCCAGATTCTACAAGTTTGTAAAATCGCTTAAAATCTTCTTCAAGGCATTTCATAGTCGGGTTGAAACTCCATAAGCTGTAAGACTATCAACTTATCGTTGAAGACCGCCCACCTACATACAAATGTCAACAGAATTATAGCATTTAAAATGCTCAATTCAAAGAAAAACTTTTAATTATTCTTGACATGTAACAGGTGGGCGTTTTTCGAAATAAAAAAAATTGATTTAATGCTCTTGTGTGATATACTTTAAAAATCGATATTAGCTGGAGGTTTTTAATGGCTGGTAAGAAAGATTATTTTGGACTCGGAT
>JAEEGH010003058.1_pt1 | contig 44471 bp, 37 predicted proteins | sample 9134181 | NCBI WGS metagenome assembly JAEEGH01 (sample SAMN16246544, study PRJNA631951) | gut metagenome | biome: gut microbiome; feature: rumen; material: DP-attached | host: Bos | place: Iran: Karaj | collected 2018-10
TGGACAAAGATGGCAAGGCCTTGTATTTCAGCCGCAGCCCGATACCGTTCTTGCGCAATGTGGATAAGGATAAATGGCTGCAAAAAGGTGTTTTCTACCAACATATTGGCATTTATGCCTACAAGGCAAAGACTTTGCGACAGATTGCCGGAATGCAGCCTACCCCTTTGGAGATGGTTGAGTCGTTGGAGCAGTTGCGCTGGCTCGAGAATGGCCTTTCCATCCATATGGCTGTGGTTGAAGCTAATAACATCGCTATCGATAGCCCTGACGATTTGGCCAAAGCTATCGAATTCGCACAAAATCTTCCTGTTGGTGAATGATGATTTCCATTGCTGAAGCCATATCAGACCTCTTGTTTGTCCGCGATACCGTGGTGGTACCGGGCTTGGGCGCTTTTGTGCGTAAACCTTGCCCCGCACAGGTTGATTTGGAAACGAATCGTTTTTCGATGCCTTCCTCCGAAATCAGCTTTGATGCAGGTTTGAGGGAAGACAATGATTTGATAATCAAGTATCTTGTCAATGAAATCGGGATCTCGGAAAACGAGGCCAAGCGCATGCTCTTCCATTTCGTGTCGGATTGTTTCAATAGCATGAAGTCGGGGCAGAAAGTTCAACTGAAGGATATAGGGACGTTGTCGTTTGGCCCTGAAAACGAGATGCTTTTTGAGCAAGACCCCACTGCCAACTATAACACCGATGCCTTTGGACTGTGCGATTTTGCCCTCGAACCTGTGGCAACTGAAACGGTAGAAGAAGAACACGTCGAAGAGACGCCGCCAACGCCAACGCCAACCGAAAATGAAACACCGGTTGAAGAAAAGCCCGAAGAAGGAGAAACTCGTGAGTTAGGCAAAGGCGTATGGGCTTTTCTGTTTGCCTTGTTGCTGATCATGAGCGGTTTGCTTTATTTCAAGGTGTACCGTCCCCATTTTTTCAACGAAGAACAAACCGCTGCAACTTCAGCCGATACGGAAGCGGAACCCGTCGACCCGCAAGTTTTGGCTGAGGAAATGGTGGGAGATTTGACGCGACAAATTCTCCGTGAGGAACAAACTTTGCCGCTTCCTGTCACCGTCAACAATAACGATACGATTCGTATTATTGCAGGCTGTTATGACAGGGAAGAACCTGCCGAACGGATGGTCAACTCGTTGAAAAACAAAGGATATGCCAATGCCTTTAAGGAAAAACGAGGCGACCGTTGGTTTGTTGCTTACGATCGTTATCATACCGAGGAAGAAGCCCATGAAGCGCTTCGCGAGATTAGGGAGGTGAGAGGCGAGAAAGGTTGGATATTGAAAGATTGAAAATTGGACTAAAACGTAATGCCGTGTCAAAGAAGAACAAATTACAGAAGTTTGCTGAGAACAAGACCTTTGGAAATCTGTTTGAATACAGCTATGAGCGTATCATGAGCGAGGGCTTTCCGCTGCAAGGGAAGTGGCACACCGACTTTTTCCACAACGACAACCCCATTGTCCTTGAGTTGGGTTGCGGTAAGGGGGAGTATACCGTGGGTTTGGCTCGGGTGCACCGCGACATTAATTATATAGGTGTCGACATCAAAGGGGCGCGCATCTGGCGCGGCTTGAAACAGTCGAACGAGGAGGGCCTGAACAATGTGGCATTCCTTCGCGCCCGCATCGACCAGATTGAACATTTCTTTGGTCAAAATGAAGTGTCGGAGATATGGGTCACGTTCCCTGATCCTCATCCTGGTGAAGGTGAGCGCAATGCCCGTCATCGTCTCACTTCTCCCGAATTCCTCGAACGCTACCGAAAAATCATTCGCCCCGATGGCGTGCTCAATTTGAAAACCGACAGCCCCATCATGTATGAATTCACTCTGCACGATGTGGTGGAGAAACAAGGTCTGCCCTTGCTTTATGCCAGCAACGACCTTTATGCCAACACCGATGATTTGGAAGTGAAGGCCATCCGCACATTCTATGAACAAATGTGGCTCGACCAAGGCCTGACTATCAAATACATCAGATTCAGGATAAACCCATGAATCTTTGAATTTTGAATTTTTGAATTTTGAATTTTAAATCAACGAAATATGTACACTGAAGACAATCAACTTTACATCGCGCATTGCGATAATGGTCCCATCTATATGATTGGCAAGATGGCCAACCGGCATGGTTTGATAGCTGGTGCCACAGGTACGGGCAAGACGGTTACCTTGCAGGTGTTGGCGGAAACTTTTTGTCAGGCCGGCGTGCCTTGCTTTATGGCTGACATGAAGGGTGACCTCTCAGGCATCAGCCAGGCGGGACAGATGAGCAGCTTCATCGAGAAACGTTGTCCCGAATTCGGCATCACCAACCCGCAGTTCCATGGCTGCCCGACGCGTTTCTTCGATGTGTATGGCGAACAGGGCCATCCACTCAGGGCGACCATCTCTGACATGGGACCGCAACTCATGGCACGGCTCCTCGACCTCAACGAGACCCAGACGGGCATCTTGAACATTGTGTTCAAGATTGCTGATGACCGTGGCTTGCTGCTCATCGACATGAAAGATCTGCGGATGATGCTGGACTATGTGGCGAAAAATGCACGAGAGTTCACGACCACTTATGGTACGGTCTCATCGGTGAGTGTGGGTGCCATACAGCGTGCGCTTCTTGCTTTGGAAGCTGAGGGCGGTGAGATCTTTTTCGGCGAGCCTGCCTTCAACGCATTGGATTTCCTCCAGACCGAAGGCGGTCGCGGCGTGATGAATGTGTTGGCTGCCGACAAGTTGATGCTCAACCCGAAGCTGTATTCCACCTTCCTGTTGTGGCTATTGAGCGAACTCTACACCCAACTGCCTGAAGTTGGCGACTTGGAGTTGCCCAAACTGATATTCTTTTTCGACGAAGCCCACATGTTGTTCAAGGACACCTCGAAGGCGTTGGTCGACAAGATTGAACAGGTCATTCGTTTGGTGCGTTCAAAAGGCGTGGGCGTTTATTTCGTGACCCAAAGTCCCGACGATATCCCTGAAGCCATTGCTGGTCAGTTGGGCAACCGTGTCCTTCATGGATTGCGCGCCTATACGCCCAAAGAGCAGAAGGCAGTCAAGGCGGCAGCCCAGACCTTCCGCACCAACCCCAGCTTCAACACTGAGACGGCCATTTTGGAACTCGGCACAGGTGAAGCACTGGTGTCGTTCTTGGATGAGAAAGGCGCGCCTTGTGTCGTGCAACGGGCTAAAATCCTCTTCCCGCTCAGTCAGATTGGAGCCATCACCGACGACCAGCGCAAGTCTTTGATACGCAAGTCGCGCCTCTATGGCATCTACGACAAGAGCTTCGACAGGGAAAGTGCCTACGAACTACTTGTAGAGCAGCAGAAGCAGGAAGAGAAACGCCTCCAAAAAGAGGCAGAAGAAGAGGAGAAGAGGAAGGCTAAGGAAGCCAAAGAAAAAGAACGTTCGAGAAGCACAAGCTCGAGAAGCACCTCCACCCGAAAGAAAAAATCGGCAGGTCAGAAAGCCCTCGAGAAGACGCTCAACACGACCGCCTCGACAATCGGACGTAATCTTGGCAACAGCATTGTGCGTTCCATCCTGGGTAGTATCTTCAAGAAGTGAAGACGCGTTTTTATTGAAATGAAAAAGCCGGCCATAAGGTCGGCTTTTTCAGTTTACTCATATCTTGTGGTCATCAACGAACCACAATCTTTTGTGACTTCACATTGTCACCGTTGACGAGGCGTAAGATATACACGCCATTGCTCAAAGTGACGGGTTTGGTGAAGCTGTCGCGGATGGTCTCGCTGCTCAGGATGCGGCCTGTCACGTCAATCACTTGCAACGTGGCCACACCTTCGTTGGCGATGATGAAGTTACCGTCGCTGATAAAGGCGAAGTTTTCGTTCGTGTCATCGTCAGCAAATGGATCGAAGACCAGTCTGAAACGCGATGTGTAGTCGGTGGTCCTTGCACTGAAGGTGTAGGAAGGAGTGGCAAGGAGGTCGATGTTCTCACCAGTGAGATTGTCAATGAGGTGGAGGTATTCCACATCCAGGTCGTTGACGGTCACATTGATTGTGAAGGAGCTGTTTTTGGCGGCCTTGAAGTCGACAGGTTGTTCATTGGCATTGCAAACGACGATGGCCAATTCTTGATTTTCCTTCGAGGCAAAGAGTTTGGTGCGGTTGTCTCTGAGCGACAACTTGGTGAAATCTTTGTCTTCTTCGCTACGTTTGACAATCAGGCGGTCGGTGATTTGACCATTTTCGCTGAGGTCTAAAACAATGCTTCCCGTTTTTTTCACTTCATCACGCGTCTTAGCGTTGCCGAAGGTGATGCTTGCGTCTTCGTTCTCGGCCAAAATGAAGAAACCTTCGGCTGGTTTTAAGGGTGAATCTTCGGAGATTTCACTCACGATGAGGTCGTCCTTTGTCGAGTTCATTCTGAAGCAACCTTCTTCCGCAACGTTTTCAGAAGCATAGGAAGTGACATTGTGAGCGTAAGGATTACCTATAAGGTGGAAGCCGGTCAAATACTCTCCTTGGCAGGTCAAAGAAGAAACGGTTACTGTTTCATTACCTTTTTTAAGTACACCCGCAAATCCTAAAGTGGTTTCTTCATTATTTGCATAGATATAACCCTTGCTTGATTCCAAAGTGGTGAAATTATTTGCCTCTTCTTTTTGATTGATCCAATAATAAGTGGGCTCATGATAGTAATAGAGGTCATAATTATTGCTGAGCAAATTCTCTACAGATGCAAGGGAGACGCTGCCTTCAAGCGGTGATGCAATGAGATGCCATCCATTACTTGGATTATTGATCTCGCTATAGGCTGTGATGGATCTTAAAACTGTAGCTTGGACTCCGGTATTGTTGTGGTAGAGTTCACCTCCTTCTTGGATGACAAGGTTTGCAGCAGTACCTTTGTTGGTGATGGTATTGCTAGTTAAAGCCGCTTCAGGCATAATGGAGAGGGTGTAGCCTTTAAGAAGGGTAGCAGAAGTGATGTTTGCTGTCTCATCCACGTTGCAGTTTGCGGCAACTATGACGTTCAGGTTATCTTCAGGAAGTGATCCACAAGCCCAGTTGTTGACATTTGACCAATCTCCATCAGCATTAAAGAAGCTTCTGCCTTTATAATTGGTGAATCCGAAAACACTCCATTGGCTGGTATAATCACTGACAAGGCAATATGGAACATAAATCGGGATGTTTGAGCTAATGCTAGTAAATGAATTGTTTTCAGTGCCTTTTGAGGGAACTGAATTAGAGCAAATGTAAATTGCACTGAAGCTCGTGCAGTTGGCAAAAGCTTCGTTACCAATACGGTTGACTAATCTGGGAATGACCAAATCGCCAACAAAACCGGAACAACCTTTAAAGACACTGATCTGTAACCAAGTGATATCGTCGGGAAGTTTTAATTCGCCATTAAAGCTACTGCAGTTTAAAAATGCATACTGTCCCACCGAAGTTACAGAATTGGGAATGATTAAAGAACCAATGAAGCCGCTGCATTCTTCAAAAGCACGATATTCGATTTTTTGCAGTCCTTCTGAGAGGGACAGGGTGCCGTTAAAACCCGAACAAGTTGAAAAAGCATGGTGGCCTATTGAAACTACTGAGTTTGGAATAATGAGTGAACCAGTAAAACCTCCACAATGAAAGAATGCACTAGGTCCAATTATTTCTAAGCCTTCATTTAAAGTTAAAGACGTAAAGTGATCACAGTTTGCAAAAGCAAATTGTTCAATGTCAGTAATAGTACTAGGAATAACCAAAGATCCTATTAGGCCGTGGCATTTGTTGAAAGTGTGGTTGCCAATTGCTGTTACTGTGTAGGTGATGTTGTTATTTGACACGGTTTCAGGAAGAGTAATAGCTCCTGTTGGCTCAACAAATGATATCCATGGGTCATCGTTAGAAGAGTTGGGATGAACCAGCTTAACGTAATGAAGGGCAGGATTCGTAATCTTGTAGTACAATGTTTGACCTGTTTCACATACAGAAGAAAAATCATAATTTGCACGAAGAATCGCATCATCATCATGATTGTCGTTGTTGGCAATAGCTTTCATTGTCCCTGTGACAATTAGCAGCAAAGCAAATAAGGTCATTCTAGCAACCTTATTCCATAGTAAAGTCTTTACTTTCATGTTTGTTATTATTTGTCTGATTTTTAATATGTTTGATATAATTCTTGATATGCAAAGAAACCATTCTTTTGAGCGTGCAAAGATAATGCATTTTCTTTTATAGTAAGAAAGAATTTGTGATTTTTTTTTGATGAAAGCGACGAGTGAGTCTGTTTTTGCGGCAACGACATTCAATCATTCCCAATCTCCTTAAGCATAGGCACAAACTTGAAGTCGCCGAAGGACTCTTGTTTCAAGCTGCCATCGTCTGATTTGACGACTCTCAGCATGGTTTGTCCTTCGTTTTCAGGTTGGTCGATGGGGATGACCATGATGCCCCCTGTCTTCATCTGTTGGACGAGGGCCTCGGGGATGCTCGGTGCACCGGCGGTGATGATGACGCGGTCGAAAGGCGCGTAGGTGGGCAGCCCTTCATAACCGTCGCCGAGGAAGGTCTTCACCCGAAAAGGCAGTTGCTCGATGATGCCCTTGGTCTTGAAATAGAGGTTGCGTTGCCGCTCGATGGTGAACACCTTGGCGCCCATAGCGGCCAACACACAGGCCTGATAGCCCGACCCTGTCCCGATTTCGAGCACCTTCATCCCTTTCTCCACTTGCAGGAGCTGGGTCTGGAAGGCGACGGTGTGCGGCTGCGAGATGGTCTGCCCCGAACCGATGGGGAAGGCCATGTCTTGATAGGCCAACTCGACAAACGAGGAGTCCAAGAAGATATGACGTGGCACCTCGTTGATGGCCGACAACACGGCCTCGTTGGTGATGCCTTTCGCGCGCAGCTGCTCGACGAGTTGTTTGCGCAGGCCTTTGTGGCGGTAGGTGTCTTCTAAATTGGTGTTCATAGCGTGTGTGTCGGCCCTTCGGTGGGCTCCGCGACCTTAGGGTTTTTCGATTTGCGGCGCGAAATTACGGCAAACCGAACGATAAAAAAACTATTTTTGCCGAAAATTTTGGCCAGCCTCTCCGTCTGTCGAAGGGTTGGCGTGATGAAAAACTATGGAATATGCTGAAAATTGGTGTTTTAGGAGCGGGTCATCTCGGGAAAATCCATATCAACTGCATCAAACAGATTGAGGCATTTGACTTGGTGGGGTTTTTCGACCCCGCTGCCGAAACCGCCCGTCAGGTGGAAACGGAGATGCAGCTGCATTGTTTCGACTCCATCGATGCGTTGATCGATGCCGTCGATGTCGTCGACATCGTGACGCCTACCATCCGTCATTTCGAGTGTGCCTCCAAGGCCTTGGCGAAACGCAAGCATGTCTTCATCGAGAAGCCCATCGTGGCTACCCCCGAAGAGGCCAATGCCTTGAAGAAGCTGGCCGACGAGGCGGGGGTGAAGGTGCAGGTGGGGCATGTGGAACGCTTCAACCCGGCTTTCATCGCGGCTGAGCCTTTCATCAAAGAGCCCCTGTTTGTCGAAGCACATCGTCTGGCTTTGTTTAACCCACGTGGCACCGATGTGCCTGTCGTCCTCGACCTTATGGTGCACGACCTCGACATCCTGCTCACCATCATCAAGTCGGAGATCACCCATATCAGCGCCAACGGCGTCAGCATCGTGAGTCCCACGCCCGACATCACCAACGTCCGCATCGAGTTCGCCAACGGCGCCGTGGCCAACCTCACGGCCTCGCGTCTCTCCTTGAAGAACATGCGCAAGACGCGCATCTTCCAACCCGATGCCTACATCACCATCGACTTCCTGGACAAAGTGACCGAGATCACACGTATTCACGACACGGTCGATGTCGACAACCCGCTCTCGGCCACCATCACCTTGGGCGACGGCTCAGAGAAACAAATCACCTTTGAACGGCCTGAAATCCATCCGATTAACGCCATCAAGACCGAGCTGGAGAGCTTCTATGGCGCCATCGTCCACAACACCACGCCAGCCGTCACCATCGACGACGGGATCAATGTCTTGAAGTTGGCTTACCGCATCCTCGATGCCGTCGACGCCTCCATCGCCAAAGTGAAGAAATAATGAAAGGTCTCTACAATATTCACCTGAGGACTGCGTTACCTTATTAATTAACCGCTGTGTTATGAATCGAAAATCTACGCTTTTTTTTGTTTGGGGACTTCTTCTTGCCTTGAGTCTTGCTTCGTGCAATAAGATTCAAGGTCCACAGAAGGTGCCTTCCTACATCCATATCGAATCCATCGGGGTGGACTCGCTCACGGATTATTTCACCTACGGCGCCAACACAAGTAAAATCGCGGATGCCTGGGTGTATGTCGATGACCAGCTCATTGGTGCATACGAGCTTCCGACCACCTTCCCTGTGTTGAAGAAAGGTCCGCACAAGGTGGCCATCTATGGTGGCATCAAGGTTGACGGCCGCTCGGATGCCCGCGACAGGTACCCCTTCTACCGGCCCTTGGTGTATAACAATCTGAATCTTGCCGAGGACAGCATCGTCAACCTCACTCCAGCGCTGAGCTATTATCCCATCGGCGATGGCACCAATGTGTCATGGATGGAGGATTTCGAAAACGCCAACACCCTGCTGCCCGACTACGACAGCCTCCCCGGCGTCGCCCGCGTCACCGGACCTGAGGCCTGGCATTCGGTCAATTCGTTCTGGTCGGGAAAGGTGGAGCTGCCACCCGATACCTTGGATTTCTATATGACCACCTCCGACGAGTTCGACTTCTACAAAGGCACCAACGGCGTGTATTGCCTGCTCGAGATGGACTACAACTGCAACGACACCTTCTTCGTCGGAGTCAAATACTACCACGACTATTACCTCGAGAGTTTGCCTTTGGTGAAGGTGACCCCGACCGACAAGACCCACGACAAGCCCCAGCGTTGGAACAAAATCTACATCAACATCGGGCCTTACATGAACAAAAACCAGAGCGCTTCGTACTTCAAGATCTATTTCACCTCCGACCTCACCACAGGGGAGGACGTGGCCTACAACCATTTCTATCATCCCGCTTCCGAACCGCGCTATTATTATTTCGATAACCTGAAACTGCTTTATCGCAACCTGAACTAATGAACAAGAAAAGGCTGGCATCGCTCTATTTCGTTGTCGATTGGATTGCTTCCATTCTGGCATGGACGTTGTTTTACTTTTTCCGCAAGGCCCACGAAGACCTTTATATCAATTATTGGGACCGCATCACGCATTCCTTCGTCACCCCGAGCTTCTGGCTGGGCATCCTGATCATCCCCATCTGTTGGCTGATTCTCCATGCCGTGACGGGTGCCTACGAGAAGGTGTACCAGAAGTCGAGGCTGAGGGAGCTCGGCCAGACCTTCTTCATCACGCTTTTGGGTGTGGTCATCCTCTTTTTCGTGGTCATCCTCGACGACGAGGTGGTCTCCTATAAATCCTATTACCAGTCGTTTATAGCCTTGTTCACGCTCCAGTTCCTGATGACCTACATCCCGCGTGTCATCATCACCAACTCGGTGATTTCGCGCATCAGGAGCAAGAAGATCGGGTTCAACACGCTCATCGTGGGCAGCAACGACAACGCCTGCGCCATCTATAAGGAGATCGAGGACGAGGTGAAGCCTTCGGGCCGCCGTGTGATAGGCTTCCTCAACGTGTACGACAAGAAAGAGTACAAGTTGGGCGAGTTCCTGCCGCGGTTAGGTTCCTATCGCGAGATCGAGCAGATTGTGAAAAGCAAGAATGTCGAGGAGGTCATCATCGCCATCGAGCGTTCGGAGGTGGAGACGATGAAGGTCTTGCTCTCCGTGGTGGATTCCACCGATGCCAACGTGAAGATCATCCCCGCCATGCAGGACCTGGTCTTCGGCACGGTCAAGCAGTCGGCCATCTGGCAGGCGCCGCTCGTGCAGGTCACGCCCGAGCTGATGCCCGTGTGGCAGAGGGTGGTGAAGCGTGCTTTCGACATCGTGGCTTCGGTTTTCGCTTTGGTGGTGCTTTCGCCTGTTTTTCTCGCCTGTGCCATCATCGTGAAGGCGACCTCGAAAGGCCCTGTCTTCTATGTGCAGGAACGCATCGGCAAGGGCGGCAAGCCTTTCAAGATGGCCAAGTTCCGCAGCATGAGGGTGGATGCCGAGTCGAGCGGCACGCCCATGCTCTCGAGCGACGACGACCCGCGCATCACCAAGTTCGGCAAGTTCATGCGCAAGGTGCGTTTGGACGAGATCCCGCAGTTCTGGACCGTGCTGAAAGGCGACATGTCGCTGGTGGGTTACCGTCCCGAGCGGCAGTATTTCATCGACAAGATCATGGAGAAGGCGCCCTATTACCGCCTGTTGCTCAAGGTGAAGCCTGGCATCACCAGCTGGGGCGAGGTGAAATACGGCTACGCCGAGAATGTGGATGAGATGGTGGAACGCCTGAAATACGATGTGCTCTACATCGAGAACGTCAGCCTCGCCATCGACATCAAGATTTTGATTTACACCGTCTTGATTGTCATCCAAGGACGAGGGAAGTAGGATTTGGACTCTTGTTTTTTTGGCAAGATTTTGAATGCAGAATGCAGAATGCTGAATGCAGAATGCGGAATTTTGAATCTTGAATGCTGAATGAGATTACGCATATTTTTTACAATATCCACACCCTACCATTGCATTTCAGGACACCCATATCTGCCATGCGGCAAACCCATATCTCACACACGGCAGATATGGGTCTCACGAAAAAATAAGGTACCCCGAATATATTTAAGTAGCTGAGCAAAATTAGTTTTCCTATTGGACACGAGACTACCAGACTTTTTGACTGTGAGAATTGACAATGACTATGGCCGTTTCCACGGGGATGCTGAAGTTTCAGCCCTTGGTTGAAGCGGTCATTGTCATAGTCACAAGTCATTGTCCCGAAGCCAAAGGATATTGCAGTTTGATTTTGAGCAGTTACTTGAATCTTGAATCTTGAATGCTGAATGAGGTATGAGGTAAGAGGTATGTTGAATCATAAATCTTGAATTTTAAATCTTAAATTTTGAATCTTTGAATTTTAAATTTTAAATCTTGAATTTTAAATTTTGAATCTTTGAATCTTTGAATTTTGAATTCCCTTCCCCTTTCCCCTCTGAAACTTAAATTATTTCCCCTGTATTTCGATTTTTTTTGTCTCCATATCATTTTTATTTGTATTTTTGGACGTTTTTTAAATAAGGTGAATTATACCCACAAGTGAACTAGCAAAAATCTTTAAATTTTAAATTTTAAATATTGAATTTTAAATCTTCAAATATTAAATCTTTAAATCTACAAATTATGAAAAGTAAACATTTACTTCTTCTGATGCTGCTCGCGCTCTTCGCGCCCTGGGCAGTGAATGCACAAACTGTGACGATTGGTACGGGCACGTCAACCGATTATTACACCCCAATCGGAACGTATCACAACTATTCATTCTCGGAGCAGATTTATACCGCTTCTGAGATTAATCAAACGGGTTATATTCTGAGTCTCAGCTTCAGTTATGCTGGTACGGCTGCCAAAGACTTTCCCATTGTGGTGTATATGAAAGCCGTTTCTGACACAGACATGACAAACGGTTGGATTAGTATTGCTTCCACCGATCAGGTTTTCGATGGTACATTATCCGTTACAGGTTCTGGATGGGCTACCATTGAGCTTGACAACGCTTTCAATTATGACGGGACCAAGAATCTTCTAATTGCCATTGACAAAGCTTATCTCAAGTGGTATAGTGGAGGCAATTGGAATCACACTTCAGCATCTGGCATGACTCGTTACTATTGTAACGATAGCACTGATCCTGACCCGATGAATCCCTCAGGTGCTGGAAATAGTACGGTTACGTCCAACCGTCCCAACGTGCAGTTGACTTTCGGCACTCCCGCCACCTGCCCCAAGCCCACGCTGCTTGAGGTGGCAGAGGAAGATATAGAGGCCAACGCAGCCACCATCCATTGGACGGCCAGCAACGAGGACCAACAATACTTCGACATTTACTGGTCGACCACCAACACGGCTCCCGATGAGAACACTACGCCATTGGCTGCTAACCAACAAGGCAATTCATACCAGATTACAGGTCTCAGCGCCGCCACCCAATATTATGTTTGGATCCGCGGCAACTGCGGAACACCACAAGACCCGGATATCAGCGGTGGCTGGACTTCGGCTGTTTCCTTCGCCACCGCCTGCGATGTGATTGCCGCCCTGGGCTATAGCGAAAACTTCGATAGCTATTCGCCAGCCGCAAACTACACGCCTTCTACCAGAGAGCTTCCTTTCTGCTGGAACTACATCAACACATGTACATATAGCTCCTATATGTATTATCCAAGCATGTCAAGCTATACACCTTCTTCATACGGCCACTCTGGATCCAATTACATGAAGCTTTATTCCGGTTATTCAAGCTACTACAGCTACGACCCGCAACCGCAATATGCTATCCTGCCCGAAATGACGGGCTTGGCCGGCAAGCAAGTTTCGATGATGGTTAAAGGCTACAACGCCAGCAGCACCTTCAAAGTGGGCACAATGAGCGACCCGACCGATGCCAGCACTTTCGTGGAGATTACCAATAGCTCTAATCCTTCTGTTTCTTCTACCTATCAGGAATTCACCTATATTATTCCTGCCAATACAACGGCTAAATACCTCGCCATCATGATTGACGCCGCCAACTCAAGCAATGCCACCAACGGCGCCTATATCGATGACATCACCATCACCGAGGCTCCCTCCTGCTTCCAGCCGCAGAGCTTAGCTGTGACAGAGGGCAGCCTTACTGCTCACGAAGCCACGCTGACTTGGACACCCAACGTCAACGGCAACGAAACCGCTTGGGTGCTTCAAATCGCTACCAAAAACGACTTCTCTGAGAATCTTCAAACCTTCGATGTAATCACCACTCCTAGCAAGGCCCTTACTGAACTTACCGACGGTACTCAGTATTTCGCCCGCGTGAAGCCCGACTGCGACACCGAGGGTACCCTCTGGAGCACTACGTACACCTTCACCACACCTATCGCCTGCCCCGCTCCTACGGGCCTTGCCGTTAGCAACACCACAGGAAGCCAAACCATATTGAATTGGACTGGCAACAGCGACAGTTACGATGTGATGTACAGAACGGCTGCCTACGTGGATGGCGTATATGAGGAGTTCGATGCAGGTGTTCCCTCTGGCTGGACGAGATACAGCGGCTTGGTTGATGCTGTCATTGCTGGCACCGCCACTTTGTCAACAGTTACTAGCTATTGGACCACGAACACCAATGCCTTGGGTACTTATAACATGGCACTCAACATCTATGGCACTTCCTGCAAGTATTGGCTTGTGACACCTGAATTCAACCTTAGCCAGAACCTGAGTTTCGACCTTGCCTTGACTGACTTCGACAACGCGAATCCTATTGAAGATAACACCGTTCAAGCCGACGACAGGTTCGTTGTCCTGATTTATGCCGATGAAGAATGGCATATCCTGCGCGAATGGAACAACACTGGCTCTGAATACGTTTATAATACCATTTCTTCTACGGGTGAAAATGTCGCCATCAACCTTTCGGCCTACCAAGGAAAGGATGTGAAGATTGCCTTCTACGGCGAATCCACGAATCCATCAACTATGCAAAATACCGGCGGCGACAACCACCTTCACATCGACAATGTACACTGCGGAATTCCTTATGAGGCTGGCCAATGGATAACGCACAATCAGGATCCTGTTATAGGTACCACCTACACCCTTGACGGCCTCAGCCCAGAGACAGATTACGAGGTGAAGGTGTTGAGCAATTGTGATGGTGAAACGAGCCACGAAACTGCTGCTGTAAGTTTCACCACCGAAGCAGCTTGCATGGTGCCTAATACCGTGACCTATACTAATGTGACTGCTCACACCGCACAATTGAGCTGGAATTCCGATGCTTCCGCATGGGAAATCTGCGTCAACGGCGACGAAGCCAACCCCGTTCCTGCCAACACCAATACTAATTTCGAACTCACTGGACTTACCGATGGTGAAACCTACACCGCCAAGGTGCGTGCTGTCTGCAACGGCACCCCTGGAGACTGGAGCAGCGAAGTGAGCTTCACTACACCTATTGCCTGCCCCGCTCCTACTGGTCTTGCCGTCAGCGGCACCACTGGAAGCCAAACCACATTGAATTGGACTGGCGAAAGCGACAGCTACGAGGTATACTATGGCGAAGAAGAGAGTGCTACTGTGGCAGCTGCCGACTTTGAGACAGGCGATTTCAGTCAAGCTTCATTTACCAATAGCACTACTTATCCTTGGACTGTGGTTGAAAATGAAGGTGCCCATTATGCCAAGAGCGGAGGATATCACACGGCATACGCAACTTCTGACTTGACCCTTCAAGTGGTCGGTCCTGGCACGGTCCAATTTAGGGCAAAAGTTTCGTCAGAAAGCGGTTATGATTATGGCCGTTTCCTCATCAATGGTACACAAAAAGTTAATGTTTCAGGAGCTGGCTCTTGGATAGACTACGAATTTGAACTTGCCGCTGGCAACAACACTCTTATTTGGAGATATTACAAAGATTCCGGTACGGATTCCAACGATGACTGCTTCTATGTGGACGACATCAACATCACTGGTATGGTGGTTAACACTTGGAATTTACATGGTACCACAGATGAACTCACCTATACCCTCGATGGCCTTGATCCAGAAACCGACTATCAGGTGAAGGTGAAGAGTGCTTGTACAAATGAAACGGGGCACGAGACGGCTGCTGTCAGCTTCACCACCGAAGCAGCCTGTATGGTGCCTAACGAGTTGGCTGCTGTCCCGGCCGCCACTACAGCCAACCTGAGCTGGACGAGTGATGCCTCAGCTTGGCAAATCAGCACCGGCGACGATACCAACCCCATCAGTCTTACCTCTGAAACAACAGGTGTCACCATCAATGGAACCACCGTCAGCTACACATTGACCGGTTTAACACCTGCAACGACCTACACTGTAAAGGTGCGTTCTGTCTGTAATGGTACTCCTAGCGAATGGAGTGAAACAATGAGCTTCACCACCGAATGCGAGGCACAAGCCATCACCGCTACGAATCCCTTCACCGAAGGCTTTGAAGATATTACTGGCACCCATATCTATAGTGAAACCAACGGTATCGTTCCTACCTGCTGGGATAGCTATTCCGAAGGTACGGTATATCCGCATATCATCAACAGCGGTTCATATTATTACGTCCACGGCGGTACTGGCACATTGTATTTCAAGGGCGAAGCCAGCACCAACTCCTACCTCGCTCTGCCTATCTTCACCAACGACCTTAGCACGTTGATAGTCAGCTTCTGGATGCAGACCGAAAATGCTTCCTCCGGAACCCTCAGCTTGGGCTACATCACCAATGCAGACGTGAATTACAACACCTATCAGGTGATTAAGACCTACGACAACACTACCACTATGAAACAGTGCCAGACCTACCTTGGAAGCAATACCATCCCCAGCAATGCCGCCCGCTTGGTGTTCAGATGGCAATACACTGGCACCAGCTGGTACGGTGCCTGCATCGACGACGTGACGGTTGAGATTGCTCCTTCCTACACCAAGACCATCGAAGCCCACTCATCAGAGAATGGCGGCGATGGCTGGTATTTAATTGCCTCCCCGTTGGCTGCTGAGATTGCTCCTACTGAGGTCACCAACCTCGTTGCAGATCCTGCAGCAAACTATGACCTCTACAGCTTCGACCAGACTGCTTCAGACGAATGGTATAACTATAAGGCTCATACCAATGGCTTCGTCCTCAAACCTGGTAAGGGCTACCTCTATGCCAACGCTGCCACTGTCGACCTCACCTTCACCGGCATGCCATACAACGGCAACGGAGAAGTCAGTTTGGATTATTTCACCACCAACGCTAATGCTGCCATGCATGGCTGGAATCTTATCGGTAACCCGTTCAGCACCGATGCCACCGTCGATATGGCTTCTTACAGAATGAACAATGGCAATGAATTTATCTCAACCGCTGCAGGCAGAGTTGAGGCTATGGAAGGTCTCCTCGTGATGGCTACAGGGGCGGGCCAGAAAGCCACCTTCACCCCGGCTAGCAGAGCTGCCAACGAGGCCATGAGCCTTGCCCTCAACCTCAGCCAAAACAGCAAGCTCATCGACCGCGCCATCGTCAGCTTCAACGAAGGCAACATGCTGCCCAAGTTCCAGCTCAACCCGAACCACACCAAGGTCTATATCCAGCAGGACAACAAAGACTACGCAGTGGTCTACAGCGAAGGCAACGGCGAGATGCCAGTGAACTTTAAGGCTGAAAAGAACGGCAGCTACACCCTCGCTGTCAACATGGAAAACGTCGAGTTCAGCTACCTGCACCTCATCGACAACATGACGGGTGTTGACGTCAACCTGCTCCAGACCCCGAGCTACAGCTTTGACGCCAAGACGACCGACTACGAGAGCCGCTTCCGCTTGGTGTTTGCCACGGGCAATAGCAACGAAGACAGCTTCGCCTACTTCAGCAACGGCAGCTTCGTTATCAACAACGAAGGCAACGCCACGCTGCAAGTGGTCGATGTGATGGGTCGCATCCTCAAGAGCGAGACCATCAACGGTTGCGCCAACATCAACGTCAACGCCGCTCCTGGCGTCTACATGATCCGCCTCATCAACGGCGACAACATGAAGATCCAGAAAGTGGTCGTGAAATAATTGAAGCTACAAGCAATTAGCTGTTAGCTATTAGTCAGCGTTACTGCTGCTAATAGCTAACGGCTAAGAGCTAAAGCTTGGTTACAGCTGCCTGAATATAGTAGCAAACGAGGAGGAAATGGAAAAAAGACCCGAAACACCACCTTCGTATTGAAAAAAATACTAATTTTGCAGTCTCAAAAACAAACGAATAAACAAACAAATAGAAGATATAAGAAATGAAAAAGTTAGTACTGACAATTGCAATCGTCCTTGCCATGGGACTGGGTGCTTTTGCACAAGAAGGAGAAGGCGTTCTCAAGAGAGGTGGCTTCTCAAACAACCGTGATGTTACCACCCCGATGATTCCCAGTGGCTGGGGATTGGAGACTGACCAGGATGGAGATGTTCCTATGGGCAGCGGCGTTGCCGTGCTGCTTGGTCTTGGCGCAGCCTATATGGTGGCCAAGAAGCGCAGAGAGGAATAATACCAGACATAATGTCTATCGCTTAAGAGACACCGCAGTTGCGGTGTCTCTTTTTATTGTGTATTGTGTGTGCTGCACTGTAAAACGACAAAAGGCATCGCCTGCAAAGGTGATGCCTTTTATCGTGTTTTAGGAGGCAGTTCAAATTGCCCCGCGCTCCATGAGGACCATGATGGTCTCGATGTCGTCGTCCTCGGGGTTGTTGTGCGGGTCGTATTCGGCCTTCAGGTTGTAACCCCACAAGCGGGCGAAGCCTTGGTAGAAGAAAGCGCGTACCTTGCCGCGTAGCTCTTGGACGACCTGGTAGCTGGTGTTGCCGGTCTCGCGGTCGATGAGGCGCACCAAAATGAGTCCTTGGGTGATGGTGAGGTTCTTCAGATCCTCGGTATATTGGTCCGTGATCTCCTTTTCGGCTTGTTTCATCAGGCGCTTGCGTTCCGCCTTGTCGGTGACGTTGGCCAGAATCGAGTCGTATTCCTGCATCTTTGCGCCAGCCAGTTTGGCGTAGGGGAACACCGCCCTCACATTGTTGGCCAAGCGGCGGCCTTGGCGCGTGTCGGTGATTTGCAGGTAACGCTGCATCAGGTCGATGTCGACCTCGGGCAGGTAGACAATAAGCGTGGTGTCGCCGTTGGGCTCGATGCGACCGTAAACCACGCTGCTGCTCTTGGTGGGTTCGGCAGGGTTGGAGAAGTCAACCACCGCCGACTGTGGCTGTGGCTTATGCTTTACATGCTTGTTGAGGACGAAGGACTTCTTGTTGGCCTGGTCGCCTTTGGTGATCATTTGGGAATATCCTGTGAGGCTCATCAACGCAATCAACGCGATTAAGGCTATTCTTTTCATGGCGTTCTTCTTTTTTCTTGTTTAACGCTCGAACCCATGCAAGTATTGTGCCAAAAAAAGCATCGGACGCATCCGATGCTTTTTTTTGAATCAATCCCCAACATGCAATTTCTGTAGCCCTGACTTTTCAAGCTTAGCCTCGGCGTAGGCGCGGTCGACAACCAACTCAGTGGCTTGGATGTCGGACGGCAGCTCAAACATGGCGTCGTTGAGGATGGCCTCCATGATGGAGCGCAGCCCGCGCGCGCCTACCTTGAACTCAATGGCTTTCTCCACCACGAAGTCGAGCACCTCGTCTTGGATGACCAGGTTGATATGGTCCATGGCGAAGAGTTTGGCGAATTGTTTCACCAAAGCGTTTTTCGGCTCGGTGAGGATGCGTTTCAGCGCATCTTTGTCCAAGGGGTTGAGGTGGGTGATGATGGGCAGACGTCCGACGATTTCGGGGATGAGGCCGTATTTCTTCAAGTCGGCGGGCGACAGGTATTGCAGCATGTTGTCCTTGTCGATGGCTTCGTTGCCGCCTGCGCCGTAGCCGATGACGTTGGTGCGCTTGCGGGCGGCGATGAGGCGTTCGATGCCGTCGAAGGCGCCACCGGCGATGAAGAGGATGTCTTTCGTGTTGACGGCAATCATCTTCTGCTCGGGGTGCTTGCGTCCGCCTTGGGGCGGCACATTGACCACTGAGCCTTCCAACAGCTTCAGCATGGCCTGTTGCACACCTTCACCCGACACGTCGCGGGTGATGCTGGGGTTGTCGCTCTTGCGTGCAATCTTGTCAATTTCGTCGATGAAGACAATGCCACGTTCGGTGGCGGCCACGTCGTAGTCGGCGGCTTGCAGCAGGCGGACGAGGATGTTCTCCACGTCTTCACCCACATAACCCGCTTCGGTGAGCACGGTGGCGTCGGCGATGGCGAAGGGCACGTTGAGCATCTTGGCGATGGTGCGGGCCAGCAGGGTTTTGCCCGTACCGGTCTCACCCAGGAGGATGATGTTCGACTTCTCGCTCTCTACCTCGTCGGCTTGCACCTTTTGGTTGATGCGTTTGTAGTGGTTATAGACGGCCACGGCGAGGGTTCGTTTGGCATCGTCTTGGCCGATGACATATTGGTCGAGGAAGTCTTTGATTTCTTTGGGCTTATGCAACGCAAAGTCAGGCGAATGAAACGTTGATTTCTCGCCTGACACTGCGTGGATGTTTTGTACCAGTTGATAGGCTTGTTCGACACAATCCGGGCAGATGTAGGAGTCCACACCCTGGATCAAGCCTCCAGCCTGTTCTTCGGTGCGTCCGCAGAAAGAGCAGCGAATGGTTTTCTTACTTGCCATCGGGTTTCTTTCTGATGAGCACTTCGTCGATCATGCCATACTCTTTGGCTTCTTGGGCGGTCATCCAATAGTCGCGGTCGGAATCGGCCCACACCTTGTCGTAAGGTTGTCCGGAATGGAGTGAGATGATCTCGTAGAGTTCCTTTTTGAGTTTTTGGATTTCGCGAGCAGTGATCTCGATTTCGGTGGCTTGGCCTTCCACTCCACCCATGGGTTGGTGGATCATGATGCGTGAATGGGGCAGGGCAGAGCGTTTGCCTGGGGTGCCGGCACACATCAGCACAGCGGCCATGGAAGCGGCCATTCCAGTGCAGATCGTCGCCACGTCAGGACCGATATATTGCATGGTGTCATAGATTCCCAGCCCGGCATAGACGCTACCTCCAGGGGAGTTCAAGTAGATCTGGATGTCGCGTTGACGGTCGGTTGACTCAAGGAAGAGCAGCTGGGCTTGGATGACGTTGGCAACATAGTCGTCGATGGCGGTGCCAAGGAAGATGATGCGGTCCATCATCAGTCGAGAGAAGACGTCCATTTGGGCGACGTTGAGTTGGCGTTCCTCGATGACGGTGGGGGAAATGTAACCACCGCCAGCATTGTTGATTTGAGAGATGTATTTCTCAAGTCCCAAAGGATTGATGCCTAAGTGCTTGGTGGCGTATTTCTGGAATTCGTTCATGATTTCTTGTTTTCTTCTTCAAGTTGTTTGACAAATTCGTCGTAAGTCTTGTCAGTATAGTTGATCTTCACCTTGGTCTTAAGGAACTGGGTGATCTTGATATCGGCGAGTTGGTTTTTGACGTTGTTGACTTGTTCCTCGTTCTTAAGGTAACTCTCGACAATCTTGTCGATGCGTCCTTTCATGTCATCGTCCATGGTATTGTAGTCGAGTCCGGGGAAGATTTGGCTGCGGATGAAGGCGTTGACTTCCTCGTCTTTGATGGCGAGATCCATGTTGTCTTTCACGATGCGGTCTTCGATGAGTTGCCATTGGAGGCCTTTCTTGTAGTTGGTCTCGTAGTTCTTTTCTACGTCTTCGGCGCTGAGTCTGCCTTGGTTGTTTTCGGTGATCCAGCGTTTAAGGAACTCGTCGGGCAGGTTGAACGGGGTGTTGTCGATGAGGCCGTCGATCATCTTGGTGAGGAGGATGCGGTCAGTCTCACTGGTGTATTGTTTTTCCATCTCTTCTTTGACGGCAGCGCGGAAGGCATCGAGGTCCTTGATCTCCTGGTTGGGGAAGATCTTCTTGAAGAGTTCCTCGTTGAGTTCGGGCTTCTCTTCGCGGCGGATGTCGTCGATGATGATGTTATAGTCGCTGTCGGCCGGGGCGTCGTTGCCGAGCATCTGTGCAGCTTTTTCAGCGGTGAGGATGTTGGCGAAGTTGACGATAAACTCAGAGCCGGCTTCTTTACCGATGAAACGTTTTTTGTTGGTCTTCGTGCGGATGTCCTTCATGGAGAGCATCACATACTCTTTTTGGAAGCCATCTTCGAGTTCCTTGCCGTCTTCGGCTTCACGCACCTTGAGTTCGAGGATGTCGTCTTCGCCGACGGTCTCGGGGTGGGTGACGTTGGGGTTGCGTTCGACGATCTCATTGATGGTCTTGTCGATGGCGGCATCGTCAGCGATGACGTGGGTGAAATCGATGTTGACCTTGGAGTAATCGATGTTGATATCGGGGCGCAAGGCGGCTTCGAAGAAGAAGTCGAGGGAGTCCTGATTGTCGAAATCAAGTGGTTGTTGATGGTCGGGATCGCTGAGCGGGTAGCCGATGAGGTCGAGATTGTTCTCAAGGATGTAGTTGTTGAGGGTCTCAGAGACAAGGCTGTTGAGCACCTCTATGGTGGCTTGGGTGCCGTACATCTTCTTGATCATGCCGAAAGGCACCATGCCTGGGCGGAATCCCGGGACGTTGGCTTTCTTCTGGAGCTTGTTGAGCTCTTTCTTGACCTGTGGTTCGTAGTCGTCCTTGACCACGTTGATTTGGATGGAGATCAGTTGTTCTCCCTTGTTGCTTTGTGTTGTGTTCATTATAAGGTGTTACTGTTTGATGACCGTGTTCAGTCGTTGGATTTGTTGTATATTGCAGCGACCAGTGCGGATGAAGGGACTCGAACCCTTACCCCTTTCGGAACTAGATCCTAAGTCTAGCGCGTCTACCAATTCCGCCACACCCGCGTATAGGTCGGTTAAGAGCCTGCAAAGTTACGTTTTTTTTGTTTGCCAGCACCTATTATTAATTGAAAAATGAAGATTTTACTCTGAAAGCAATATCCATGCGGGTTTTGCGTTATATAGATTGTGTTTATGAAAAAGCATGGATCGATAGGTTTTTGGTTTGCCTTGCTGTTTTTTATGAATGTCAGGGCGTTGGCACAGTCTGTGCCAGGTGTAGTGGACAACTATTCGGGTTCTGCGTCGGCCTGGCTTAATCCATCGAACATCGCTACCACTTTTGTGCATGATGACCTTGGGTTGATGTCGCTGTCGTTCGATTTGGACAACAACTTCGCCTATTTGCCGCCTCGTACCTTTTGGCCATCGTTGCGAGGACTGATGACAGAAGGCGGCGACTGGGCAAAATTTGAAGGGATACAGCCGGATATGACCTATTATTATAAGTATCCCAACGATAAGGACAGCCGTAACGCTTACCAGTCCTTGGAATTGGCCTTGCCTTCGTTGATGATGACCTTCGGTCAAAACCATTCCATCGCGTTTTCGTTGAAAACCAGGATGTACACTTCCGTGACGAGGATGCCTTGGGAGATCCCGGTGCTAATTACCGAAACACTTGCCTACGACAGCTTGCAAAACCAGCCTTATGTCTCCGAAGGGATGCGCTTTTCTACGATGGCTTGGACAGAGGTTAATCTGAGTTATGCTACCACGGTGTTCGACTATGGTGACGTGAAGATGGATGCGGGTGTGACCGGCAAGTTTCTCAATGCAATGGCGGGAGCTGCTCTGAACATCAATGCTCTGGACTATTTGGTGCTTGATGAGGACAACCTCTATTTCAACCATCTTGATGCGGAAGCGAATCTCGCCCTGCCCTTGTCTTATGGCACCTCGTTTCAAAATGTGGACAGTCTGATCACTCTAACCGACCCGTTTTTCCGAGGACGGGGTCTAGGCGTTGATCTGGGTTTTACGTTGACAAACAAGCGAAATTCAATGCTTCGACCTTCAAAGCGGTCGGCGTGTGATGACCAACCGACGCGTTATTTCTGGCGTCTCGGCGTGTCGTTGATTGACCTGGGCAAGGTCGGGTTCCGCAAGAACTTGCTTGGAGGTCACCTGTCGGGGCGCGACTTTCAGGTCTATATTCCTGCGTTTGATCATGTCACGTCGATCAATGCTGCAACTGAGTTGATGGAGTCATTAGCTGGAGCCACTGAACCTGTTTTTGCCGAAGAACAACAGTTCAGCATAGGCTTGCCCACCGCTTTGAGTGTGCAGTTCGATGCCAACGTGTATGACGATTTCTATATCAATGCGACATGGGTGCAGCCTGTGTCTCGTTGGTTTTATGATGCTGCGGTGGAAAGGGAACCCTTGCTGAGTGTGACCCCCCGATATGAGACCAGCCTGGTGGGTGTGATGCTTCCCATGACCTTATATAATTACAGTTATGTCACGGCAGGTGTTTTCGTGAGGGTGGGCCCCTTGACCTTGGGTACCAACGACTTGATTTCGTTGACTGGTCTGGGCAAGACCCGCAATATTGACTTTATGATGTCGATTCGCTTGAAGCTCGACCGAGGCGATTGCCTCTTCGATCCCCTTTATGATGCGTGTGGGACCCGTTATCGCAGGAGAGGGAGATAAAAAAATCGGCAAGTCTTAAGACTTGCCGATGCTTTTGCTTGAGGGTGGAGTGTGGGACTCGAACCCACGACCCACGGAACCACAATCCGGTACTCTAACCAACTGAGCTAAATCCACCATCTGTGTTTGCGGGTGCAAAGTTACAACTTTTTTCAAATACCGCAAGAGTTTTTTCAAAAAAATCTATCTTTGCAGCATGAGAGCGAAGAATGAGTCACAGTCACCAAGCGCATTGGCTTGGCAAAAGTTTCGGCGCAACGGGCTGGGAATGACCGCGTTGGGGTTTATCCTGCTCGTCGCATTGCTCGCCATCTTCGCTTATTACATCATCCCCGACCCAACGCCTCACGCTAACCGGCAATTACTGGAACTCAGCACTCAAAAGCCTGGGTTCGAGGTGGATATGCTCATGGTGCCCAAAGAAGTGCCTTCCAAGCCGACCGGTCCCATCCACCGGTTGCTTTATGGTGTTCCTGATGATTGCACGTATATTCCTTGCGACAGCCTGCACGTTTTTGCTGATCGCACCGAGGTGTTTCTGTTCAACCCCGAAGCCGAAGGCCAAGTGCGTGTCCAAGAGGTGAGTAATGCGGAGCTGGTCCCCGGGCGTTGGTTCAGCTCCGATGAGGAGGCTCGAGTCTATGTCAAGAGCAAATGTGTCAAGCATCAGAAGTTTCTCCTTGGAACCGATCAGTTTGGGCGCGACTTTCTGAGCCGACTCGTGTTGGGAAGCCGGATCAGCCTTTCGGTGGGATTCATCGCTGTGGCGTTGAGCTTGATCATCGGCATCTTCATCGGTAGTCTCGGTGGTTTCTTCCGAGGCAAAGTTGACGATGTGGTGGTATGGCTCATCAACGTGGTTTGGTCCATCCCCACCTTGCTTTTGGTTATCGCCATCACCTTCGCCTTGGGCAAAGGCATCACCCAAGTGTTTATCGCGGTCGGATTGACCATGTGGGTCGAGGTGGCCCGCATCGTCCGTGGACAGATCTTTTCGGTGCGTGAGATGACCTATGTGGAAGCGGGCAAAGCTTTGGGCTTTAAGGATGTGCGAATCATCATGAGGCATATCCTGCCCAACATTCTCAACCCCATTATCGTGATTTCTGCTTCCAATTTTGCTTCGGCCATCCTCCTTGAGGCAGGTTTGAGTTTCCTCGGCATCGGTGTGCAGCCGCCCATGCCGTCTTGGGGAAGCATGATCAAGGAGAACTACGCTTTCATTATTCTCGATGCCGCTTATCTCGCCATCTTGCCTGGCGTCGCCATCATGCTGCTGGTGTTGGCTTTCATGTTGATGGGGAATGCACTTCGGTCGGCGATTGACAACAAGAATTGAGAGATTAGAGTTGAGAGATGAGAGGTTTTTTTGTAACTTTGCACGATTTTTATAACTATGGCAAGGATAATGGCTATCGACTTGGGGCGAAAACGCTGTGGCGTGGCAGTTACTGACCCGCTTCAGATTATCGCTAATGGACTGACCACCGTTGAAAGCGGCAAGTTGGCCGATTGGGTCGTTGACTATGTGAGCAAGGAACCAGTGGAGACCATCGTCATTGGAGAACCAAAGGACATGCACAACAATCCCTCGGATTGTTCAAAATACATCGAGCCTTTGGTGAACCGCCTGCGTAAGTTGTTGCCCGAAATGAAGATCGTTCGTTACGATGAGCGATTCACTTCAGTGATGGCCCATCAAACCATGCTTGACGCTGGCTTGAAGAAGAAACAACGTCAGGACAAAGCCCTGGTGGACACCATCGCTGCCACAATCTTGCTCCAATCCTATATGGATAGCCTCAAAAATAGCTTTTTATAACTGACCAACTGATTAACTGAACAACTGACAACTAAAATGATATTACCAATAGTTGCATACGGTCACCCAGTGTTGAAGGCGGTGGCCAAAGAGATTGACAAGGATTATCCCGAGTTGGAGAAGCTGATTGCCGACATGTGGGAGACCTTGGCACATTCCGAGGGCGTGGGACTTGCCGCGCCGCAGGTGAACCATTCCATCCGTTTGTTCTTGGTGGACGCTCGTCCGTTCTATCCCGACTATCCTGATGCCAAGGACTTCTACCAGGTCTTCATCAACGCTCAGCTGATGGATACTTTCGGCGAGGAAGTTCCTTTCAAGGAAGGGTGCCTGAGCCTTCCGGGAATCTATGAAGAGGTGATGCGTCACGATGGCATTCGTTTGCGTTACCAAGATGAACATTTCGAGGTGCATGAAGAAGAGTTTACGGGCATCCGCTCGCGCATTATCCAGCATGAGTACGACCATTTGGAAGGTCATGTCCATGTGGACCGCATCGCGCCTCTGCGAAAGACCCTGCTTCAAGGCAAGCTGCGTGCCATCTCTGAAGGGAAATGCGATGCCGACTATCGGATGATTTTCCCGAAGAAAAAAATCAGAAGATGAGGATGGTTGAGAACTGAGAATTGAGAGTTGAGAGGTGTATTATTAAGCTAATGTAATAAGATGAGAAAGAAAGTTTTTATAATAATCGCTGCTGTGATGGTTATTGCGGCAGCATGCAACCGAGTGGTGAAAACTACTGAAGAAGACGTAAAAAAGGCTGAGACAGCCTTGTTTAATGACAACCTTACCACCAATGCTGAGGCTGTGCCTTCGGCGATAGAGGTCTTCAGCAAATATGCCGAAGAGAACCCCGATGCCGCTAATGCCTCAGAATATCTCTTCAAGGCTTTCGAGGTGGCCGTCAACACCAAGCAAGACCCGAAGCAGTCGATTGAGTTGGCTGAGCGTTTCCTGAAGTCTTATCCGAAGTCCGACAAGGCCCCGGTTGCCTTGTTCATGTTGGCTTCGTTTGTTTATGAGGACCAGCTCGGCGATTTGGATCAGGCCCGTGCCGCCTATCAGCGTGTCGTTGACGAGTATCCGGAGAGTCCGTTTGCCAATGATGCTGAGGTTTCCATCCAGCACTTGGGTATGACACCTGAAGAGCTGATCAAAATGTTTGAATCCCAACAAGGCGAGTGAAAGGCTGAAAAAAACAAATAAAAAGCAGCCAAAACTGATTTTTTTTTGTATCTTTGCAGCCGCTTACGTGGAAAGATTTGTTTTGATTGCAACCACACGAAAAAATGCTAAACCAATGCTTTTTCCGATTTTTTTCAATCACACTTCTTCCCGCAAATTTTTAATTAACAGTTAAACAATTTGTTATGGGTTATTATTTCACTTCAGAATCCGTCTCCGAAGGTCATCCTGACAAAGTGAGCGACCAGATTTCGGATGCCGTATTGGATGAGATTCTTCGTTATGATCCAAGCTCAAAGGTAGCTTGTGAGACACTAGTTACCACTGGCCTCGTTGTCGTTGCCGGTGAGATCCGTACTAACGCCTACGTCGAGATTCAAGACATTGCCCGTCGGGTCATCGACCGTATTGGCTACAACAAATCAGAATACCAATTCGATGCTCAGTCGTGTGGTGTTCTTTCGGCACTTCATGGCCAGTCGAACGACATTTACATGGGTGTTGGCCGACAGAACCCTGAAGACCAGGGTGCTGGTGACCAAGGCATGATGTTCGGCTTTGCCTGCAAGGAAACTGACAACTACATGCCCTTGACCATCGACCTCTCGCATCTGTTGCTTCGCGAGTTGGCTGCCATCCGTCACGAGGGCAAGCAGATGAAATACCTCCGTCCTGATGCAAAGTCGCAAGTGACGGTGGAGTATGAGGAAGGATGGAAGCCGATCCGTATTGACACCATCGTTATCAGCACGCAGCACGACGAGTTTATCAAGCCTGTCGATGACAGCGTGGAAGCCCAACGCGAGGCTGACGAGCGCATGGTGGATAAGATAGAGGCTGATGTACTCAACATTCTGATTCCTCGAGTGAAGCGCAAGTTGCCTGCCAAGCTGCGCAAGCTCTTTGGTGAAGGCATGAAGATTTTCGTCAATCCTACGGGCAAGTTTGTCATCGGTGGGCCTCATGGCGACACGGGTCTCACGGGTCGTAAGATTATCGTTGACACCTATGGTGGTCGCGGTGCCCATGGTGGCGGTGCTTTCTCGGGCAAGGACAGTTCCAAGGTGGATCGTTCTGCTGCCTATGCGGCGCGTCATATCGCCAAGAATCTGGTAGCTGCCGGAGTGTGCGACCAAGTGCTGGTGCAGATTGCCTATGCCATTGGCGTGGCTGAACCGGTGGGTTTCTATGTCAATACCAACGGCACTGTCCGTGTCAAGGATGCTCATGGAAAACCCTTGGCTGACGAAGTCATCGCTGAGAAGATCCGTCAGGTCATCGACCTCAGGCCTTACGCCATCGTGAAGCGTTTCGGACTGACCAATCCCATCTTTGAAGATACGGCTTCGTACGGGCATTTCGGACGCCAACCTGAGACTCGCAAGGTCGAGGTCTATTATGAGGACAAAGACACCTTCCGCGAAGGCGGTAAGATCTTCAAGAATGTGGAGTTCTTTGGATGGGAGAAGCTTGACCTTGTTGATGAGATCAAAGCGTTGTTCCGCTGATAAAAGGTTTATTACCGAGTAAATTTTTGGAAGGCCTCTTCGATGGAGAGGTCTTCTTTTTGTAGGGTTTTGATGATGAGGTTGTGTTCGACGGACCACTTCATGAGGTTGGCACGGATGTCGGCGTCGCCTTCGGGTTCGAGGATCCAGTGATTGTCCTTGACACGTTTCACCTTGCACACCTGAGGGATGCTGAGCAGTAGTTGTTGCGTCACCTCGTTCTCAAACTCCACGATGACGACATTGCTTGCCGAGTTTTCTTGTTTGAGGTTCTCTATTTTGTCGTCAGCGACCACCACACCTTTATTAATAATAATGGCGCGTTGGCAGATGGCTTCCACTTCCTGCATGATATGGGTGGAGAGGAGGACGGTTTTCTCTTTGCCGAGTTCGGAGATGAGGTTGCGGATGTCGATAAGTTGGTTGGGGTCGAGACCGGAGGTGGGCTCGTCGAGGATGAGCACTTGTGGGTTGTGCATCATGGCTTGGGCGAGTCCGACACGCTGGCGGTAGCCTTTGGAGAGGGCGCCGATTTTTTTGTGGGCTTCGGGGCCGAGTCCGGTGACTTCGACCATGGTTTCGATGCGTTTGCGGGCGGTGTCGCCTTTGAGTTGATGGATTCCGGCCACGAAGTCGAGATACTCGCGCACGTACATGTCGAGATAGAGTGGATTATGTTCGGGGAGGTACCCCACGATGCGCTTGACTTCCATGGATTGTTCCATGACGTCGAATCCGTTGACGCTGGCGGTGCCTGAGGTGGGTGGGATGAAGCAGGTGATGATTTTCATGAGGGTTGACTTACCTGCGCCATTGGGGCCGAGTAGGCCTACGATGCCTTTGTCGATGTTGAGTGTGACGTCGTTAAGGGCCAGTTGTTCACCGTATTGTTTGGTGATATGTTGGATCTCGATGGACATTTTTTTTCATTTTCCGTGCAAAGGTATTAAAAATATTCGTACCTTTGCGCCCTCGTTAGTAAAAACTGTTCTATCTATTTTCCTCGATTTAGATAAACACAAAGAAAGAAATGAATACATTAAGTTACAAAACTGTAAGTGTCAACAAGGAACATGCCGACAAGAAGTGGTATGTCATTGACGCTGAAGGCCAGATCCTCGGACGTTTTGCTTCTGAGGTCGCCATGATTTTGCGCGGCAAGCGCAAGCCAAGCTTCACTCCCCACAGCGACTGTGGTGACAATGTGATCATCATCAACGCGGAGAAGATCCGTCTCACGGGTAACAAGATGGACGAGAAGTACTATGTCCACTACACGGGTTATCCGGGTGGCCAGCGTTTCCGCAACGTCAAGGAGCAGCTCAACAGAAAGCCTGAGGCTGTCCTCGAGCACGCCATCAAGGGCATGCTTCCCAAGACGAAGCTGGGCAACGCCATCTATCACAACCTCTATGTGTATGCTGGTTCAGAGCATCCGCATCAGGCACAGCAACCCACCGAACTTAAAATTAACACTATTAAGAAATAATCATGGAAGTAATCAACGCTTTAGGTAGAAGAAAGACCGCCGTCGCCCGCATCTACATGAAGGTCGGCAATGGCAACATTACGGTGAACAAGCGCGACTACAAGGAGTACTTTCCGACGAGCATCCTCCACTATGTGGTTGAACAGCCTTTGATGCTTACCGACAACCTCGGCAAGTTCGACATCAAGGTGAACCTCGATGGTGGTGGTATCAACGGCCAAGCCGAGGCTCTGCGTCTGGCAATCAGCCGCGCCCTCTGCGAGATTGACCCCGAGTATCGTCCTACCCTGAAAGCCAAAGGTTTGATGCGCCGCGACCCACGTATGGTCGAGCGTAAGAAACCCGGTCAGCCAGGTGCCCGTAAGAAGTTCCAATTCAGCAAACGTTAAGCTATTCGAAGCCGAGCGATTTTGTTTAGTATCCAAATTGCTGAGATTTTTCTTTGGGAAAACTACTCAGTGATTGTATTTAGCGAATGTAAACATTAAAAAGAAAACTCATGACACAAGTAACTTTTGAAGAATTATTGGATGCCGGTTGTCATTTCGGCCATCTGAAGAGAAAGTGGAATCCCGCCATGGCTCCTTATATTTTCATGGAGCGCAATGGCATCCACATCATCGACCTTTACAAGACCCAAGCTAAGATTGACGAGGCCGCCGCTGCTGTCAGCCAACTCGCCAAGTCGGGCAAAAAGATCCTTTTCGTCGCCACCAAGAAACAAGCCAAGGACGTCGTCTCTGAGCTCGTCACCAAAGTCAACATGCCTTACGTCACCGAGCGTTGGCCTGGCGGTATGCTGACCAACTTCACCACCATCCGCAAGGCTGTCCGTAAGATGTCAAACATCGACAAGCTGATGGTGAGCGAGTCCTATAAGAGCCTCTCCAAGCGCGAAAAGCTGCAGATCGAACGTGAACGCGAGAAACTCGAGAAGAACCTCGGTTCCATCAGCGACCTGAGCCGTCTGCCCTCCGCCGTGTTCGTCGTTGACATCATGAAGGAGCACATCGCCGTCGCCGAAGCCCGCAAGCTTAACATCCCGGTCTTCGCCATCGTTGACACCAACACCAATCCTAACCTGGTTGACTTCCCCATCCCAGCTAACGACGACGCCTCCAAGTCCATCGCCCTCATCGTGGGTAAGATGGTCGATGCTATCGAAGAAGGCCTCAACGAACGTAAACTCAACAAGGAGAACAACGTCGAGGAACCTGAAGAGGTCGTCGAAGAAGTCGCCGAAGATACCGAGGAAGAAGAGAACAAGGACGAACGCAGACCTCGCGCCAACCGTCGCCCTCGTAAACCTGTCGCTAAGAAATAACCTTTTAGAACAACAACAACTATGAATATTACCGCTTCTCAAGTTAATGAACTGAGACAAATGACCGGCGCCGGCATGATGGACTGCAAGAAGGCCCTCGTGGAAACCGACGGTGACATCCAGGCCGCTATCGATATCCTTCGCAAGAAGGGTATGGCCAAAGCCGCCAAACGCGCCGACCGTAACGCTTCCGAAGGTTGCGTCATCTCCAAGAGCACCGACGACCATACCTATGCCGCCGTCATCATGGTGAACTGCGAGACCGACTTCGTGGCTAACAACGCCGATTTCGTGAAGTTCACGAAAGACGTCCTTGACATGGCTGTTGCCAAACGCGTCAAGAACATCGACGAACTCAAAGCCATGGAACTCAACGGCCAGACCGTCGAAGCCCTCGTCGCCAACCAAAGCGCCGTCACCGGTGAAAAGACCGAACTCGGTGCCTTCAAAGTGCTCGAAGGTGCTTACGTGGCCAACTACAACCACCCTGGCAACCGCCTCGCCACTATCGTTGAGATGAACAAGAATTTCAATGGTATCGACGAAGTGAGCCATGAAGTGGCTATGCACGTCGCCGCCATGAACCCCATGGCCGTCAGCGAAGACTCCATCTCCCAAGAGGTGAAAGACCGTGAGCTGGCTGTCGCCGTTGACAAGACCAAGCAAGAGCTGATCGACAAGGAGATTGAGAAAGCCCTCCGTAAGGCTGGTATCAACCCCGCTCACGTTGACAGCGAAGATCACATGGCCTCCAACATGGGTAAAGGCTGGATCACTGAAGAACAAGTCAACATGGCTCGCGAAATCAAGGCTAACGTTCCTGGTACCGTGAAACTCAACGACGGCATGATCCAAAACATCGCCAAGGGTCGTCTGGGTAAGTTCTTCAAAGAGAACTGCCTCCTCAACCAGGTCTCTCTGGTTGCCGATCCTAAGACTGTTGGTCAGTACATCATGGATGCCGACAAGGAAGCTACGGTGGTCAATTTTGTCCGCATTAAATTGGGTGAATAATTCCTATTCACAGTAAGCTTAAAAACGAAAGGATGGCCCTCGGGTCATCCTTTTTCATTGGTAGCTACGGAATAGGCATAGCGCTTCCCGACGTTGACCCAAGTGTTGACCAAAGCATCGCCCTGTAGCAACTCATGGAGCTGATGGCGCAAGATGCCGGTGCCATGAAGTTTGAAGACCGCCTCCTTTTTGGTCCAATATTCAGTGAAGCAACGTATGGGGTCTCCGCTCTCACTGATGATGTGTTGCTCTTCCTCATTCATGGTGTGGCGTAACAGACTCTCACTGGCTTTGCGGTAACTTTCGATGTCAATGCCTACTGGATGGTCGGCCACGACAACAGCGATACCGCTCTTGCAGTGGCTGATGTTGAAATGGATATCAGGATAACCCTTCAAGAAAGGCTTTCCATGTTCGTTTCTCTCAAAAACAAAAGGATGGGTGAGCCCTAACTCTTCGAGCATCTGGCGAAGCATGACATAAGATTGGAGACAGGTGAACTGGCCGAAAAGGTGCTTGTAGCGAAGACTCTCCTCACGTCGTTGTTCGGAAACCATCGGCAAAAGGTCTCTCACCTTCTCCAACGTCATTTGGTCCATGTCGTCAAACACCCTGATTTCCATTTTTATATTTTCACCTTTCACCTTTCATCTTTCAACTCTTCAAAGCTTCCGCTCCGCCCACAATGTCGATCAATTCGTTGGTGATGACATTTTGTCGGGCTTTGTTGTATTGTATCTTTAGGTCTTGGAGCAAAGCGTTGGCGTTGTCGGAGGCGATATGCATGGCGGTCATTCGTGCACCGTGTTCGGCAGTGAGGGCATCGAGCATAATGGAATAGAATTTTGTGCGTATTACCTTGGGAACCAATGCGTTAATAAATTCTTCTTTGGAGGGTTCCACCAGATAATCGTAGCTCTTTCCTGGTTCCAGGGTGTCGGTAGCCAAGGGCAGCACGGTCTCGCAGGTTGGTGTTTGCACACCGGTGTTTTTAAAATGGTTGTAAACCATCACCACGCGGTCGATGCGATGGTCGAGGAAATGTTGTACCAGTCGGTCGCTGATCTCGGCAGCCTTGTCAAAGCTGAGGATTTCAGCGAGGCCTTCATTGGCCTCAGTGGGTTTCAAGCCTATCTTTTTGGCATAGTCGTTGAGTTTCTTGCCGAACAGATAAGTGTCGATATTGTCGGCGCCTATTAGGGTGAGGTATTCGTCGTAAGTCTGCTTGAAGTGTTTGTTGACGTTGGAGTTATACACGCCGCAGAGTCCGCTGCTCGAGGCGAAGGCAAGGATGGCGACCCGTTTCACTTCGCGTGACTCGGCCAATGGGATGTTCACCTTTTCTTCCAGTGAGCTAAGGTAGTTCGACAGGGCTTCGGAGAGCTTGTTGCGGTAGGGCAGGAAGTTTGTGGTGATACCTTCTGACTTTTTCAGCTTGGCGGCGGCCACCATCTTCATGGCATTGGTGATCTTCTCCGTCGAGGCGACGGAATTGATGCGGGCTCGTATTTCCTTGAGGTTGGGCATGGGTAGTAATTTAGAATTTTGAATTTAGAATTTAGAGGGTGTTGAATCAAACTCTCTAAATTCTAAATTAATAATTCTTAATTAATAATTCGCATTCTTCTTTGAGGATGGTTTTAATATCATCGTTGATGGTGCCTTGCTTAAGCTGTTCGAGGATATCCTTATGTTTGATTTCGAGGATGTTGATGAACTGTTTCTCAAACTCGTGGACTTTGTCGATGGGGACTTTGCTCAGGAGTCCGTTGGTACCACAGAAGATAATGGCTATTTGTTTTTCGACGGGCATAGGCGAGTACTGGGGTTGTTTGAGCAGTTCGACGTTCTTCCTTCCTTTGTCGAGGATGGCAAGGGTGGCGGTGTCGAGTTCAGCTCCGAAGCGTGAGAAGGCTTCCATTTCACGGTACTGTGCTTGGTCGAGTTTAAGGGTACCGGCGATTTTTTTCATGGACTTGATCTGTGCGTTGCCGCCGACGCGCGACACGGAGATGCCGACGTTGATGGCGGGGCGAATACCAGCATTGAAGAGGCCGGTCTCGAGGAAGATCTGTCCGTCGGTGATGGAGATGACGTTGGTGGGGATGTAGGCAGACACGTCGCCGGCTTGGGTCTCGATGATGGGCAGTGCTGTCATGGAGCCACCGCCTTTGACGATGTCGCGCAGGGCTTCGGGCAGGTCGTTCATCTGTCGAGCGACGTTGTCGTTGCCGATGATCTTGGCGGCTCGTTCCAGCAGGCGGGAGTGGAGGTAGAAGATGTCGCCGGGATAGGCTTCACGTCCTGGGGGACGGCGGAGGATGAGCGACACTTCACGGTAGGCGACGGCTTGTTTGGAGAGGTCGTCATAAACCACGAGGGCATGTCGGCCGGTGTCGCGGAAGTATTCAGCGATGGCGGCGCCGGCGTAGGGGGCGTAGAACTGCATGGCTGCCGGGTCGGAAGCGGTGGCCGACACCACGATGGTGTAGTCCATGGCGCCGTGGTCCTCGAGGTTCTTGACGAGGTTGGCCACGGTAGAACCTTTCTGCCCGATGGCGACATAGATGCAATATACGGGATCGCCGTTCTTGTAGTTCTCTTTTTGGTTGATGATGGTGTCGATGGCGATGGCGGTCTTGCCAGTCTGGCGGTCACCGATGATGAGCTCGCGTTGTCCTCGTCCGATGGGTATCATGGCGTCGATGGCCTTGAGTCCGGTTTGGAGGGGTTCGTTGACGGGTTGGCGGAAGATGACGCCTGGGGCCTTGCGTTCGAGGGGCATCTCATAGGTCTTGCCTTGGATGGGTCCTTTGCCGTCGATGGGGATACCCAGTCCGTTGACGACACGTCCCAACATGCCTTCGCCAGCCAGGACGGAGGCGATGCGTTGGGTGCGGCGCACGGTCTCGCCTTCCTTGATTCCTTCGGTGGGGCCGATGAGCACCACGCCGACGTTGTCTTCCTCAAGGTTGAGCACGACACCCATGGTGCCGTTCTCGAACTGGACTAGCTCGTTGGCCTGCACGCGGTCGAGGCCATATACGTGGGCCACGCCGTCGCTGACTTGCAGCACCTTGCCAATCTCCTCGAAATGGGCCCGGTCGTTCAGGTTCTGTAATTGCATCTGGAGGATGCTTGAGATCTCGCTTGCGTTCATCAGTTGTTCAGTTGTTCTGTTGATCAGTTGTTCAGTTGTTTTCTTAGGGCCTCGAGTCGTCCGGCGATGCTGGCATCCATCCGGTCGTGCTCGATGTCAACGGTGAAGCCTCCGATGAGGGAGGGATCGACGTCGGTGTGCATCTCAATTTGACATCCGAAGGTCTTGGCCATGAAGTCGCGCATCTTCTCCTTGGTGGGTTCATCCATCTCGGCGGCAGTAGTGACCTTGGCTCGGAGGATGTTTTTTGCCTTTCGGTACATCTCTTGGTATTTCAGGGAGGTGAGGAAGATCTTGTTGATGCGTTTTTTCTCAGTCATGAACTGAAGGAAATGTTCGATGCAGGGATGCACTGGCTCACCTATGGCGGTCATCAGCAACCGCACCTTGTCATCGTCGCTGTTCATGGGGTTCGACAGAGCCTCGTTGAAAGCGTTGATGGCCAGGCTGTAGTTGTTGCTCAGGCGCACCATGCCCTCATAAACCTCATCCTCGCAATGCAATTCGAGGGCAGTGTTGAGCAGCGCGCGTGCGTAACGTACCGATATCTTTCCGTTGTCCATGGTTTAGGCTTCGACTCGTGGGGTGTCTTTGAGGATTTCTTCGATGTATTGGTTCTGTGCTTTCTTGTCGCTGAGTTCACGTTGAAGCAGTTTCTCGGCGATGTCAACGGAGAGGGTGATGACCTCGGCTTTGATTTGGTTCATGGCCTCGGCCTGTTCCTTTTGGATGCGCAGGCGTGCGTCGGCAACGATTTTCTCTGCCTCAGCTTTGGCTTGGTTGCGTGCCTCTTCGATGAGTTGCGACTTCAGCTCTTGGTTTTCCTTCATGATCCGGAGCTGTTCGGCCTGCGACTCAGCGATAGCCTTCTGCTTGGCTTCCTCGATGCCAGCCAAAGCCTCGTTGGCTTCTTTGGCGGCTATGAGTGAGTCGCTGATATGCTGGTTGCGTTTGGTGACGGCCCCCATAATCATAGGCCATCCCACCTTGGCAAGGATGAACAGGACGATGAGGAAGCCGATGAGCATCCAGATCATCAAACCGCTTTCAGGAAGAAACAGTTCCATGGAGCCTGTTATTTAAGGACGGCAAGAATACAGACCACGATGGCAAACAGGGTGGCACCTTCGACGAGGGCGCCAGCGATGATCATGCTGGAACGCACGTTACCGGCAGCTTCAGGTTGACGGGCAATAGCTTCCATGGCTGATTTGCCGATGCCACCAATACCCCAGGCAGCTCCGAAAACGGCCAATGCAGCGGCGATGGCCACGATACCAGGCACATATGCGCCAATTTCAAGAATGTTTGTTAAGATTGTGTTTAACATGACTTTATAGTTTTAAGTTGTTCAGTTGTTCAGTTGATCAGTTGTTCAGTTTTTAATTTTCAGTTCTCAGTTCTAAATTATCAATTCTCTTGGGCCATGCCGATGAAGATGGAACTCAACATGGTGAACACGTAGGCTTGGATGTAGGCGACGAGGCATTCCAGAGCGGTCATAAACACCATCATGAAGATGGAGATGATAGAGGTGGCGCCACCCATGCCAGCACCATACATGCCTCCAATGATGAAGATCAAGGCCATCAATACCATGATGATGATGTGTCCGGCTAAGATGTTGGCGAAGAGACGGATCATCAGGGCGAAGGGTTTGGTGAGGGTGGAGACGAGCTCGATGACGGGCATCAGCGGGATAGGGAATTTCAGGAACATCGGTACGTCAGGCCAAAGGATGTCTTTCCAGTAATGGCGGTTGCCGAAGATGTTGACGGCGACATAGGTGCATAGGGCCAACACCAGGGTGATGGAGAGGTTGCCCGTGACGTTGGCACCGAAGGGGAAGAAGGGAATGAGTCCGAAGAGGTTGCAAAAGAAGATGAAGAAGAACACCGTCAGCAGATAAGGGGCGAACTTTGGCACCTTTTCCTTGGGGATGGAGGGGCTGATGATGCCATCGAGCACCATGTAAGTTAGCCATTCTACCAGTCCTTGGTATTTGGTGGGTGTTCCCTCCGGGTTTTTCTTGTATTTCTTGGCTGCAGGGAGGAAGAATGCAAGCATGAATCCGCATACGAGGAAAATGCCAAAGGCGTTCTTGGTGAACGACAGGTCAAACGGCCGTTTGACCTCACCTGCGGCATTGACTTCCACTAGCTTGCCAGGATATTTTGGGTCGGTCATCGGGGCGATGTAGAATCCCTGGTAGGTCTCTCCATCAGCCAGCTCGCAAACGTGTTTCGATGAGAAGCAGTGCCAGCCTGTCTCTTTGCTGTGGGCGATGACGGGGAGCCAAACGCAGATAGGCTTGCCTTTGATCTCGGTGATGTGGAAGCAGTAGGCGTCGCTGGTGTGGCCGAAGATGAACGACTTCACATCGAGCGATTCCTTTTCTTCTGCTCGCATCGCAGGTAATCCAATCAGAAGCAGGAATAGGAATAAAAAACCATATCTAAAAGAGTTTCTCATTTGGCGTGATGCTTCAAATAGTGCATGATGCAGAAGGTCTCTAAAATCAGTCCGATAAAATAGGCGATGGCCGTGATGATGACAAAGGTCTTGCTGTATTCTTTGACAAGGAAGATATACAGGACCAACATGAGTATGGTGAGTCCAGCTTTGATGCCTTTATAGACATAGAGCCAGGATTGGCGGCTGACTTGCACGTCGAGGTTTTTCTTCATCAGGGGGCAGAACAAGGCACCGAGTACCATGTAGAGGTTCGGAGGGGTGATCATCCAATTGTTCCACCAAGGTTTGCCGCTGCAGAAACAGAGCAAGATACCTACGAGAATAAAATCGACGAGCAGAAATAGCGCCAGATAATATGCATTGGTATTTGTTTTCTTCATATCTCAATTCTCCACGCAAAGAATAACATGGTCATCGTGTTGTTCACAGAAACCGCCTTTGATGGCAAAGGTTTGGGTATTGCCATCGGGCAGGGTCATCACGATGTTGCCTTGATCGAGGATGGCCACGATGGCGGCATGGTGCTCGAGCATGGTGAAGGGTCCTTGCATGCTAGGCACGGTCACTGCCTTGACTTCCCCTTTGAAGAGGCTTGTTGCCGGTGTTATAATTTCAATGTTCAATTTTTAATTTTCAGTTTTCATCAGTTTTTCTCCTTTGGCGATGGCTTCATCGATGGTTCCGACGAGGCTGAAGGCTGCTTCGGGGTATTGATCCACTTCACCGTCCATGATCATATTGAATCCGCGGATGGTTTCTTCGATAGGTACCATGGCGCCTTTGAGTCCTGTGAACTGTTCGGCGACGTGGAAGGGTTGTGATAGGAATCGTTGCACGCGGCGGGCGCGGTGGACGATGGTCTTATCTTCTTCGGAGAGTTCTTCCATGCCGAGGATGGCGATGATATCTTGCAGTTCTTTGTTGCGTTGGAGCAGTTGGATGACACGTTGTGCGGTGTTGTAGTGTTGTTCACCGATGATGTTGGGGTCGAGGATACGGGAGGTGGAGTCGAGGGGATCGACGGCAGGGTAGATGCCGAGTTCGGCGATTTTACGCGACAGCACGGTGGTAGCGTCGAGGTGGGCGAAGGTGGTGGCGGGAGCTGGGTCGGTGAGGTCGTCGGCAGGAACATAGATGGCTTGCACGGAGGTGATGGAGCCGTTTTTGGTAGAGGTGATACGCTCTTGCATCTGTCCCATCTCAGTAGCCAAGGTGGGTTGGTAGCCCACGGCTGAGGGCATACGTCCGAGGAGGGCTGACACCTCGCTGCCGGCTTGGGTGAAGCGGAAGATGTTGTCGATGAAGAGCAGGATGTCGTTCATGTCGCTGTTGGGGTCGTCGCGGAACGACTCAGCGACGGTGAGGCCGGAGAGGGCTACCGACACGCGGGCTCCTGGGGGTTCGTTCATCTGTCCGAACACGAGTGTTGCTTGTGAAGTGGCGAGGGCTTTATGGTCGATTTTGGAGAGGTCCCAGTCGCCGTTTTCCATGGACTTGCGGAATTCTTCGCCGTAGTTGATGATGCCTGACTCAATCATTTCACGCAGCAGGTCATTGCCTTCGCGGGTACGTTCGCCCACGCCGGTAAACACGGAGTAGCCGTTGTAGCCTTTGGCGATGTTGTTGATGAGTTCCATGATGAGGACAGTCTTGCCCACACCGGCGCCGCCAAAGAGACCGATCTTACCTCCTTTGGAGTAGGGTTCGAGCAGGTCGATGACTTTGATGCCGGTGAAGAGCACTTCTTTGGAGGTGGCCAGGTCCTCATATTTTGGGGGCTCGCGGTGGATAGGGTATTCCTCGCGGCGGTCGAGGGCGCCGATGCCGTCGATGGCATCGCCTGTGACGTTGAGGAGTCGTCCGCGGATTTGGGTTCCGATGGGGATGGAGATGGGTTTGCCTGTGAGTCTCACCTCCATGCCTCGTTGCAGTCCGTCGGTGGAGTCCATGGCGATGGTACGCACGGAGTCCTCGCCGATATGTTGTTGACATTCCAAGATGAGGTTTTTGCCGTTAGGGCGAATCACCTCGAGGGCGTCGTGAATCTTTGGGAGGTCGTGTTCGCCTCCTTGGAAATAGACATCGACGACGGGTCCGATGACTTGGGTGATGTTTCCTTTGATCGCTGTTGTCATGCTTCAGGTTGTTTTCTGAATCCTTTTGATGGATAACTTGCAAAGGTAAGAAATATTATGGAACGGCGTATCAAAAAAAATAGGGACGCATGATGATGCGTCCCTATGTGAAGGATAAAATAATCTAGATTATTTTTTGCGGTTTTTGCTCCAGGCGTAGGCTGCGCCGAGTCCGAGAAGGACGGCGATTCCGCTGCCGAGAGGAGCTTGATCAGCGTCTTCGTCGGTTCCGGATCCGTGAATGGGCAGGAAGGGGTTCTTGCTGTCGCCACGGTTCATGAAGCCTTCTGTTTGTTCACTTTGAGTGCCACGTTGGAAGAGTCCGCCGCCTTGAGCGAAGGTGGTCATGCTCAGTCCGAGGACCACTGCGATAGTTAAAACTAGTCTTTTCATTTATTTATGGATGATTTTATTATTATCTAATGACGATTTTTTGGGTCTTGACGTCGTTGCCTTGGATGAGTTGGATCATATAGACGCCGGCGCTGAGGTTAAGTTGTTTGTCGTAGCTACCGTTGAAGTTCTCGGTGCTGAGGGTGCGACCGGTGATGTCCATGACTTTGACGGTGGCGTTGCCTTCGATGCCGAAGATCTTCAGGTGGTTGTTGCTGATGAATCCGAAGTCGTTGCCATTGACGCTGTTGCCCGTGGCGAAGACGAGTTTGAAGCGGCTGGTGTAATCAGTGGTCTTGGCCTCAAAGCTGTAGCTCGGGTTGGCGAGGAGGTCAACATCGGCACCAGTGAGGTTGTCGATGAGATGGAGGTAGCTGAATTCGACTTCTTCGTTGGTGAAGCTGATGGTGAAGTTACCATTAGTTTCGGCCTTGAAGTTGACAGGCATTTCGCCAGTGTTTTCAGCATAAACCACAGCGTAGTCCTTATTGTTCTGAGGAATGTAGAGGCTACTGCTATTAGCGCGGAAGCTCTTCTTTTCAAGGCCATAGCCCACGCCAAAGCGGATGCGGGCTTGGTCAACCTTACCGCGGCCTTCAGTAACAGTCATATCGAGCATGCTAGCCTTACCGGCAGGAGCCTCAGTGGAGTACTGGACCTTACCCGTGGCGCTCATGCTGATGAGGGCGCCAGTGCAAGGAGCCAAACCGTCTTGTGAGGTCATCAAAGTATAGGTGTTGTCAAGATTCAAGGTGTAGAAGTCGGCATCCAGTGCGTTGCCATCGGCATCGACGTAGCTGATGTAAGCATCGCAGGTGTAGGGGTTGCCAATTAGCGTCCAACCATTGAAACTATCAGTGGCTTCGGCGTTGAATGATAATTCTTGATAGAGAACGTTTTCGTTTGATTTCACTGCGGTGGTACCTTCAAACTGCAGCGTAATGCCCTCCTCATTGGCGTAGAGGTAACCTGTTTGTTGTACTAACACAGGATTGTTCTGGCCTGAGGTGAATAGCGCATGGTCGGAGCTGCTCTTATAGTTGATCCATTCCAATTCTTGAGTGGGATCGAAGGCATACAGGTCATAGTTGCCCGTGAGTGCGTTCACGTAGGACCAGTCTTGGATAAAGGTCAATCTAGTCGTAGTCAGCGGGGAAGCGATGAAGTAGTAGTTGCCATTGCTTGTGCCGTAGGCTTCGATTTCCTTTTCCATAACCAATTCTACATTGCCATTTTGCTTCAGTTGGCCGCCATCGGCGATGGTGAGTGTACCACCGTTGAGGGTGATCTTCTTGGCTGTGGCAACCACACCGGCAGGAACGGTGGCATTGGCGGAGATGATGACCTTGTCGTCAATGGTGGGAACACCGACAGGTGACCAGTTGTCAGCCACATCCCAATTGCCTTCGGTGACAAAGTTCTTGGCACCAAGTTCAGTGGTGGTGAAGGTGGAAGTAGCCCATGTGGATTCATCATCGGTGTCGCAAACGCCTTTCACTTGCCATTCGTAGGGTGTGTTGGCGGTCAGGCCGGTGATTTGGTAGGATTGATCGGTAGTAGTGATTTCGTCAGACCAATTGCCTGCGGCAACAGGTTGCAAGGCATCGGTCAGCGTGGAGGTCGTTACAAATACGCCGAAGTTCTCAGCGGGGAAACTGGAGTCTTGGCCCTTTGCGGTAAAGGAGAGGGTGCCACCCAAATTGGAAACGGGGATGATCAGCCAGTTGTCGGGAGTCAACGGTCCATAATCATTTTCGTAGCTTTGGGAAACAAAATATCCACTAATTGCTGAAGTTGTCCAAACATAGCCGTCACCATCAACGTCTTGGTTGGTCCAAGTGGAAGGAATGGAGGTGCCATCTGCAGAAACGAGGACGGTTTCTCCATCAGGATCGGTCACCGTGATATTGTCCACATCTAAGAAGTACATGTTAGTCACATTATAGTGGCGGATGGCAACGTAACCCTCACCTTCGTAATCGCTCAAGTCGAAAGTATAGGTGGTCTCTGTCGCTGTGGCGGTAACATCTTCGCCAATCTGATGCCATTCGGTCATGTTGATGTTTTGTGCAGCGGTTCTGTATTGCAGCACATAGCTGGCGCTGGTGCCTTCCCAGTTCAATACGGCACTTTCAGTACCGACATTGGTGGCTTCGAGATTGGTGGGTTTGAAGCAGGTCGGGCAAACCACACTGTAGGTGAAAGGTCTTGACAATGCGCCCTCATTGTTGAGAATCTGTTCACCGGTGGCATCGTAAATAATGAATCCAGCCACTAATTGAGAATCATAGCTGCTACCAGAAATCCATTGGAAAGTGATGTCGCGTCCATCGCAAACAGCTATAGTGCCTTCTGTAACGCCTGTGCCACTGTTTTCAGTCAAATTGGCAAGAATTGTACCTGTATTAGTATCCACAATTTGGAGATAAGAAGTACCATTGTAGGTCCAACCATTGACGGAATAATTGGCATAAAGTTCATAGGTGATTTCGCACTGGTCTTCAGCTCCGCACAAAGCGGTTGTGAAGGTCACGCTGCTGGTCCAGTCGCTCAGGCCTTCTTGTCTGCAGTCGCCTTGTACTTGCACTTCGTAAACCGTGCCAGCTTCGAGATGGGCAAAAGTATAGTTAGGTTCGCTCAGGCCATTCACGGAAGTCCATTGGACTTCTGAGGTCTTTTTGTATTGGAGATTCCATGAGGTTTGTTTTTCGTCGCCAGCAGTCCAAGTTGCTACAGCACTTTCGTTGGTGATGCTGTTCACAGCAAGGTCTGTAGGTTTAAAGCAAGAAGGCACGGAACAGTCAACGGTGTAAGTCATGTTTCCAGTTGAGGAAGAGCATTGCCCAACCTCCCAAATCACTTCATTGAGGTGGTCGGTGATGACGAATGAATTCTCACTAGGATAGCTGTTGCCCACATATTTGAACTGGATTTGTCTGCCATCGCATACGTTGAAGGTACCTGAGGCGGAAGAGCCAGAGGAGATGGTCCAAGAGGCAAGAACCGTGCCGGTTTGCACATCCACTACTTCGATGTAATTGCCGTTCCAACCATCGCCATAGCTGTCAGTTAGATCATAGTTGATTTCGCATTGGTCTTCAACATCACAAAACGCAGTTGTGAAAGTTACACTGTTGGTCCAAGCGCTGGTTCCGTCGCCACAATCGGTTTGCACCTGCACTTCGTATACAGTGCCTGGATCAAGGCCTCTTAAATTAAATTCAGCGTTAGTTAAGCCGGATTCTGAAGTCCATTTGGTTTCTGAAGTCTTTTTGTATTGGAGATTCCAACGGGTGGCAACGCCTGCAGTCCAAGAAGCATAAGCCGTTGCACCACCGATGTTGGAAACACTCAAACCCGTCGGCTTGGTGCAGGGATTGTCAACTGAGAAGCTGAAATCATCCACAAATAAACGATACTGATATTCTGAATAGTACCAAATAGCCACATACTTGGTGCCTCTTGGGAAAGAGTATTCTTCGGATTCGGTCCAATTGGTGTTGCTAATGGAGAGATCATCAACCCAGGTAAAGCTATCAGGATCGGTGTCGGTGCTGGAATAACCAACACTGAATTCCTCCATACCATAACTCGAAGAGGTCTTATACCAGAACGTCATCACGATAGGATTCGAACCATTCAGTTCAGGAGAGAACAGATATTGGTCATAACCTGCATTGTTCCTGTTATAAGAGGAGAATCTGAAACCATAACTTCCATTGTGTGCAGCAGACGAGTTAATTCCAAACTCAGACGCGTTACTGTTGTATGGGTTTGCAGTAGTCCAGCCATCAGCGGCCAGGTCGTTGTTCTCGAAGCCGTAGCTATACGGCAACGATTGCTGTGCCTTAGCCACGCCAAGGAAGGCGAAGCAAAGCATCAATGTGATAAGTAAAGTTTTTCTTTTCATAATAATTTAATTAATAATAAATTGCCTAATTCAGATTTTGGCTGCAAAATTAGTCAATTATTGAAAACTTCACGAAAAAATTATTATAATAATTCTTAAAGTATTCACATTGCACTTAAATTCCATAAGGAATATTTAAAGTTGGTAAAATAATCGTTAAATAAATTAACAATTTTTGTTTCTTGGTACTATTATTAATTAAAGGTGGTTTGATGGTCAGCCTTCCTTTGTCGGTTTTAGCTGTTGATGACCTTGTTGATTAATACAGCGTCGATACCAGCTTCCCTCATGCGTTCGATAATCAATGCCCTTTCGCTGACACGCCCCTGTTGCTCACCGATGAAGAGCCCCTCGTTTCGTGCGGTGTTGACGATGTCCTCCTCGTAGTGCTTGTTGTAGAGCGCATATTCGTATGCCTTCCGTTCTTCGGGACTCATCTTCAGCAGGTTGAGCCTTCTGAGGGCCTTGCGCAGGGCGGGGACCTTAGTCTTGGGGTCGATGTAGCCCCATCTGAAGTAGCGCATCCACTCGCCAAGGGGCGTCGTGGGGTTCTCTTCGTCGAACTGTGCCACGCGGAGGATGTAGTACTCGGGAAACACGTCGTCGGGGCCGACCATGCGGATGCCTTTCCGGTCCTTCTGGCTGACGACGAGGGTGTCGCCGGTGTTGACGCCGCGGAGCTCGTTGCGGCCGTGGTAGAGGTAGTCGCTGCCCTTGCCGAGATTGAAATAGACGATGTTGACGGAATAGACTTTCTTTACCTGGGTGTAGTCGAGTCCGGAGTTGACATGCTCGATGATGGTCTTGGAGGCGC
>JAEEGH010003060.1_pt1 | contig 44467 bp, 41 predicted proteins | sample 9134181 | NCBI WGS metagenome assembly JAEEGH01 (sample SAMN16246544, study PRJNA631951) | gut metagenome | biome: gut microbiome; feature: rumen; material: DP-attached | host: Bos | place: Iran: Karaj | collected 2018-10
TTCCGATGAGGGTGACGTATCAGCGGGAGATGAAGGTGAAGGCGGAGCTGGACCGGCTGGGAATCGAGAACTTTGTGCCGATGAGGTATAAGGTGGTGGAATCGCAGAATGACGGTGATACGGAACTGAGGAGGGTGCTGGTGCCGGCTATCAATAACCTGATTTTTGTGCGGTCGACACAGGAGCGGGTGAGCGAGCTGAAGAGGAGGAACGAGGTACTGGAGCCGCTGAGGTATATGATGGACCATACGGCCGCCAGTGAACATTCCATTATGACGGTGGCGGACAGGAAAATGGAGAACTTTATGCGCGTGGCTTCAAGGACTGATGACAGCGTGATGTTTCTGGACAACGAGACGGTCGTGGGGAAGGAAGGCAAGCGCGTGGAGATTATGGGTGGCGCGTTTGAGGGCGTGACGGGCGTGATCAGGAGAGTGAAGAGGTGTAAGAGGGTAGTAGTGGAGATAGAAGGTGTGGCGAGCGTGGCGATAGTGTGGGTGCCAGTTACACTACTCAAAGAGTGTGGAGATTAGTTCTTTTCTCGCTCGTCCCGAGAAAATGAACCAAAAGAGGGACGCTACCCCCAAGGCACCCTATATAGGGGGATGCAAACGAAAAGTCACAGAAACCGTCGACTTTCCGTGGGTTTTGGTAACGCGGGACACGCGTTGAGTCTTTTATAGCTTACGCGCCCTGCGGGTGAAACATGAGAGTTTTTATGGGGGCTGCGCGAGGAGGAATGGATGAGGGGACAAGTAAGACAAGTATTCATGAATATAAGATGATATGATTATCGATACTGAATTTCTGGATAAAGTGTCAGAACGGACAAAAGCATCACCAAGGCTTAGGATGAATTACAACTTTCATCAGAGCCTGGATGAGTTGTGCCATAGATTTTTAAATGCGGTGGAGCCTGGGACTGAGATGCCAATACATAAGCATCCCACGAAGGATGAGACGTTTGTGATTCTGCGAGGGAAGGTGCGGGTGACTACGCATAGGGATGATGGTTCGATTATCGAGGACGTGGTGCTATGAGCTGAAGATGGTAGATATGGCGTGAATATTCCGAAAGGGGTGTGGCATACGATTGAGGCGATGGAGCCGGATAGCGTGATATTTGAGTGCAAGGAGGGACCGTTTGTGGAGCATGAGGTGGATGGGATACTGAATGTGGAGAAGAAAGGGTGAAGGAGATTGTAAAAGGAATGTGGCAGTTTGCCAGGTTCCTTTTTGTGCCTAGAAGGGGGAGGAAGCGAAAGTATGTTTAAGATAATTGCATTACGGGTGTTAGATGGTTGTCCCAAGAACTTTAGAAAGTGTTTGGACAATAAGAAAACCTATTTCTTCGATAATAGCTACGAAGATGTAGAAGACACAGACTTTGTTCGTAAGAAGCAGAACGTAGAACAGAAACTGAGGGTATACGACATAAAGGGACATGAGGGGCGTATAATTCAAGTAGAGGTGTCTGCTATTGTTGGAAAGAACGGTGAAGGTAAGAGTACACTGATAGAATTGATGCTTCGCATCCTGAATAACTTCGCTTGTACGATGGGATTTCGTGCTTCTCAGGAAACACTCTGTTATGTGAAGGGTTTACGTGCTTGCCTCTTTTATGAGGTTAATAATACCATTTACTGCGTTAGATGCGATGATCATGGTACAAAATGGTTTGAAGGCAACAGAGAAATAGGACATTACGAGGGTACTTCATCAGCGAGATTAAATAACCTGATGGAATACCATCGACAACAATTGTTCTATACACTTGTAATCAACTATGCATTGTATTCATATAACTCAAACATCTTCGCATACGAAACACCTGGTAATGGAAGTTGGCTAGACGGACTATTCCATAAGAACGATTCCTATCAGACCCCATTGGTGTTGAATCCCATGCGCACTAATGGTATTATCAACGTTAATAAAGAGTTGGATTTGTCGGTGCAACGATTAATGGCCGTCTTTACAGAGGCAGGCTCAAACAAAAATCAACGTATCGTAAGCGATGGGGTGGAAGCATACGGCTTTGCCTTCTCTTTGGATAAAAAAACAAAACTACTGGATGTCACGCTACGACAATATTTTGAAAATGTAGTTGATGATGAATGTAGAATGAGAGATGATCTTGAGAGTAGTAATCCCGAGGAAGTGGGAAAGGAATTAATAAGCAACTTTCATGAATTTTTCTCGTCATTTCATGATTTATTGGACAAAAACGATTGTATTTTAAGATGGTTGTCAGGCTATGAGGTTGATCATCCAATCAAACATGATTATCCTGAGTTGGCGAAATATGTGGATATTATGGCTCAGGTATTTGAGGAAGAAAAAGATGGTTATTATTTTGACTTGATAGAGGAAATGGATTATTTTCTACCAGGCAGGCCATTAAGATGGATGAACTTTGCTCAATTGTACAGACTACTTTTGCTCATGGCTGTGTGGGAGGTGTTAAGGGAAATAAATGTTGTTGAGCTGGAAGAATCGATGGAAACGTATCTGCAAGAGCCTGATATACCTACTAACAAGGCGATTTTGTATATACCTTACAAAATAATAGAAATTCTTTCAACGTATGAGCCATATAAAAAGAGACCTTATCATTACGATGCGACTTGTGAGGCTTTGAAATTGCAATGGCCAACAATTGGCATAAAGGAAGAACTGAAACGAGATGTTGAGAGCATTCTTCGGAAAGATGATTATACAACAATGAAACTTCACCAAACTATTAATTATCTGAAGAAGCAGCAAGGTGGGATGTATCAGGCAGAGAAAATAGCCCGAACACCTGAAGGATATGAGTGGTTCGTAACATTTGAAAAGTTAAAGGCTGTCATCGGTGGTGATAATATGAGACTCTCTGAACTGGTAAAACACCTACCTCCCCCTGTGTTTAAGGGAGAGATTGAACTGAAAAATGAGAAAGATGAGACGTATGCCCTCTCAACGCTGAGTTCTGGGCAGATGCAACGTCTAAACTCTGCAGGAGCACTGGTGTACCATTTGAGGAATCTTGACTACAGAATAGGTGAGCAGCAAAGGCTGGAGTATGACTATGTGTCGGTAATATTTGAAGAAGTGGAGCTTTATTTCCACCCGGAATTTCAGCGGACACTTATCAACTATCTCTTGGAGCAAATGAAACATGCGGGGTTGAAGAATATTAAGGGGATTCACCTTATCTTCGTGACTCATTCTCCATTTATCTTGACGGACATGCTGGATAACAATGTCATATACCTTTCGAAAGATGGAAAGCAGAAACCGAACAAGAGGACCTTTGCAGCCAACATTTATGATCTACTTGATAACCATTTCTTCCTTGAAGAGACCATTGGCGACGTTGCTCTGAAGCAAATTGATGATATTGTCAAATTGTACCATCAAGAAGATAGATCATTAAGGAAAGAAGCCTTTTTGGAAAAGAAGTTGTTTTTCCGGCTCTTAATAGAACAAATCGCTGATGGATATGTTAAGGATGATGTGACACAGATGTATTATGAAATGCTTTCCGAATATTCTCCTTGGGACATACAGGACGAGATTGAACGCACACAACAGCATCTTGACGATCTAAAAGCAAGAATCAGCAATACAGAATCATGATAGGAAAGGTTTACCCAGAAGGGGAAGCGTGGATTGATCTCGCCAGGGAATACGTCTCGGAGTTTAAAGACTTGGCCGAGTTGGAAGAGCATTGGAAGAATATCAAGGAGACTCATAAGGTTCTATCGGTTTTCCCAGAAACTGTGGAGAAATTGATGTCATATACGTTCAGAGAACTCATTAATGTCTATGAGCGTTATCAGAAGTTGCCACGTAAAACCAAGAAACAGAAAGATGAGTTGGCGGTTATAAAGAATGAATTGCAGACAAAGGTGTTTAACTATGATAAGTCTGGAACTGGGTTTAAAACCCATCAGGGGATTATCTCTGGCTTCTTCAGAAAGAAAATGGACGATTTGAATATCCATACCTGCTACTATTGTGACATGGCGTATATCAATCCATATATAGTCGATGTTGATGAAATGAAATCGCAGTTTGACCTTGATCATGCATTAGCCAAGGACGATTGCCCATTGGTAGCATTGTCGTTACATAATTTCGTACCATCTTGTCCTGTCTGCAACGAGCGACTTAAGCGAAAGAACCCGTTGAATGATTCGTTGGATGGGGTGAAGTTGGTTGCACCTTGCAGCGAGGATTTCGATGCCAACAAACAAATCCACTTCAAAGTAAATCAGAAGAAAGTCTGCACTAGCGGGTTTATGAGACACAGAGACTGCTATCGGATAAAGGTTAATGCGCATGGAGTCTATGCTTCATACGCCCAACTGTTTCGCTTGGAGGAAAGATATGAATATCACAAGGGCGAGGCACTACGACTGCTTGACCTGAAAAGGAAATACCCAATGTCGAACATCCGTCAGATAGCCCGATTGATGCACAAGACTGCAGACGAAGTAAAGGAAGATATCTTTGGGCTTCACTTCTCGAAGGACAATCATAGATGCTTTGATAAGTTGAAAAGGGATATAATGTAAAGAACTGGTTTAACAGGAATGTCGGATGCTGGATTTCTGTTCTTTCTATATTCGGAGAAGGATAGGGAAGAAAGCTTGAATTCATATCAGGGGTGGAACATATGGGCTATCATTAGTGCGATGAAAACCGAAGGACTTAAGAGAAATGGAAACCATTATCTATCATTATACAAATATTGACGTGCTGGCACTGATTCTAAAGAATCGGACGCTGAGATTTACTCGGCTGGACCAGATGGATGATCCAGAGGAGTGTAACTTTGTATCGAATGGGGTGAACCTTGGGCAATACACATTCGTCTCGTGTTGGACTGAGGTAAAAGAAGAGAGTATACCCATGTGGAAGATGTATACAAAGGATAAATGGGGAATTAGGATAAGCCTTGAGAAAGAAGGGCTGTTCAGAACCTATACTGATCATGAGTATATAAGTCAGAATAATGTAGTAACAGAAGTAGGGAAGGAAGTACGATTTTTACTTGATCCAAAATTGAGGTTTAATCAGACGGAGTATTTACCACCTTTCCTAACAGATGATTATGACAAGTGCCATTTCTACAGAAAGATACAGTATGTGGATGATATAACAACATATGCTGATAATTGTGTTCAGATACCTGATGATGAAAATAGCGACGCTATTACTCTGATAACTGATAAAGTGGGTAGTTATAAGCATAAGAGATGGGCTTTCCAAGAGGAATCTCGGTTTGTTATGTTTTTCATGCCAGGTAATTCTTTCCCCTACCACCATGATAGTGAGAAATTCATTTCTGCACAGAGACAAATTATAAGGGATGTGAAACGAAATAAGGAATTGAAATTCTCATATTATGACATGAATCTTAGTGATGGGGCTTTTGAGCATTTGGTTATAACTATGAGTCCATTTTGTGATGATGCACAGTGGGCGATAGTGGAAGCGCTGAGAGATAAGTATGCACCAAAGGCTGAGATACGGGGAAGTAATTTGGCTGGTAAGTTGGCGAAATAAAGTTAAGAGTCTGACACAAGATGAGAGGTGGCAAAGATAAGACGGCATGACAACAACAGAGGAATTGCGTAAGGTTAAGTTGAACTGTAATATCGGGTGCAACTCAGAAGATGCGTATTATACTGAATTGGAGAAAATACGCGGGATGAAGGATAGTGGCTGCATACCTGATATGATGATGGATTTGAGCTTGTATCGGGCTGAGATTCCATTATATAAGTATATACAAGAAATCTTAAATATTCCAGTTGGAACAGTCCTAGCATATATTCCATTCTCAAAAGAGAATGGACTTGAATGGAATGAATGCCAAAATTATCTTATTCAGCTTGGTAAAGATAAAGTGAATTTTGTAACTATTCATTTCACTGCAAATGCTGAATTACTAGAGATTGCAAGACGAGATAGGGAAATACCTGTCACAAGTCGAGGTGGAGCAATGTGTCTTTATGACATAGAAAAGAATTCTCGTAAACAGAATCTTTTCTTAGAGCATATCAACGAGATAATTGCAATCGCAAAACAGTACGACATGACAATTAGCCTAGGGGCAACTTTTAGACCCTCCAATATCTTTGATACTTGTGATGAAGTTCATATTAAAGAAACGGAGGAACAGTTGCAGATATGTAGGTGTTTACAAAAGGAAGGTGTCAATGTGATGGTTGAGAATGTTGGTCATATCTCGCTTGACAAGATAGAGAAGCACGCAAACCTGCTTAGACAGTTTGACGTTCCTATTATGCCACTTGGCCCTATTCCAACTGATACAGCTATAGGACAAGACCACATTAGCGCTGCTATAGGTTCAGCATTTCTCTGCTATCATGGTTGTGCTGACATCATTAACTGCGTAACTAGATACGAGCATACAGGGGATGAGATTACTGCAGATTCGATAATAGAATCTGTTAAGGCGATGAGAGTGGTTGCTCAAACGATTAATGTTTATCGTGGCTTTGAAGATGCAATCGAGAACGAGAAAAGAATCAATCGATTACGTGCAAACAATCGTTCATGTGTTATAGGTAACGGACAATGCGATCGATGCCAAAACGTCTGCCCACTGAAATTGATATGATAGAATACGGACATTTTGGAGATTTCAACGACAAACGGAAACGTAGTGTTCCTTTTAGTAAACTTAAGAAGACCTTTCCTGAAGGTCTTCCGAATAGTTTCTGGAACCATTTCTCAATGGACTATCCACTTATAACTCTGCTGTTGAGTGAAACGACACGCTTCTACGAAGAAGTGTTTGGCGATTTAATAAGTCATGTGGCTAGAGAGAAACGACAGCTTGTTTTTGAGACGCCTAATCGTGTGGAACTGACCAATGAGTATGAATTGGAAAACTTGGGAACACTCGCAGATGGTGATTATTTCCTGTTTAATACGAGGGATAGGCTGAGTTGGTTGACAATCTATTTGGAGAACGAGCATGTACCTGTTGTATCTCGCAACAAGGTATGTGACCTTCTGTCATCAAGACTGAACGGTGAGGATGAGAAGATGGCTCTGGCTATCGGCTGGAGCAGGGAACAACTCCTGAATGTGCTTTACAACCTATCTGATGGCAAGCCTTGCTTTATCCATTATACGGGAAAGCGTCATTCTATCAAACTGAGATACTATGACTCTGTGCAGAAGGGAGAGGGGGAAGGAGTGAAAGGCTGTAAGTTGTTGGTGCCTATCATCGAGAAGGCTCTCAGGTATAACTATCAGCCAGTATCATCATCAGCCAATAACTGGTTTTACACTCGGGCACCAAAAGATTTCCAATTGGAGGCTGTTGTTCCTGAAGAGAAAGAAAGGTTTATAGAACGGCAGAGCAGCCAGGATCCGGAAATTCACTCGCTGGTGATTAGAGGTAATGAAGGAGCAGGTAGCATACCTTTCAATATAAAGGTGAAGGTGCCTGAAGGTTTGAAGTGGTGGTATTATGGGCTTTATTACGCGGCGTGGGTGGCATCGGTCTTTTTGGCATTATCAATAATTTTGCTCGTAGTGACAGATGTTAAGCTGCTGCAGCCATACTCGGTTGCTGGTGTGTATGCACTGTTTGCTGCCATGATTACGACAAGGGGATGGTTGATGCATGATGCTCATGTATTTAATGAACTATCGAAGATATACACTTTGTTATCATTTGTTATGCTTGCAGAAGCGATAGTGTATACGGTGGGGAGAGGGTGAGAGATGGTTCATGGTTCTTTGCAGAGCAAAGCGGCAGAGCTGAGCGAAGTGGGAAGGGTTAAAATTTCTAAATATTGCTCAAATAATGCAATCTTTATGGAGATAAATCATTATTTTTGCAAGTTAGAATTATATAATGGGGTATTATGCCCTAAAATGAAAATTGACTAATATGCCAATAGGTGTAGATATTTTTAGCGGTGCTGGAGGCCTTAGTCTTGGTGCGGAAATGGCCGGATATGACATAAGAATGGCTGTTGAAAAGGACATAAGTGCTGCTGCAACATATAGATGTAACCATCCAGGGACATTGGTTCTTGAGGATGATATTCACAATATCAGACCTCAAGAAAGACTTGTCTTGCGCGATGATGAAAGTGTGTTTATTGTGTTTGGAGGCCCGCCATGCCAAGGCTTCTCAACCTCAAACACGATGACACGTAATATGCAGAACCCCAACAACTCCTTGTTCGAGGAGTTCTTGCGTTTTGTGAGTGAACTGAATCCAGAATGGTTTTTGTTTGAAAACGTAGAAGGCTTTTTGCATTTTGAAAATGGGAAGATAGTTAAACTCGTGGAGCGGTGCTTCCTGGAGATGGGGTATCAGGTGAAACACCAAGTTCTTTGGGCTTCAGATTACGGTGTGCCGCAACGGAGAAACCGTTTCTTTATGGTAGGTAACCGTTTAGGGATTGATTTTCAATTCCCTGAGCCTTTTGGAACAAAGATTACTGTAAATGATGCGATAGGAGACCTGCCGGATTTGGAGAATGGCCAGATGGATGAAACGCTTTCATATAAGCTTCCGGCAAGGCAAGCCAGTGCATACGCAAGAATGATGCGTCAGGGCTCAAAGCGGAGTCGCCAGAACTTTGTTTCGCGGAATGAGGACTATGTTATAGAAAGATATCGCCATATAGGCCAGGGGGAAAACTGGCGTGCTATCCCTGCCGAGCTGATGCAGAACTATGCCAACACGGCTAATTGTCATAGCGGTATCTATAAACGACTGATAGGTAATGAACCTTCGATTGTTATTTCCAACTATAGGAAAAATATGCTAATTCATCCCTATCAGGATAGAGGACTCTCTGTCAGGGAGGCTGCAAGGTTACAGAGTTTCCCCGATAAGTTTGTCTTCTCGGGAACTCTTATGCATATACAGCAGCAAATAGGTAATGCCGTGCCACCGTTGCTGGCAAAAGCAGTTTTTGAAAAAATTTTGGAATATGGCCAATAATGGTTAAAGTATAGCCTTTTTATTGATTAAACATGACGTTAGAAGATTATTTCTATTCTTTTGAGGATAAGCTGGATTATTTCCCCGGCAGGCATAACTATGTGAGTGCCTATAAGACGTTCAAGGACTTTATGGATAGGGAAGTCCATAAAGAAACAAAAGCCATGACGTTGGTCATTGATGAAGGAGATATATACCTTAATGACCATAGTGCTGACCATATACGAATGGTTATTGAGAAGGTATCGAGAATACTATGGCATGAAGACGAACAAATATTGGATTTGAATCCTTTGGAATGTTTCATCCTTCTATCCGCTATTCAAATACACGATGCGGGACATGTGATAGGCGGACGTGAACATCATGAATATAATGCAAAAGAGTTCTTAAAGAGGTATGACAGTTATGTTGTTGGTTCACCAGAGAAGAAAATTATATATGAGGTTGCTCGTGCCCACTCTGGTAAAGATGATCCGATAGGAAAACTCCCCCAGTCAGAAGATATCTCAAACTTCAGAGTTCGTATGCGTTTGCTGGCAGCGCTTCTGAGGCTTGGCGACGAGATGGCAGACGAAGCATCTCGTGCTTCTGCTTTTTTATTCGAACAGAATAAGATAGTAAAAGGTAGTAGATTGTTTCATGCTTTTTCGATGAGTTTGAATTCATTCCTCCCTCATGTGGATACACAAGAGATTGGGATGAGGTTTAATCTGAATAAGAGCCGTTGTAGTGAAGTTTTCAAAAAGCCTACGAAAGATGGTGGCGAGGTTGATACCTATCTCCTTGATGAGATTTATGAGAGGACGTTCAAAACCTTTCGTGAATGCCTGTACTATAATCGTTTCGTTTCCGACAAACTACGTTTTAACTCTGTTAGTGTTACGATAGAGTTTTACGATGATGATAATTTTATACCCTTTTTTGATACTATCGGGTATCGATTGCAAGAAAAGGGCTATCCACGTTTGAAGGAAGAGAATGTCTATGCCTTATGTGGTAAAGACTTGGAGAAGGATGGTGCCAAACTAGATGGGGAATTTGTTAAAAATAATATGAGAGCCGATGGAAATCAAGAACAATAACCCGTTTGAGATTAAAACTCCAGAAACCAACTCTGCTGAGGATATCCTGGAGTTGTTTGTTGATGTGTTTCCAGATTTCTGGCAGGTTAAGGAAACTGGTCACACATTTTTGAATGGTCCGAGAGGGTCTGGTAAGAGCATGATGTTTCGTTATATGATGCCAGACTGCCAGATGCTTAAGACAGGAAGCAAGGCGTGTGATTTGGATTATTTTGCTGTTTATGTTGGTATAAAACAGACGAATATAAACAATACAGACCTTGAACGTCTGTCTAACCATGCTACATTGATTATCAACGAGCATCTGCTATCAACGTTTGTCATTGCAAATGTTCTTGGTTCAATACGTCAGACTTTTAATGATGATTTGAATGATTATACGGAAGAAATAAGGAGGTTCTATCGGGATACCTTTGTGGAAGTTGTTGTGCAGTCAGGTTATGAAGGTGGCATTGAGAAGGATTGTGACGGTTGCGAAGGTAACAATCTTTTCCTAAGAATGATAAATGTCGTTGAGTCTATGGAGAAGGAATGCAAGAAATATTGCAACCGTCTTGCTCTAAACAGAGACTTAGCAACGCCATATACGGGGGCACTTACTGATTTCGTTGATTTTGTTTCGCCAATTATAACTGGTTTAAAACAGATATCGCTTTTCCCACAAGGAAAACCTTTTTATATACTCATAGACGATGCCGGCTACTTGAATCTGGCTCAAACCAAGGTCTTGAATACGTGGGTTTCTTATCGCAGTACTAAGGACATCTGCTTGAAAATTTCTGCGCAGTTGGATTATAAGACACATCTTACAGCCAACGACAAAAGAATTGAAGCTCCGCATGATTATTCTGAAATAAACATCAGTACAGTTTATTCAAGCAAGACGAGTGATTATAATGATCGTATCAAAGAGATTGTAAGAAAACGTTTGGAGAAATATCTCAATTTAAAGATAGAACCAGAGATGTTTTTTCCACAAGATGAGGAGCAGGAGGCCGCTATTAATGCTATAGCGAAGAAACTTGCTGAGGATAATTACGATCCAGAACGCCCATATGCAAGTGGTGACGCAGCCCGAAGATATGCCCGTCCGGACTTTATCAAGGATTTGCAAAAGAATCATAAGTCAGGAGCTACCTATAGTTATGCAGGTTTTGACCAGTTGGTTGCGATTTCTTCAGGTATTATCCGTTACTTCCTTGCTCCAGCTCAGGAAATGTTTTCAGTGATGGTGGCCAAGAATCCCAATACGGAAATACGAGAGATTACACCAGGTGTGCAGGACGAGGTGATTAAACGTTACTCTGACAATTTTCTTCAGGGACAGTTCGATGAAATAAGGAAAGACCAGGGGGTAAAAAACTTTACGTTGGAAAAAGCGGACAAACTATATAATCTTGTTGATTCTCTTGGAGAATTATTCCATGTGATTCTTGTTTCTAATGCATCAGAACGACGTGTGTTTTCGGTTGCTTTAACAGATAGTCCAGATGAAGAACTCTATGAGATTTTAGATAAGTGTGAACATTATGGATATATCCATAAGCGAACCATCGGTAATAAAGAAGGAACAGGAAGGAACAGAATGTATGTGCTCAGCAGAGTTCTGTCTCCTCATTTCAAGTTAGATCCAATGAGCTTTGCCGGATATAAATTCATGGACAGCGCAACGCTAAAAATTGCCCTGACGAGTAAGAAGAAATTCCTTCAGGCTATGTCAAAGGGAATTGCTCAGGATACCCCAGCTCAGCCAACTTTATTTGATAACCCAGATTTTGAGAGCAATGATTAAACATAGGGAGACAAAGACTCTAAATGAGTTTCGCAGTTGTGTCAGACACTATGATCTGTTTATATGTAGCGCCAGTTTTGAAGACAGGTGTCTTGCTGTAGCGTCCTCAATTGATTTGCGTATGATTGAGACGGCTGTAGTTTGTCGTTATTCCGGATATGCGGAATTGTCAGAAGACAATAATACAAAGTTACTCGAGACATTGGCAGAAAAAGCAAAGGGAATATCCTTCGACAAGGATGCCCCGTTGTCAATCTATGACACTCTATACGATGCGATTTCAGAGTGTCAACCCAAGTCTGTCATTATAGATATTTCCACTTTTACACGAGAGACAATTCTGATAATCCTTATGCTATTCAAGCAGGAGGCCTTCAAGGATATTGAAGTGACGCTTTGCTATGTTCCTGCAGACAGATATTCAGATTGTAATGGGGAAAATAATACTAATGACATCTGGTTGTCGAAAGGAGTTAATGCTATCCGCACCATTTTAGGTTACGCGGGCTCTTATACCTCACTAAAGAAAACGTTACTAATAGTCCTGGTCGGTTTTGAAAAAGAAAGAGCGGAGTTTTTGATTAACAGTTTTGAGGCAGATAAACTTTATTTGGGGTGTGTACCACCAAAGGAAAGTCATAATGAGGAGTTGTCAAGAATAAATAAGGCGAATTTTGATCGGTTAGTCAGTTTAGTTGGTGAGTGTAACGTTTTTGAGTTCTCGTGCCGTTATCTGCAACAGACACATGATAGCCTAAGAGAAATTATTGAGGCAAATAAAGAGGACTATAATATAATAATTTGTCCAATGAATAACAAACTATCTACGTTGGCTGTTGCAAACGTTGCTTTTGAATATCCTGACGTGCAAGTTTGCTATGCATCGACGAACCAATATAATACAGAGGCGTATTCTTCTCCAGCAGATAAGGTGATATTATTTGATTTTAATAATAGATAATAGAACTATAGACTAGATGTTATAGCCTATACATGAGGACTAATGGATTTGTAACCCAGGCGAGAAAGCTCATGGCACAGGGAGCGGACGCTATGAAATAGCGGGAAAAAAGACGAAGAAGAAAGGGCTGGGACAAAGACAGAAGAAAGTACTAAACCGATATACATAGCGATGAAAGGTAAGGACTATTTAGCTTTTTTGAACGTAGCTGGCGCGGTGAGTTCCATTCTTGCTTTGGTACTCACATTGTCACAGAATGCAACGATTGCATTTGTGATAAAGGCTTTGGTGTCTGTCGTTTTCTTTATAGCGACTACAGGTACACTTGGAGCTTTTGCGTATAGCCTGAATAAGAAATTTATTAAATCGGAATATTGGCCTTATCATTTGCTGTATTGGATGATTTTGGGAATGGCTATAATCTTTGCCTCATTGGTAATAGCTTCTTTTGGCTATATGCTAACCTCTGGGTTTGTACAGATATTTTTGGGTATGATTAATGATATTCAAGCTGGTCGTATTTAGGAATGATAAAACAGAAATGGATAAATAGCAGAATTATCATCTGGACATCTTGTGCGGCGTATCTGTTGGTCGTAACGGTACTGATGGCATATGCTTACAGGCTATATGAAATATATGGGGCAACCATAGTTTTCTTTCTGGCTATTGCTGCACTTCAACCATTCAAGATAGCATATGAATGGTATGCTCTGCATGGGGAATATGGGTTGAAGCTTGCGGTTAGAACAACGAACTATTGGACAATATACCAGATTGTAAACTCTTTGTTGTGTACAGGAGGGGCGTTTGCATATATGATAATGCTGGGCGAAAGAGAAACATTTCATATTTCCAAGAGCATATGGCTGGTTGCTGTTGTCATCCTGGCATGTGTTTGGTCGATTTGGCCAATACAGCCATTTGTGAGAAAAGTGGAGTACGATGGTAAAAGGCGTAGGCCAACGAACCTGATTTCTTCGTTTGCCCCAAGGTTTGTGATTCTATATACGTTTGTGGTATATTACTTTATGGCCTGTTTTGAGACGATAGAAGCGAATTCCATTCCAACACTATGTGTGATATATCTTGGAGTGGATAGGCTAATTACGATGTTTAATCAGTTAAGAGGGTATGAACAGCAAGAGTATTATAGTCTGTTTAGGGATACGGTGAAGTGGATAAGGGAGAGAAGGAAGATGTGAAGGGAATGTAAGGCATAGCGTGAATTAGAAAATGATATAAATGACGTTTTTCGTAGGGAAAACGTTTTATATTATACGGTTAACACATATTTTTAAAAATATTATGCACATTTTTCTTAGAATTTTATGCGTAATTAAAAATAATATTGTATCTTTGCAGCAAAATTTTTATGATTATGACAAGGAATAATATTATGAACTTAAGGAATCTGGATAGATTCTTGTTCAGCGACGAGGAGATGAATCCTCGTCAGAATGCCGTTCGTGATGAGGTGCTGACTGCATTTACGCCTATAGCGAGCAGTTTGGTAACGAAAATCATTGAGGCTGGTGATAACTATTTGGAATTTGCTGAGAACCATCCAGTAGCTCGTCAAGAAAGTACTTTCCCATCGAGTACCTTGCATGGATTAATCATTGAGAAGCTTTCGGAAATCGAGGGCATCAGACTGACAAAGCCCAGCAAGAGAAACACCATTATTGAGATAGGCTCTTATAAAGTGTGGGTTAAGAAACTTGATGAGAGAGGATTGCCCTGGGTAAACGATACAAAATCGTCGGTAAAGAGAATTAATCAGAAAGCAGAAGGCGAGGATGTGATGCCTGTGCTTATACTTGGTTATCAGCTGAATCAGATAGAGCATATCTCGCAGGTTACATTGTCATATATGGAAGGTGATCAACATCTATGGGCACCGATTGACCTTGGCGATATGGCAGCTACTAACCAGATTGCGGCAATGACAGTACCAGCAACAGAAGAGCCGGTTGTTGGTGTTAAGCCGGGCAAGCAAAGAGACAAGGAAAAGGCTGCACTATGATTTACGGTAGTAGTATAAAGATTGCAAGGGAAAGCCGCGGGCTTTCTCAGAGTGATTTGTCTAAGCTAATCGGGGTGACACAGGCAACGCTATCCAGATTTGAGAAGGGTGGTATTGATGTTACTCCGGATGCAGTTTCGAAAATAGCCCAAGCATTGAACTATCCGACGTCTCTTTTTGAAAGGGATATTCGGCGGGGAGGTGAGTCGAGCCTGTTTTACAGGAAAAGGGCATCGATGACGGTTAAGAACCTGTCTGTTCTTGAGAGTAAAATAAGCATATTGAGCAAGAGCATTGACGAAATGATGGAATCGATAGATATTCCAGAATTGAGGATACCAGCTGTTGAACCTTCGGGAGACAACACCCCTCAAGAAATCGCTTATAAAATCAGGACATACTTGGGAGTACCAGCGGGACCGATTGATAACATAGTTTCATTGCTTGAGAAAAACGGTGTCATAGTGATGTATCTGGATCTTGACGGCATGGATAAGTTCGACGGGTTGACGATGTTTACCACAAATCAGGCTCCTGTGATTTGGATTAATCGTAATACACCGAACGACAGAAAGCGTTTTAATCTTGCGCATGAACTGGGACATCTGGTTATGCATTTGCGTTCGGAAGACCTAGAAAAGTCGGAAGACCAAAAAGAAATCGAGGCGAACCAGTTTGCTGGGGAGTTCTTGATGCCGGCCAGTCAGTGTAAAGAAGACTTCTTTAATTTGAAGTATAAGGACCTGGGCATGAAGAAGTATTACTGGAAGGTATCGAAGGCCGCTATTATCTGCAGGGCTAAGGAACTGAACTGTATTCCTGAAGAGACTGCCAGGTATCTATATGTAACGCTTGGCAGGAACGGGGAAAGAAAAAAAGAGACGGTGCAAGTGCCTATTGATTCTCCGAAAATAGTTAGGAAGATGTATGACCTGCATGTGACGGAGTTGAATTATTCGGAAGAGGAATTGTCGGACATTACAGGTCTGATGCCGAACGACATTAGGTCGGAGTTGCTTGATGAGGCTGAAGTGATTAAGGTGAGACCGAAAAAAATACAGTTGAAGTTTTAACGCCGGTTGTAGTGCCTGCAAAAGTAATAGATTTGGTAATGGAAGCTACGAATTACGATAAAGCACGGGAGTTGTGGTACTCATTTCATAATGAAGTGAAGTATCACCATAGATTTTTCCCTTCTCATCCTGTTCTTGACAAACTTGCGGTTTTTGCAGAACAATGCAAATTGACTGTAAATGCAGGCAAAATCTATTATAGAGCCAGAATTATTGATGATAATGCCCTATCGGAGCATATGATTGCAAAATGTTTCCGACAGGATTGTACTGAGGAAGAACGCAATAGCTATCATAATAAGAATAATAAGTTCAGAGGGCTATCAAAAGAGGGCTCATACGTGCCACCAAATCCTGATTTGATAAGAGATGGGCGTTCTAATCCGAAATTCATCCGTTATCTGTATATTGCTGAGAGCCCGACAACCGCAGTCTTTGAGGTCCGTCCGTTATTGCATAATGCCGTCAATGTGGCAGGAATAGAGGTTAAAGAGCAATTGATAATTGCAAACATCGCGGTTGGAATTGATATTGATGCAACCAAGGATAATAGTGTAGATGAATGGCTGATGTACTTTATACAAACAGCATTCTCTTCATCGACAAATAATCCAGATGACTATATCGCATCGCAAATTATTGCTGAGTATATAAGACATCTAGGTTATGATGGGATAAGATATAGTAGCTCTTTGCATAGAGGTGGATATAATTTGACGGTATTTGATGTGGAGAAGTGTGAGGCTGTGTCCTCTACGGATTTGCGACTGGAAGATATCAAGATGAGTTTGCGCCCTGCAATCGGAGCGGTGGTAATGGATGGAAGATTTGAGTATATCAAGGTCAATATCCCAATGAAATGGGATGATGGAAAACTGGTTGAGGCTGAGGTGTGATGAAGCAAGAAGAAATGGGAGATCTACTATTACCAGCATATCAGAAATTGTATGCAGCCCTTCAGAGTCTAGAAAGATTCAATAAGGGGCAGGATCTTTTTGAAAATATAGCATGTATAGATTCGTTCTTGTTAGAATTCCGCAATGTAACTTTTGTGCTTCAGAAGTCGCTTGCACATACAGAGTATATCTCGGAGTATTTTGTTCTGAGAGATAATTATTTGAAAAATGAGGATTGCTCCTGGCTTGTAGATAAGAGGAACCAGGTTACAAAAGAAAGCCCTTTCAACCTCGAGAAATCGTTTGTATTGACTCTTTATCTGCCAAATGGGGCCGGTGTGTTTCCTACAGATCCTTATACTATAGAGGATGAGGAGGATTACTCATCTATCATTGAGATGGTTAAAAGGGTTATTGAAGGAATACCTTCGATCGAAGTATTTTTCTCAGTGGAGTTTGTATATAAAGAGATAGGCACTGAAAGAAACCTTTTTGGAACGATAGATCATGGTATTGATGCTATTATGGCATTGCTTGAAGAACTGAACCAGACGATTGACGGGGAGGTTTCTAAAACAAGAGAAACAGTACTAGAGAAAATCAATGACCTGTATTTCCATAGGGCGCCCAAGGATTTTTGGTTTATCGACGATTATGTGTTTTATCGCAAAGACCATGTTTTTGAGAAAGGAACGAGATGTGAAATGATAATGCCATATAATCCTGAATCCTCATATAAGGTTCTCTGTAACATGGTTGGAATAAAGAATGAGGGTAATTATGTGGAAGAAACGTTTCGGGCATTTGAGTTAATGCATATGGCATCATTCTCTATGCAGAAGAATTTGATGACTACTATAATGACTCTGAAAGAAGATGGTGCGGTGGCGCTAGTCTCGTATGATGCGTCTATTAAGACCACCACTTATAGAAAGATTAACGAGATTGCACGTGAAATTAGAAATGGTGCCCCTATTGTAGCTGTATTCCATGTGTGCGAAATGTTATTGTATAACGATCCTGAGGCATACAATCAGGACTATTCTTACAGGTCGCAAGGTGAACATACTGATTTGCTTTCTTTTAATATGGTAACGAAAGGTGGAGCGGCTAATTTTTGTATAAATAGTGAGGCGTTATTGGATGGCAAAGAGGATTGCTTGTTTCCAACATTGACAAAGGTGGATACTGCTGTTTCTTTTTCTTTTATGAATCCACTGGTAGAAGCTTTTGAGAGTGTATAAAGAGGTGGAACAGATAATTGAAAAGAAGAAATGACACAGGATGAGAGATGGATGAAACGGTATGAGGAGGTGATGGTTTTTATCAAGAGCTATCATCGGAATTCATCGCGTCATAGGATCGAGGAACATGATATGCTGAACTGGGTTAAGGCGAATAGGAAGAGGATGAATGCTAGTCAGTTGAAAGAGCCAAGGTTGGGATGTTTAAAGAACTGCTGCCGTTATCGGAACAATATAGACGCAAGAACCAGTATGAATAGAATAGGGGAAAAGTCAGCCGTGGGCTGGCTTTTCTTGGTTTATTTGCAATGGGTTTGAAGAATAAAACGAAGATTTTTGGTGAGAGGGGTGGAATATTGGAGAAGAATTTGTATATTTGCGGTGATAATTTTTAAATGTATTTGATTATGAAATATGCCTATGTAGATGAATATGGAGCCTATGGTTTTTAAGTTCTCAGATCCGGGATGCACAGCACACTATATGGATACCCTTCTTGACATAGTGAAAGGGTATAGGGATAATCAGAAAGACGATTTTCTGGCCATTTCTGTTATTCAGACATGTATAGATGTTGTTCCCGATTTCTATCATCTGCCCAAAACCCTTCAAAAAACGGTGAAACATCAACTTGGGATTGAAGAGAAAGTGAAAATAGAATCAATAGCACTTCCTAACGAACAGCAGATGAGTCTGAAAAAGCAAGTAGCTCATATTCTGTATTCAACAAGAAATAGCATCGTTCATGCAAAATCAAACTATGAGCCTAATGGATTGGAGTGCCCACCAGACTCACTTGAAGAAGTTAATCAGATGATGTCTTCGATAGGAAGGGCTTTAATTCAATGGAATGAAAATCAAGCTGATTATATCAGGGTGTAGATCCTGAGGAAATCATAGTAATATCCACAGACGAACCAATGAATATCCCAAACAAAGGTTAAATACGTTAATTTTGCCTCCTTATTTCTGACATTGTCCAACCCTAAATCCACCTCTCTACCGTTTAATGTGTAAGTCGTTGATTATCAATGCTTAATATATTCTAATATTGAAGAAAAAGAGAGGACGATAAAATTATTAGCAGCAACTGTTGAAGAAACAGATAATAAGATACAAAGTGACATAAGTGGACTTTACAAGAAATTGCGGAAAGAAGAAACGTTAACATTGTTGAGACGTTTGGAGATAGAGCCTAAAGACATTTCAAATTTGTTGGATTTGCTTTTGGCTCGTTCGTTAGAAGATGATGGTTTCCCAATTCTAAAAAAAGCATATCTTAAATTGATTAGTTTGGGAGATGAAGCAAATGAGGGTGGAGGATTAACGGGTACTTCATATAAAGAGCAGTTTCTTCTTCTCTTTTTTCAACACTATATGTGCCCGTCAATCCAAGATGATGATTTGAGAGACGATCTTAAATTGGATTTTAGTCACTCTATCGCATGTGCTTTTAAAAGGGATATCATAAAAACTACAGAAGACTTATGTAAGGCTTTGTCTATTAGTGGTGCATCATTTAACAAAACTTCTATGCTAATTGAATATTTGAAAGCGTTGAATAGTTCAAAATATAGTAATTTAATTGAACTTAAGAATCTACTTCAAGAAAAAATAAACAAAGACATACTTGTAGATGCGATAGATCAATGCACTTCTCAAAAAGTTTATCTAGAAATGTTTGGAGTTGCCCCCCCAGAGGATTCTGATAAAGGGAAAAATGATGATAAAGAAAAAGAAGTAACAAAATGACTATATTCCTCAATGTTTTCTCAAAACTAGTGAGAAAGTAATTAAAACATATGGCAAGAATAAATAAAAAAAGAGGCCGCCGCTGCTAGCCTATCTATCAGGTCTGGCAGATCTAGCAGGGCTAGCAGATCTAGCATGACTAGCAGAACTAGTATTTCTAGCAGAACTAGCATTTCTAGCAGAACTAGCATTTCTAGCAGGACTAGCATTTCTAGCAGGGCTGGTATTTCTAGCAGGGCTAGCATGATTAGCATTTCTAGCAGGACTAGCATAACTAGAATGACTAGCATGACTAGCAGGACTAGCCGATCTAACAATTCTTGGGTATTTTGTTCAAAATGTGAATTATTGGAGGTAAAGTTTGGTTTTCTCAGTGGAAATGTTTAACTTTGCAGCAGAAAGGTGGTGAAGCTGTTAATGCTTGGGAGATTGCAAGTTAGGTTGGGTCTTCTCTTGCTTAACTGCTGCATTGTGCAACCAGGAAGTTAAACTTAAAGGAAAGAATTATGGAAAACGATGATCAAAAGAACGTTCTACGGCGGCAACCGCAGTGGAGGTCGCTTTACTTCTATCAGAAGAGTGAAGTCTTATATCAAATGACCTTTGTCTTTGTAAAGCGTTATTTAAAAACGGGTGACCGCACCATCGACCAGATGGTACAGGCTGCACGTTCAGGGAAGCAGAATATCGTAGAAGGATCTGCTGACGGTGTCACCTCTATGGAGATGGAAATCAAACTGATGAATGTCGCCCGCTCCAGTATAGAAGAATTGCGGGAAGATTATGAGGACTATCTAAAAACGCGCCATCTGCCCGTGTGGGGGCCTAAACATCCTCGTTACGAAAAACTCATCAAGTTCTGTAAGAGGCATAACCAGCTTACGGAATATCAGCCTTTTTTCGAGAAATGGAATGACGAAGAGTTGGCCAATTTGGGACTGTCGCTTTGTCACTTTATTGACAGGATGATGACGACCTACGAGGAACATCTGCAGAAAACTTTCGTCACCGAGGGTGGTATCAAGGAACGGATGAAAGCCGCCCGGCTGAACTATCGTACTAATCAGCAGGAAGAGATTTCGCGGCTTCGGCAGGAGCTGAAAGATGCGAGGCAGGAGATAGAGAGGTTAAAGGAGCTAGCAGGGCTAGAGAAGGGCTAGCAGGGATGGCAGGACTAGCAGGACTAGCAGAACTAGCATGACTAGCATGACTAGAAAAAAATGAGTGCAGCCGGGTGGCTGCACTTTTTTGTTGGTGGGTGTTTATTGGAGGGTGTCGAGTTGTTTTTTGAGGGTTTGGAGTTCGGTGCGGACGGATAGGAGGGCGTAGAGGATATCGGCGGTCTTATCGACGCCCTGTTTGTTGTGCGTCAGCATCTTGCGGGCGGCGGCGAGTTTGAAGCCGCGTACCTTCACCAGATTATGAATGAGGCGGATCTGTTCAATATCCTTCTCCTGATACTGGCGGATCTTGGCTGGTCCGCTGGTTTTCGGCTTCAGAAAGGGGAACTCCTGTTCCCAGTACCTGAGCGTACTCTCAGGCAAGTCAAACATCTCTGCCACCTCCTTGATGGAGTAGTAGAGCTTCAGGTTCTTGTTCAGATTCAACGCCATAATGATTCCTCCTTATGATTTAATTACAGATTACACAGTTCTTCGACTTTGTCGATGGCAGCCGAGAGTCCGTCGGAATACTTACCACCGGCACTCGCATAGTGAGGCTGTCCGCCACCGCCACCCTGCATCAGTTTGGCGGCCTCGCGCACCAGTTGGCCAGCGTTCAGGCCGTGCTCCTTCACCATATCGTCGCTGAGCATCACATTCAGCATGGGTTTCCCGTCAAAGACGCTACCCACCACGCAGACGAAGCTCTCTGTCATCATCTCACGGATCTTGAACACGAGGTCCTTGGCGGCATTCGGCATCATCGGACGCTGGTCTGCAATCACCTTCACACCATTCACCAGACGCGCCTTACCCACCAGTTCAACTGCCAGGTTCTGTACGCGCTGGGCCTGATACTGCTCGATATCCTTCTTCATGGCGTCATGCTCCTCGATATACTTGGCAATCACACCCTGCAGATCCTTCGCATTGTTGAAGAAGGCACGGACGGCACGCAGACTGTCCTCCGTGTTATAGATCAGTTCCTCGCACTCCTTACCGGTCTTCGCCTCGATACGACGGATACCGGCAGCCACACTACTCTCAGAGATGATCTTGAAGAAGCCGATCTTACCTGTTGCCTTCGCATGGATACCACCACAGAACTCGCATGAAGGACCGAAGCGGACCACACGCACCTTGTCGCCGTACTTCTCACCGAAGAGGGCGATGGCACCGAGTTTCTTTGCCTCCTCGAAAGGCACGTCACGATACTCGTCCAGGAGGATATCCTGACGGATCATCGAGTTCACGACACGCTCCACATCGCGGATCTGCACATCACTCACCTTCTCGAAATGGGAGAAGTCGAAACGCAGCGTATCAGGCGATACGAATGAGCCCTTCTGTTCCACATGGTCGCCCAGCACCTGTTTCAAGGCATAGTCGAGCAGGTGGGTAGCCGTGTGGTTGGCGGCAGAAGCATCGCGCTTGTCAGTATCCACACAAGCCATAAACTGGGCCGACGGATCCTTCGGCAACTGCTTCACGATATGGACGCTCTGGTTGTTCTCTCGTTTGGTGTCGATGATATCGATGGTCTCGGCCTCGTTGCAGAGTACACCGCAGTCACCGACCTGTCCACCCATCTCGCCATAGAACGGGGTATTGTCGAGCACGAGCTCATAAAACTCGTTCTTCTTCTGCGTCACCTTTCTATATCTGAGGATGCGGCACTCGTATTCCGTATAGTCATAGCCCACGAACTGCTGTTCGCCAGCGGCGAGCTCCACCCAATCGGAGTTCTCTACGGCAGCGGCATTACGGGCACGCTCCTTCTGCTTCTGCATCTCCACATCAAACTGTGCCTCATTTACCGTGAAGCCGTTCTCACGACAGATCAGCTCCGTCAGGTCGAGGGGGAAGCCATAGGTATCAAACAGGCGGAAAGCCTGCACACCGTCGAGTTCGGTCTTACCAGCGCCTTTCAGTTCTTCCATCGCCTTGTCGAGCAGGGAGATACCCTTATCCAACGTACGCAGGAAGGCATCTTCCTCCTCCTTCATCACCTTCGATATCAACTGCTGCTGCGCCTTCAACTCGGGGAAGGCGTCGCCCATCTCATGCACGAGTGTCGGCACAAGCTTATAGAGGAAACTCTCCTTCTGACCAAGGAACGTATAGGCATAACGCACGGCGCGACGCAGGATGCGACGGATCACGTAACCGGCCTTCGCATTCGAAGGCAGCTGACCGTCGGCGATTGAGAAGCTCACAGCACGGAGATGATCGGCACAAACGCGCATAGCGACATTGATAGCCTCCTGCGCCTTGTCAACCTCACCTTCTTCGAAGGTCGTATATTTCAGTCCTGTGATCTGCTCCTCCGCCTTGATGATCGGCTGGAAGATATCGGTATCATAGTTCGAGTGCTTACCCTGCAACATACGCACCAGACGCTCGAAGCCCATACCCGTATCAATCACATTCATCGAAAGCTTCTCCAATGAGCCGTCAGCCTTACGGTTGAACTGCATGAACACGAGGTTCCAAATCTCAATCACCTGGGGATCGTCCTGGTTTACGAGTTCACGACCACTCTTGCCTGAAGCCTTGCGCTGTTCTGGGGTACGCGAATCCACATGGATCTCAGAGCAGGGACCACAAGGACCCGTATCGCCCATCTCCCAGAAATTATCGTGCTTGTTGCCGTTGATGATATGATCCTCCGGCACATGCTTGGCCCAGTATTTGGCGGCCTCATCGTCGCGCGGGATATTCTCCTCAGGCGAACCCTCGAACACTGTCACGTAGAGGTCCTCAGGATTCAGTTTCAACACATCCACCAGATATTCCCATGCCATGTCGATGGCACCTTCCTTAAAGTAGTCGCCAAAGCTCCAGTTGCCGAGCATCTCGAACATCGTGTGGTGGTAGGTGTCGTGGCCCACCTCCTCCAGGTCGTTGTGCTTACCAGACACACGCAGACATTTCTGCGTATCGGCACGACGGCGCGGCTCAGGCTCACGGGTACCTAAGATAATATCCTTCCACTGGTTCATACCAGCGTTCGTAAACATCAGTGTGGGGTCATCCTTGATCACCATCGGGGCAGAGGGCACGATGGCATGCTGTTTCGACTCAAAGAACTTCTTGAATGAGTCGCGAATCTCATTTGCTGTCATTTTCTTATGTTACTGTTTCTTAATTGGCTGCAAAGTTACAACTTTTTTTTTTAATTGATACTATGATTACTTATTTTTTTCAATGGATGATATTTCTGTTTCAGGCTTTGCAATGTATGTTTCAGGCTTTGAGATATATGTTTCAAGCTTTGCAATATATGTTTCAAAGCCTGAAACAGAAATTTGTTCGAGCGAAAGAAGACGGAAGAACGGATTCAAAAAGAAAAACTATCACAATTCTCGTTTTTCTCAAAAAAAATAACTACCTTTGCAGCCAGAAGGCTGCGAAGCAGCTCACGCTCGGAAGATTGCAAGCCAGCTTGCATCTTCTCTCGCTTAATCGCTGCATTGCGCCTAGAAAGGCTAAAGACCAAAAAGAATGAACGACGAAACAAAGGACGAAGAGATTTTGGAACAGCAAGCGTCGGAAGACCAGAAAGAGGGTCATTCCGACTATAAACCCGTAAACCGCTTCGACGCGGCAGCCGTACACCACCTCAGTGGCATGTATCAGAACTGGTTCCTGGATTATGCTTCCTACGTGATCCTTGAACGTGCCGTGCCCCACTTGGGCGACGGTCTGAAACCCGTGCAGCGACGTATCCTCCACTCGATGAAGCGGATGGACGACGGCCGCTTCAACAAGGTGGCGAACATCGTGGGTCACACGATGCAGTTCCACCCCCACGGTGATGCCAGTATCGGCGACGCCCTCGTGCAGATGGGTCAGAAAGACCTGCTGATCGACACCCAGGGCAACTGGGGTAACATCCTCACAGGCTCCAGTGCCGCTGCCCCCCGATATATCGAGGCGCGCCTCTCGAAGTTCGCCCTCGACACAGTGTTCAATCCGAAGACCACCGACTGGAAGATGTCGTACGACGGACGCAACAAGGAGCCAATCACCCTACCCGTGAAGTTCCCGTTGCTGTTGGCACAGGGAGCCGAAGGTATCGCCGTCGGTCTCTCGTCCAAAATCCTCCCTCATAACTTCTGCGAGATCTGCGATGCCGCCATCGCTTATCTCCACGATCAGCCCTTCCAGCTCTACCCAGACTTCCCCACGGCGGGCAGCATCGACGTATCGAAATACAACGACGGACAGCGCGGCGGTGTGGTGAAGGTACGTGCGAAGATTGAGAAGATCGACCAGAAAACGCTCGTGATCCGCGAGATCCCCTTCTCGAAGACCTCGGAGACCCTGCAGGACTCTATTGTGAAGGCCATTGAGAAAGGTAAGATCAAGGCCCGTAAGGTGGAAGACCTCACGGCAGCGAGTGTGGAGATCCAGGTGCATCTCGCCCCTGGTGTCTCTTCCGACAAGACCATCGACGCCCTCTTCGCCTTTACCGACTGCGAGATCAACATCTCGCCGAACTGTTGTGTGATCGAGGACAACAAGCCTAAGTTCCTGACTATCAGCGACGTGCTGCGTCACAGTGTGGATCGCACGAAAGACCTCATCCGTCAGGAACTCGAGATCCGCAAGAACGAGTTGCTGGAACAGCTCCACTTCCAGTCGCTGGAGAAGATCTTCATCGAGGAACGCATCTATAAGGACAAGAAATTCGAGCAGGCACCCACCATCGATGCCGTCTGCGAACATATCGACGAGCGCCTGACGCCCTACTATCCTCAGATGGTACGTGAGGTGACGAAGGATGACATCCTGAAGCTGCTCGAAATCAAGATGCAGCGCATCCTGAAGTTCAATAAGGACAAGGCCGACGAGCTGATGGCACGTCTGAAGGCGGAGATCGAGGAGATCGACCGCGACCTGGCGAACCTCACCGAGGTGACTGCCAACTGGTTCCAGTTCCTCAAGGACAAATACGGCAAGGACCACCCGCGCCTCACGGAGCTCCGCAACTTCGACACCATCGAGGCCTCGAAGGTGGCAGAAGCCAACCAGAAGCTCTATATCAACCGCACCGACGGCTTCATCGGTACGAGTCTGAAGAAGGATGAGTTCGTGTGCAACTGCTCCGACCTCGACGACATCATCATCTTCTATAAGGACGGTAAATACAAGGTGATCCGCGTGGCGGAGAAGATCTTCGTGGGTAAGAATGTGCTCTACCTCGCCGTCTTCAAGAAGAGCGACTCGCGTACCATCTATAATGCGGTGTATCGCGACGGTAAGAAGGGCTACTACTTCATGAAGCGCTTCAACGTGACCTCGCTGACCCGTGATAAGGAGTACGACCTCACCCAGGGCACGCCAGGTTCGAGGGTGATGTACTTCTCTGCCAACCCCAACGGAGAGGCGGAGATCATCAAGGTGACGCTCGATCCGAATCCGAAGCTGAAGAAGATCTTTATCGACAAGGACTTCTCGGAGGTGATGATCAAGGGTCGCGCTTCGAAGGGTAACCTGCTGACGAAGTTCCCTGTGCATCGCATCGGCTTGAAGAGTCACGGCCATTCTACCTTAGGTGGTCGTAAGGTGTGGTACGATCCCGACGTGAACCGCCTGAACTACGACGATCACGGACGACTGTTGGGTGAGTTCTTCGACGAGGATCAGATCCTCGTTGTCCTGAAGAACGGCGACTATTACCTGTCGAACTTCGACCTGAACAACCACTACGAAGAGAACATCCTGCGCATCGAGCAATACGATGCCGACAAGATCTGGACCGCCATCCTCTATGATGCTGACAATCAGGGCTATCCCTACATCAAGCGTTTCCAGATGGATGCCTCGAAAAAGAAACAGAACTGGCTCTCGGAGAATCCCGAGTCGCAGCTCATCCTGCTCACCGACACCCCCTACCCCCGCATCCAACTCACCTACGGCGGAGCCGATGACTTCCGAGGGACTGAGGAGATCGATGCCGAGCAGTTTATTGCCGTCAAGGGCTATAAGGCCAAGGGCAAGCGCCTCACCACCTACACCCTCGAAAACGTCGTAGAACTCGAGCCCACCCGTTTCCCAGAGGAGCCCGAAGAGTCGGAAACGCCTGATATTCAGGAAGAAGAAGACCTCGATCCCGATGCCGGTAAGAGTGAACAACAGGTCCGCGACGAACTCACCGGTCAACTCCGACTATTCGACGATGAAGCGGAATAGCCTACTCATATTTATCGCCTTTATGCTGCCGCTGACAGCGGCAGCACAAAGCCATATGATCGGTCTCGGCCCGTCACGCGTCCTCGATACCTATATCTCCCAGGAGAAATACTCAGGCATCGGCCTTACCTATTTATATATACGCGAGGGCAAGAAGCCCGGGAAACACTGGCAGAACAACTTCGAACACGAGATAGACCTATCGAAGACCAAAGACCGTACCAACACCACCAGCATGCTCGAAGGTAACTACAACCTCTACTGGGGCCGTTACCGTCAGTGGCTGTTGTGCGACAACCGCCTGAAGCTGCAGGCTGGCGGCTTGGCGAATCTCAACCTCGGCTTCCTCTACGACATGAGCACGTCGAATAACCCCGCCCAGGCGCGTTTCGCCCTGAATCTCATGCCGGCAGGCATCGCCACCTACGGATTCGACATCAAACAACAGCACTTCTCGTTGCGCTACGAGCTGAACCTCCCTTTGTTTGGTCTGATGTTCAGTCCGCACTACGGGCAGTCGTACTACGAGATCTTCAATCGCGGCAACTACGACCACAACATCGTACCCACCACCTTCGTCAGCGCGCCGAACTTCCGCCAGTTGCTCACGCTCGACTGGCAGGCCTCCGAGAAGTGGGCCATCCGCATCGGCTACTTGGGCAACTACCAGCAAGCTGCCGTTAACAACTTAAAGAACCATATCTACACGCACCGTTTCGTGATTGGCATCGTGAGAAGTTTAGGAGTGAAAAGTGAAAAGTGAAAAGTTGATATATGATGATGAAAAAGACCTTAGGAAAATATAGAATAGCTTTGAAGCAGTGGCTCATCCTGCCACTACTTCTCACTTTTCACTTCTCACTCCTCACTTCCTGTGTCGATGTGACAGAGCACGAAGACACGCCGGAGGGAAACTTCGAGGCCCTGTGGCGCATCATCGACGAGCACTACTGCTTCTTCGACTACAAGCAACAGGTCTATGGCCTCGACTGGGACGCTATATATAATATATATAAGGTACGCGCGAAAGGGCCGATGAACGACTACCAGCTCTTCGAGGTGCTCACCGACATGCTCTCCGAGTTGAAAGACGGTCACGTGAACCTCTACACCTCCTTCGACAACGGTCGCTACTGGCACTGGCACGAAGACTACCCTTCGAACTTCAGCGACACCTTGCAGCGCCGCTACCTCGGTACCGACTACCATATCGCCTCCGTCGCCCAGTACAAGATTCTCGACGATAACATCGGCTACCTCTACGTGGGGAGCTTCGCCAATGAGATCGGCGAGAGCAGTCTCGACGAGATCATCAAGCACTTCGCCTTCTGCAACGGGCTCATCGTGGATATCCGTGGCAATGGCGGGGGCCAGCTCACGGCAGCCGAACGGCTCGCTGCCCGTTTCTGTCATGAGAAGACCCTCACAGGCTATCTGCAGCACAAGACGGGCAAGGGTCACAACGACTTCTCCGACAAGGAGGCCGAATACCTGGAGCCCTCATCCCGCTTCCGCTGGCAGAAACCCACCGTTGTCCTCACCAACCGCGAGGTGTATTCCGCTGCCAACGACTTCGTGAAACTGATGAAGTGCTTCCCCGAAGTGAAGACCGTAGGCGATCAGACGGGCGGTGGTGCGGGCCTGCCCTTCACCTCGTCGCTACCCAACGGCTGGACAGTGCGTTTCTCGGCCTGTCCCTCCTACGACCGCAACGGTCAGCAGATCGAATTCGGCATCGCGCCCGACTATCCCGTCGGGCAGACTGACGAAGATTTTGCCCAAGGACGTGACACCTTGATAGAATTTGCGAGAAAACTCTTGGCAGAATGGAAATAAATGCGTACCTTTGCACCCACAATCGACAAAACCAATCGGGAATTGACTTCGTCGATCCGCGCCTGTGGCGGAATTGGTAGACGCGCCAGACTTAGGATCTGGTGTTCACGACGTGCAGGTTCGAGTCCTGTCAGGCGCACTTTTTAAGGTTAAAAACCCCAAATATGGTAGAAAAACAAAGTTTTTTATAAAAAAAACTAAAATTTTCTTGCACAATTAGAAAATTATTCCTACTTTTGTCTCCGATTTATATAAATTAATGCGTAAGAAAGCAAGATATTTTATTAGTTTAATTGTTTAATTATAATTTTTAAGTTCAAATGAAAAAGAAAATTATTAATGGTATCATGATGGTAGCGCTGGTAGCAGCTACCTCAACATCATTCGTTTCTTGTAAGGACACGAACGAGGATGTAAGAATTGAACAGGACGCCAAGATCGAAGCACTGGAGAGAGATTTGGCACTTCTGGACCTCGAAGTGGACGCTCTGGACACCAAGTATGGTGGCATTTGCAGTGCTCTTGATTCAAAAATCGACGGTGTGAAGAGCGATCTTACGACTGCTATTAATGCTGTTTCAAATAAAGCAGCAGATAACAGCAATCGTATCGCAGCTGACAGCATTCGCATCGACAATCTGAAAGATGAGGTTAACCAGCTTACTTTATGGCTCACTGAGACTTTCGCAAAGCTCGTTACCAACGTAGAGATCTCTGGTACTTACAACAACATGCTTGGTTCTGTCAACATCCCAGGTTTCGAGCCTAAGATGCTGATCAACAACTATGGTATTGCTGCTGTCGACGGTTCTTTCCCGAAGTCTGATTTGTATAAGGGTGAGAAGATCGAGTGGGTTGCTAACCAAGTACTCGGTGCCGGTTCTGGTATGTATGCAACACCAGGTTTCGCAGGTTACATCTATGCTAACGTGAACCGTTACATTGACATGCCTCTGCTGACTAAGGATCAGGATTCCAAGTCAATCTTCAAAGTTACACTTGCTAACACTGCTGGTGAGGACGTGAAGGATCTGCTGATTGTAAATATGGACGAGACAGGTAAGCCTACTACTGACGTTCTGCAGTGGGGTTGGACTCGTGCTGATGAGAACAACATCTTCAAGTTTGGTGTAGCTTACATCGGCGATGAGCCTGCTTCTTTCACTCCCGCCAAGATCGATCTGTCTAAGTTCAAGGCTGATTTGAAGGCTATTTGGCGTGACCGCAACCGTCAGTCTGGTACTAGCAAGCAGGCTCTTGGCCATCTCGTTGCTGACCTGTACTACAACCTGGCTACGAAGGATACCAACATGAAGAAGTATATGCTGAAGTTCGCTTGGAAGGACAATACTGCTTATGCATACGACAAGGATGGTCAGACCATTATTGAGTCTAATGAAGAAAAGGGTCTGCAGCACATTGCTACTTCTGAGGCTGAGCTCGTATTCGCTACCATTAAGCCCCTCGGCTTCAATTCTGGTGAGGCTATCGCAGAGAAGGTTGACGGTATCACAAAGTCTACCAACAACTTAATTGAGAAGATGGAGCCGTATATCGACAAGATCTTCAACCGCATCAAGAAGCAGATTAATCTTGACAAGCTGAACTTCCCTGAGGATACATTCGATGCTTATTATGACGCTGTTGCTGACAAGTACTACTTCAAAGTTGATAAGAATTATATTAATAGTCTTATTACTACTGGTGGTGCTCCTGGTGTTACTGTAACCTTTAACGATGATCTTAAGGTTGATATCACCGATATGGCTGAGGATATTACAAAGGCATTCGGAAATGTTAACGACTTCGTTGCTAACATGAAGAACCTTCTGGGTAAGTTTAACGGACAGAACGTTACCAACTGGGTTGAGAAGTTCACCAACAAGTTCGACAAGCTGATTAAGAACAATGCTGATCAGATGCTGCAGCCCGTACTGCTCGCTATCGACAAGAACGGCAACGTGAACCGTGTATCTGGTATCAAGTCTGCTCCTTATGAGGCAGAGGGTGAGGTTAGACTCGAGGCTACTTCTTACACTGCAGAGCTCTTCGCTCCCGCATACGTTAAGTTCGTAGGTTGTAAGGATATCACTGCTGACGGCTTCAACGAGCTCAACTTCTCTAACTCTAAGGTACTGAAGTTCACTCCTGAGAAGGGCAAGCTCTACGAGATCGTTTACGAGGCTGCTGACTACAGTGGTAACATCAAGTCACACACCTACTACATCCAGGGTAAGTAATTAACATTCGCGAACTAAAAAATAATAGTATTTAAAGATATGAAAATGAAGAAAGCAATATTGTCTTGCCTGATGCTGTTGGCTGGTCTTTCAGCATCTGCCCAGGAGCAGAAGGGTACGACAGAATATGTCTTCGAGCCACACTGGTATGTTAACATCCAGCCTCTGGGTGTACAATATACCCTCGGTGAAGTTGACTTTGGTGACCTGCTGTCATACAATATTCAGGCAGCTGTAGGCCGTGAGTTCAATAAGGTAGTAGGTGCCCGTCTGGCTATCAATGCTTGGCAGAGCAAAGCTGGTTCACGCATTTTTAACAATGACTACAAGTGGAAGTGGAACTACATCGCTCCTACCGTTGATGTAACTTTCAACATCTCTAACCTCATTTCAGGTGTGAACCCCAAGCGCGTATTCACCTTTGGTGCATTCGCAGGTCTCGGTGCAAACATTGCATGGGGCAATAGTGAGGCTGCTCAGCGTAATGCTGAAATTGCACTTGCAACACTCGTCAGTGAGGATCCTCTCGCTTATCTGTGGGACGGCACCAAGACTCGTTTTGTCCTCCAGGCTGGTCTGACTGGTGACTTCAAGATCAATGATAAATTAGCTATCACCCTCGAGGTTAGCGCCAACACTCTGAGCGATAAGTACAACTCAAAGAAGGCTAAGAACTGGGATTGGTACTTCAATGCCCTCGCAGGTTTGAAGATCAACTTCGGTCCTACCTACTCAACCAAGTTCATCCCTGCTCCAGAGCCCGAGATCCGCTATGTTGAGAAGATCGTAGAGAAGGTTGTTGAGGTTCCCGCTGCTCCCGCTGAGACAGCCGCTGAGCCCCTCCGCCGTGATATCTTCTTCCTGATCAACAAGACCGACATCCGCACATCTGAGGCTTCTAAGGTTAGTGACATCGTTACTTACCTGAATGAGAACAAGGATGCTAAGGTTCAGGTGACTGGTTATGCTGACGCTGGTACTGGTAACGACAAGATCAACGACCGCCTCGCTGCAAAGCGTGCTGAAGCTGTGGTAGCTGCTCTGAAGAAGGCAGGTATCTCTGCTGACCGCATCAGCTTCGATAGCAAGGGTGCTCGTGTACAGCCGTTCGCTGACAACGACAGCAACCGTGTATCAATCTGTATCGCTGAGTAATCATCCGATTATAGATAAATCTTCAAGCCCAGCCCCCCATCGGGCTGGGCTTCTTTCAGCTAGATAAGACTAGTCATACTCGAAATGCTAGAAATATGAAAAGATTCTTTACGCTATTATTGACCGCCCTCGTGACACTAAGTGTTTCCGCACAGTTCTCCGATGGTTACTATCGTCTGCAGTGCAAGGAGACAGGCCGTTACCTCACTGTCCACAACGACTATGTAAACAAGGATGCTGCTAAGCGTACCGGTCAGGTAGAGCTGCAATCACTGGAGACCGTTAAAGACTTCGACAAAGTCGTGAATGATCCAGGCGGTGTGATCTATCTGAAAAAGACCTCAAAAGGCTATGTCATCGAAGGTCAAAACTTCACCACTGCAGGACATAATTTTTATCTGCAGTTCACGGAGAAGGACGGTGCCTACCGCGTTTGGACCACCGTGACATACGACGGTGCGGAATATACCCGCTACCTGCGTGATTACGAAGACGATTACGGAAAGAGCTATATCACCACCGATGCTGACAAATCAACGAACTGGCATTGGTATGTCACACCGATATCAGATGCCGACAAACAGTATTTTGGTCTGAAAGGCGATGTGAAGGCCGGTGGTAAGTATTACACCGCATTCTTTGCCTCATTCGGTATCAAACTGGGTAGTGGCATGAAAGCTTACGCGGTGAACACGATGACCAAAGAAACGACAACCCTTGAGGACATTGGCAGCACCGTACCTGGCTTTATGCCTGTAGTCATCGAGTGTGCAGGTGAGAAAGCCTCAGATAACAAGGTGACACCACTCCACGATTATGATCTATACACTGGTAGTAACTACCTCGAGGGTGAGTATTACTGTTATATTGTAACCACACCCTCTGGCAGGGAGCGCAGAGACAATCCTGCCTGGAATGCCGTGGATTACGACCCTGACACGATGCGACTCTTAGGAGAAGCAAACGATAAGCTCTGCTTCATCACGGCTACTGACGTGAAATACGTACCAGCCAACCGTGCCTACCTCTATGTGCTGGAAGGTTCTGCAGAGATCCTGCCGACAGACGGTACCACGGGTATTAAAGGTGTAAAAGGTGTAAAAGTGCAGCAGGAAGCTGCCAAGGGCCGTTATACGCTCCAAGGCGTACGCTTGCCTGACAATATAGAGCCGCAGAAAGGTATCTATATCGAAGATGGAAAATTAGTTCTCAAAAAATAGAAAAAGCTCCCAAATGGGAGCTTTTTTTTTAATAAAATCAAAAAAAGTCTCAAAAAAACTTGCAACTTTAAGAAACATTGCTTATCTTTGCAAAAGATACTAAAAATGTGATTATTCATAATATTACTAATTTCTAAACTTAAGACCTATGATGAAGAAAAACTATTTTGGCATGATCATGACAGCAATCGTCATGATGTTTGCAGGTTGGTCACTCACAAGTTGTAGTGAAAAAGACGTATCTATCGTTAATGGAGAAGTTTATGAAAAGCCAGAAGTTCAGCTGACTGACGATGGTGCTATCGTGAAGGGTAGCTCTCCTGCTGACATCTCCAGAATGATGAGCCGTATTAAGACTGAGATTTCTGATGCCGCAAAAGCAGGACAAGCCTTTAAGATCAGTGTTGATGCTGCTATTAATTCTACGAGTTCAGACAATGAGATCAGCATCCCGACACCACCAGACGCTGACATTGAACTGAGCTTTACAAATCCCATCAAGACAGAAGTACCTCTGACCCTTAAAACGAAAGGTGCGGGTGACGATGCTACTGCTTTAGCATCCACCAACAAAGTGGAGATCAACATTCCTTCTGGCTCTTCAGAGGCAGATTTGGAGCTGATTTTCCCAACCTCTACTGTGACGCTGAAAGGCGGAGCCATTGACGAGCTGACAGCTATAACAGCTACTAACACCCTGATCATCGAAAGCGGCGTTACTATCGAGTGGTTGAAGATGAAGGACGGCCGCGCCCTCGTAAAGGATGGCGGTAAGGTTCTTGGTTACATGCGCGATGGTAGTGAGACAAAAAATGGTACTGATGCTTTAATTGATTCTGCCGGCGTACAGCCCGTATATGTAATGTATGGCCCAGATGTCTATTTCATAAAAGATGAGGTAGAGGAGCCCTATTACACCGAAAAACTGAAGATTATTAAGGGCGATGCAAAAGTTGCAAGAGTCGAGGTTCACAATGGAAAGGCTAATAGTCAGTTTGAAAGCATCCTCATTGAAGATGGTGCAGCTGCTTCATTTGGTTTCTACGATGATACGGAATATGATCCAGATCTTGGTTACTGGGTAACATCAAAGGAATGTAAAGGTGTGAAACTCATCGAAGGCCTCGGCAACAAGACTGCCAAGATTTATGGCCAACTGTCTTCCTCTATGGTGAACAATAAAATGGAATATAGAAGCAATATAAATCTGTACCGAGTTAATGAAATCAAGAACGTGACTATTGATGGAACGTTTATTCCAAATGCCTATGGACCGGACGAAAATTGGAATTGGAAAGATTTGGGAGATCTTACAACATCAATTAGTGAAATCGGTCTTGGTGCTAATAGTACAGATTGTGATATTATATCAGCACATTATATATATGGAAATATCTTCAATGATGTGATGAGTAAAGTGACAAATTGTAACCTGACTTGTCCATTAGAAGATATACAGAGATGGGGAGGTACAACTTCGTGCTATATTTCCACAATCAATGCCAATAATAGTAAATTAACGGCTCAAAACATGTGGAGTATCGATGGTAATTGCGAAAGCAGTACTTTCAAGTGTAAAAACATTGAATTCGAAAACTACTACAACAGCGGTAGCTCCGCAACCGTAAATAATTGTAAGTTTGAGAGCATAGACAAAGAAGATGCAGCAAGAATTTATCTGCCTTACCAGACAGAGAAGCGCTCTTCATTCGACTTTATCTTCAACACCTGTTCATTCGGTAAGGGCTTTAAGTTCAGTACTTCTTTCGCAGGCAACAAGCCTTGGTTAGACAAGGACGGAAAGAAGGTTACCAAGGGCTATTTCTGGTACGAGCTGGAAGAGGATGGAACAACGATTAAGAGAGATGAACATGGCAGTTATATCGAGAAGCAATCTGCTGATGAGAAGGATATCCCTGAGGCCAATAAGAAGAATGGCGAAATTTGGTATGGCAATGGCTATTGGGTTCGGGAGAATTCTAACGGCTTATCAATAAGGACCTATTACAAGGACTATACAGCCAATATCAAGTTCAACAGTACCACGCTTGACGGCAAGACCATTACCAACAAGACAGAGTTCATCTCTAGTGTTGATACAGGTTATGATGAGAAGGGCGAGGCAGCCACAACAACATACTTCGAGCTCGACGGTAAGACCTACGAGGCTATGTATAACGCCAATACTGGCAAGTGGCAGCTAGTTGCTGTAGAAGATTAATTAAATCACTCTATCAATACACTCAAAGAGAGGATGCGCTCATGCGCATCCTCTTATTTTTTAGATTTAATTCCAGCACTTGCTACATTTAAATCAAAAAAGTGCTAGATTTAAATGTAGAATAGGCGTACTCACTATGTTCTGACTCTATAAGCTTACATCAGAAAATAGCAGCAATGCGACGAAGATGTTTGAGTTTCTCCATAAACGTCTCGTTACGCTCTGCCATCAGCATATCGTATTCATTCTGCATGGCTAGAAGCGGGGCGGCATCTACACCGAGAGCAGCTTCCATCATCATTGCTAACTCTGGATTCAGTGTTCGTTTCCCATTCAGGACTTCGTTAAGTGCAGAGTATGAAATACCCATTTTCTTAGCCAAACCTCGCTGGGAGATTCCTCGAAACTCTAATTCATCCTTTAATACCTCTCCTGGATGGGTCGGTTTAAAGGGCTTCAAGTTATTGGCTATCATTTTGGGATCTTTTCCTTCTAATATAATCATAGTCTGTTCCTCCTTATTTAATATGTTTCTTCAAATGTTATTATCATTTGGGTGCAAAGATACATTTTTTTTGATTGTTCGCAAATTCTAGAACACTTTTTTTGCATATTGGAAGTATTACCAAATAGAATATGCATCATCAAAAAGGCTCGCCGAATGGCGAGCCTTTATTGATTCTATTATGATTTAAAAGATCGTTTTCGTGAAACGCACACTGATGGAAGGATAGACAGTCAGTCCTCCAATGAGGTCAACATAATCCCCTACCTTACCGGTGATGCCTTCTACATCCTTCGTGAGGTTCGTACCGTCGTGGGTATAGAGATCGGGCTTACCCCAGAACATCAGACCGGCATCGAACGAAACCTTCCAGTCATCACGGCCCTTTACCAGGCGACCACCATAGCCGAAACCTAAGTAGGGCTTGAAAGCACTCGACTTGGCATAGACATGCACCTGATGGTCTTCACCTGGCTCCATGACATAAGCCTCACCCTTTTGATGAATCAGGAGACCTTCTTCAGAATACATATCATGTTTATACGTTCCCAACTGGAAACCCATGCGGCCATATTTAAGGACTGTCTCTACCTGTTCAGGTCGCAACTCTGGAATGACATAAGGTATGCCGCCAATCGTGATGTCCATGATGGGCTCACCTGTCTCCCAGAAGTTATCCACTCGTCCATAGATGTGGTTATACATTTCAACCGCCAACAGCGAAGTCATTGCATCAACAGAGTTGTCGGCCGTGGCAAACTGCGAGGAGCCCAGATAGAAACCTGCAGTGAAATGCCAGTGTTTATTGTTCTTGAAAGGGAAGACATCGACGAGGAGCTTGAAGTTGTTCAACGTCGGATGACCGATCATCTCTACGTGATTATCGACATCGAAGCCAGTGATTTCCTTGAGGTTCTTGGCGAGACGGTCGAAACGACTCTCCACACGATTACCGTTCTCGTCATACTTCACGGCAGGCTCACCACCCACCTCTATAGGGAAATCAACACTGTAGCGGAAATGAGGCATGAACTCGTAGCCGGCACGCAGCTGCACATAGTTGCCAAGGGGCGTAGCCACATCGAAACCGATACCAGAGGTTCCCAGGTTGACAGAGACATCAAGATGCTTGAAATAGCCAAGGTCACTGTTCTGACTCGACGCAACAGGCTCACTCGTCTGACCAGCAGCCGTCATGGCACCAGCCATGAATGTTATCACTAAAAACTTTCTCATTTTCATTCTATTTCTAAATTAAAAAAGATGGTATATCACACTGATCCCAATATTGGGAAAAACCACAAACTTTTTGATCTTCTTGATATAATCGCCCTTTTGACCCGGGATATTGTCGATATCCCTCATAAGGTCGATGCCATCGGTGGAGACACGTAGAGAGGGATAACCACCCCAGAACAGCACACCTGCATCAATAGCGAGCTTCCAGGTGTCTTTTTTCTTCTGGAGCCCCAGACTACTGAAAGGGAGCTCATAGCCCACCCCCAGATAGGGCTTAATGCTGTTGGTCTTCACGTCGATGCTGAGCTGACCATCGTCATCAGGCATCATCAGATAGGTATCGCCGGTCTTATGAAGAATCGTGCCATCGGTATCCACCACATCATGTCCATAGGTACCCATATAGGCACCAGCCAGTCCCCACTCGAGTATTTCATTGTCGTCGTCCACCTTAAAATACTTCTTATTATAGGCAGCAATACACGACAGCGTAGCGGCAGACTCGCCATCGGTGGTGATCTTCGCAATACGGGCTGGTCCATAGTAGATACCTGCTGTGATACGGAACTTATTCTCATCGTCGAGCGGGAACCAATCCACAAGCAGATAACCGTTAAACATTTCCCACTTACCCGTCATCGCCACCTTATCCTGCATCTGGTAACCCGTCTCAAAGTACATCATCTCCTGAACCTCCTTAAAGTGACTGTTATCATCGCCCACATAGACCTGAGGATGCAGATGTTTCTTCAACAATGGGGGCATGTAGGTGATGCCGCCACGCAGGCGCCAGCTCTCACCGAGGGGCGTGGCAAGGCCAATACCGACACCCGTCGTACCGATAGAACCATACACATCCAGATGCTGGAAAGCTCCACCCCAGTGGAGCGTCTTGTCATACTGCTGCGGCTGTAATGACGCCACATACTGGGCACGGATCGACACCACGCTCAGCATCAGCATCAAAAGAAACGCACATCTCTTCATAATCAGTCTATTTAAAACTTTTCACTTCTCACTTTTCACTTCTGTCATTTCATCCGCCAGGCACCATGGCGTTCCACCATCGGCACGACAATCTCCTCATTGGTGGAGTCACCGAAACAGAGCACGAGGAACACGTTCGTGAACTGCTGCACCGTGTCGGTGGTGGCATTGGACACACGCACCTCAAGCACCCCGCGATGCTCCTTTTCCTGACGCGCCATGAACTGACGGAGGTTATCGAGCATCTGACGGCGATAGGCGTCTTCGTCGGAGAGGGCTTTGCCATCCGGCTGCGTCCGCTCCGCCATACCCTCGTAGAACTGCTCGTACTCACCATGGATCAGGTGATCGTAGTAGCCCTTCGCCGCCAAACCAGCCAGCTCTTCCTTCGTAGCGCTGCCACAGGCCGCCAGCACCGTCAGCAGAACAATCACAGCTAGCTTCCTCATTTCTGGCGGATAAAGACGTTTATCGGCGAGCCGGTGAGTTTCCAGTTCTCGCGGATCTTATTCTCCAAGAAGCGCTTATACGGCTCCTTCACATACTGCGGCAGGTTAGCGTAAAACACGAAGGTAGGAATCTGCGTGTCGGGCACCTGAGCCACGTATTTGATCTTGATATATTTGCCTTTCACTGAGGGCGGCGGGTACGCCTCGATCAGCGGCAGCATCACCTCATTGAGCTTCGAGGTGCCGATCTTCGCCTTACGGTTCAGATAGACTTCCTTCGCCGTCTCCAAAACCTTGAAGATACGCTGCTTCGTGAGGGCGGAGGCGAAGATAATGGGGAAATCGACAAACGGCGCCATGCGCTCTCGGATGGCATGCTCGAAGGTCTTGATCACCTCCTGTGACTTATCTTCGACAAGGTCCCATTTATTAACGACAACAACCAGCGATTTATTGTTCTTCTGTATCAATTGGAAGATATTCATGTCCTGTGCCTCGATGCCACGGGTGGCGTCGATCATCAGGATGCAGACGTCGCTGTTCTCGATGGCACGGATGGAACGCATCACGGAATAGAACTCCAAATCCTCGGTCACCTTGTTCTTACGACGGATACCGGCGGTATCCACCAGGTAGAAGTCGAAGCCGAACTTATCGTAACGGGTGTAGATGGAGTCGCGGGTAGTACCTGCAATCTCCGTCACGATGTTACGATCCTCACCGATGAAGGCATTGATGATGCTCGACTTACCGGCATTCGGACGGCCCACAACAGCAAAGCGGGGGATGCCGTCCTCGAGATCGTCCTTGGCTTTCTCGGGCAACACCTTGATCACCTCGTCGAGCAGGTCACCGGTACCACTGCCCGTAGCGGCGCTGATGGGCCAGGGATCACCCAGTCCGAGCTTATAGAACTCATATTGGTCGTAGAGGTCCTTACCGTCGTCGGCCTTGTTGGCCACCAGGATCACAGGCAGCTTGGCACGACGCAGGATCTGAGCCACATCCATGTCCCAGCCCGTCACACCGTTGTTAATGTCACAGAGGAACAGCACGAGGTCGGCTTCCTCGGTGGCGATAATCACCTGCTTACGGATCTCCTCTTCAAAGATATCATCTGAATTGACCACCCAGCCGCCGGTATCGACGACGGAGAACTCGTGGCCACACCACTCACACTTACCGTACTGACGGTCGCGGGTGGTGCCTGCCTCGTCGCTGACAATCGCCTGGCGACTTTTCGTCAGACGGTTGAAGAGCGTGGATTTTCCCACATTGGGTCGGCCTACTATTGCTACTAAATTTCCCATACTATATATTATTCGGGATTATACCCGAAATGATTTAATTCACGCTCAGAGCTGCGCCAGTCTTTATCGACTTTGACGAAGACTTCGAGGTAGATCGGCTTGTCGAAGAACTTCTCAAGGGCCTTTCGGGCCTCAGTACTAACCTTCTTCAGTGCCACACCCTGATGACCGATGATGATGCCCTTCTGCGAATCGCGCTCCACATAGATGATGGCGTTGATGTGGATATGCTTCTCGTCCTCCTTAAAACGCTCCACACTGACCTCTACACTGTAAGGAATCTCCTTGTCGTAGTAGAGCAGGATCTTCTCACGGATAATCTCCGAGACGAAGAAACGGGCGGGCTTATCCGTCAGCTGATCCTTGTCGAAGTAGGCAGGACTCTCCGGCAGGAGTTCCTGGATACGTTTCAGCAGGAGATCGGTGCCGAACTTATTCTTTGCGGAGATCGGCAGGATCTCGGCCTTCGGCAGCAGGGCATGCCAGTGTTCGACGATAGCGGCGAGCTTCGCTTCACCGCCAGCCAATTCATCAATTTTATTGATCAGCAGGATCACCGGCGTATCGATCTTCTGCACTTTCTCGAGGAAGTCCATATTCTTCTCCGGATCCTCCACCACGTCGGTGACATAGAGCAACACATCAGCATCCTGAAGGGCTGACTCCGAGAAGGCGAGCATCGACTCCTGCAACTTGTAATTAGGCTTCAACACACCGGGTGTGTCGGAGAAAACAATCTGCATCTCAGGCGTATTCACGATGCCCATGATACGGTGACGGGTGGTCTGCGCCTTAAATGTCGCAATAGAAATACGCTCACCAACCAACTGGTTCATGAGCGTACTTTTACCTACGTTGGGGTTTCCAACGATATTCACAAATCCTGCTTTGTGTATCAATTTTTCACTCTTCACTTATCACTTCTCACTGGATCATAAGCCCACTTATAGTAGGAGGCTCCATGAACAAATCCGGCGCCAAAGGCGGTGAAGATCATGTTGTCACCCTTCTTCAGCTTGCTTTCATTGTCCCAGATGGCCAACGGTATCGTGGCAGCACTGGTGTTACCATAGTGCTCGATGTTGACCATCACCTGCTCCATCGGCAGTTCCAACCGCTTGGCCACCGCCTCGATGATACGCATGTTCGCCTGATGGGGCACCACCCAGTCGATGTTGTCCTTGTTCAGGCCATTGCGTTCAGCGATGAGTGCGCAGTCGTTGCTCATGTTCGTCACGGCGTAACGGAACACGGTACGTCCCTCCTGATAGAGGTAGTGCAAGCGGTGATCGACTGTGAAGTGAGAAGGCGGGCAGACAGAGCCACCAGCTTTCAAGTGCAGGAACGGCAGTCCCTTACCATCGGAGCGCAGGTACGAATCCATCACGCCGATATTCTCCTCTTCAGTGCCCTCTAAGAGCATCGCAGCCGCACCGTCGCCAAAGAGCGGACAGGTGGAACGGTCCTTGTAGTCGGTGACTGACGACATCTTGTCGGCGGCAATGAGGATGATCCTCTTGTAACGGCCGCTCTGAATCATCGTCGAAGCCACGTCGAGCGAATAGAGGAATCCACAGCATGCACCCCAGAAGTCGAACGCGAACGCATTCTTTAGTCCGAGTTTGCCTACCACGATGGATGCTGTGGATGGGAACGTATAATCTGCCGTTGAAGTGGCTACGATCACGGCGTCGATGGTATCGGGGTCTGCACCCGTCTTCTGCATCAGCTGCTTGGCGGCCTTACGGGCCATATAACTGGTGCCGAGACCTTCCTCTACGAGGATGTGGCGCTCTTTGATACCGACGCGGGTCATAATCCACTCGTCATTGGTGTCAACCATCCGCGACAGTTCCTCGTTGGTGAGGATATAGTCGGGGACGTAGCCGCCAATGCCGGTGATTATGCAGTTAATTTTGCTCATTATTCAGCTACTTCGTCCTCTTTCTTGATAGCTACCTTACCACGATAGTAACCACAGGTGGGGCATACGGTGTGATAAACGTAATATGCGCCACAGTTAGGGCATACTGCGAGTGTGGGAGCTACTGCCTTGTCGTGCGTACGACGCTTGAGGGTACGAGTCTTTGACTGTCTTCTTTTAGGATGTGCCATAATTATTTAATCTTTTAATGTTTAATCTTTCATTTTCAATGTCTTCAGTTTGTCCCATCGGGAATCTGTGGGCTGGTCGGACTCCTCATCGCTGCTTCGGTCAGCTGACAGCTCTTCCAGAGCTTTCGTCATGGCAGGGTTGCACTTGCCAGGTGCATGCACATGCCTGATGGGTATTACCAGCGCTACAAACTCATAGATGAACCATGTCATGTCGAGTATTCCTTCGTTCTCGGGCACCACAACCAGATCATCCTCCTCTGAGTAGTCGCTTCCGAGCTTGACAATCAGGCGGTTGTCGGTTTCCACCGGCTGCTCCATATCGTCGAGACATCGGTCGCAGGTAACGATGACTGTGCCGGCAGTATGGAATTGGAACTCAAAAAAGCCGGTAGCCTTGCGTATAGACACCGACACGTGCAAAGAGCCATGCTTCACATCTGCACCGTCCAAAGCCTCGAAGTAGGTATCGTCAAGATCGAATGCCAAGGTGGTCGCCTCGTCTTTCAGCCCTCTCAAATCTACCTTCAATGACTCTAAACTACACATAATCACACAATTCAGCTTGCAAAGGTACAAACTTTTTTCCAATTAAGGCGCAGATATTTTATTTTTTTATCATTTATACACATAATCCTTCATTTTCAAAGGGTTATATTACACACAAGAGGGGGCGTTTGTGCAATAAAACGCGCCAGGGACTACAGTTCTATCCTGAAGGTTGTGCCTTTACCTACTTCAGAAGATTTGACAAAAATGCGACCTCGATGATAGTCTTCCACAATCCTGCGAGCGAGAGAAAGACCTAATCCCCAACCGCGTTGTTTCGTGGTGAAACCTGGCGTAAACACATTCCTGATATCTTTCTTACGGATGCCCTTTCCTGTATCGGCAACCTCGATAGCCACATGCCCGTCTTCTTCCACGAGTGTCAGTTCAATCTTTCCGCTACCATCCATCGCATCCACGGCATTCTTGCAGAGATTCTCAATCACCCACTCAAATAATGAAGCGTTCATCATCACCTTGACATCATGATCCGGCATGTGGCAGATCATCTCCACCTTATCCGAAGTGCGATGGCGCATATAATCCACGACATGGTTTAGCACCTCGTTCATCGATCCTTCCTTTGGCTCGGGCAACGAACCGATCTTTGAGAAACGCTCGGCAATTCGTTCCAGTCGTTTCACGTCCTTGTCCATCTCCGGGATCAGTTCATCGTCGGGATGGTTCTCCTTCAGAATCTCCACCCATGCCATCAGACTGGAGATGGGGGTACCCAACTGGTGGGCCGTTTCCTTCGAAAGGCCCACCCATACCTTGTTTTGTTCAGCCTTTTTCGATGACAAGAGTGCAAAAATAGCCACCACAACGAACACCATCACGATACCGAGTTGCCAGTAAGGGTATTGGGAAAGTCGTTTCAGCAGGACAGACTCATCATAGCACACCAGCTGATCACCCACATGAATGGTATCACCGGCCTGTATCATCTTTTTGGCATAACTCACCAAACGGGTCGTGTCCTCGATATTACGGAAATCATCGATCTCTCCTTGATTGTTCAGAACGATGATGGGAATGGTTGTGTTTCCTTGAATCACATCCAACACCAGTGTCAGGTCTGTGTTGTCATCGGCATGGTTTAGCACGTGGAGTGCCTGGGCCCATACCTCCATCTTCTTATGCTCCTCTTTCGAGAGATCTTTCACCAAATAATGAGACACAAGCAGTGATGTCACGGCAATCACAATCGCCGCTAACACCAGCAAGATCTTCACCTGTCGGATTCTGTCTGTCCACTGCATACATGTATATAAACGAAAGAGCCCCGAAGATATTGTATCTTCGAGGCTCTTCTTAAAAAAGACGGCGGCTTCCTACTCTCCCGCATTGCATTGCAGTACCATCGGCGCAGGCGGGCTTAACTTCTCTGTTCGGAATGGGAAGAGGTGGGACCCCGCTGCAATAACCACCTGATATGGGGTTTGACAACTTGCACACA
>JAEEGH010003061.1_pt1 | contig 44466 bp, 31 predicted proteins | sample 9134181 | NCBI WGS metagenome assembly JAEEGH01 (sample SAMN16246544, study PRJNA631951) | gut metagenome | biome: gut microbiome; feature: rumen; material: DP-attached | host: Bos | place: Iran: Karaj | collected 2018-10
AAAGTATTTCTCCAACTCCTCGTCACCGCCCATATAGGTCCTGAACTGATCCATACGCTGGGTAAGCTCTCCTTCGACCATATCGGAATTGACTGTCAAGGAGTCGATCCTCGCCTGCATCAGAAAGATCTTGGACTCCATCATATTTTCCAGGATCTCACAGCGCATATCGCGGTCAGAATTCATTCCCTGGGCCTTCATCTGCTGGATCTGGCCCTCGATGTCGGAGATCATTATGACCTCTCCGCCGACCACTGCGACGGTCTTGTCGACAAGTCCGGCCTTGTATTTCTGGGCACCCAGCGGGAGTGTTGCGGCGACAAGCAGCGCCGGGATGAGAAGCTTCAGTTTCATATCAATATTCCACAAATTGTCCATTGGTCCGGGCCCTTTCAAGCAAGTCCCGTTCCAAATCGCTCGTAAGAGTATGTTTTCTTATGTTCAATATTATATCCCCGATCCTGCCGCTCACATATTCGTAGGGCGCGGGCTTTCCTTCCTTGACTTTTTCGACTATATAGGCGTAGTGGAGCACGTCCCCGTCGTCCTCCCATTCCACCTTTCCCTTTTTCAGGGCGGAGAGGACTGCATCGGCGTCCATTCCGAGTTCGCGGGAAAGGGCGGTGGCGTCAATCCAGCTGTCGGACAGGTCGGCATAACGGATCGCAGTCATTTTCGAGAGTTCCTCCGCTTCGGCAAGGTCTTCGCTGTCCTCCGAGCGCATCTTGCTCAGAATCTTCTTCAAGGACTTGGAGTTGTTCGGAATCAGGAGTATCCGGCAGCGCATCAGCGGCTTGTCGAGCAGGAATTTGTCACTGTGGGCCTCATAGTAGGCCTCTTTTTCCTCTTCGGTCACCAAGGTGTCCAGCCTTTCCGAGACATAGTGCTGAGTGTAGCGGTATTTCAGCAGGCTGCGGCGGTACTGTTCAAGCTCCATTGAGACATCCTTTTCGTCCTTGGAGAGCTGCTCGTCGGCCAGATCCAGGAAAAGGAGATCCTTCGCCCAGGTGTAGATGTACTGCCGTGCAAGGGAGGTGCTGTCCTCCGGAGAGATGCCTCCAGGTATGACTTTTTCAAGTTCGGAGAGAAAGAGTTTATGCTCGCCGACCCTGGCCACGACCTCGTCGCCAAGGATACGCTCCTCCGCCCCGTCGGCAAGACGGCGGACGAACTGGCAGGATGAAAGCATCAGCAGGACGGGTATTACCAGCCATTTTCTCATATCCTGCAAAGATAGGGATTATTTGCCTTTTAGGCAAACGCCTATGCGCGAAGGGCGCGCATAGCGTTGAGAACGGCGAGAACCGTCACCCCGACATCGGCAAAAACGGCCATCCAGAGTGTCGCAAGGCCGAAAACCGCAAGGATAAGCACAAGGAGTTTCACCCCGATGGCGAAAACTATATTCTCCTTTGCTATCCTGAGAGTCCTCCGGGCGATGCGCACCGCAAGGGCGATTTTCGACGGATGGTCGTCCATAAGGACCACGTCAGCCGCCTCTATGGCCGCATCCGAGCCCAGGGCGCCCATAGCGATACCGAGGTCGGAGCGCATCAGCACCGGCGCATCATTGATGCCGTCGCCGACAAATGCGAGTTTTCCTTCCGGCAGCAGAGCCTCGACCTTTTCGACCTTTCCCTCGGGCAGGAGAGCGGCGTAATAGCTGTCCACCCCCGTCTCGGCCGCGACGGCGGAAGCTATGGATTCCTGATCTCCGGTGAGCATAACTATATTGCTGACGCCAAGCGACTTAAGCGCCGAAACGGCAGAGGCAGCATCCTCTTTCACCCTGTCGGAAATCACGATATGACCCTCATAGCGGCCGTCCACGGAGAGGTGGATAATGGTCCCGCTGTGGTGGCAGGGATGCCAGGCGGCGCCCTCCTCTTCCATCAGCAGGGAATTGCCCACCGCAACCCTCTTCCCGTTGACCATTGCGCTCACCCCCTTGCCGGCGATCTCCACGACCGACTCCACAGAGCAGTCGTCCTGCTCCTCAGGATAGGCCTGGCGAAGAGCGGCGGCTATCGGGTGGGTGGAATAACGCTCCACGTGGGCGGCGAGATGCAGAAGTTGCCTTCCGTCAAGCTCTTCCGGATGGACGGCAGTCACCTCGAAAACGCCCTCGGTCAGAGTCCCTGTCTTGTCGAAAACGACGGTGTGGAGCTTCGCAAGCGTGTCCATAAACGCCGCACCCTTGACGAGGATACCCTTCCGGGACGCCGCACCTATACCTCCGAAAAAGGTCAGCGGAATTGAAATCACCAGTGCGCAGGGGCAGGAGACCACAAGGAACATCAGGGCCCTGTAGATCCATACCGCCCACTGTCCCGTAATCAGGGAAGGGAGCAGAGCCACTGCGATGGCCAGGCCCACGACTACAGGGGTATAGACCTTCGCGAAACGGGTGATGAATCTTTCGCTTGAAGACTTGTTCTCCGCCGCGTGCTCAACCAGCTCCAATATGCGGGAAACAGTAGATTCTCCGAAAGCCTTGGAGACACGGATCCTCAGGACTCCGCTGAGGTTGACGCAGCCGGAAAGGGCCTCGTCGCCGGGAGATACAGTTCTCGGAACGCTCTCCCCGGTAAGGGCCACCGTATCCATAGAAGACTCTCCTTCAATCACTTCTCCATCCAGCGGAATCCTTTCTCCGGGGCGCACGACTATTGTCTCTCCGATCTGGACTTCGTCAGGATGGACATTGACGATGGTCCCGTCCCTCTCGACGGAGGCACTGTCCGGACGTATTTCCATCAGCGCCGACACCGCCTTTCGGGAACGGCCTTCGGCGATGCCCTCGAAGAGTTCGCCGACCTGGAAGAACAGCATTACGAAGACTGCCTCGGGGAACTGCGTCGCGGCACCGGGCAGAAAGCCTATGGCCAGCGCCCCAATTGTCGCCACACTCATCAGAAAGTTCTCGTCCAGGGCTTCTCCGTGCAGCAGGGCCTCGGCGGCCTCCTTCAGCGTTTCCCACCCTACGACAAGATATGGGACCAGATAGAGCAGAAGATACTGCCAGGTGCTCCAGTCCGTGTTTTTCTCGATTACGACCGCCGCGGCAAGAAGTACCGAAGCGGAGATTATCTTTACAAGGGGTTCACGAATGCCTTCTTCGTGATGTTCGTGATTATGTTCGTGTGCCATAGCATTTCAAATTACTATGGCAAAGGTAGCGCTCCTTCCTCGCAACCGGGTTGCAAACTAGCGCTCGACGAGGGCGGTCGCCCAGACGGCACAGCCCTCTCCCCTTCCCACGAAGCCGAGACGCTCCGTCGTGGTGGCCTTGACCGAGACAGAGTCAATGCCCACGCAAAGGATCGGAGCGAGGCAGCGGCGCATACTTTCAATATGCGGAGCAAGTTTCGGCCTCTGAAGGGCAATCGTTATGTCCACATTCCCGACCTTCCAGCCCTTCTTCCTCACAAGTTCCATAACCTTGGCGAGAAATATCTTGCTGTCCACTCCCTTCCATTCGTCGGAGCTGTCGGGGAAAAGATGTCCAATGTCGCCGAGGGCCAGGGCGCCGAGAAGGGCGTCGCAAAGGGCGTGTATGGCCACATCGCCGTCTGAATGGGCCACGAAGCCGGTTTCAGAAGGGATCTGTATTCCTCCGAGCCACATCGGCAGACCCGCTGACAGAGCGTGCACGTCAAATCCGTTTCCAATTCTGATATCCATAATGCAAAGATAATTATTTTTGCCCGATCCTGCGGAACATTTGCCGTAAAATGTAATCAACTCACTATCAGGAGTTTATGCAAAGTAACCTACGAAAAAATACGCAGGTTACTTTACATAAATTGCTACTGGTCAATAACTTGCATTTTACGGGCATTTGCTATGACGTCGTTCTATGAGGTCTTTAGCGGCGAGAACTCAAAGTTTCGTAGGGTTGTGGGAAAAAGTGCGGCGCGGACCCTCTGCCTTCCGCCAGTAATCCGAATCAAAGTCCGTCGGATGCACGAAGGGGCCCTCGTGCTCCAGAGTGAATTCCATATATGTTATCGGCAGGCCCATCTTCAGGAACATTGACTCGTAAAAAGTCTGCACCCCGGTCACTTCCGCCCAGTCCGTATTGCCGACGGTACTCTCTCCGCCAGGACGTCGCTCCGCGACCCCTCCCAGCCTGACGGCCGGGCCCCTCCCTCTTACGAGGCCGAGGGTGGGGCCCCCGGGAAAGCATGCTTTTCCGGGGTACTCCAGGGTGGCCACGGTCCCTGCGGAGAGAGTACCGTCGGCGTAAATATCTGTGGATGAGGCGAGTAAGCGGAGACCATTGGCGCAGACGACAGCCTGGGTGTATTCGTAGAGGAAACGACTGTCGGTCTTCAGGCAGACAAGCCCGCCCGGAGCCAGAAAAGCGCGGTATCTCTCCAGAAAGAGAGGAGAAGTGAGCCTTGCATTTTCACTCTTTAGCTGCGGATCGGAAAAAGTCAGCCATATCCTGGACACCTCTTCAGGGCCGAAAAAAGCCCCGATGAATTCGATGCGGGTACGAAGGAAAGCCACATTCTTAAGCCCCCGCTCCGTGGCATACTTCGCCCCCTTCCAAAGCCTCGCCCCTTTGATGTCCACACCAATGAAATTCATCTCAGGATGCCTCTCGGCAAGGGCTATGGTATAGTCCCCCTTTCCGCAGCCAAGTTCCAGGACTATGGGCCCGGGAGAAGAGAACACCTGCCCGATCCAATGGCCCTTTATCGGATGGTCACGAAGGACAAGAGCCTTGGAACCGTCTTTCACCAAAACAGAGGACGCATCTGGCTGAATAAGACAGCTAAAAGTCTCATTCTCAGCGAATTTACGAAGCTTCCCGTGTCCCATTATTCAGTTTTCGGACCTTTTTGACCCCTGAAACCCTTCTGGCGACCGCCTTTGCGACGGCGCTTGCGACGTGCCTCATCGAAGCGGGAAATACTGTCGTCCCCCACCGCGGTCACGAATTCCGGCGATACGGCCTCTTCGTCACGGCGAAGTGTCTCGGGCTTCCGGCCGTTGCGGTTCATCATTATGATTTCCCTGACCTCGTGGGCGGATAAAGGGTAAATCTTGGCGAGAGAACCTTTCTCGTATGAGAAATAGAGCGTCTCGGCAAGGATGTCAGTCTTGACCAGCCAGGCAAGCCCGTCCTCGAACTCGAGAGGCTCGGAGACCTTGGGAATCCTGGACTGTGCGTCCATATAGGCCGCCACCTCATAGTTCAGGCAGCACTTGAGTTTGCCGCACTGTCCGGCAAGTTTCTGTGGATTCAGGGAAAGGTCCTGGCAACGGGCCGCAGCAGTCGTAATGGACTTGAACTCAGTTATATAGTTGGCGCAGCACAGCTCCCTTCCGCAGATTCCGAGACCACCGATCAGGCCGGCCTCCTGCCTGGCGCCTATCTGCTTCATCTCCACCCTGATATGGAACTCCTCCGCGAAATCCTTGATCAGCTGGCGGAAGTCCACGCGGCCGTCGGCAATGTAATAGAAGATGGCCTTGGTGCCGTCGCCCTGGAATTCGACATCCCCGATTTTCATCTCCAGCCCCAGATTGGCGGCCAGAACACGGGCGCGGATCATAGTCTCCTGCTCACGGGCGATAGCCTCCTGCCAGCGCTCGATGTCGAAAGGCTTGGCCTTGCGGTAGATTTTCCTCAAGCCTTCCTTATCCGGAGCAACACCCTTGCACTGCATCTGGCGGCCGACAATGGGTCCTTCGAGGGTGACGATTCCGAGGTCGTGCCCGGCAGAGGCCTCTACGACCACGAGGTCCCCGGTCTTGATACTCTGGCCGGAAGTATTGATATAGAAGCCCTTACGGGTGTTCTTGAAGCGGACTTCAAAGATATCGTTGAACTGCTCCTGGCTGATACCCTTCAGGTAATCGTAAACCTGAAGCTTGCAACAGCCCGGGCGGTAGCGGATTTCCTGGTCCTGAGTATCCGGAGAGGCGATTATGCAACCCCTCGAGCAGTCATATTGTATGGTTTCGTTCGGTTCCATTATACGTAAGAATATAACTTGAGGACGAGGTCCGCGAAAACAGCCTTTTGAGCGACGTTGCGCTCTATGAGCATCGAGGCCCTGTCGAATTCTTCCATTGCACGGCGCGGAAAGGTCCTTGTGCACTTTCCGGCAAGTTCACTGTAAAACTCCACTTCGTCCGGCAGGATATCGGCAAGCGGGCGCTGGCCCTGCTGGAAAAGGAAAATGTTGCGGAGCATTCCCACGGCCTCGCGACAGAGGGCTTTCTGTTTCTCCCGTGAATCCAGCTCCGACATTGCTTCTCCCGACTCCAGGGCGGACAGGAGGTCGTGGGAGACGAGGGCCCTGAGGAGGTCGGCGAAAAGGTCGGCGTGAGGCGAGGCGGCCTCTTTTGGATGGACTTTAATCAGATCTTCCTTAGACAGAGGAGTGACCCTGAGCTGAAGGCAACGGGAGGAAATCGTCCTCATAACCTTGTCGGGGGCGTGGGTTATGAGAAGGAAAAGCGTGGACTGAGGAGGCTCCTCAACCATCTTCAGAAGCGCGTTTCCGGAGGCTGCATTCATTTTTTCAGGGAGATACATCACCACGCAGCGATAGCCTCCTTCGACGGCCGAAAGGGAAAGCTTGTCCAGTATGGACCTTGCCTCGGCCACCGAAATGACGCCCTGTTTTTTCTCCAGTCCGATAGCCTCATTCAATTCATTTTCATAGAAATACGGATTCGACAGGGCAAGGGAACGGAAGGGGGCGATGAACTGCTCCGAGACCGGGCTCTTCTCCCCGGCGACCGGGAAAATGAAATAGATGTCAGGATGGATCAGTTTCCCGACCCGGGGATTCCCGCCATAGACGTCTTCGAGGAAATTGACCACTATGGGGAAGGCTCCGCCGCCGTCCTCTTCGTGGAACATTATGGCGTGCGGAATCTTTCCGTCGCTGACCATATTGTGCAGCACGGATACAAGTTCCTTATTGCCATATACTTCCATTTACTTTGTCCTTTCCCCTATATGACGGGCAAGTTTTGCAAGATACGATTTTTCCACGGAATCCGGAAGGATTGAAAGAGCTTTTATCGCATTTTCCGAATTTTCGCGGATTTTCTCCTCCGCACCTTCTATTCCTCGGTGAGACAGGGCGAATTCCCGGATTTCAGCCGCCAAACCCGGCTCGGAGCCGAGACGGCGGACTTTTTCGCGTACTGACGCCTCCTCGGACGGAGCCTCATCCAGGGCCGCAAGCAGCGGAGCCGTGATTTTCCCTTCCTTAAGGTCTATGCCCACGGGTTTTCCGATGGAAGGCGTGCCCACATAGTCGAAAATATCGTCCCGGATCTGAAAGGCAAGACCGCAGAGAGTTCCGAAACGCCCCATAGCCTCTATGACCTCCTCCCCGGCCCTTGCGGAAATTGCCGCAGAAACCGCCGCAGCCTCGAAAAGGGAGGCTGTCTTGCAGTAGACAATGCGCCGGTAATCTTCCCAGCGGGTAAGGGCCGAAGCGGACAGTTCCATCTGGAGAAGTTCCCCTTCGGCAAGGTCGGAAAGCGTTTTGGAGAAAACCCCCACAGCCCTCAGCGTGCTGCGCTCAGAAGACAGGATAAGGCCCATAGCCTTGACCAGCCAGTAGTCCCCAAGAAGCACTGCCGGACCAGCCCCGAGAATGGACGAAACCGTAGGCTGCCCACGACGCTCCCCTGCCGAATCGACCACGTCGTCGTGCATAAGAGTGGCATTGTGGAGCAGCTCTGTCGCAGCCGCAAAGCGGTAGCTGTCCTCGCTCAGATTTCCACAGGCGCTCGCAATCAGCAGGGCCATCGCAGGACGTATCATCTTGCCTCCGGAAGCGAGGACGGAGGCATTGGTCCGGCCTAAAAGGTCTACGTCCGAACGGAGGGCCTCCTCCATCCGGACGCGCACCTCCCGAAGTCCGGGAGTCAGATAATCTTTAAGATCCTGCTTCAGACTTTCTGTATTCTATGATTAGAACAGTATACCGAGGGTAACCTTGATACCGCTGTAGTTTTCGACATTCTTGTAGTTGTCCTTGACGGCGGTCATAACCTGCTCTCCGTCAATCTTTCCGTCGTTGTAGAGATTGCCGAGGTTCTTGAACCACTGGACGGAAATCTGGACGTGATTGGCAATCTCGACACCACCGCCGACACCGAAGCCATATTCGAGTTTATTCTTTACTTCCTTGGCTGCCGCATCGAGTTTTTCGCTGTCGATCTTGCCTCCGCTGAAGTTTTCACCAAGCTTGAAGTTCTCATTGCCGGTGATACCGTAACCGATGAAAGGCTCGACGAAGACGAAAGGACGGAAAGCAAGCAGGTCCATACCCCACTGGGCACCGGCGCTGAGCTCGATGAAACCGGTCTTGGTTTCGAGGGTCTCGCTGGCAGCCTTGACGTCACCTACATTGATATTGTGCTCCAGCGTGGCACCCTTGACCTGATATGCAAGGGTCGGCTGGACGGCGAAACCCAGTCCGAGGTCGAACTTATAGAACACACCTGCGTGATAGAGGCTGATGTTCTTTGCGTTCTCCATTATATCCTTCGTGTTGACGGTCGTATTGGAGGAAGTGAAACCGCCCATAATACCGATCTGCGCATTAGCTGTAAAGATTGATGCGAAGAGAGCGGCAATTGTCAAAATCTTTTTCATAATTATTAATTATAGGTTTGAGATAATTTTACTTACGAGAGCGTCCTTGGGCATTGCGCCGACAGTTTTGTCGACCGCCTGGCCGTCCTTGATGAAATAAAGCGTGGGAATGCTCATCACGCGGTACTGAGCGGCAATTTCAGGGCAGTCGTCCACATTGACCTTTACGACGCTGATCTTGTCGGACATCTCGGCCTCAACCTCGTCCAGAAGCGGGGAAAGCATCCGGCAGGGACCGCACCAAGTAGCCCAGAAATCCACGATTACGAGCTTGTCGTCCTTGATAAGCTCGGCGAATGTGCTGTTTGTTGCTATTTTAGACATATCGTTTTCGATTAATATCGTACAAATATAATCATTTTTCCGTAAACACTACTTCTCCGGGTCGGGAGTGATGATTACGACCGTGCCGACTTTGACGCGGTTCTTGAGGTCGAGGATGTCGGCATTGCGCATACGGATGCATCCCTCTGTGGCCCGGGAGCCGATGCTCTCCGGAAAGGGCGTGCCGTGAATGCCGATGTCGCGGAAACCCGGAACGTCCAGACGGAGGAACCAGGGGCCATAGGCGTCCCTGATCGGGCCTTTTCCGTCGTGGAAATCGTGTTTCAAGCCCTTGGCGTAGAGAAGCTCGTTGATCTTAAATTTGCCCTCCGGAGTCTTGTGGTCCCCCGCGACCTTCTTCGGGCCATAATTGACCGCGACGGCAACTCCGTATTCCTTGATGGCCTTCCCCTGCCCATCCACCAGGGCGAGAGTCAGAGCCGTCTTGTCGACTACGATAAAGGGCGCACTGCCCGCCTGCTCTACAAATTCGGCGTAGGAGCGCTGCGCGAAGGCGGAAAGGGCCGTCGTCAAAAGCGCCAGCGTCAGGATTAACTTTCTCATAATGCTTGTTCTACGGGTAAGACATAGGCTCTGAGGCCAAGCTTCGGACCGGCCTCGTCGGTGCGGCGTAGAGCCTCCATCACAGGAGCGACGAGGCTGTCGTCCACCACAGTCAGAAGAGCGTGGTTCTGGGTAGGCCAGGCGTGGGAGCCGAGGTGCGGCTCTCCGTCAACGCTGCCTCGCCCGCCTATCTCCCTCCACTCGGTGAAACCCCTCTGCCCGAAACTCTCAAGCAGTTCAATGATCTCGTCGTTATACGCCTGATTGTATGCTACGAATATTGCTTTCATAATGTAGAATTTGCTGTTTTACGGGCTTTGCGGCGCTCACGGTGCTCCGTGAAACCGCAGTAAAGGCCAGGGATGATGACAAGGGTGATCAGCGTGGAAATGCTCAGACCCCAGGCGACCGTAGTGCCGAGACCGCGCCACATTTCCGAGCCCTCGCCCGTACCCAGAGCCATCGGAAGCATACCAAGGACCGTGGTCAGGGTGGTCATAAGGATAGGACGCAGACGGCTCTTGGCGGCCTCGACCGAGGCATCCCGTACGCTCATTCCCCTCTCCTGGCAAAGTATCGTGTAGTCAATCAGCACGATACCGTTCTTCACGACAATACCCATCAGGATGATGATGCCGATCATAGCCATTACGCCGATCGCGAGTCCCGCGACCATATTGCCCAGAGCCACGCCCACGAAGGCGAAAGGAATGGAGGACATTATGACCAGCGGTCCCATAAAGGACTCGAACTGGGAAGCCATAACCATATAGACCAGGATGATGATAAGGATAAGCAGGAGGATCATATCGCCGAACATATCCTGCTGGTCCTCGTAGTCGCCGCCGATCCTCCAGCTCAGCTCCGGAGGAAGAGGTTCCGCTTCCATCACCTTGTTGACAAGCTCCACACCTTCGCTCAGAGCGTGTCCGCGGCCCATTATGCCGGTGACGGTGATATAGCGGTCACGGTTCTTGCGCTGGATGGTCGGAGGGACCTTGGTCTCGACTATATGGCCGAGGTCGCGGACCTTGATGCCCACGCCGGAAGTATTGTAGACGGTGATGTTCTCAATGTCCTCGATGCTGGTGCGGAACTCAGGGGCATAGCGGACACGGATATTGTACTCCTCGCCCTCTTCACGGTAGTAAGAAGCCACGCTGCCGGACATCGCCGCACTCACGGCAGTCGCCGCAGATACCGACGAGAGGCCGTTCAGGGCCAGTTTCTGCCGGTCGAAGTCCACCTCGTATTCGGGAGTGTACTGGTCGCGGCTGAGTATGGCCTGGGCAAAAACGCCGCTTTCCATCATCGCGGCCCTCAGCCTTCTGGCCTCACGCTCCGTGGTCTCGAAATCATAGCCATAGATTTCCAGCTGGACCGAGGCCGCGCCGCCCATTCCGCCGCCCTCGCTCACATTGAAGCGGTTGAGCTCGGGGAAGAGCTTGAGGTCCTCACGGACGATGTCGGCGATCTCAGGCAGGCCTCTCTGGCGGTCTTCCATCGAGCCGATATTGATATTCATCGTGATGAGGTAGGTACCGTTATTACGCATCGAAGCGAAGGCATTGTCGGTATCCGCCTGGCCGAAACGGTAACTCAGGACCTTGATTTCAGGGATGTCGGTCTTCAGCTTTTCGTAAATCTGGGCCGCCACTTCACGCGTGACATCCTGGGCAGTACCGATGGGAAGTTCGGCAGTGACCTGCAGACGGCCATTGTCCTGGGTGGGGAAATACTCCGTCTTCATACCGGGGACATAGAGTCCCAGCACGAGGAAAAATACGACTATGGCAATGGCCAGGACCCATCTCTTGTGCCTCATACACCAGGCGATGAAGCGGGCGTAGCCGCGGGAGATGCCGTCCAGGACCTTGTTGATCGGGTCGAAGAAGAAGTGATAGACCTTGCCGCTCTTGTTCTCGTTCTTCAGCAGCTGCGAGCAGAGCATCGGGACCAGGGTCAAGGCGGCCGTAGTGGACACTATCATAATGATGGACACGATCCATCCGAGCTGCTTGAACATAATGCCGGCCATACCGCTGATCATTGTCAGGGGCAGGAAGACGCAGAGCATCGTCAGGGTGGAGGCGATGACCGATATACCGACTTCGGCAGTTCCGTGGACGGCCGCCTCGGTAGGTTTTTCGCCTCTTTCAAGGTGCGTCGTAACGTTCTCGAGGACCACGATGGCATCGTCCACGACCATACCTATCGCTATGGACAGAGCCGACATCGAAATGATATTCAGCGTGTTGCCGGTCGCGAAAAGGTAAAGCAGCGAGGCCAGCAGGGCGATAGGGATGGACAGGACCACTATGATGGTTCCTCTCCAGCGGCCGAGGAAGACGAAGACCACCAGCATAACCACGAAGAAGGTGATCGCGATGGTCTCCTTCAGGGAGTTGATGGTCCTGAGGATGTTGTCGGAATTGTCTACGACGGTGGTTATCTGGATGTCTGAAGGCAGGTTGCGGGAGATATTTTTCATCTCCTTCTTCACGCGGCGGATAACTTCCACGGTGTTGTAGCCGGACTGCTTCTGAATAATGATCTGGGCGCCGCGGGTGCCGTTGGTGAAGGATTCCTGCGACTTCTCCTCGAGAGTGTCGTCAACGCGGGCGACATCCCTGAGATAGACCGCATTGCCTTCGAATTTGCCGACGACGATGTCCAAAAGTTCGGAAGGATTCTGGAACTCCTTCTTGATGCGGAGGGTATAGGTGTCGGAACCGATGTCTATGCTGCCGGAAGGGACGTTGCGGTTCTCCTGGGCGATAATCTGGGAAATGACCGGAATGGACAGCTTGTAGGCGTCCAGCTTGGCCGGGTCCACATAGACCTGGATCTCCCTCTTCGGAGCACCGGCCACCGAGACCGTACCGACGCCGCTTACGCGGGCCAGCGGGGTTGCGACCTTGTCGTCCAGTATCTTGTCCAGGGCCGGGACGCTCTGAGTCGCCGTCGCGGCCATAATCATAATCGGCATATCGTCCACGCTGAACTTGAAGATAATCGGCGTGGAAGCCCCGTCCGGAAGGGTCTGATTGACCATATCCAACTTGTCCCGGACGTCGTTCGTGGCCACTTCTATGTCCGTCCCGTACTCGAATTCCAGGGTCAGGAAGGCCAGGTTTTCGCGGGAGTTGGAGCTCAGGTTCTTCAGGTCGGCGACACCGTTCAGGGAGTTCTCCAGGACCTTGGTCAGGTTGTTCTCGACATCCTCGGCGCTGGCCCCGGGATAGGCCGACATAACCATAATGACATTGGACTCAACATCCGGGAAGTTGTCGACCGGGAGCCTCGTCAGGGCGAAAATGCCGAGAATGGCAAACGCCAGGAAAAGCAGCGCGGTAGTGACCGGATTGTTGACAGCTGTTCTGTAGATGCTCATAGACGCTTACTTCTCCAAAACTTGCACTTTGCTTCCGTCCTTGAGGGCTGACTGGCCCTTCACGACGACCTTCTGGCCCTCGCTGAGGCCGGAAATGATTTCCTGATCCGTGCCCTTGTGGACACCGAGTTCCACCGGAACGTAACTCACGGTATTGTCGTCGTTCAGCACAAAAACGAACCTCTGGCCGGAGCCCTGCTGCTTGACTATGCACTGGTCCGGGATGACGATATGCTTCTGAGTCCCGAAATTGATATTCACCCTGGCGTACATACCGGGGCGGAGGGCCTTGTCGGTGTTGGGGACGGTAACCTCGACGCTGACAGTATGGGTAGCCTCGTTGATGGTAGGATAGAGGCGCTCGACCTTGCCGCTGAAAGTCCTGCCGGGCAGGGCATCCACCGTCAGGGAAACCTTATCACCCTTTTTCACCTTTGCATAATCGGCCTCGGAGACGCCCACAAGCAGTTTTACGGGGACGACCTGCTGGATGGTGAAGATAGGCTTGGCCATAGTGAACATATCTCCTTTGTCAAAATTGCGGGCGCTGACATAGCCGGTCAGGGGGCTGCGGAGGATGGTGTTCTCCTTCACGTTCTCCAGATTTGAGCGGCGGAGGGCATAGCCCAGCTCGGCTGCCTCATAGTCCGACTGGGAGAGTCCTCCCTCAGCGTGCAGCTTCTGGATGCGCTCCTGCTCAATCGCATCGTTCTTGACCTGAAGTTCAAGCTGGTCCAGCTGGGTGCGGTCCATCTCCGCGAGGAGCTGTCCCCTCTGGACATAGTCGCCTACCTCAACAAGAACCTTTCTGATACGCCCGCCCTGCTGGGGCTGGATATTATTGGTGGCGAAAGGCTGGATTGTGGAGCTGTAGGAAGCCTCCTGGTCCACGTCGCGCAGCACTGCGAGCGTCACCTCAACATTTCTTGGGGCCTCGGCCTGGGGAGCGGCCGCGGGAGCGGGTGCGGAATTACGGCTTCCGCAGGAGGCAAGCAGCAGTGTTGAAAATGCTAAGATTCTGAGTTTCATATATTTATTCTTTATTTTTTCAAGTAAGAACCCTCCAGATCCACATTCCCCTTGTCGTCGAGGAAATCGTAGCCGAGGTTTTGTTCGAGGGCGGCCTTGGCGAGCACGAAATTGTAGATTGCCTGCAGTGCCTGGAGACGGGTCTGGGTAAGGACCAGTTCGGTATTGTTAAGGTCGGTGAGAGTGGAACGGCCGACCTCATAGCTCTTGGAGGCTATGTCATAGGCTTTTTCAGCGGACTCCAGGGCGTCCCGGGCAGCCTCGTAACTCTTCATCTGAGTGTCCATTGCCGAAATGTTCTGGCGTATGGCAATTTTCAGCTGACGCTCGATGTCCTGTCTCTGGAGATCCAGCTCGTCCTTCTGGACACGGGTCTGCTTGATGGCGTGATAGCGCTGGAAACCGGAGAAAATGGGGATGGACAGGCTCAGGGCAAGGGTGCTCGAAGGGAGCCATTTCCACTGGCTGAGCTGGAACACGTCGCTCTGAGTGTAGTAGTTATATGAGACCTGCATCGCCAGCGAAGGGATATAGGCGTACTGCTGCATCCTTATCTGGCTGGCGAGCATATCGGCCTGGATGGCGAGCTGGCGCATCGGGGAGTTACGGTCAAGTTCGGCCTCGGCGCCGTCATTCACGCTGCGAAGCATATCCTCGGCGTAATCCTCCAGCTTGCCGGCCACGTCAATTTTCATATCCAGGTCCACCCCGAGGACGGCCTTGAGCTGCCACAGGGAGAGTTCAATCGTATTTTCGGCATTGAAAAGATTCGGCACCGCGGCGGCAAGGCTGGCCTTGGCCCTTGTCATATCCATTTCCGAAGCCTTGTTCACATTGTACTTCCTCTCGGTCTGCTTGAAATTCTCGACCGCATTCTCGTAAGTCGCGTTGTAGACGTCATAAGCCGCGCGGGCAAGAAGGACGGCATAGAACGCCTGCTTGACGGAAGTGACCATTCCGAGCCGGGACTCGCGTGCCTGCTCGACGGCAAGTTCGACCTGCTCGCCGCTGATCCGGAGGCTTTCCCAAAGCTGGACGTTCACGAGAGGCATCGATGCGCTGATACCGAACTGGACCTGATTGCTTCGGCCCATCTCGACCGCATCGCTGCCGGAGGAGGACTCTTCCTTCTGAGGGGCCTGATATGGCGGAATCTGAGCCGTCGGATGCAGGGCCATAAGCTGCTGGATATAGTAGTAAATCGGGTCCATCATCGCGCCCATCATAGAGGCCATTCCGCCGCCTTTCGACTCGCCCTCGTCGTCCGAGGCCTTGTCAGATCCGAAATAGACTTTCTGCTTCTGGATGGCGTAGGAATAGAGCCCGGAAGCGTTGATTTGCGGAAGCAGGGCGCCATAGCTACCCTTTTTCGCATACTTGGCACGCTGGATTTCCATATCCGCGACCTTCACGGAAACGTTCTCGCTGAGGGCGATCTTGAGGGCGTCATCCAGAGTAAGAACTACTGTAGAGTCCTCAGCCTGAGGCGCTTGCTGATATTGCGCAAGGAGCGGCAGGGAGAGAAACGTCCCTGCGAGCACCAAGACCATTTGTCTTAATTTCATAACTACTAACCAATTATTAGCCGCCGCTTTTGAGCAAAAATCGCACCAAACGCGCGCGTACGCGAGGGTTTTTCTGCTCCTTGCACTATTAAACAAGACATTATTGATACTCAGCACGTTAACAAACGAGGTTAACTCAATGTCTTGAAGGGGGGGCATGGCGTGCTGGGGAGTTCCATCCTCTGGCGCGCTGCTACGTTGACTCGCGGAATGCACCCAACAAGCGATTTGACGTCAACGCGGACGAGGAAAGGCTGCGGGTAAGCGACTGCAGAGCACGCGTCGGGCCGGAACGACACGGCCCTGCACGTCACGAGGCAACGGCCGCCGCGAGGAGGGCCATTGCACAGAGCCCACCGCAGCGGCGCGCCGTAGCCGCCGACCATGACAGCCGGTCGGCGGCGGTGCCGGGGAAACGGCATTTGGCGGCACGGAGAACCTCCTAACAGTAATCGGTGCCGGAAAAACCGCTTTTGACGGCACGGAGAACACCAAAACCGTGGTCGGTGCCCGCAAAGGCCCATTCTCCGGCATGGACCACCGTTTTGTAGTGGCGCGGGCACGTTTCCAGGCGTTTTCCTGCCTTGAACAGTGTTTTGAGGGTGCGCGGGCAGGGTTTTGACCGTTTTTCTGCCAATGACAGCGACGCCTTTGCCCAAATGGCAGGGGCAAAGGCTTCCGTTAGAGCGCACCGGCGGCGGGCGGCTGTTATGTCCGCCGCCTGAGGGGCCTACCGCGAGCTCGCCTCAAGGGCTCGCGTCCGGCCCCTCTGCTTGCTGCCAGGCAACAGAAAAAGCACCGCGTCCTGACGATTATGACTCACGCCGGAGGCTAAGTCTCTGAATACAACCCGATTACGAATAGGTCTTTGTCCCAAAAAGGACAAAGACTGCAGCTTAAAAAGCTGCTATTCAACCCATTATGTGACGGCAAAAAGTGGAACGGGAATATCCTGAGGGAAACGGAGATGAAAAGCGCGACATTGGCATTCAAGAAGAAGCGCGGGAAGGATGATGGAACCGAGGGGCGCTTAAGGGAAGAACCGCTGCAGATGTAACAAAACCACGCACACCTGCGGCACCAGAGGGCCTGCAACGCCGAAATGCGTCGCAGGTGTAACAGTCTTTGGCACACCTGCAGCACCCAATTAGCCTGCAACGCCGAAATACACGCGGCGGGCAGGATGGTGGAGCCGAGGGCTCCTGGGCGAAGACGACCTTTTTCCGGTCGGCAAGGCCAGAGGCCCGAAGGCGCGAAGGCCAAACCGCCAGGAAACCCAAAGGCGGGGGGGCAGACAGCGGCCGAGCGGCACGGCAAAAAGCGGCCCCAAGGTGTGAGGGAAGTCCGGGAGGGCAGGATGGTGGAGCCGAGGGCACTGGGCGAAGCCGACCATTTTCCGGTCGGCAAGGCCAGAGGCCCGATGGCGCGAAGGCCGAATCGCCGGGAACACCGATGGCGCGAAGGTTAAACCGCCGGGAACACCGAAAGCGCGATGGAAGAGATGGAACCGAAGGCGCGATGGAAAAGGCGGAAGAGAGGAAAGAGAGGCCGGAGCTATCAGCCGATCCAGGAGCAGATGAACTTCGCTTTGCCGTCAGGGGCGAAGCGGAGTTTTTTGTTTTCCGCGGGCACGAGCACGGTCGTGCCGCGACCGAGCCGAAGCGAAGAGCCGTCTGAACTCAGAGTGCCGCTGCCTTCGATACACATAACGACGACAAAAGAGTCCACTCCGGAGAGGTCCTCCTCCACTGCCTGGGTCAAATCGAAAATACTGGTAGTGAAGTACTTGCACTTCACCAGCTCCACCCTCTCGTTGAGACGCGGCTGCCAGCGGGTCCGGTAGTCGGGAAGTACCCTGTAGTCGATTGCGAGCTTGGCCTGCTCGGTGTGGAGCTGGCGCGGCTTGCCGTCCAGACCAAGTCGCTTGTAGTCGTAGATGCGGTAGGTCAGGTCCGAAGTCTGCTGGATTTCGGCGATAAAACAGCCGCTGCAGATGGCGTGGATACGGCCGGCAGGCAGGAAAAACACATCCCCCGGATGGACATCGTAGCGTGCCAGGGCATCGGTGATGCTCCCGTCCTCAACCATCTTCTCGTACTGCTCTGGAGTGATTTCCTTCGAAAGTCCGGAAAAAAGATGGGCCCCCGGAGCGGCGTCCACGACATACCACATCTCCGTCTTCCCGTTGAATCCGGGACCGTGGAGACGGGCGGCCAGGGCGTCGTCCGGATGGACCTGAATGGACAGGTCTCCCTCTGCGTCGATGAATTTAAACAGCAGCGGGAAGACATCGGCCGAAGCGGCATAGACCTTTTCCCCGACAAGCCGGCCTTTGAACTCCTTGACGAGCTCCGTAAGGCTCCGTCCATCATATGGGCCGCCCTCGACAATGGATTCGTCCCCTGGAACATCGGACACTTCCCAGCTCTCGCCGACGTGTTCCTGCTTGGTTTTGATACCCTTGAAGGGAACGATCTTTTCTCCGCCCCAGACGAGGGTTTTCAATATCGGTTTGAATTCAAGTATTTCCATAGACACAAAATTAAAGCTTTTTCCGGCAAGAATGAAATTTCTTATCCATTCAAACGACGATTACCCTCAATTCAGAAGCGGAGACCGAGAGCGGCTTCCGCCATACAGGTCCGAAGATAGGGATTGAAGACGACGGTGCTCCGAAGGGGAACCGAAAAACTGCCCACGTCGAAACTGCGGGAGTAGCCGAGCGCGATGTGGATGGGCATAAAATCCTTCGAAAAACCGGTGTAGGGCCCCTTCAGGACGCTGGCACCGAGATTGAGTGAAAGACGGCCAAGATTCTGCAGTTCCAAATAGGTTTCCACCTCCAAATAGGACGAAAACGACAGCCGCCCGGGACTTCCTTCCTCGTCTGGAATCCACTGCCCCCAGAAGAAAGTGAACCACTTGACATTCAGCGGAATAGCGGAACTGTCATAACAAAGGGCAATCTCATCGCAATGCTCCGAGCCCCTCTTCCAGTCGAAATAGTTCTCCGACTTGTCCGGATTGGAATAATGGAAATAGTAATCGGCCAGGTGGAAAGTGAAATCCCCGAGTCTGTATGAAAGGTCGAAGTCTATCTCCTTGTAGGAGCCGTCGCAAGCCAGGAAGGAATAATTCTCCAGGGTCAGATTGCCAAGATGAAGCGCAACATCAGGATTGAAATGCAGCCCGCAGACCTTTTCTCCCCTCCAGAGATAGGCCGATGAGAACAAGAGCGAGCCGTCCACCGTCACTCCCGGCCTGCCGGCTTGCAAGAGAAGCGGAAAAAAGAGAAAGACGAGCAACAGACATCGTTTCATATCGGCTCAATACAGGTTCCACCAGGGAAGGACTTCCGGAGTCTGGTCCAGGAGACGGAGCTTGGCCGAAGACAGATAAGACCTGCGCACAGCCATTCGGAAAAGATAATTCTCCCACCATCCGGCGCTCATTTCTATATAGCCATCCTGACCGCGCGAAAGACCGAAACTGTTTTCCGCCACCCATTTGGAGACCTTCCCGCCGGAGAGTTTGACCCCGGCCATAGCCATAGCGTGGACCGAAGAGAGGTCCCGGCTCGAGAAACGCTCGGCCTTGCTCATCCCGTCAGAGACCCCAAGAAGTTCCCCGAGAGGGAAAAGCGAAGAGTCGTAAACGCCCTCCGCGGCAAGCGCGTCCTGCAGTGTGTCACAGGTGAAATAGAAACGCTCACCGCCCTTGAGCGAGGCCACTCCAAGAGCCTCCAGATCCTCGACCGAAAGATTGAGGAAGGTCCATTCAGGAGCGTCAGCGGCATAGCGCGAACCCTCTACCCTGTACATCTTGCCATAGGGCAGACGCGGATCGTTCATCAACATTACGAACTCGTCAAGCAGCCCTTCCGGCAAGACCGCATCCCGGTAAGCCGCCGGGGTGAAGTGCCGCCCTTCGGCCTCAAACTCGGAAGGCGGAGTGCCCAGAGTCTGGGCAAGAATACGGTAAACATCCGTCAGAGCCTCTCGCCGAAGCGCCTCAGGCTCAGTGCTTTGCCGCATTTTAAGTCCATAGGCACGAAGCAGTTTGCGAATCTCGGTCCTCAAGGCCCCGCTGTCCTGTGAAGAGGCCGTCTCGGGCATAACTTCCGCAGGTACCAGACCATATTTCCTGATCAGATAGAGAGCGCCCTCCATATGCCCGCCGTCCCAGGTCGGCCTCTGGAAAAGCGCCGTGTTGTAACGGCTGTCCAAAGCTTCCCCCCGGTGCTCCCAGGCCCTTACGAGGAAAAGGTTGGCCTTCTCCATCATATCCCAGAAATAGGGATAGACCACAGAGAAACTCCGCTCGCCGCGAAGGACATTGGCCGTAGCGAAATACCAGCAGCGGCCGGATTCTCCCTGGTCCGCGACGGAGGAGGAAGGAAGGAAGACATCAAGCCCGCAAGTATCGGCGTGAGGCCGGGAAAGCGGGACCAGCGAAGACAAACCCTCCGGAAGGAGAGAAAGTCCGGAAACAGCTATGTCTGAGGGCATTTCCCGCGAGAGCGAAGCCGCCGGAAGGAAAGGCGGACGGCGGGAGCCCATCATTGGCTCGAAAACAAAGTCCGGTCCGCGGCGCTGCAGGAATTCGGCACGGACCTTTTCAAGCACCGCCGGTTTTCCAAGCAGTTCGACGGCTGAAAGATAGAGGACTTTCGCCGCACCTATCGCGCCTTTCGTGCCTATGGTAGTGCCGCCGCTGGAGACCTGCTGCCAGCTGTGGCCGACACCGCCCGGGACAAAACAGGCATAGCGGAAACTGCCCGTCGGCACTGCCCAGGTAACATTTCCGACATCGCTGGAAACATAGGCCTCGTAGCCCTCTTCAGCCGGAGGGACCACTATGGACAGTTTGTCTATAAGCGAAGCGTCCACTCCGGAGACCGACGTCATTTCGCGTGCAAAAGCCATTTCACGCTCGTCCAGATGGATTCCGCCGACCTTTCCGAGCGCCTCCCAAACGACCGAGGCCATAGCTTCGTTGGGAAGCCTTTCGTAATTGCCGGAAAGGATTTCATATTCCATAGTTGTTCCCGTGCCCATCGCCGCCCCTTCAGCGGCCTTCAGCGCCCTTCCAAGCAAATCTTTCACCACCGTCCTGGACGGACTGCGGAAGAAATACCTCACGCTCGCCCTGTCAGGGACGACATTCGGCGCTTTGCCGCCATCGGTAATCACATAATGGATACGGGATGTCTGCGGGACGTGCTCCCGCATCAGGTTCATCATATTGTCGAAAGCCTCAACCGCATCCAGGGCGGAGCGTCCGGCATCTGGAGCGCCGGAGGCGTGGGAGGACTTTCCGTGGAAGGTGAAACGGACCTGGACATTTGCCAGGCCGGAGGTCTTGTTGACAGTATTACGAGTGTCGGGGTGCCAGTCCAGCATAGCGTCAAGGCCCTCGAAAACGCCCTCGCGCATCATATAAGCCTTTCCGCCGCCACCCTCCTCGGCAGGGCAGCCGAAAAGTTTTACGCTGCCTTTATGCCCCGCAGCGAGCCATTTTGAAACCGCCACGGCTCCGGCCACCGAACCCGTCCCGAGCAGATTATGTCCACAGGCGTGCCCGGGAGCGCCCTCGACAAGGACTTTAGGATATGGGACCGTATCCTGCGACATCCCCTTAATTGCATCGTATTCGGCCATCATTCCGATTACCGGGGCTCCGCTGCCATAGGTCGCGACGAAGGCCGTCGGGATTCCCGCCACCCCGCGCTCTACGCTGAATCCCTGAGATTCAAGAAAAGACGTCCATTGCTCCACGCTCTTGTATTCCTTGTAACCGGTCTCGGCAAGACGAAAGATGTTTTTCTGGAGCGAGTCGTAAAGATGGAAACTCGTTTCCAGATGGCGCAGACCCTCGTCCGTCTTTTTCTTCGGACGGGCCGGAGCAAGAACAAAGGCAGCGAGGCAGAGCAGTATGAGGACTTTTTTCATAATCAATTCTTTTTCAGCCATCCGCGTATGGCCGCAAAGGCAAGGATACCAAGCCCGAGCGCCGCGCAGATTGCGACGAAAAGCCAGCCGTAGCCATAGTGGAAGACCAAGGGCGAAAGGCTCACCAGAGCAATCTCCACGGGCGCAATATAAAGGTAGGCATAGGCATAATCGTCCAGACAGCCGCTCTTTCCGTCAGGATCGGTGATGCGGAGCAGGGCTATGCCCATAGCCATAGTCCCGGTGAACCAGCCCCAGGTAAAGATGGACTTCTCAAAAGGATAGCTCCGGTGGATGCGGCTCCCTACCCAGAACACATAGAGAAGGGTCAGCAGCAGACCGACGGTCAGAAGGATGGACAGGGGCACGATGAAGCGGCCCACGATTTCAAGTTTGATGGAGGCTACGCCGAAAGCGACGAGATAGTCGGTGAAGGCACCGCTGAAATGCCCGATTATGGGCTTGGAAAGATGCTCGTCGATGGTGAATTTTCCGAATATCCATTTCAGCAGCAATCCCACGATGAAGGCACAGCTGAACACCGGAAGCATCAGGGCCGGGAAGAAATGGGCTATGCCTTTGGCTAGGCCGTATCCTCCGAGGGCCGTCATCGCAATTATCGCGAAATTAAAGCTCATCGAGTCGAGCGAAATGGCTGAGAATGAAGCCATTCCCATACTCTGGCGCTTATCCTTCGGAAGAATGCCTGTCTTCAGTTCAGGCGCAAGGGAATCAAAAGCGCAGAGGAAGGAGGTCTTACCCTTTGCCGCCCCCCAGGAAATGAGCCACATACCCATCACGACCGAGGCTATAATGCCGACGGTCGCCGCAGTCATCGCCAGGGACTGCATCTGCTCGACGCCATAATTCGCAAAAGACTCGCCTATCGCCGCCGCAGTGCCGTGGCCTCCGCAAAAGCCGGCCGGCATTGAGAGGCCGAAGGATTCGTCAAGAGGCCAGAAACGACATAGAAGCCAAATTCCGAGGCCTCCGCCAAGCGCCCATTGGAGTAACATTCCGGCCTGGGAATAGGCCCACATACGACCCACGCGGGACTCTCCACGGCTCCTTCCATCCCTGCCGGAAGTGAAGGGTATACAACTGAATACCAAAGCAATAAGTATTCCGGCATAAGTTCCCATATTGGAGGAAAGCGGAAGCCAGCCAAGTACCTCCGGACCGAGAATAAGGGCGAAGAATCCGGCGAGCAGGCTCGGGGGGATGAAAAAGCGCTGGACAATTTTCACCTTGGAGCGCAAGAGTTTCCCGACCAGCAGCAAGATTGAAATGATGCCAGCGTCGATCAATAGTGTCCAAGGAGAAAAACTCATTCTGACACGCTGGATTTAAAGGAGTTGAAACGTCCGTCGGCCTCGGCGTTGTAGCGGAGAAGGACGGCTGGGTCAAAGCCCTCGCTGCGGAAGACGGCGTCATACTTCCGCGCCTGCTGAAGTTCTGTCTTCTCAGCCTTGCGGACCTTTGGCGTGATAGCCTTCAAAGCCCTGATTTCAAGGAAGTTCTCGCTCCCCTCCCACTTGAAAGGATGGACCCTATGCATAAGTTCTACGGCAAGGGTGTTAGCCGGAGCGTCTCCGCTGATGCAGGCAGGAAGTTTTTCCCCTGAGGCCACCCAAGCCGCCACAGCATAGCAGCAGGGAGGATAGCCGGCGACGAACCACATCATCCCGGAATCCGCTCTGTCGGAAGAACTTACACCTTCTATCACAAGGGATGAAGCGGAAGAGGTGCGGGGTATGAAATCCCTGTCATAGAGATAGCCCCTGCGGCCCTTCAGGGCATCCTTCCCATTGATTCCGTCATAGAAATAACGCGACACATCAAGGAAAAACTCCGCCTTGTAGCCTCCCCTGGGGGCTTTTTTCATCAATTTGGAGATAGCCTCGTAGCGAGCATAGCCGCCACCCTCATTCTCCTTCCCGGAAAGGGAAAAATTCGTCCGGTACAGAATACCGCCTTTCGGAACGTCGAAACGCTTCCATCCCTTCTCCCCCGCCTCGAAATACGCGGCTCCGCCAAAGGCGTCGATGACGGCGAAATTGGCACTGACCTTTATGGAATCCGGCCGGTTTTCCAGCATTTTCTCAAAATCGGCGAGGCTCTCGCACTGCCCAAGGGCAAGGTACATAAAAAGCCCGTTGCGAGCATCCTCTTCGGGATCGTCCTCCGGCAGATTATAGGAAAGGTTGTTTGCAATGGCGAAGCCGGCACTGTTGATCCCGCCATAGGCCGACTTCCCGGACTTGTTCCGAACCGGGAACACTGCCGTGAAATCATAGACCTGGCCTTTCACGTGGCGAAGGCAGTTATGGATATTTCCGGCATCGCGCTGTTTCCATATCATAGGACGTCCGTTCGCGGAGGCTTCGGCCGAGACAATCGCCGTGGTACAGGCCATCAGCTCAGCTCCGCCCAGCAGAAAGAACAGGCTCAATATCAGGCAGATTCGCTTCATTTTTTCCTAATCTTATAGCCGAAATAGGCATAGTACATTATCAGCAGGTAGAAAGGCAGGCAGATCCAGTAGGCATTCTGGCTTCCGGCCCAGTCCTTCATAGCTCCGAAAAGCAGCGGGATCAGAGCGCCGCCGCCGATCGACGCGACCAGAAGCGACGAGCCCTTCTTGGTGAATTTTCCGAGATCCACTATGGCCAGCGGCCATATTGCCGGATACATCAGCGAGCAGGCAAAACTCAAAAGAGCCACGCACCAGACGGACACCTGAGGCGGGGTCAACACGATGAGTACCGAGTCCACCACAGCGAGCCAGGTGCAGATCCTGAGCGCCTTGACCTGCGAAACGTACTTCGGGATACAGATAATTCCGACAATGTATCCGGCCGCCATACCGATACCGGGCCATACCGTGTACTTTTCCGGATTCTGGAGTCCGAGGTCCTGGGCATAGTCCAGCACGGTCAGCAGGGCCAGGTTCTCCACGCCCACATAGACGAAGAGCGCCAGGGCTCCGAGTACCAGATGGGGGAATTGCCATAAGCTCTTCTTGCCTGCGGCGTAGGGGCAGTCTTCCTCGTTCTCCTCACCTTCGGCCTTGATCTCCTCCAGAGGAGCGAAGAAGGTGACAATGCCGAGAATAGCCACGACCGCTATAATGATGTACAGCGGAGCGTCCAGGTCGGTCAGGCCGACCGCCTCGATAGGCTTTCTCGTCACCGCGGCGATGAATACGGAAGGCAGAGCCAGCGCGCAGGAATTGCATATCCCCATTATGCTGATTCTCCGGGCCGCGCTGTCAATGGGCCCGAGTATGGTCACATAAGGATTTATGGCCGCCTGAAGCACTGTATTGGCCGTTCCGCTAAGGAAGCAGGCGATCAGGTAGAGGCTGAAACTCTCCAGCCTGGCGGCCGGGATAAAGAGCGCGAAGGCTATGGCGAAGAGAAAGAAGGATATGGACATAGTCCGTTTGTATCCAATCTTCTGAATGATGGTCGAGGCCGGGAAACTGAAGACAAGGAAGGCCAGGAAGGTCGCGGCTATCACAAGGTAACTCTGGGCTGAAGTCAGGTTCAGGTTGTTCTCCAGGAAGGGAACGAAATAACCGTTGATGCCGGTGGCGAAACCAACGGTGAAAAACATCATCCCTATGAATGCGAGCGGGACCAGATATTTGTTCTTGCCCATAAGACTAATTATTAAGATGATAGCGGATAAGACCGTCCATCGGAGCCTTGAGTATGGTGCCCATCTTCATTCCGAATTCCTCAACCACCTTTTCCAGCAGCGGCCTGAAATAGTAAGCTACGCTTCCGACCGCGTTGAAGGTATATTTCTGATAGTCAGGATAATGCGTAACAATCAGCAGGAAGAACTGACGGAAGGCGTCGGTTACGAGATTCGGAAAATATGGGTCGAAATCCAAGTGCTCGTTGATGAACTTTGCATACTGGGCGCAGAAGCGGTTCGGAAAGGGCTTGGTGTAGATCACGTCGAGCAGTTCGTCATTGTTCCTGCCGAGTTCGCGGCCGACAAGTTCATAGACCTTCGTGGGCATATTGCGGCGGATATAATCCGTAATCAAGCGCTTTCCGAGGTTGCCGCCGCTGCCCTCATCGCCGAGGATGAAGCCGCAGGAATCCACGTTGAGCCCTTCGTTGCAACCGTCGTAGAGGCAGGAATTCGCCCCGGTGCCAAGTATGGCCGCAAAACCCGGCTCTGCCTGAAGCAGGGCCCGGCAGGAAGCCAGGGTGTCCATAGCAATGAACACCCGGCCCGCCTTAGTAAATACCTCCCTGAGGCATTTTTCCATAAAGGGATACTGCAGTTCCGTAACCCCGGCCCCGTAGAAATAGATTTCGCTTACGCTCTCAGGGTCAAGCGCTTCCGGGAGGTTCGCCCTTATGTCGGCGACAATGTCGGGACCGCTGATGTAATTGGGGTTGTAGCCCTGGCTGAAAAAATCAATGCGGGTTTTCCCGTCACGGGACACGCAGCCCCACTGGGTTTTCGTCGCGCCGCTGTCTGCGATGAGTATCATGATTTCAATATTTTACCATAAATTTTCAAGCGAGGGGAGCTCTCCGAGTCCATAGCGGAAAAGGACCACGCCTTCGGCAAGGGTGGAGTCGGCAAACATCCGGCAGTCCCCGAGAATCTGCTCCGCGTCCATAGGAATCACCTTGGTGGAGTCCGTGTCGTAATAAGTCGTCAGTCCTGCCCAGACCTTCGCGGGTGCACCTTTTGTCGCAAAATGGTCCGCGACCATTTTCGCCCATTCCCTTCCTCCCTTGCGGTATGAGTCGCAGTGGAAATAGATCATAGGCATAAGAATATCGATGTACTGGCCCATCTGGGCGGGGTCCTGACCATAATAATACTCGCTGTCAGGCTCGGGCATCAGCGCCGCCGAAAGTATGATGTCCGGATTGGCGGCCTTGACGGCAGCGCTTATCTGGCGGCAGAATTCGGTAACGCAGCCGGTTGCGGTAACTTCCTCCGAAGGATTGTGCTTGTGGGCTGTGCCGCCGAAGCGGATATAGTCCAGATGGATTCCGTCCACTCCGTAACCGACATAATTTACAGCCCTCTCGATAACTTCGTCGAAATACTCCTGCTTGTAGCGGCAGAGCGTGTCATCCACCGGGCTTATCCATTTTCCTTCCTTGTAGAAGCACTGGAACCATATATGGACGCGCATACCCCTCTCCTGCGCAGCCTTGATGAAGGCGAGCGTGGAATCCACTCCGTGCCTCTCGAATGACACTTCGTGCAGGATAATATTGTCTATATCCTTCGCCGCAAGGGTGTCGAGATCCACCTCGTTCATGAACTTGGACCAGAGCCAGATGCCGTTGGGGCTCGGAGAGGGTTGCCGGCATGAAACGAATGCTGCCAGGACCAGGATCGATATAAGTACCCTTCTCATCACTGCGCAAACATGCCTGTAAGGTTGGGAATGTCACCGAGACCGTAACGGAAGAGGGCTATGCCCTCGACGCGGGAAGACTTGATATTCGAGATATCCCGAAGCAGTTCTGCCTTGCTCAGGCCCTGGGTGTTGGAATTATACGTCGAGAATCCGTGCCAGCATTGCTTCCCGTCCTGGCAACGATCCGCGAACCAGTTGGCCACGGAGACATTTGTTGTGGAAGAATAGTTATAGGAAGAGATATAGGCCATCGGCATAATGACGTCTATGTACTGCGTCATCTGCTCCGGATCCTGACCATAGTAGGCCTGGGCCGCCTTTTCTCCCATCAGGGCCGCTGAAAGTACTATCTTCGGATTCTTAACCTTCAGGGCCACGTTGGCCTGGCGGCAGAATTCCGTGATAGCCCCGATCCCGGTGATGCCATCTTCGGGCCAGTTGTGCTTGTTGGCCGTTCCGCCGAAGCGGATGTAGTCGAAGTGGATTCCGTCGATATCTAGGCTCATATAATCTTTGGCCCTTCCGATGACCTCGTCGAAGAGTTCCTGGTTGTAACGGGCTGGCGTAGAGCCGTTTCGGTCTATGACCGGCAAACGCCACTTGGTCTCATCGTTCCACCAGAAACACTGCAGCCAGAAATGAACCCTCATCCCCAGGCGGTGAGCCTCGGCGCACATATTGTTGACCTTGGTCGTGCCGTTGTCCTTCAGAGCCCATTCGTGGACCACGATATTGCCTATGCCGAGTTTGCAGAGTTCTTCGATGTCGCAGGACATTGCATCTGATCGTCGCACCCAGATGGCGATGGTGTTGCCTTCCTCGATGCCGTAGTTGGCCTCGCCCTTGGTGGGCGTCGGGATGGTATACCATTTTCCGCTGCCATCCGGCAGGCGGCTCCAGCTCGTAGTCGCGCTTGCCACCCGGGAATCCTTGCGGACGTCCGACTTGGAGAAGGTGCTCACGACCGTACCGTCGGCGGCGCAGAGCGAGAAGGTCTCGTTCCCCGTGACATTGACGTCGAAGACCAGCTTCCCGCCCGCGGGGATGACGGCCGCGCCCTTCGTCCCGACGGTCGTGGACCCCGACTTGAGGACCAGTCCGCTGGCGTTGATCTGCTCCAGAGTGCTGTTGCATACCTCCACCCAGCCGGCGAGGGACACTTCGTTGATGACCATGCCCTCGACGCTGTTGCTTTCCACGATATTGACCGTTCCCCTGGTCGGGTTGGCGGTAGTGCGGAAAGAGCCGGTACCGTCGGGCAGGCGGCACCAGGAGCCTCCTTCCGGCAGGGAAGGAAGGCCGGAGGCGGTGAAGGTCGTAACCCGTTTGCCGGAGTTGTCGTACAGCGTAAAGTCGCTGAAATCGCCCGTCTCACCCGTACAGTCGAGGGCGACATGTTCGCCGACACCGACCAAGAGGGCGGCCTGAGCCGTACAGAGGAGTTTGCCTCCGGTGGCCTCGATGGTAAGGTACTCGAGGTTCTGTTCGAAGGCGGCGGCGTTGTACAGCTCGATCCATTTTCCAGACGGGCACACCTCGTTGATGACCAGGCTGGAGAGCGTGTGAGGGACAATCTTGAAATTTGGCTCGCCGGGCGTCGCCGTCGAGGTGATGGTCCATCCTCCGGTCACATCGGGAATCCGGGCATAGCTGCCGCCGTCCACCGGCCTGGAAGTCGTATTGAGGTCGTAGCGGGTCGAGAAGCAGTCGAGCGAAAACCCTTCCCCGTCGCAGATACCGATCTCCTCGAACGTGGCGCGGAGCATGGGAATGGAGAATTCGACCCTGTCGGTGCTGATGACATAGTATCCGCCGGCAGCAATCTCCCCTTCCGCAAGGGTGGCGACCCGCTCCTCGATGATTTCGGGCGTGGTCAGCAGGAGACGGAGACCTTTGAGGCGGATGGCCTTGGTACCCGGGTTGTAGAGCTCGATCCAGCCTTCCTTCCCGATGGCAGGAGAGGGCGAAACCTCGTTGATGAGAAGGCCGTCCATGTTGTCGAAAGCATCTGCCGGGCCTTCTTCTTTTTGCCCGCAGCCCCCTGCAAGCAGCAGGACCGCGAACGAGACGGCAAAGCCCAAACGCTTAGAAATCCAGCTCCTCATAATAATGCAGGCTTGTATAATCCGTAAATTTCACTGTTCCGAAACTGTTGCCGTCGTTGGAGGCGTCCGCCATGTTCCACTGTCCGTCCACGAAAAGCTGGGACACCACGTGGCCGATATAGCCGCTGGAATAGTGGCACTGGGCATGGAAATACCGGCCGGGAATGCCGCTCAGGCGCGCCATCGCCAGCACGGCGTGGGAAAGGTCGCAGCAGTTGCCGCCCTTTGCGTTGATCGTACCGACGGCTCCTTTGCGCGTGTTCATATAATCCTCCCAGGTCCATTCGTCCCGGGCATAGTTGAAGATGGCGACGGCCTTCTCCCGGTCGGTCGAGGCTGCCGTCACGCCGGCTCTTGCCCATGCCGCATTGCGCGCAGCCACCACTTCGGGGGCGGCCGGGTTGCAATTGCTGGTGGCGTGGGTATAGGAGGATTCCCAGGTGTTGATGGTCTCGGGGAAAACGCCTTTCTCTTCAAAGATGGCGAACGCGTGGCAAAGCATCACGGCGAGTCCCTTCGTGGACAGGGTGGGCTCGTAGCCGGGAATCTGCATGTTCAGGATGACCTCACCCTTTTCCGACATGCTCTTGTACTGATTGCGCAGCAACTGTACGAAGGCCGAGAAAGGCACTTCCTGCGGAATGAAGGGCTGGGTGCTGTTGAGACCGAAGGTCGCATGGGGATACTCCAGGCTTCCTGTCATCCAGTCCGCAGGATGGTCGATGATCTTCAGTGCCAGCGTGATTCCCGCCTGGACATACTCCCCTACATAGATATCCACGCCGCACCAGTTGACGACGTTCGGGAGTTTGTTGGTTTCCTCCCACTGGGAATAGGCATTGGACAGGGAAAGCAGCAGCCAGCCGGAATCGGTGTCTTTCCAATTGGAAGTCACGGGATCGGGGGGCGGCAGCTGAGGATTGGTGGTTTCGCCGCAGGAGACGAGAAGGACGCCCAGGAAAAGGGCTGAAAGGATTTTTCTCATTACGCTTGTGAATTGGATCCCGGAGGGCGTATCACCGCCCTCCGGAAATAAACTGCTAGTAGAGTGCGAAATCTACCTTGGCATTCTTGATGGCATCATAGACATTTTCTTCGATGTTGTTGTCAAGAATGTACTTGTAGATACGGGCGGCAATCAAGAGTTCACGCATCGGAGCGATATAACCCACATAGCCGTCCATAATAAGGGTTGAGCTGGTCGTGCCGAATTCCTGGTAATTGCCGATTTTTCCGAGAGGGGAATTGCCGGAATTCTTGATCAGGCCACGGACAATATGCCAGGAGCCGCACTTAAGGAGGAAGTCAATACCGACCTCTGTGATGTCGGCGTTATTGTACTTGACAGTCTTGTCGTACTCATACCAGGGAGTATTACCCCAGACATTGTTCGAGGAATACATCGGGATCGCCGCGCTCATCTTGACGCCGTTGGTAAGCGTATAAGCTTTGTTGCGGTCGGTCATATCGGCAAGGAACTCATCGCCTTCCGCGGTGCAGAGGTCCATCAGGCCGCGGATCGCCATTTCCCAGCACTGGTTGGAAGAGTAGTCGAACTTGCCGACCTTGGCGCTCCAGAACGGGGCATACTTCTGATCGTACTGGTTGCCGTCCGAACCATAAATATTGTTCGGGTTGATGATCGGGAGCAGGTGGACATTCTTCCAGGCGGTATTGCCGTTGTGCGTGCCGTCCGCATCGACCGTACCGACGGTGCTCTGCCAAACATCGAGGCAGGTCACGAAGGACTGGGCAAACTGCTTGATGGAAGGCACCTGGTGATACATGTCGAAGTCGAACTTGACGTCCTTGATGGCATCATAGACGTTGGTCTTGATGTTGTTGTCGAGGATGTACTTGTAGATGCGGGCCAGGATGATGAGCTCACGCATGGCAGAAATCTGGCCAATATAGCCATCCAGCACGAGCGTGCTGCCTGTGTTGGTACCGAATTCCTGGTAGTTGCCGATTGCGCCCAGCGGGCTGGAGTTGCCGGAATTCTTGATGAGGCCGCGGACCACGTGCCAGGAGCAGCACTTAAGGATGAACTCAACGCCAACCTCTTCAATGGCTGCGCCGTTATAGGTAACAACGCCATCAGCCTCATACCAAGGATTGGCACCCCACTTGTTGCTGGAAGAATAGCTCGGCATCGGGGAATCGAGGCTGACGCCATTACCCAGCGTGTACATGTTGTTGTTGCGGGATACCATGTTCGGCAGATGCGCCTCGCCTTCGGTGGTGCAGAGGTTCATGAGACCGCGGATGGCAATCTCCCAGCACTGGTTGGAGGTAAACTCATTCTCACCCACCTTTGCACTCCAGTAAGGCTGCCACTTGGCATCATACTGGTTGCCTTCCCTGGTATATCCCGGGCTGGGACTGCTGATCGGCAGGAAGTGGACGTTGGTCCAGGCGGTAGCGCCATTGTGCTTACTGTCCGCATCCACCTCTCCGACTGTCGCTTCCCAGACGGGCAGCAGGGTGACAAATGCCTTGGCAAAGTCTTCGAGCGTACCCGTAACAGGTTTGACATACGCATTCTGCGTAACGGAAACCGTCTTGGAATAATCGCTGGTGGCGACCACGATCTCTCCGGTACGGGCTTCTTCGACCGTGTAGTTGTCCACCGTCACGTTGATGGTAACTTCACCGGCGGCACCGGAGGCCTTGTCAAGGTGGATCCAGTCGTTCTCGGTAGAGGCCGTCCAGCTGTCGGTAGCCGTAAACTCAAGGGCCTTCGCGCCATCGGGAGTAGCCTCGAAGGTAAGCTTGTCGGCCTTGAGGGTGATCGGGAGAGACTGCTTGTACAGGTCGAAGTCCACTTTGACATTCTTGAGCGCATCATAGACATTGCTGTTGATGTTGTTGTCAAGCATGTACTTGTAGAAGCGGGCCAGGACGAGGAACTCACGCATCGGGCTGATGAGACCTTCATAACCTTCCAGGTTGAGCGTACCGCTGCCGGTACCGAATTCCTGGAAGTTGCCGATCTTTCCGAGCGGGCTGTTGTTGGCGTTGGTGATGAAGCTGCGGACCACGTGCCAGGAGGTGCACTTCATGATCGGCTCGAGACCGATCTCGGTGATTTCCTGGCTGTTGTACTTCAGGAGATTGCCCTGGTTGACATACTCATACCAAGGATACATACCCCAGATACAGGCGGCGGAAGGCTTGCTGATCGGGGCGGAAGCGAGCGACATACCGTTGCCGTAAGGAATCTCACCGTTGCGGGAATGGTTGTTGAGGAACTCTTCGCCCGTGGTGGTACAGAGGTTCATTAGACCACGGATGGCGATTTCCCAGCACTGGGCAGCGGTGTAGGTCGTACCCTCGATCGTGACCGTATGATACGGCTGATACTTGGTGTCATACTGGAGTCCCTGCTTTGTCCAGGTATCACTGGGCGAATCGTTCGGAATCGGAATGAAGTGGACCCTCTCAAGCGGGTTGTTGTTGTCTTCGCAGGCGGAACCGTCAGCGCTCAGGCGGTCGCAGACATTCGCCTCCCATACGTCCAGATACTTGACGAATTCCTGGGCAAAAGCCTTCAGGGTCGTGCTGGCCGACAGGTATTCCGTTTCCACGGTCGTGGGAACTTTTCCATCGACGGCATACGCGGCAAGGGCGCGGGCGATCGTCACGGTAGCACGGTCGGTGGAGAAGGCAAGCGCCGTCGTACCGCGATAGATAATCGTCTGGTTCGGGATCTGCTTGGCTTCAGCGGATTTGGACAGAATGGTGCTGGCGATGGTCACGAGATCCTCGGGAACGCCTTTCCCGTCCTTTTCGCCGTTGGTAACAGCTATTTCCTTCTTGTCATAGCTGTCTTTGTCCGGGTTCGAGGCCTCCTTGGGTGAACCAATCGCGATGTCGTCGGTCTTGCCACCGGCGACGGCTACCAGAGCCGAAGCTTCAGCCTGGATGAACTGGGCGAGAGTGAACTCCTGACCGTCAATGGTGAACTTGTTCGGGATAGTTCTCTCATCTTCCCAGGTGCCATAGAAATCGGAAGCGGCGGCTACGATCTTGGCAACCGCGACTTTGCCTCCTTCCTGATCGGGAATCTCTTCTTTTTCCTTACAGGAAACAAAAGAGACTGCGCAAGCCAGGATGGCAATGGCTAAGTAGTAAAGCTTTCTCATAAATGTTAAAAATTAAATGGTGAATGATGTATAATCAAAGTTTTCCTTCTTTCTTCAGGTATTCTTCAGCCTTCTTAAGACCGCCGGTCTTTTTGATAACTTCCTCGCAGAACTCGTAAGTGAGCTGAGGATGGCGCTCAACCATTGTACGGGTAAGGCGGTCTATGACCTTGTTGTTGATAAGGTTTGCGCAGACCATCCTGTTTCCTTCGACGCGGCCGAGACGGACCATCATAGTCGTGCTTATCATATCGCAGAGAAGCTTCTGGGAGGTGCCGGATTTCATTCGGGTGGAGCCGGTGATGAATTCCGGGCCCATAACGACCTCGATCGGATAATCGACATAGTCGGAGATGGGAGAGCAGGGATTGTTGCAGATGCTTCCGCAGGGAATGCCGTGTTCCTTGCAGGCCTTCATAGCGGCCATCACATAAGGCGTGCAGCCGCTGGCTGAAATGCCCACCACGATGTCTTTCGGAGTGACGTGGTGCTTCTCGCTGAGGGTGCGCCAGCCTTCTTCGGTGTCATCCTCCGCCTCTTCGAGGTCGAGGACGAGATTCTCATTGCCGCCGGCGAGCACCGCCTGCCAGATTTCCGGGTCCACGCCATAGGTGTTGGGAACCTCAAGCACGTCCAGCACGCCGAGCTTGCCGCCGGTGCCTGCGCCGAGCCAGAAGAAGCGTCCACCCGCGCGTATCTGCTTTTCTATCGCGTTTACAAGTCTCTCAATATCAGGCAGCACAGCCTCGATTGCGGGGGCGACTTTCTTGTCCTCGTTGTTAATGTCCCTGAGGAGTTCAGCCACCGATTTGGTCTCCAGGTGGTCGTAAAGGGACGGTTGTTCAGTCAGTCTTACAGACATAATTTTTCCAAAAATAGTTAAAATATTTTATATTTTATATCTCCGATGCGTTTTCCTTCACGGAAAGCAGCCGCAGTAACCCTCTGCTGGCGATTGATCACGAAGGGACCTTCGTAGAGTCTGGACTCCGCAGTAGGGGTGCTCCCGTCAAGAGTATAACGGATTTCAGCCCCCGGAGCGTCCACGCTGATGGTCGCGACCTTGCTGTACTCAGTGTCTTTGTGAAGCTCGATGAAGGGGTTGAAAAAGGCCTTGCAGTAAGCTACGCCCAGCCTGTCGAGCCTGCCAAGGTGCAGCTCCAGCGAACGCGTGAAGCGGTTCCAGTCCTTGTCTGCCCTGGTCCATCCCGCCTCGGCGATGGCACACATACGCGGCCAGGCCATATATTCAACCCTCTCCGGAGTGGGCATATACTCGGTCCAAACGCAACCCTCAACCCCGATGATATACCGGCGCTCCTCGCTTGTAAGCACCTCAGGGACTGGATTATACTCATACATAGTACGAAGCGTCGTGGGACCGCCCATAGCGAGAGGCTCGCTTTCCGGGTCGGCCTGCCAATAGTCCAGATAATACTTCGGATATGGAGCCATAACCACTTCGTGGTGCTGCTGCGCAGCCTTGATTCCGCCCTCCTCGCCAAGCCAGGACATTACCTTGGCATTCGGGGCCAGCCCGCCCTGGAGAATCTCGTCCCAGCCGATGATCTGATGGCCTTTGGAATTGATGTATTTCTCCATCCTCTGGATGAACCAGCTCTGGAGTTCAAACTCATCCTTAAGCCCGAGTTTTTTGATAAGCGACTGACAGTGAGGACATTTCTTCCAGCTGGCCTTAGGGCACTCGTCGCCTCCGATATGGACCAGTTCCGTGGGGAAGAGCTCGAAGACCTCGTCGAACACATCTTCCAGGAACTTGAATGTCTCTTCCTTGGGGCAATAGACCTGTTTGAAAATACCCCAGCGGGTGGCAGTCTCGTAATGGTCCTCGAGGCCGCAGCTCAGTTCGGGATAACAGGCGATGGCCGCTAGAGCGTGACCGGGCAGTTCGATTTCCGGGATTATGGTCACATAACGCTCCGAGGCATATCTTACAAGTTCGCGCACCTCATCCTGGGTGTAGTAGCCACCGTATGGTTTTCCATCATAGAAGCCTGAGGAGAGCGAGCCTATCACAGTCTCTTTTCTCCACTGGCCCTTTTCGGTCAAAAGGGGGTATTTCTTTATCTCCAGTCTCCAGCCCTGGTCCTCGGTAAGGTGCCAGTGGAAACGGTTGACCTTGTGGAGAGCCATAACGTCGATGTACTTTTTCAGGAAATCGACGCTGAAAAAGTGAAGGCAGCAGTCAAGGTGCATACCGCGGTACGGGAAACGGGGAGCATCCTCGATGGCGCAGCAAGGCAGTTCCCAGCGGACTCCCCTCTGACGGCTTTCGGCGAATATCTCCGTCGGAAGCAGCTGCAGGATAGTCTGGACAGCATAGAATGCACCTGCCCCGTCGCCATATTCGATCAGTACCCTTCCGGGAGTAATCTCAAGATTATAAGCCTCTTTCGAGAGCTCCGCATCGAGAAGGAATATGCCCTTTTCCTGCCCGTGCCTCAGAGGATCATCCTGAATGACTTTCAGGCTGAATCCCGCGGCCTTTTCCAGTTTCTCATTAAGGAAGCCGATGGTGCGAAGAAGCGAAGAATCGCCGGCGTCCACATAGACGGGAGTAGTTTTCTCCAGGGTGAAAACTCCTTCCTCCTGCTGCAGGAAGGCGGGTTGAGGGATGATGCCAATCGGCCTGTCCACCGGCTTTTTGCTGCAGCCGAGGACAAGGACCAGGCTTATCGCGACAAGGAGGAAGCGCTTCATTTCGAGAAGGTTTTTGTTACTACATTACCGATAGGCTTGCCGCCCCGGAAACCTCTTGCCTTGATCACAGAGCCTTTGTCCACGGTAAACGGAGTACCGTCATAACGCGGCGACTTCAAGGTAGGGGTGCTGCCGTCAAGAGTATAATGGATTTCCCCTGTAGGGTCGTCCAGCTGAAGGTTCATAGGCTTCGGGAAGTCCAGGCGACGGTCATAGTCGAAGATGACGTCGTAATAGGCCGGGCAGTACTGTACCTTCTTCAAATCCAGGCTCTTGAGTATCTTTGGCATCCTCTGCCTGAAGGACTCCCAGTCCTTGTTGGGCCTGGATGTCCATCCCACTTCGGCCGCAGCGACGTTGCGTGGGAAAGCCTGGTATTCCGCCTTGGCGTTGTCCGAGATATATTCGGTCCACAGGCAGGTCTCGTATCCGACGATGTATTTTTTACTGAGGTCAGGAATGGAATCGACGGCGGGATAGTAGTTATAGACCTTCTTCAGAGGCATAAAAATCTCCTGCGCGACATTGTCGGCCTGGTCTTGCTGCTGGTTGTCCAGATAGCACCAGCGGTTGGGCGTAAGGACAACCCGGATGCCGCGCCGGATGCCGCGGGCTGCGGGAGCGTGGCCACGGTAAGACATAGCGATAGGGTCTTCCAGGGCGCCTCCGTCAAGGATTTCGTCCCAGCCGATGATGGTCTTGCCGTGCTTTCGGAGGAAGTCTCCCATCCTCTTGACGAAGAAAGTCTGGAGCTCTTCCTCGCTCTCGAGGCCGAGAACTTTCATCAGGTCCTGGCAGTACTGGCTTTCCTTATAGACATCCTTCGGAGCCTCGTCGCCGCCGATATGGTAAATCGGCGAGGGGAAGAGCTCGAAAAGTTCGGTGAACACATCTTCCAGGAAGGTGAAGGTCTTGGCCGTAGGGGCGTAGAGGTTCTTCCAGATGCCCCAGCGGGTCTCGACCTCATAATGACGGTCGGGGAAGCAGCTGAGTTCGGGGTATGCCGTGATCGCAGCTGTGCAGTGTCCGGGAATCTCGACCTCGGGGATTACTGTCACACAGCGCTTGCGGGCATATTCCACGACCTCGCGGATATCGTCCTTGGTGTAGAATCCTCCGTGGGGGATGCCGTTGCCGATTCCGCTGTGCCAGGCCGTCTCCTTGCGCCAGGCACCTACCTCGGTCAGGCGAGGATACTTGTCGATCTGGATTCTCCAGCCTTGGTCTTCGGTCAGATGCCAGTGGAACATATTCTGCTTGTACATACCCATCAGGTCGATGAACTTCATCAGTTCTTCCTTCGGGAAGAAGAAACGGCCGCTGTCAAAGAGAAAACCTCTGTACCAGAACTCCGGCTCATCGTCGATGGTGCAGCAGGGAGCCGTCCATTTCTTCACTCCCTTGGCCTTCACCGGGCTGTAGATTTCGGCAGGGAGCAGCTGCAGGAGGGTTTGAAGTCCGTAATAGGCTCCGTTGTATTCCGTTGCTTCAATAGTCACGCTCTCCGGCGAAACGACCAGGCGGTAGGCTTCTTTTCCTAGCCCGTCACGCTTGACAAGGCGGATGGCATTGCCTTTGCCCTCGAGCGAAAAGCCGGTGGCGAGTTTCACCTGGGCCTTGAAGTCATCGGCGAATTCCTTGAAAGCCGCTTCTTCCACTACGAGGCGGGTGCTTTTGCTGAGTTGGAATTCTCCCGGAGCCTCAACGAGTTTTTTCGGGGTCGGGACAATGTTGTATCTCGGTGCCGCAAGCATCGAAACAGCAGCCATAAGGCCTGATAACAAGACAATTAACTTTTTCATTTATTCCTGTTCGATTGTTTCTCTGATGGTCTCGATTACGCCTTCGCGATAGGTGGAAGGCATACTTTCGGAAAGCGGATATGGCGCCTTGATATAGACGTGCATCTGCTCGATTTCGTATTCATAGCCCTTGCGGACTTCGTAGGCGTGTTCGGAAGGAAGGTATGAGTTCTGTCCATTGGTATAGCCCGCAAAGAAGATGGTCCTGTCCGGGAAAGCCGCCCGGGTTTCCATCTGGTATTCGCAGAATGGCTCTCCGTCGCTGAAAAAGAAGATGACCCCGTCCACATCCACTCCGTGAAGATGATAGCGGAGCTTGGATGCGACCGGTCCCTTTTCAAAGCGGGCGAGAATCTCTGATTTCCAGTTCATTACATCGTCGGCGAAACGAGGGAACACTGTCCGCGCCGCCTCAGAGAGCGAGTCGGCGTGGGCGGAGACGGCCTCCGGCGTGACGTTAGCGATCTGGTAGGGGAGGTCCACAGTCCTGTTGACAAGACGGAGAAGACCCTTCGAAGGCACTTTGGAAAATTGGATATTCACCAAAGAGTCTGCCAGAGACTTTCCGCACTCCTCGGCGTATTCCACCTTTTTAGGTCCTTTCGCCGGGTCCATATTTCCCGCCGCGCCGGTCAGCTGGAAGACTTCCCCGCCCCAGGCCCGGGAGAGGTATCGTGCGTTCACCCCCGGATAGTCCGAGGACAGAAGATAGCTTCCAGGGCCCATACAGACCGGATGACAGGCCAGATTCACTATGGACACAACCGGCTTTCCCTTCTGCAGGAAACGGGCCACATAGACGTCGTGATCCACCGGTCCTTCCTTTTCGCAGCGGTTGCCGTTGATGGAAGTCGTCGCCTTGCCGATTTCAAGTTTGAAGGGCTTTCCCTTGGCGTTTATGGCCTTTACGGCATTGTCCACCACTGTCGGAATCATCCTGTCCTTCCACGGGCGGTTGGTCCCGCCGCTGAAGTTGGATGCCCCGCCGGAACGGGGGGCCGAATGGGTGTGGATATTATGCATCAGGATATTGTCGATTCCGAGGCCGGACTTTTCGGCTATCATCGTACGGATGGTGTCGGAAATGTCCGGGGAAATCTCCATCAGGTCGTTCGATATGATGCAGACTTTCCGGCTGCCGTCACCGAGTACCAGGCAATGCGTAAACAACTGCTGGTGAATCCCGTCGGAGAGTTTGTCCCTGGCGGCAAAACCCGCCAGCACCACGTGCTCGTCAGGAGTAGTGGATATGTCGGCGGAGGAGTAACTCATCGTCAGCCCTCCCGAACACGAGAGGACTGAGCAGATGAGCAATAAACTGAAAGTCAGGCGTTTCATCAATATCCGGGATTTTGCTGAAGTTTACCTTGGCTCTTTGTGATTTCGTTACGGGGGATGGGCATCAGATAGTTGCGTCCGTCCTCAGGGAAACATCTCGGAGTAGGATTCTGGTTGAGGATACAGTCGCCGTAGTCTATCTTGTATTCCTTGCCAAGCCATTTATACGTAATGACGTATTCTATCGGCTTGCCGTAACGAGGATCGCCCTTGAAGCCGGAATAAAAATATGATTTGCTGGGTTTGGTACCATCCTTATCCTGGACATTCGGCCAATAATAATTGGTATTGTTACGGCTTTCGTCGTAAAGACGGGCTACACGGTAAACCGTATCCCGTTTATTGTTTTTTTGAAGGACCATAACGCGGGCACTCGCCAGAGGCACATTCTCGTAGAAATCAGCCAGTTTCCAGCGGCGCAGGTCGAAATAGCGGAAAGTCTCGGCATACAGTTCCACGCGGCGCTCATTTACGATGCGGTCCCAAAGATTCTCGCCCGTATCGGTAATGGGAGGCATCATTACGTCAGGACGCTGGCGGATTTTAGTGAGATACTCCTGGCAAATATCTTCCCTGCCAAGCATATATGCCGCTTCAGCATAGTTCAGGTACATTTCACCAAGGCGGAACCAGGGATAGAGCAGACTTCCGGTCTGGGACTCTGAAATATAAGAAGTAGGTATATACCATTTATAGAGTTCCAGTCCGCCGTGGTTGCCAGAGCTCTGATGCTTGCCCCTTGAAGAGAAACCGGGCTCGACGGCTTTCTTGCTCACATCGAAATCGCTGCGGTCCATATTGTCATACAGGTAGTAAAGCTGCAGGTCCACCTCTTCGTATTTTCCGTTTTTATCGGTACTTCCGTACGGGAAGAAAGGAGCGGCGATACACTTGTAAAAACGAGGGTCGCGATTCTTGTAAGGATGCTTTTCGTCATAGCCGGAGCCTTCCTCGAACCATTTCTTTCCGTTTGCCATCTCAAAGTCAATCTGTGCAGCCTGACTAGGGTGGAAGGCTTCCCAACCGTTGAAATACTCAACCGTGTAAAGGAGCTGGGCTTTCTTGGTGTAGTTGTCATCTGCATCGGAAGTGGCGACAAAATATTTGGCCCATATTATCTCAGGGCAATCGATGTCCTTCCAGATACCATCGTAGGTGGAAGACAGTCTGTAAGCCCCGTCCACGTCGGCACGGTCAACGATGGCCTTTGCCGCATCGAAGGCACGCTGCCATTTGTCCTTGCTGTACTTCCCGTGGAAAATGTCTCCTTCGGGGTGCTCGGGATCATTGAACTGCTTTGAGGCCGCCACAAGAGTCAGACGGCTCCTGAGTGCGAGTACGACATCCTTGTTGATACGTCCTTTTACGGCTTCATTCTTGGCCGGAAGTCCGGCCTCGGCAAGCTCAAGTTCGTCAAGGATAAACTCGACACAGTCGTCAAAATCCTTCCTCGAGACCGTGAAATCGTCCGTGAGATGGTGCGGCTTGGTTATGACGGGTACGCCCGCATAGCGCTGGATAAGAAGGAAATAGGACCACGCACGAAGGAAATGGACCTCGGCACAGAGGCGGGTTTTCGCTTCGTCCGTCATCTTCGATCCTTTCTCGTCGATATACTCGAGAAAGTAATTCATCCTGTATATCCATTCGTAAGTGCGGTTCCAGATGTTCAGGATGGTGGTCCTGGTGTTATGCGCCTGCCCGCCTTCCTTCATATACATCACATTGTCCGGATCCATATAGCCGGAGGCGATATAACGCGTAGATGAACCTCCATAGCGGAAATAACCTTCGTCAGTAATACATCCGACATTACCCTCCTGGTAGGGATCGGGAAGGACGGTGTAGAGCGCGTTCACATAGGCTTCCGCCAGTTTGTCGCTGTTGAACACAGCTTCCTCACTCATTTTGTCCAGCGGGGTCTTGTCCAGAAAATGATCGTTGCAGGCACTGAATACGAGTGCGGCAAAAAGGAATATGCTAATCTTTTTCATAGCTTCTTAGAATGAAAGTTTGGCACCAAAGTTCACGATACGCATCTGCGGATAAGTCTGATAACTCTCGTCGGAAGTTTCCGGGTCCACGAATTTCAGTTCCGATAACGTCAGAAGGTTGTAACCGGCAACATAGACCCGGAGACCCTTGATACCGATTTTAGGGGCAAAGTCCTTGAACGGGATGGTATAACCCAGTTCGACATTCTTCAGACGCAGGAATGCGGCGTTGCGGGAATAGTAGTCAGCACGGTTTACGCCGCCGTTGCTGACAGTAGAACCTATGCGGGGGTAATCTGAGGCAGGATTGTCTTTCGTCCAGGCGTTGGTCGCCGCGAACCAGTCAAGGTTGCCGGATACAGGGTCCATCGCAGGAGAATAGTAGTAGCGTGCAAGTGCTTGTCCCTGAAGGAGGAGGGAGAAGTCGAAATTCCGCCAGGTGGCGTCGAAGCTGAGACCGAACACAATCTGAGGAACAACTGTCTTGTCCATACGATAGCGGTCCAGGTTCGTGATTTCGCCGTCTTTATCAAGGTCTTCGAACCAGAAGTCTCCGAGGGTCGCACCCGACATCTGGGGATGGTTCTTGAGGTCGTCCTCGGTCTTGTTGATGCCGCCCACCTTGTAGTACAGCGAAGCACCCATCGGCATTCCCTCCTGGTTCATATAAGAGTGTCCTTCCGGCCAGGGAGTCTCGTCCATAAACACAATCTTGTTCTTGGCATACATAAAGTTGCCGTTGACACGATAATTGAAATCGGAGACGCGGTGCTGGTGGCTGAGCTGAATCTCAAAACCACTGTTGTTGACTATGCCGATGTTCTCGTCGGGAAGGTTGTTGGTAAGACCAGTATAATAAGGTATGGATGCGTTGCGCGTGCACAGAATGTTGGAACGGTTGGTATTAAACACTTCGAACTCCCATCCGAGAAGACCGTTGAACACAGATCCGTCCATACCGATATTCCAGGTTCTGGCGACTTCCCAAGTCACAGCTTCATTCGGCACTTTGCCTGGAATGATAAAGTTGACTTCCTTGCCGTCGAACATAGTCTTGTAGGAATAAGCGGAGGTGTAGCCGTATGTGGTCATATACTGGAAGGAATCAATCTGGTCGTTTCCCTGTTCGCCATAGGAGGCACGCAACTTCAGATTGGTCAGCCAAGGGAGATTGTCCTTGATAAATGATTCTTCAGACAGACGCCAACCGATTGACGCACCGGGGAATATGCCCCAACGCTTGCCGGCAGGGAAATTCTCGGAGCCGTCGAAACGGACAAGGGCCTGGAAGAGATACTTGCTCTTGTAGTCATATCCGACGCGGCCGAAGAAGGAGCGGCGTGCCGTCTCGCGTGCATAACCGTTAATCGCGTACCAGCTCTTGTCGGCGGTTCCTGCGAAGAATTCGTCAAGAAGGTCGGAAGGGTAGCTGTTGATTCCGGCCTTCATATAGTCGAGACGATATGAGTTCTGCTCAAAACCGGCGAGAGCCGTGACGTGGTGTCCGTTGAAGTCGCGGTCGTAATTGATATTGGCGTTGATAGCCGTATTGTGCGTGTGAGTCTGGGACTCGTGCAGCACAGGTGTCGGCCAATATGAATTGGAACGCTCCTCGAAGAGTTCCGTAATCTCATCGTAACTGTAATAGCTCCAGTTCTGCTGCCAGTTTTTGTTGAATTTGCTCACTACGTCATAAGCAAGATGGCCGTTGACGGAGAGTCCTTTGGTCAGGAAACCTAGATCAAGGTTTACAGAGAAGGTCGTATTGATAGTGTTGATAGTGGTGCGGTCATATCCGGTCAGGTCCTGGACAAGGACAGCGGGGTTTGTGCCTCCGCGAAGAAGCCTCTGGTTTCCGAGACCTTGATCGGCTCCGGAACCTTCCGGATAGTAGGCGGCACCAGTCGGCCTCATTCTCTGGGCGATGTAGAAAATACCGTAGTTGTCGCTGGGGAAGGCGGAGTAATTCTTGTGCTGCTGACGAGCGTTGATATCCACTCCGAGACGCAGGAAATCCGTCACTTTGATATCCAGGTTGGAACGCAGGTTGTACTGGTTGTAGTTAGTGGCGCTCTTGTAGTAGATACCGTCCTGATACTGACCGTTGAACTGAACGAAATAGGCAGCCCTTTCGCTTCCTCCGTTGATGCTCACTCCATACTTGTGCTGGAACGAACTGGGCTTGATGATTTCCTTGAACCAATCGGTGTTGGGATATGAGATAGGTTCGTCCTGGTCAATATAATGCTGAATCTGAGTGTCGGTATAGACCGGGGCGCCGCCGCTGATGGCCAGACTCTTGTTGTATGCAGTGGCAAAGAGGACGGCGTCAGCGAGTTTGACAAGGCGTGTAGGGCTCTGGATACCGAGATCATAGGTGAAATTCACCTTGGGGGCTTCCTTATATTTGCCGCGCTTGGTGGTAACAAGGATAACGCCGTTGGCGCTTCGGGCGCCATAGATGGCCGCTGAAGCATCTTTCAGCACGGTTACACTTTCAATTTCATCACCTGTCAGACGGCCGAATTCCTCTCCTCGGCCCTGGACACCGTCGATAATGATGAGCGGGCTGTTGTCACCAAGGGTGGAACGGCCACGGATATACATCACGGCATCGTCCTTACCCGGCTCACCGGAACGGTTGTTCACTATGACTCCGGACATACGTCCCGCGAGACCCTGTGAGAGGTTTACGGAAGAGTTCTTGACGAGTTCGTCGCCGGTGGTGCTTGTCACGGAACCAGTCAGCGTCACCTTGCGCTGGTTGCCGTAACCGATGGCCACAGCCTCGTCAAGGACGACAGTGTCGTCTTTAAGAACGAAATCGATTTTGGTGCGTCCTGAGACAACTTCCTCCTGTTCTTCATAACCCATCAGGCTTGCGCTGATGATTGCGTTCGACGCAACGCCATTCAGTGTGTAGCGGCCCTGTGTGTCGGTCATTGAACCATTCGAAGTGCCTTTTACATAGACCATAGCCCCGACGAGCGCTTCTCCTTTAGAATCAGAGACGACGCCCTGCACCTTCAGGCTGCGGTTTTGGGCGGATGCAGTGAACACTTGCAGTGAGAGTGCAAGTCCACCTGCAAGCAGCATCAGAAATGAATGAGTCCTCATAGAGAGTTTACGTTATTAATTACAACGTCAAATATAAGCAAAAAATTTCGTTTTGTTTCGTTTCAAGTAAAAAATGTTTGTTTTTCTTCTCTTTTGTATAAAATTTCATAATAATTGCTTACCTTAGCGCTATGAAGCTGAGTCATATTTTGTTCCGACTTCTTTCGTCGGCCATTCTCCTTGCCGCCTTTTCCTGTGGGAAAGAGCCACAAGAGGAGATTTTGGACGACGACGTTATACTCGATATGGTCAGACAGCGTCCGAATACGGCATATTACAAGGATATTTTCCTGGACGGAGGCTGTGAACTCAATCCCGGCATCAAGGAAAACGGAAAGGTCATCAATGGTCGGCTCCCCTATGCTCTGG
>JAEEGH010003064.1_pt1 | contig 44445 bp, 34 predicted proteins | sample 9134181 | NCBI WGS metagenome assembly JAEEGH01 (sample SAMN16246544, study PRJNA631951) | gut metagenome | biome: gut microbiome; feature: rumen; material: DP-attached | host: Bos | place: Iran: Karaj | collected 2018-10
AGATATCCTTCTCTCTTCCGGCCTTAAGATATGTGTATGTAACGGCACCGAGGCCAACTACTTCAGATACTTCAGCGATCTGCTCGTCGGTCATGTCGCCGCCTCTGAGCTCGCTGTTCTTTCTGATGATCTCAGCTGTCTTCTCCGTTGTCTTATCAAGGAAATCATCAAGCTTTATGATATTTCCCGCACGTGTTGAGAATGCCGTGTTGTCCTTGAACTTCAGAAGTCCGAAGCCTACATGTACGCAGTCATCGGCGAAATCATATCCGGCCTTCTTCAAAACAGCGAAAACCTGTCTGAAATGAAGCTGCTGGGGAAGTCCTACAACGTAGATATTCTTATAGAAATTGAATTTCTCATGTCTGTAAAGCACTGCTGCCAGGTCTCTGGAAGCATAGATAGTGGTACCGTCGCTCTTTACTACGAGGCACGGGGGAAGTCCTTCGTCATCGAGCTTAACGACCTTGGCGCCCTCGCTCTCTTCAAGAAGGCCCTTTTCTTCGAGCATCTCAACAACAGCGGGGATCCTTGAAGAATAGAATGACTCGCCGTTATAGTTATCGAACTTGATGCCCATTCTCTTATAGGTCTTCTCAAAGACCTCAAGGCTCAAGTCTCTGAAGCGCTTCCAGAGTGCTACCTCTTCAGCCTCGCCTTCTTCGAGTTTTCTGAAGTTGTCTCTTGCTGTATCTTCAAGCTCCTTCTCGCGCTCTTCACTTACTTTGCACTCATCGTGGAACTTGACATAGATCCTGGTGAGCTCGTCGATCGGGTTATCCTGCATGGCCTGCTCGTCACCCCAGAGTCTGTAAGCAGTAATGAGCTTACCGAACTGTGTGCCGTAATCGCCCAGGTGATTGAATCTGATGACGTTATAGCCGAGTCTTGTATAGATGTTCGACAGAGAATTGCCGAGGATCGTCGTAAATGCATGGCCTACATGGAAAGGCTTGGCGATATTCGGGGATGAGAACTCGATAATGACGTTCTTACCCTCACCGATGTTCTTATTGCCGTATTGGTCGCCTGCTTCGATGATCTCAGATACGACATTCCTGGCAAGGATACCCTTGTCGATCCTGAAGTTGATGTAAGGACCTGCCGTATCAACGGTAACAGCACCGTCAAAGCCCTTAATAAGCTCGGGATTTTCCTTAAGCTCGTTAGCGATCATGGGCGGAGCCTTGTGAAGGGTCTTGGCCAGAACGAAGCAAGGAAAAGCATAATCTCCAAGCTCGAGCTTGGGCGGGATCTCGATAAGACCAAATACCTGAGCCTTGTCCAGACCGGTACAATCAGATAAATTTGAAGCGATTAAATCTTTGTAATCCATATGTTCATACTCCTTATAACAAGAAAATATGTTAACACATTTGGCTAACTACTACGAGTAAAACCCGACCAAATATTGAATGATTTGACATTTTTCTTATATATAATAGTGCGGTATAATGCTTTTCGACGCAAAAACCTTTTGAGCGAGGGCGGTTTTAATGGACTTTATCTACAAAATGGCTATCGGCTGTGTTGCTGGCTTTGCCATTACAATGATTCTTCTCAGATTCCTTCCGGGTGAGAAGTTGATCTTAGGCCACGACCGCGGCCGTAAATTTGCCCAGGGCTCAGAGGTCAATGTCGGCAAACCTACAGGTGTCGGCTTCTACTTTATCCTGGTTTTCCTGATCATTTCAGCTGTTATCTGCTTCATCATTGACCCCGTCACTTCCGAAAAGGGCTTCTTTGAGAGCGGCAACGCTGTAACAGGTCTGGGCTTAGGTCTTATTGCAGTCCTTGCCGAGATGGTAACGGGCTGGCTCGATGACAGATCCAAGAATCCCTGGAACGAATATATCAAGGGCGCTCTTGACGTAGCAGTATCCCTGGTCGCAGCTTTTATCTGCGTTCATTTCTTCGGCACACGCGTATATATCGCGATCACAGGCACATATTTCGACCTTAACCCCGTGCTCTTCTATGTTCTCGCGGTTATCCTCTTCATCGTATCTATCAACGCAACCAATGCCACCGACGGAATCGACGGCCTGTCCGGCACACTCTCGCTTCTCGGTGTATTCACGACATTCCTTCTCGCATTTATGGCTGACTCATTGATCGATGACAATGCTATCCTTGTCTCGATCACATTCATTCCTACTATCCTTGCCTACTTGCTTTATAACTTCCACCCTTCGAAAATGCTCATGGGCGACGCAGGCTCAAGGTCTCTTGGCTTCTTCATAGCTTTCTTCGCGATCTACTGCCGTGTTCCGCTTCTTTACTTCATCATCGGACTCCCCTTCCTCTGTGACGGCGGAATCTCGATCCTGAAGATCACTGTCGGAAGACTCACCAAGAGGAAGGTAATTCTGTTCAAGAACATTACTACCCCTCTTCACGATGAGCTCCGCAAGAATAAGAAATTCAGCGTTAAGCGTGTCTGGCTGGTACTCGTACTCGCAGCCGGCATGATCGATTTCCTGTATGTATTTACCGCAAGCCTGCTAAGGATCTTAGGCGTAGCCTGAGATTTAAGACCGTTTACATCTCCCTGACATAACGCGTGACTCTGTCATCCAAAACAGTTATTGTCTCATCAAGCGTCCTGTCACCGGCATAATAAGGCGCGATCTCTTCAAGCACGAACTCTACGATCTTGTGATCTTCGTAATAGTAGGTTGATATCGTTGACATGCTGTTTAGGAAACTGTCACGCATTTCATCTGTCGCAATCTTATCACCAAATGCCTTTTCAGCACCTGCAGTCTGCATTATGGCGCCGCTCCTTTTCGCCAGCACGAGAGCCTCATATGCATCGTTGTTGCGGATCGTCAGATAATCAATGTTCCTGGCCATGATCTCCTTATTAGTTACTATCTCCCAAAAATCACATTCTTCGGAATCAAAAGCAGCGCCGGAGAAAAGATAATTAATAAACTTTTTGCAGCCTTCCTCAACGTCTGTTTCAGCGGAAACGGATATCGTCTCAAGAGCTTTGAATCTCGGACCGGATGCATCTACGGAAGGTGTTCCGATGATCCTGTAGTTTTCATTAGATCTATAGCAGGCATGTACAAAATCAAGATAATAACTCATCTTTTTGTAATAGCATTCGCCTCTGTTCCGGTTATAGTCTTGTATAAATTCTTTCGGCGTACTGGCTTCATCCTCATACTTAAACTTATCTTTTGCGTATTCGATAGTGGCGCGGAACTGTTCCGTACCGAAGTTAACACTCTCGCCTTCGATGGCGCTCTTAGTATCTATACAAGAAAGAATAAATGAGTTTCTGTTAAAGGATGTTGAGTCCGGATAATCATATGGCGAATAACCATACAAATAATCTTTTTTCATCTTGTCATATTCATCAAAAGTTATTCCGACTGCACCGTCTTTTATGATGTCCACATTTGTAACAAGTCCTTCTATCTCCAATGTTACAGGCAAAAAATACAGCTTGCCGTCTATCCTTCCGGCTTCGATGATATTACTAAACTGTTTGTCCAAGATTTCCTGATCAAGGAATCCGGTCAAGTCCATAAAGACATCGTCGCGCATTGCATAATTCTTTTGGATGCTGATGGCAATGTCAGGGGCGTCATCGCCTTTAAGGTCCTGGATCATCTCAAATATTTTCTGGTCGTCCTCGCTGACAGTTACAAGTGTTCTGCCTATTGTTAATCCTGCATCGTTCTTGCTCCATATTCTGATCAGGTATTCATTGTCTGATTGGTTAAACTCATAAATAGATTTAGCCAGATATTCTGACATGACCGAATTAGGAGGAAGCGCCAATTCGATGATCTCTTTACCTGCATTAGGATTCTTATCAGTCTTCGAAATTACCGTAATATATTCACGACGGCTATAATCATTCATTCCATAAAAAGAAATATCCATTTCATGGATGACAGTTCTTTCTTCATTACAACTTAAGATCTCCGAATCAAAAAAACGATCTTCCAAAGTATCGTCGCCTATGGTTACCGGTAAAAAAAGCGGATTGTACCAGTCGTTATCAACCATCGTCTTAGGAGTCATGGAACTAATATCGATCTTCATGATATTTCCGAGCGAATCCATCTTACACATATCGCCATCAGAAGTTGCAGTATAGTCCGAGAAATTAACCTCGTTATCACTCATCTCCATAAAAGACTTTTCGCTCTTAAGTGCCCCGGTGCTCAAATCGAATTCAACACTCACGTTATCATTATCTTCAAGCCCTGCTACATACAAGGAATTTGCGGATTCGTCTACCGAAAAACCAAAATATAAATCTCTGACGTTCGTAGCCGAACAATCAAGTTCACAAACAAACTCTGAGTCCTTGAATAATAACAATTGATATGGCGTTTTGGTTCCGCCGGAGCGTCCGATCAACGAAAAAACCAAATCATACGCACCGGCATTGGAAAACATCATAAAAGCGTGATCTTTTATTATCGGCTTAGTTTTAAAATTTATGAGTTCCTTCATGTTTGATGTTTTTCCGGTTTCTGTATCAATATCTATAAACGCAGGACCATAGGAAGTATCAGTATAAAATTCAACAACCGCACTTATAGTTTTCCCTTCAGGATCCGCGTGCACTGCCTCGATATTAGTAATTGTGACTTCATCCGGATACGATACATACGTACGGCTAACCATATTGCCATCAAAATCATAAGCATCAATGACTGTTGTAGTGGTGGCCCAACCGTCTTTGCTAAAGCAATACAAGTAAAACACTTTGTCAGTGCTTGAACACAGTTCGTACGCTCCAGCAATACAGTTGTACTGTTCCAGGTCTTGTGAAAGCTCGAACCTGGTCGATTCGTACCAGGGATCATCTTCTTTGACTACTTTTTTACCTATCTTGCCTGACTTACAAGAAGTCAGCATAGGCATCAGCATGGCGATAGCCACTACAGCTGATAAAAATCTGATTTTTCCCATAGTTTCCTCCCCATACAATTCTTATTATCCCAATATTTTTATATGCAAATACGCAAACTACATTTCCCTTACGTATTTTGCTGTTCTGTCATTCAGGTACAATATGACATCGTCAAGCGAACGGTCGCCTGCATAATACGGCGCCAGTTCTTCGGAAACAAATTGCACGATCTTCTTATCCTCGTAATAGTATGTTGAGATAGACGACAGACTATTTATAAAACTCTCACACATATCCTCTGTCGCGAACTTATAGCCTCCGGCCTTTTCCGTTCCTGCTGTATCTCTTACAGCACCGCTTTCTTTTGACTTTATCAGCAGCTCTTGCGCCTCATTATTGCGAACGCAAAGTGTCTCTACATTTTTGTTCATGATCTCCTTATTAGTTACGATCTGCCAGAACTCACAATCGTCAGATAAGAATGCGCTGCCTGCGAAAAGAAAATTAATAAACTTTTTGCAGCCGTCAGTGACATCTGTTGTTGCTGATACAGATACCGTCTCAAGGGCTTTGAATCTCGGTCCGGATGCATCAACGGAAGGAGTGCCTATAATGACGTAGTGGCCATCCTGTCTGTAGCATGCGTGAACAAAATCAAGGAAATCATCGATCTTAGCATAGTAGCATTCTCCTCTGTTCCTGTTAAATTCAGTCATATAGTCAGTTTCCGGCATGCTTTTTGCGTCATCGTAAGTGAAGTTGACCCGCGCATATTCAGCCGCAGCACGGAATTGTTCTGTGCCGAATTCAATAGTCTGGCCGTCGATGGCACCTTTAGTATCTATACAAGACAGGAAAAACGAGAGTTTGTTATTGTAATTTGAATACGGATAATCGTATGGAGAAAAGCCGTACATATCTTCTTCTATCAGCTTGTCAAAGTCTTTAAAAGTAATTCCGACAGAATCCGTCCCTATCAGATCCTCATTCGTGACAAGGCCCTCTATTTCGAGAGTTACCGGAAGAAAGTACAGCTTGCCGTCGATCCTTCCTGCTTCAATTACATTGGAATACTGCTTTTCCGCGACCTCAGGCTCTAAGAAATCCGACAGGTCCATAAAGACATCATCTCGCATTGCGTAATTATTTTGGATCCCGATGGCAATGTCAGGCGCTTCATCGCCCTTCAGGTCTTGTATCATCTGGTACATTTTCTCGTCATCGATGTTGATATTGCCTAAAGACCGTCCGACATTGAATCCTGACTTATAATTGTCCCATAATCTTATGACATACTCTTCATCAGTCTCGTTGAATGCATAAATGGATTGAGCAAGATATTCTGTAAGTCCTGTATCAAGAGGCAATGCAAGTTCGATTATCTGCTTTCCCGCGTGAGGATTCTTATCTGCCTTTGTTAACACCCTGGCATACTGTACCGTTTCCAAATCGCCGATTCCATACATGGTCGTCTCACTGTCTAAGATGACCGTTCTTTCTTCGGAACAACTGATTACCCTGGAAGTATAGAACCGTTCATCAGTTTCAACCAGCGAATAACGTGGTGCATACCAGTTTGTATCGATTATTGTCTTAGCCGTCGCAGTGCTGAAATCGACCTTAGAGATGTTTCCGAACGAGTCGATCTTGCACAGTTCACCTTTATCCGTTGCTATAAATTCAGCAAAGTTTATTTCGTTGTCGTCTGATGCCAGCAACACGCTCTTATTCTTAAGCTTCCCGTTTCTCAGATCAAATTCCATAGTAATGATATCGGCCTTTTCACAACCTACGACAAACAGAGAATCAGAAGACACATCTATTGAAAAACCATCGAACAAATAGATTATATTTACGGTTGACATATCAAGCACAGCTACAAACTCAGTATTCTTGTATAGATACAAAACATAACCGCCAATATCTGAAGCGGAAGTTCCAAGCTCCGCAATCTGATAATCGCCTATACTCGTAATGGTGTAAACTCCGTCACCCGGGCCATTCGCAGCTTCACCGCCAAAAGCATTTTTAATGTCAGAAACTATTCCGGTCTCAATATCGATTTTGGCAAATGCATGGCCACGCGAACTGTCGGATTGATAATAGAGGATCGCATCGATAGTCTTTCCGTCCGGATTACTGCTCAGTGAATATATCCTGCCAATACGAAAACCGTTCAAAGATGGACAAGTGATCTTCCGGCTGCCGATCAGATTGCCGTCATAATCATAGGTATCAAGTTTTGTTATGCTGGTGCCCCACATGTCACCGGAGTAGCAATACGCGAAAAACAATTTGTCATCGCCTGCACAGAGTACAGAATCGGCTTCCTGATCAGTCGGCTTGAGATTTTTCTCCAATTTAAACCTGGTCGTCTCATACCATGGATCATCAGCTTTAACTACATTGCTCCCTTTCTTTACTGACGAACATGAAGGAAGCATTGTTATAAGCAAAATTAAAGCCATAACAAAAGAAATAGGTCTGACTTTTATCATACCATTGACCCCGCTATATTCTTATTATCCCAAATACATTATACAACTAGGGGCTGCGATTCTCGGGAATCAGCCGACAGAAATTTGATCTGTTGTTTTGTGCAATATGCAAATATTTTTGATTTAGAACGGCTCGGCGTTCTTCAGACTTCTGTTTCCTGCAAAAGCAGCGCAAAGGACCTTTGAAGCACCTGCTTTGTATAAAGCAATGGCGGCCTCATGAAGTGTTGAACCGGTTGTCGCAACATCATCTACAACCACAGCCGTAAGCCCCGTGACATCCCAGTCTTCACTTACACTGAAAGCATTAGAGACATTAACGGCACGCAATCCTTTATCTGATATATCCGACTGGCGCATCGTATCTCTTACTCTTATGAGACAGTCGTCAGCATATGGAATGCCGTTTAGTCTGGCTAAAGGATAAGCAATCTCCCCGGCCTGATTAAAGCCTCTTTCTTCCAAACGCCTGCTTGACAACGGGACAGGAACTATAAGATCTGCCGATATGTTTTCGCATTTGATCGCGGAGCCTAGAACGCATCCGAAAAATCTTGCGAGCTCGTATTTCTTGCCAAACTTTATCTTGGGAAGTATTTGCTCAACCAGCCCCCTGTATTCAAACGGCATATAAAGAGGAAGTCCCGGGCACGGATCACCGGCGACCGGATTGGAAAGACACAGAAACCACCTGCGGTCTTCGTCCTGAATATTAAGCGAAGAAAGACATTTCCCGCAGATATGAAGATCCGGTCTTTGTCCGAACAGATCCTTATAAAGCGAGTTATAGGCTTCAAATCTGTCTTCGGTATCTGAGATACCTCCGCAAACAGCACATCTGTAAGGAAGGATAAGATCAATGGCGCCTTTTAGCGCGTCTCTTATCTCATTTACAAATCCTGTATCAATGGTGTTTTTAGATGCAGCTCCCATTACTTATTCCTTCGATGGTCAACAGTCTTAAGAAGATCTCTTAAGCAGGTCTGTCTTACATCATCTTTAGGGGCATTCAGGAACTTGTTAAGAGTCCCTTCGACTTCGACGATAGTGACATTCATCCTGCCCCTGGTCACCGCTGTATAAAGCAGGCTGCGCTTATAAAGCAGCGGATTCATCTTGCCGAGCGCGATAATTACCCTGTCAAATTCACAGCCCTGTGACTTATGCACCGTGACCGCATAAGCGAGCTCTATGTTCTCAAGAAGCTTTCCCTTATACTCAACGATCTTGCCTTCATCAAAAGCAATGCTGACCGATGAATTCAAAGGATTGATATCACTTATGACACCCAGTTCGCCATTGAAGATACCCTGCTGGACTTCGCCCGACAAAGGATCAAGCCATTCCGTCGAATAGTCATTCTTATTCTGCATTACGCGGTCACCTACATGAAGCGTAAGGCTCTGGCCACGTTTAAGGACCTTCAGTTCATCCTTTACCTCAAGAGCCTGGATCATCTTGTTAAGCTGAACCGTTCCTAAAGCGACATTCTCATTCTTGGTAGGTGTAAGGCATATGATATCTTCCTTCATATGCTCTACAATAAGGCGCGATATCGTCTCGCTCGCCTCTTCTTCAGTCTTGCAGCTGATGATCTCAAAATCGTCACCCACGCTCTTAGGCTCTTTGCCGTTCAGGATAAGTCCTGCATTTGAAGCAATGGTGCCGTCATCAGACTGCCTGTGCAGAGCTTCAAGCTTTACCTTCGGGATCGAATTGCACGAGATGATGTCCCTTAAGACATCGCCGCATCCTACAGAAGGCAGCTGGTCAGGATCTCCGACAAGTATTACGGATGTGCCCTTTGCTGTCGCTTCAAGAAAGTGTCTGAAGAGCATCGTATCGACCATGGACATCTCATCTACAACGATGACACGGCAATCCAAAGGATTATCTTTTCCGTGGACAAAAAGGAGACTGTTATACTGGCCTGCCCTGTCATCCGGAAGAAGGTCTTCTTCATCGGAATTGATCGTCCTTCTTACTCCGAGAAGTCTGTGAATGGTAAATGCTTCGTAGCCGCTGGCCTCCGAGAGCTTCTTGGCAGCTCTTCCCGTAGGCGCCGCGAAAAGACAGCTTATCTTATTTCTCCTGAAGTATTCACCCAGGATACCCATGATCGTGGTCTTCCCCGTACCCGGGCCGCCTGTAATAATGCTGACGGGGCTGTACATGCAAAGATAAAGAGCATCGAGCTGTGACTTATCCGGTATGATGCCCAGATCAGAAGCGACTTCAGAAAGTATCCTGTCACTCTCATCCCTGGCAGGCGGATCGGTCTTAGTCTTTAGCATCTCATTGATGCGTCTTTCGATGGCGAGCTCAGACGCGAAATAACTCATGGTGGCAAACTTAGCATCAGGATCTTCCACATCGCATGCTACACACTTGCCGTCTTCATACTTGTAAATGGCAATGCGCTTATCATCGATCGCGGTCTGCGCTGCTTCCCTGAACAATTCAGAGAACTGTTCCGAAGTAAGCTTTGTCTCGCGAACATTAATGTATTCAATCGCTCTCTTTCTCACATCCTGAGGCACAAGTGCCGTAGACTTGGTCTCCTCGTGAAGATACATACAGGCCTGATAAAGGGCAGCAGCGATCCTCTCGGGCGATTCTACGGCCAATCCTTCACCAAGCGCGATCCTGTCCAAAAGATCGAACCCTGCGATGCCGTGTCCCATAAGCGTAAAAGGAGTCTTCCTTATGCTCTCACAATCAAGTCTTCCGCTGCTCTTTAAGAGCTTTATCTGCGCCTGCGAAAAGCCCATCATCTTTGCTTCCAGGCCCTGCGTAAAGAAATCTATATTCTCCGTTATCTTGTCGCAGATCTCCATTGCTCTTGCAGCTGACAATCCCTTTACCTCCGAAGCAGCCAGCTCGGGCGTCTCGGTCAACACTTTGAGTATGTCTGTCCCGAATCTCTCTGCGAGAGCTTCAGCAGTAGCCTTACCAAGTCCGCTTACATTATCGGCAAGAAATGAAGCTATCAGCGGCGCATCTCCTGCGTCTTCATCTACACTTATCTTCTTGAGAGTTATCTGCGGTCTGTTATTCCATTCAGTTACTTTGCCTGAGATTATGTATGTCCCGCCTTCGACGACATCAACCTTGGATTTGCCTGCTACGGTAAATCTGCCGTCGCAAAGGAAAGAGACGAAGTTTGTCTCTCTTCTCGGGCAGAACACCTTTATGCAGGTGACCTTGGCATCCTCTATCTCTGTGCCGACATCTGCTATCGACAAGGATAAGGACTTTTTGTCTTTGGAATCTTTGCTCATAACCGTTCTTCTCAAGTAATACTTTTCAAAATGCTAACAAACATGCTTTTCGAAAACAATAAGCCCGGCTAAAGTTGAGACTCTAACCGGGCTTTATGATTTTCGATTGTCCTTAAATCAGATTCCTGAAAGCTGCTTTAACTCTTCAGCCTTATCAGTCTTCTCCCAAGGGAGCTCAACATCTGTTCTTCCGAAGTGGCCGTAGCTAGCTGTCTGAGAATAGATAGGTCTCCTGAGATCAAGATCTCTGATGATCGCTGCAGGTCTTAAATCAAAGACCTTGTTAACGATCTCTGTGAGCTTCTCATCTTCGATCTTGCCCGTTCCGAAAGTATCGACCATTACGGATACCGGCTTTGCTACACCGATAGCATAAGCAACCTGGACTTCGCACTCGGAAGCAAGGCCTGCCGCAACGATATTCTTAGCGACATAACGCATCATGTAGCATGCGGAACGGTCTACCTTCGTCGGGTCCTTGCCTGAGAAGCATCCGCCGCCGTGACGTGCAAAACCGCCGTATGTATCAACGATGATCTTTCTTCCCGTAAGTCCGGAGTCACCCTGAGGGCCGCCTACTACGAATCTTCCTGTAGGATTGATATAGATCTTTGTATTCTCATCCATAAGATCTGCAGGGATAACAGCCTTGATGACATTCTCCTTGATATAAGCTTCAAGCTCTTCAAGAGTGATGTCCGCGCTGTGCTGGGTGGAGATAACGACTGCATCGATCCTCTTGACCTTGTCGTTCTCATACTCAACAGTAACCTGGGACTTGCCGTCAGGTCTTAAGAAATCCGCGCCGTTCTTACGGACCTCTGTAAGGCGTCTTGTAAGCCTGTGCGCAAGAGCGATAGGCATAGGCATAAACTCAGGTGTATCGTCATTAGCATAACCGAACATCATGCCCTGGTCGCCTGCACCTGTATCGAGCTCCTTCTCGCCGCCGTGACGTGCCTCGTAAGACTCGTTAACGCCCATGGCAATATCGGGAGACTGCTCGTCGATCGATGTAAGAACTGCGCAGGAATGGCTGTCAAAGCCCATCTCACTGGAGTTATAACCGATATCCTTGATCTTGTTTCTGACGATCGAAGGGATATCAACATAAGCAGATGTCGTGATCTCGCCCATAACGAGAACCATTCCCGTTGTCGTGCATGTCTCACATGCAACACGCGCGGTGCTGTCCTGTTCTAAGATAGCATCGAGCACAGCATCAGAGATCTGGTCACAGATCTTATCGGGATGTCCCTCTGTAACGGACTCCGAAGTAAACAGCCAATTTCCTTTTTTGTTTCTCATAATCTTTCCTTTCTACTCATTGCTTATACAATGAAAAAACCTCCCCCCGAAAGGAGAAGGCCTGCGCTTGATATAAACGATCCTCATCTTTCAGGTTTCCCTGCCGGAATTGGCACCGCTGCTTTCCGCGGTTGCCGGGCTATAATAACGGGCCGGTCCCTCTAGCCTCTCTTGATAAGCAAAGAACTATAAATTGTAACGACAAGATTGTACTGATACGATCCTGCTTTGTCAATCACGATCAGGTGGTAATTTTCCGCCTGTTGAGCTCGAAAAAAGTTTTGGTTTCCCGGGCTGAAGCTGCAAATTGCTAATAATATTAATTATATTTTTATGTCTCCGAAAACGGCTTTTTGAGCCTGTTTGCTTGTAGGTTTTTGTCGCATTTTGTCGCTTTTATCAAAGGCCGGCGGGCCTTACAATCCGCCTTAAGAACCAAACTGTTCAAAGGGGGAAGTGATATGGCATTCACTATAAAGATCTACGAGAAAAACGAATACTTATACTCGCTTCTTAAGAAGAGACTTATCAGCTTTTACCCTGATGCTTATATAGTCAATCCTTATCTTGACAGGCAGGATTATGCTGACCGGTTCAGCACATATACCCGGGTCATTTACGATCCTGCTGATATAAACATTGCAGATATACCTCATTCAGACACCTCACCCATTAGGCTTACGGAAGACAGCGGCATCATCGATTGTTCAAGACTGATACAACTGCTCAGATACAATGAAGAATCCCCGGTCGGAATAAGACCCGTATCAGGATCGATGTACGCTGTGCTTCCGTTCGTCTACTCGGATGAAAGGGACAGATTCATAAGAGATTTTTCTTCTGATCTGCAAGACGCAGACTTCAATGTCAGACTCGATTTCACAAGCAAGCTCAGAGCTTTGTGGAAAGGCTCTGTCAGAAGCAACATGACTGCCCTTCTGGATGCTTGCAGATCCAAGAAGTTCGTTCCTGAAGATATCCTTAAATACTGCAATATGGATGATTATGGTTTCCTGACACCCGGCAGCACTACTAACTATGATGATATCTACGATGCCGGAATCGAACGGTCCAAAACTCTTATCACTCATGCAGCAGATCTGGCGCATTCCAAAACTCAGCTAATAAATGTCCTTGCGGTAATAGAAGGATTCCGTACCAAGGATCTTCCGGAGCTTCTATGTTCATGTGATAAAGTCACTATCCTCCTGCCCGCTAAAAGCGCCGAAGAGGATATTGGGGCTCAGGACCTCGTCTCAATGCTTACCAAAACTCTCGGTCAGGAAAGAGTCTCTGTCGTCTATATAAGAGATTCCTCCGGTTCAGACAATATCGAAGATCCCCTCGATAACAGGAGGCTGGTCGTATGACTAACGTCAAAACCAATCCCGCCGACATTAAAGAGCAGATCACATACTGCGTCCTTAATACTATCTCGGGTGAATCAGAACCGTCTGACGAGAAATTAAGAGAGATAATATCCGACGTCATCACCGAGAATACAAATTACAAAATGAGCCTGGACCAGAAACGCGAGATGGCCCAGTCAGTATTCAATTCACTTCGACGATTAGATGTTATCGAACCTCTTATGGAAGATCCCACTGTCACGGAGATCATGGTAAACGGTCCGAATAAGATCTTCTACGAAAGAGGCGGAAAACTGTATAAGTCCGATCTGACTTTTCGGGATGAGGAATCACTGAAGACCTGCATCTCCTGCTTCTTTGCCAATCAGAACAGACCGCTTAACGAAGCATATCCTATTGGAGACTTAAGACTTCCGGACGGCTCGCGAGCTAATGCGGTACTTCCGCCGATATCAAGGGAGACTACTGTCACGATAAGAAAGTTCACAGGCATCACACATGACATCGTCTCACTTATAAGGCAGAACTTCATAAGCGAAGAAGCGGCCAGATTTCTGGCAGAATGCGTGCGCAACAAAAGAACTATCTTTTTATGCGGCGGTACAGGCTCAGGTAAAACTACATTTTTGAATTGTCTTTCCGGGTTTATTCCCAGAAACGAACGCATCGTCACTATCGAAGACTCAGCCGAGCTCAATTTAAAAGGCATAGATAACCTGGTCCGCATGGAAGCAAGGCTTCCGGGACCTGACGGCTCCGGAGAAGTTAACATCGGCATGATGATCAGGGCATCGCTCAGAATGCGTCCTGACAGGATCATAGTAGGAGAAGTAAGAGGCAAAGAGAGCGCTGATCTCTTGTCCTGCCTTACCAGCGGACATCCAGGATCCATGAGTACCGGACACAGTAATTCATGTCTCGAGATGATGGAGCGTCTTACGGCCATGATAATGTCAGGCTCAAGTCTCCCCTACGATGCGATCCTGACACAGGTCTCTATGGGAATAAACATCGTTCTCCACATCATGAGAAGCCGTGAGGGCAAAAGATATATTGATGAGATCTGCGAGGTCATGCCTCCCCAAGATCACGAATACCGTCTTAAGACACTTTTCAGGAACAAAGGAGGTGAAGAACTTGAACGTATCGCAAGCATTGAAGATATCAAGAGCGCGATGGAATACCGCGCGTAAGAAGAGTTATACGTTCTCTTCATTTCTCATAAAGACGCTTTGGGTATATCCGTTATTTATTGCGGCGGTGTATTTCGCATCAGGACTTTTCATATCATCTGAATTTGTAAGGCTGATCCTTGCACTCTCCTTAAGTTTCTTTCCCTGGAAAGAAGCAATGAAGAAGATTTATTCGAACAACTACAGGCATATGAGGACACAGATCCTTGTATTGCTTCAGGTGCTCTGCACAAGTGTATCGAGCGGGTACTCAATAGAAAAGTCACTGCTGCTGATAAGACCCGTCATCGAGAAAACATTCGGAAAGCGCTCGATGCTCTTAAAGCCCTTGATCAATCTGGAGAATAACCTGAAGCTGCATGTAAGCCTTGAAGAGTCTCTCAATACCTTTGCGCAGCAACTGGCATTCCCTGAGACTGTTCCCGTTTTCCACGCACTGGCAATTTCAGGAGAGATAGGCAACAACAGCTTATCTATCTTAAGAAGCTCATGCCAGATGCTCTCGGAGCTTAACGCGGTCCAGGGCGAGATCGCAGCATCAAATGCAGGAAAGAATGCAGAAGCCGCGATCCTTTGTGCCATGCCGTTCGGAGTAACATTTGCTCTTAATTACATGAGCAGAGAGTATCTCGATATGGCAAGAAATACAAAGACCGGCTCTACTCTTCTAGCTTTGGCTTTCGGTATCTGCATAGTCGCGTGTGCAATGCTGTTCAGATACATGTCTCATGAGCAAGGACGGAAAGCATTCAAATCAGAGCTTGCGCTATCTGTATCTTCAGGAAGCAAAATCCCTAAGACACCTCTGACCAGACTCACAAAAAAGATCTTTCCTGCCGGCTTCATCACTGCAAGGCATGAATTATTCAATGAGCTGTCAGTAAATCCCGATCTGTCCTATGAACAGTATCTGAAAAAGCAGATCCTAACCGGGAGCGCAGCTTTGTTGTTGGGTGCCGCAATATTGATGAGCCTTGGAAAGAATCCGGTGTTCGCGGTCCTTTTCGCTATCGCGATCCTCATATTGGGAAGTTACGAGATCAGGACCGACGTCGAACGCAAAAGAGAAGATCTTATGAGTGACATTCCGTTATTCTTGTGCCTCATATCTACTCTTCTTGAATCAGGAATGCAGCTACCGAAGGCAATTTCCATCTGCTCTAAAGCCTTTGGAGAAAACAAGAGTCTGTCACTTGAGATAAAGAACTTAAGGGCAATGATCTTAAGCGGCGTATCGGCAGCAGATGCAGTCGAGAAATTCTCTTTAAGGATACAGATACCGGAAGCCCAGGCAGCCCTTCTGCTGATAGCAAGATACGGAAGATTAGGAACATCTGAAGTATTAAACATGCTCAATCTCCAGGCTCAGTCCTGCTGGAATCTTTGCAGGAACGCTTCCCGCAAAAGGCAGGAACGCGAAGCACTCGGAATGATCATACCAATGACACTTGATTTCATAAGTGTCCTGATGGTAGCCATGACACCCGCAATTATCTCACTCGGCATATAAAGGAGGAAAAGACTATGAGAGAAAGATCTAATCTGCATAGCAAAAAAGGTATGGGAACCGTTGAGATCGTAATCATCATCGCGGTACTCGTCTCATTAGCACTGATCTTCAGAGCAGGAATTACCGAATATGGTCAGAAGGTAATGAGCTTCTGCTTCGATGACTCAAAGATCGCTTCAGCTTTCTGACATTTAATCCTCAAGTTTTTGACTTTTGAATTTACATTTTAAGGAACACCAGTATGCAAATTAAAAGGGGCCCCTTCGGATATTTCGCCACAGAGAAGTTTGACAGTCCGGATAGATTATGCACTTATGCCGAAGAGGTAATTGCCGGCAATAAATCAGACTTCTACCTTACACCAGTTACCGAACAGATAGGATCCGGAGCAATGTGTTACTTCGAATTCTCAGGCTTTTTACCGATAACAGATGCGGAGTTTTCCGTATTTTCTCCGCAAAGCAGATCCGCCTCACACAAAAAGGGATCAAAGATCCTGAGCCTGAGACGCAGATCCGTCGGGGACCTTTTTTATACGTTCATCAACCTGCTGGATAATCTCATCTCCCCTTCATGTCTTGTTCTAGATCCCGAGATGGTCTTCTCTGACCCTGAAGGCATATCAATTAAGCTGTGCTGCCTTCCTATAAAAAGCAAACCGGAGGAATTGTGTCTTTCATCTTTAGGAGCAATGAGACTGGAAAAACTATTAAGCTGCGATTTCTTCAAAAATGTTCTGACCGATGATGAAAAGAATGCTTTAGTTTATAGCGTTAAAGATAACAACGAGGAAATGTTTTTGAGGATCGCTGATACGATCCGCGGAAATATCGAAGAACCTGATCCTGAGACCGCTTCAGAAGATGCTCCTCTCTTTTACGAGAAGTTCTTGCCCGACTCACTGAAGAAATTATCTAAGTCTGAAAAAGATCTGATACTCTCTTGCATATCGGCTCTGTTATCGATCTTATCATTTATCGGGAGTCTGTATCTCACATGCTTCTTTTTATTCGCGTTGTCTTTGGTCATATTATTTGGCGTGCTTAAAAAGCAAAAGAAGCAAAAAGAAAACATCAGGAAAGAACTGACTAAAGAAAAATCAAGACAACGAAGCTCGATCCTGTTTTCAGACAGTTCTTTTCAGTCTGAGAATGACCTTTTTGATAAAGCCGAAGAAAACCAAAGAACAGAACCAGGCCGCTCCGGTGATTCTGATAAGCCAATTCAAAAACAGTATCAGCCATTGACTTCAGGCAAGCTTACTCTGGTAAGCGATTACAAAGGAATCAATCATGATTATTCAGTCTATTTAGACGAGACTTACATAGGATCAGATTGCTTTTTATCCGATATTGTACTGGACGATCCGTTAGTATCACCTCTTCACGCTGTGATCAAACAAAAGAACGGGATATTCTATCTTGAACCGGCAAAAGGCACAGGAAAATCATATATCGAAGATTCACCTGTAGAGAACGGAAAAACATACGAGATCAAGTCAGGACAGAAAATCACGATTGGAAATATTGCTTTCCGGTTTGCAGTGGAACCTGCGCTAAAAGCAAGTTACTAACAATGCAGAAAGGATACATAGACATTTCAAAACTATCTTCTCCACCCGAAAAAGCAGAATTTGAAACAGCTAAGTATTTTGCAGATTTGGGCAAAGATATAACTTTTATACGTCCAAGCTCAATTCCTAAACAACACCGTCCTGATATTCTTATGGATGGCGTCGAATGGGAAATCAAGTGCCCAGAAGGTAACAGCACACGAACCATAGAGAATAACATTAGAAAAGCTCTAAAACAGTCACATAACATAATTGTTGATTTAAGACACATAAAAATGTCTGAAAAGCATTGTTTATCGCAATTATTTATACAGTTTCAAAAGCGTCCACAACTCAGGAAACTATACATTATTAAAAAGAACGGAGAGCTTATAAAAATCCCCGAACTATAGTTGACTACCCGATTTCGTGTGATATCATTAAGTAAAGATAAGGTCCGACCCACTGCTGCATAGCGGAGGGCCCAGGGCCTTTTTCTTTTGCCTTTATTCGTTATCTGCCTTTTTCTTCTTCCCTACCATGACTCTCTTCGCAAGCTTATTGTAGGCTTTGACAAAAGGAGGATTGAGGGCTTTATCCGCTTCTACCAGTTTTTCTCTGATAGGCAAGCTCTGAGGACAATGTATCTCGCACTTTCCGCATTTAATACATAAAGATGCGTCGCATGGATCTATTCTCAAAGCGATCGTCTGGAAGTATTCCAGTCTGCCTGATCTCTTGCCCTCGGAATACATATGGTTATAGCAGGAAAATATTCCGGGGATATTAACTCCCTTCGGGCATGGCATGCAGTATCTGCAGCCTGTGCAGTTGACCTTCGTGGTATCAAGAATTATCTGCTTAATGCCGCTTAAGAATTGATGTTCTTCATCGCTAAAAGCTCCGGCCTTAGCTTCGCTTGCGATACGGCAGTTTTCTTCGATCATCTCAATGGAGTTCATGCCGGACAAAACGCAGGTTACGTCTTTCTGGTTCCAGAGCCATCGGAATGCCCATTCTGCAGGCGACCAGCCGTGAGGATCTTCCGCGATCATTTGCTTGGCCTTTTCTGGCAGGAGATCTACTAACTTACCTCCTCTTAAGGGCTCCATGATCATTACAGGGATACCCTTCTCTGCTGCGGCGTGAACACCAGTTTTGCCTGCCTGTGTATTCTCATCTACATAGTTATACTGGACGAGGCACATCTCCCAATCGTAAGCGTTCAGTATCTGCAAAAACTCTTCCGTCGTTCCGTGAAATGAGAAACCGACATGGCGGATCTTGCCTTCTGCTTTTTTCTCGGCAATCCATTCCTTTATGCCGAGAGATACAAGCTTCTCCCACTGGGTATGGTCGGTCATGTGATGCATCAGGTAATAGTCGACATAGTCTGTTCTGAGGCGCTTCAATTCCTCATCAAAGTATTTGTAGAGCGCTGCCCTGTTCTTTACAAGATACTGAGGAAGCTTTGTCGCGAGATTGATCTTGTCGCGGATATTGTTCTTCTCGATTATGCGGCCGACGATCTCTTCGTTGCCGGGATAGATATATGCCGTATCAAAATAGTTGACACCGAGTTCATACGCGCGCATGAACTCTTTATCAGCCTTTTCAAAATCGATCTTGCCGTTTTTGGAGGAAAACCTCATACATCCGTAACCTAATACGGATATGCCTTTTCTAGTCTGCATAAAACCTACTTACTGCAAGCGCGGAATAACGCCGCCGGGGAAATCTGTTTTCTTATAGTTTGAGAGTCTTTCTCTCTGCGCATCAGTGCCGTAACGCTCAATGAACTTCATTCTCGCGAGCGCACGCTTTCCTTTGGCAATACTGTCCTCAAAAAAGACCGGTCTGCCATTCTTATCCTGATGAGTTTTCAGTTCATCCAAAGCAGCGTTATATGCTCTGACGATTCTGTGAAGACGCATATTTTCGGGCCACTCGGCAGAGTTGCAAACGATGAGGGCAAGCATTCCGCTGATCTCGCAGTAACCCTCTGACAACATACAGTATCTGGTCTTGCCGTTGAGCGTGAGCGCACATGCTCCGGGCTCTAACGCTGCGATAAAAGGTGTGTGCCCTGCCATGAAGCCGAACTCACCGTCACTTGTCGGGATCCTTACACTGTCAACCATCCCCTCGAAAAAATCTTCGTAAGGGGTAACTATCAAAAGATTAATCTTGTGGTTAACGTGTTCAGCCATAAACAGAATTAAGGATTAGTCTCTTTATATGCACTGATGATGTCATCTAAGCCGCCCTTCATGAAGAAACACTGCTCAGGGATGTGGTCCAAAGAACCGGAAATAAGTTCGCCGAAGGCTTTTACTGTCTCTTCTACAGGTACATATCTCGGAGCAAAGCCCGTGGAATCAGCTGTTACGAAGAAAGGCTGGGACAGATATCTCTGTACCTTACGCGCACGGGATACCATGATCCTGTCTTTCTCGGAAAGCTCTTCCATACCGAGGATCGCGATGATGTCCTGAAGTTCCTTATAGCGCTGGAGCATCTCCTGGACCTTACGGGCAACATGGTAATGCTCTGAGCCGACTACTTCTTCGGTGAGAACTCTTGAAGAAGATTCCAAAGGATCTACCGCAGGATAGATACCGAGCTCAACTACGCTTCGTGAAAGAACGATATTAGCATCGAGGTGTGCGAATGTTGTGGCAGGAGCAGGGTCAGTGATATCGTCCGCAGGGACGTAAACGGCCTGGATAGATGTGATTGAACCGTTACGTGTGGAAGTGATCCTCTCCTGAAGCTCACCTACTTCGCCTGCGAGCGTAGGCTGATAACCTACGGCTGAAGGGATACGTCCGAGTAGCGCGGATACCTCCGAACCTGCCTGGACGAATCTGTAGATGTTATCGATGAACAAGAGCACGTCTCTGTGCTTCTCGTCTCTTAAATATTCAGCCATCGTAAGACCTGTGAGAGGCGCTCTCATTCTCGCGCCTGAAGTCTCGTTCATCTGGCCGAATACCATAATGGTCTTATCAAGAACGCCGGATGCCTTCATCTCGTTCCAGAGGTCATTACCTTCTCGGGAACGCTCGCCGACACCGGTAAAAACAGAATAACCGCCGTGTTCGCTTGCGATGTTACGGATGAGCTCAAGGATAAGGACGGTCTTACCTACGCCTGCGCCTCCGAAAAGACCGATCTTACCGCCTCTTGAGAACGGTACGAGAAGGTCGATTACCTTGATGCCCGTCTCAAGCATAGTCTCGGCAGGATACTGCTCTGTAAACGAAGGAGCCGGTCTGTGGATAGGCCACAAAGCATCACTGGTAACTTCGCCCTTGTTGTCGATCGGCTGGCCGATGGCATTGAAAAGACGTCCTGTGATCTTCTCACCTACCGGAACTTTAATTGAAGAACCTAACGACTCGCATACGAGGCCTCTCGTAAGACCTTCTGTCGCATTGAAGGAAACGCATCTTACGACGCCGCTGCCTCTTTGCTGGAGCACTTCGGCATAAACGTCGTTGTCACTCTCGACGACTGCCTGATCTGTAACTACAGCATCAGTAGGAACCGGTGTTGAGTTCCTTAAGATCCTTATAGCTTCGTTGATCTTCGGGATCTCGCTCTTGCCGAATTCGCAGTCGATAACAGGTCCTATTATCTGCAAAACCTTGCCGTATGCCATATCTTATTCCTCACATCTTCTCTGCCTGCTGAGCGCCGTTGACGATCTCCGTCAGTTCCGTCGTGATCTTAGCCTGACGGGCACGGTTGCTCATGAGCTCAAGTTTTTTCATCATTTCTTCTGCATTGTCTGTCGCATTCTCCATGGCGGTGAGTCTTGCTGTCTGCTCACTTGCGAAAGCATCGACCATAGCGCCGTAAACCATTGCGTTCGTATATGAATCGATGAGGTAGTTAAATACCGCACCAGAATTCGGGAAATATTGGATATCCGCGCCTGAGAGCATGGCCATTCCCGCATCATCCAACTGGTCAGGAAGGACTCTTGAGATGGACTTGGTGTCAACAGGCAGAAGTCTCAACGCAACAGGCTCCATCTTGATGGAAGACTGCATGTGCGTGTACAAGAGGTAGACCAGATCGAAGTCGCCGTTAAGGAAGCGGTGTCTCATGATCGCGCTAACCTGTCTTGCATCAAAGTATGTAGGCTCCGTGATCGGGAATGAGAATTTCGAATTAACGTTGTAGCCGTTCTTTATGAGTTTTTCTCTTGCTAAGCGCCCGAAAACATTGAGCTCATAAGTCGTAGCCACATTCTTCCGGGTATTATCGAGGATCTTGGTCCTGACGTGGTCTTCCGTGATCCTTACCATGTTATTGTTGTAAGCGCCTGCAAGGCCCTGGTCACCGGAAAGTACATAGTAACCGATCTTCCAGGTCTCACCTTCCTGCTTCTGCTCGAGAACGAAGAAGGGGTTATCGAGGTGCTCGTTATTTCTGATCATCTCCTGCATTGATTCAACGCAGAAAGAAACGAACGGATACATCGATTCGTGAAGGAGCTGCGAGCGGCGCATTTTCGCGCTTGAGACAAGCTGCATGGCATTAGTCATCTGACTAATGTCATTGACACTCTTCATTCTTTTCTTGATTGCGGAAAAGCTCTCCATAAGATCAGAATTCCTCTGCGTACTCCTCGTGCTCGGCGAGGAAGGATTCCTTGTACTCCTCGTATGCCGAATCGATCTCGGACTTGATCTCGTCTGTCAATTCCTTGCCGTCTGTAAGCTCTTCGAAAATATTCGGATGGCGCAGTTTGATCGAAGCTAAGAGCGCCGTGTAGAACTCTGTAATATCCTCTGTAGCAAGGAAATTGAGCTTGTCGGTCGTTGCGCAATAAAGAAGGACTACTTCAGAAGCCATCGTAAGAGGAGAGAATCTCTCCTGCTTCAATACTTCGTTAAGGACAGTACCTCTCTTGATCTGGAGCTGGGTATTCTCATCAAGGTCTGAACCGAACTGTGAGAATGACGCCATTTCACGGGCCTGGGCCAAAGAGATTCTCAAAGGTCCTGCAACCTTCTTGACAGCCTTTGTCTGAGCCGCACCGCCTACACGCGATACAGACAGACCTACGTTAACGGCAGGTCTCTGACCGGAGAAGAACAGCTCAGGTGACAGATAGATCTGACCGTCTGTGATCGAGATAACGTTCGTAGGAATATATGCGGAGATATCGTTACCCTGCGTTTCGACGATAGGAAGCGCCGTGATGGAGCCGCCGCCCAATTCGTCAGAGAGCTTGGCTGATCTCTCCAAAAGTCTTGAGTGCAGATAGAAGACATCGCCCGGATAAGCTTCTCTTCCCGGAGGTCTTCTGAGGAGCAGTGAAATCGCTCTGTATGCCTGCGCATGCTTTGAAAGGTCGTCGTAAACGATGAGCACGTCCTTGTGATAGTCGTACATGAACTTCTCAGCGATAGCGCATGCGGCAAAAGGCGCGATATACTGCATCGCAGCTGACTCAGAAGCAGAAGCCGCTACTATTACCGTGTAATCCATAGCGCCGTGCTTTTCGAGCAGACCTGCAGTAGCAACGATATTGGCCATCTTCTGGCCGATAGGTACATAGACGCAGATAACGTCTTCATTTTTCTGATTGATGATCGCATCCAGTGCGATGGATGTCTTACCTGTCTGACGGTCACCGATGATGAGCTCTCTCTGGCCTCTTCCGATAGGGGTAAGGGCATCGATAGCCGTGATTCCCGTAAACAAAGGGGTGTTAACCGGTGCTCTCTCAATGATCGAAGGAGCGGGTGATTCGACAGGACGCTCCTCCGTATACCTGATAACGCCCTTGCCGTCAATAGGCTGGCCCAAAGCGTTAACAACTCTTCCCAAAAGACCCATACCTACGGGGACAGAGCAAGTGGTCATGGTACGTTTGCAGCTCATGCTCTCTACTACGGTATCTTCACCTGTAAGGAGAACGATGCCGACCTTGGTCTTCTCAAGGTTCATTGCGATGCCTGTAGCACCTGAAGCGAAATAGATGAGCTCGTTGAGCATACAGTTACGAAGGCCTGTAACTGATGCTACACCGTCAGAGATAGAAGCTACTCTACCGATCTCATCTCTGTGCTCCTGGAAAAGGAAAGCATCTTCAATTCTTTTCTCAAGATCTGCTTCAGTAAGTGAAGCGATCTCAAGGTTATCGATACTTACCTTATGTGATTCGGGGAACTGCTCAAGAGCTTTCTCAAGATCTTCTTTGACTTTAGAGGAAGGAAATTCTTCTTCGGGAATAGCAGCACCGTCTACGGCAGAATCAAAGGAACGTGTCTGCTTAATAAATGAACCGATTCTGTTAAGCTGTCCCCTGATGGAATAGTCGTAACGGCTTCCCTGGAAGTAAACGATAAAACCGCCGATAAGATCATCGCGCTGCTCAATGGTAAGACGATAATCTTCGATCTCGTTTACTTCGGCAAATTTCTTCGCGACACTTACAAGTCTTTCTTCCGGGATATCGCCTGCTGTAGCAATCCTAAGAGACGGACCCTTGGACTTGATCTTGTTTTCCTTATTGTCAGAAGTGTTATTACTCACTCTTTGCTACCTCTTTATCGAGGATCTCTTCTGTGTGCTTTGCAGCAGACTTCTTAAGTTCGTCTTTGGAAACTGCATCGCCGATGATATGGCCTGCGATCTGGACTGACAGGTCTGCGATGTCGTCTTTCATGGTCTCGAAAGCATTGCGCTTCATTCTTGCAGCGTCTTCTTCTGCTCTCTCGATGATATGCTGGGCCTCTTCATTGGCCTGGTTGATGACCTGCTTGCTCTGCTTCTCGGCATTAGCCTTTGCCTCTTCCATGATCTCAGACGCTTTTCGCTTAGCTTCGTCGATAGTCTCTTTTGAAGAATCTACAACGGCCTGGGCCTCTTCCCTGGATTTCTTTGCACCCTCAAGCTCTTCGTCAAGTGCAGCCTGACGCTTCTGAATGATCTTAAGGACAGGCTTATAGATAAAGAACTTGATGACAAGGAAAGCCACAATCAAATTGATTATGGTTATAGCCGCGGTTACAGCGTAACCTGCAAACTGATCAGGCGAGAAGAGATTAGACTCTGTTTCAGCCGCAAATAGCATAGTTGCTATGTATGACATATAGTTGCTCCCTTAATTTGAGTCAAACGTCCCTTACTTGACTGTGAAGATCAAAAGGAATGCGACAACAAGCGAGTAAATACCGATGGACTCGATAAATACGATTGAAAGGAGAAGCATTGTCTGGAGCTTACTGATGATCTCAGGCTGTCTTGCTCCGGCTTCAAGCGCTGTGCTTGCTGCTTTACCCATTGCAAATGTTGAAGCAAACGCACCGCATGAGATGGCAATAGCGGCTGCAATAGCTGCGATACCCTTTGTCTCAAGCGCAGCGATGATCGGTAATGCTGCAATCCAAATGTTGTTCATAAGTATGGCCTCCTAAAATATTTAGCTGAATAAACGTCTTATCAAGCTGCAACAGCTTCTGTTTTCTTGCTTTTCTTACTCTTCTTTTTCTTCTGGTGGTCTTCCGGATGTTCGTTATACTCGTGTACCGTCTCAACATTCTCACCGATGTAAGACATCGTAAGATATGCGAAAACGATAGCCTGAATGATGCCATCCATGATATCGAACCAAAGACCCAGGACACCCGGAAGAATGCAAGGGATACAGATCGATATGAATTCCATGAATACGAAAGCTGCGAAAACGTTACCGAAAAGCCTCAATGCCAATGACAAGGGCTTAACGACATAGTCTAAGAGCTTAAACGGAAGCATGATGCTGATAGGCTGCGTAAGTGTGAGCCAGAAGCCCTTGGCGCCTACAAACTTGAACGTCATGACGATAACGTAAATGATCGCGGTAATAGCGCAGCCGATAGGGAATGCCACATTCTTTGCCGGCGGCGGTACCTTAAGGAAAGAGATGGCATTGCATGCGGTGATGACAAGACCGAATGTCATGATCATCGGAGCTACGGTCTCTGCTTCCTTACGCTTCATACCGAAGCTCATGCCGGTAGTAATGATGAGCTCGACCAGCGATACGAGCAATGTCTGTCTCTTATTAAGCTTGAGCGTGGGTTTGCCGACCATGCATCTGACTACGATGACTACGGCAATAACGGCGATCCAGGTAACGATCACGGCATCAGTAATAAGGAGCTTGTAATCTCCAAGCGTGAAGTACATCTGTACCTGCATTATGGCTTCGTTTATCTCTTCTCCGATGTCGCCGGGCTTGAGTCTTTCTAAAAACTGCTGTCCGAACGAGGAAAAGAACTCAGAAAGCCATGAAGCGATAATAACTAAACCGGTCATCATAAACTTTAAAGCCATTCCCCTTTATGGAATTACAGACATTTTACGCCTAATCGCCTGATATGTCACTTAATTATAAATAATATATAGTAACAACCTTGGGCAATAATCCGGTTCTTTTAGTCAATTTTGTCAATTTACTGCAAAATGAAAATTATATTGCGGATTAGGTGTAAAACCCGGAAAAAATCAAGGGCTGCCCCGGTCCGGGACAGCCCTCAAAAGGTGGAATATAAGATTTTTTAAAACTTCTTACTCTACGTCCTGTAATGCAGCGTAGTCTTCTTCACCGGTACGGATCTTAACGACCTTGCCTACGTTGTATACGAAGATCTTACCGTCACCGATATGTCCTGTATAAAGAACTTCCTTAGCCTTCTCGATAACCTTATCTACAGGGATCTTGGATACGACGACTTCGACCTTGATCTTAGGTAAGAGCGTAGCGTCTACCTCGACACCTCTGTACTTCTCGCCTGCACCCTTCTGGATGCCGCAGCCCATGACCTGAGTAACTGTCATACCGGTTACACCGAGATCGTTCATGGCCTTTCTGAGCTTGTCATAACGAGAGAGCTTAGCGATGATAACGACCTTATGCATGCCTGTATCGAGTTCGGGAGCGACAGATACCTTGACTGCTGCGTTCTTCTGAGCTTCAGAAGCTTCGTTGTAATCAGGTGTACCGAGGTCTGTGTTCTCGTTTTCTTCCATCATAGCGCCTGAAACGTCCATGAGGGAGAAGCCGGAGTAAGCACTTGCGAGACCGTGCTCTGTAACGTCAAGACCTGTGAGCTCTTCTTCCTCAGAGGCTCTCAAGCCGAAGATAGCCTTGATGATAAGGAATGTGATTGTGATTGTAACTGCTGTCCAAGCTGCTGTTGCAAGCATACCTACTGTCTGTATGCCGAGGAGCTTGAATCCGCCGCCATAGAAGAGACCAACCATCTCATTGCCTGCTGCATCAGCGATTGCATAAGCAGGAGCTGTGTTTGTTGCGAAAAGTCCTACTGCGATCGTACCCCAGATACCGTTAAACATATGAACTGCAACTGCACCGACAGGGTCGTCAACTCTTATTACGTTATCAAGGAACCATACACCGAATACTACGAGTACGCCGGATACAGCACCGATGATCGTTGCGCCAAGAGCGTCTGTTACATCACAGGGAGCTGTGATTGCAACGAGGCCTGCGAGAGAAGCGTTTAAGCACATTGAAACGTCGGGCTTACCATACTTGATCCATGTGAAGATCATGCAGACTACTGTAGCGATCGCAGGAGCGATTGTTGTTGTTACGAATACAGATCCGAGCTGACTCATATCTGTGCAGGCAGCACCGTTGAATCCATACCAGCCGAGCCAGAGGATGAATACGCCCAAAGCGCCCATCGGGATGTTGTGGCCGGGGAAAGCGTTAACCTTTGTAACCTTACCCTTCTTATCCTTTACGAACTTACCGATACGGGGTCCGAGGATAGCAGCACCGATCAAAGCTGAGATACCACCTACCATGTGGATGCAGTTAGAACCTGCGAAATCGTGGAATCCCATTGTTGCGAGCCAGCCGCCGCCCCATGTCCAGTGAGCTTCGATAGGATAGATGACTGCTGAGATAACTGCGGAATATACGCAGTAAGATAAGAATCTTGTTCTCTCTGCCATAGCACCTGATACGATCGTTGCTGTTGTGGCACAGAATACAAGGTTAAATACGAAGTTTGACCAATCGAATGTTGCGTAGTTTGCGAAAATATCAATATTGGGTTTTCCCATGAATCCCATAAGCATATCTTCGCCAAGGAACAATCCGAAACCGATTGCGATAAATACTACTGTACCGATACAGAAATCCATCAGGTTCTTCATGATGATGTTACCTGCGTTCTTTGCTCGCGCAAAGCCGCACTCCACCATCGCGAATCCAGCCTGCATCCAGAAAACCAATGCTGCGCCGATAAGGAACCAGACGCCAAAGACTTTCTCATCAATCAAGCTGCTGATTAAATTAGTGTCCATAAACTCTCCTCCTTCAACCATTTTCAAAAGGTATTGATATTATGTTTCAATGCTTTTTGAATATCGTTATTTGATTTCAAGTGCAATTGTAGCGTTAACCCCGCAACAAATAAAATACGAATAGTTTGAGCATAACGATACCTTTCAGGTATGATTTGACATTTATCAGGACAACCGGGAAACCGGGAACCCATTGTTTTCGGGACTTCCGGGCAAAACAAAGGCTCCGTTAATTCCGGAGCCTTTTACATTAATCAAATATACTTAAACAAATGACTGTATCTTGCAGTCAAAAAACGATAATAAAAACTTACTTAAAATGTTTCTCCTCGATCTCTTTGATGCCGTTTACGCGTGTTGCGTGGCGTCCGCCGGCGAATTCTTCCTCGAAGAAAGCATCTATCATTCCGAGTGCAACTCCCAATCCGACTACGCGCTCACCGAATGCGAGGATCTGTGCATCGTTATGCTGTCTGCACATCTTAGCCATGAACTCGTTGGTGCAAAGAGCGCATCTGATTCCCTTGTACTTGTTGCAGACAAGAGAGATTCCGATACCGGTACCGCAGATTGCGATACCTCTTTCAGCCTTGCCGCTGGATACGTCTTCAGCCACCTTAATGCCTGCATCAACATAAGAATAAGAATCTGTTCCGTTGGGAGCACCGCCGTCAAGGACCTCAAAGCCCTTCTCCTCAAGGTACTTTCTTACCTTCTGTCTTAATTCATAACCTGCGTGATCTGATGCGATTGATACAACCATATTATTGCCTCTTTCCTTAATTAAATCTCATGATGGATGTGCTTAAACTTCTTAGTGCCGTCGCAGTAAGGTCCTACGATATCTCCGTTACCTACCAGGCGGTACTTATAGGATACGAGTCCTTCAAGGCCTACAGGGCCTCTGGCGTGGATCTTGGATGTAGCGATACCTACCTCTGCACCAAAGCCGTAACGGAAACCGTCTGCAAATCTTGTTGAGCAGTTGACCAGAACGCTTCCGGAGTCAACCATGGTCATAAAACGCTCAGCTGTATCCTTATTCTCGGTAATGATCGCGTCGGTATGTCCTGAACCATAGTGATTGATATGTGAGATAGCCTCGTCAACATCCTTAACGAGCTTGACAGAGCACTTCATTGCAAGATACTCGTGATGCCATTCCTCAGCCTTGGCAAGACCGAATGTCTCAGCAACATAATCGTCGCCGAAAAGTTCAACTCCTGCTCCCTGCATCGTCTTGATGAATTCAGGCAGGAAACTGTCCTTTAGCGCTTCATTTACAAGGAAAGTCTCTGTAGCGTTGCATACGGAAACATACTGTGTCTTGGCATCGATCGCTACCTTAACGGCCTTGGCAAGATCAGCGTCCTTGTCGATATATGTGTGACATACGCCGTCAGCATGTCCCAAGACAGCGATGTTGGTGTTCTGCATGATGTACTGGACGAAAGAATTGGATCCTCTGGGGATAATAAGATCTATATACTCATCAAGCTTCAGCATATCGGCGATCTCGGATCTCAATGTAAGGAGATTAAGCCAGCCTTCAGGAAGTCCTGCTTCGATACCGGCTTTGCTGATAACAGAAGCCAAAGCCTTATTCGTATTGATGGCTTCAGAGCCGCCCTTAAGGAATACGGCATTGCCGCTCTTGATGCAGAGAGATGCGATCTGGACCAGCGCATCAGGTCTGCTCTCGAAGATAACGCCGATAACACCGATAGGACAAGTAACTCTGGTAAGCTCCAAACCATCATCCAATGTAGTTCTAAGCGTAACCTTGCCTACAGGATCATTAAGATCGATAAGGCTCTCGATACCGGAGACTACGTCATTAAGCTTATCTTCGTTAAACTTAAGTCTCTTGATAAGCGGAGTCTCAAGATTTGCCTTCTCTGCTTCTTCAAGATCGATCTTGTTGGCAGCGAAAATCTCATCTCTCGATTCCTTAAGGCGGGCTGCTACATTTGCGAGCGCCTTATTCTTAACATCGCTTCCCAGAGAAGCCATGATGTAGGAAGCGTCTCTTGCGACCTTGGCAATATCATGGAGTTCAGACATAATATCCCCCTATAATTATTATTCTTTAGGAAATGATTATAACAAATAAAACATCAACTTGCTTAACTGTTTGAAGCTGGACCGCTTACTTAAAACTTAGCAAAAATAGAAACATGTTTTGCTATTTTGAATGTAAAAATGCTGGTTTTCAAATCTACAAAAATGTTCATAATGTTCAAAACTTTGTTTATAACTACAAAAACAAATACTTTGATTCCAAAAGTGCTTGAAACCCTTATATCTATTGAATTTGATATTTTGTTACCGTTTCTTGACAAAACAATTACAAGGTGTTAGCAAAAGTCTGGATTCCAATAAATCTAGGCATTTGCGGGCTTTTTGAACCTTTGTTCGATAACAGGTGTCCACGAGAGAAAAACACCCAAAAATCGAAATTGCTACTTGACAAGGCTTTTTGACAAAGAAATCGAAATAGCAATTTTTGTATAGTGATTTTTCAATAAATTCTGGTACTAAAGATCCCTAATTAAATCGCAAAAACAACGTCCTTCCTGCATCAGGCAAGAAGGACGTAGAAAACACATTAATCAGTTACAGATAATTACTCGGATCAATAGTCCTCATCGTCAAGCACAACAGCTCCGGCAAGCCTCTGGTCCCAGTTGGTGAAGAAGACTCTTCCTGGAAGAGTACTGCAAAGTATCAGGGCAAGAATAAAACTTGCAAGGAATGCTGCCACTCCACCTAAGATACTGAAAAACTCCGGAGACATCGCGCCAAAGAAAATAATCAACGCATAATATACAGGATTCATAAATACATAGATAAATCCTGATATCGCAGAGTCAAAATGAACAACCCGGTTTCCTACACCGATAGGGATCGAGATTGCAAGTCCACATGCAGCAACAGCCATTATGGTGAACCCGATCATGTGGCCTGGATACTGAAGATTTTTTGTTAAAGCAAGCAAAAAGATCTCGAGGATAACAAGACCGCCACCGATTACGAATGCGATAAGATATTTCCAAAACTTAGTTTCCATAAGCTTTTCTTTCATATCACGCAGTAACTTGCCCAAGAGAATATAAGGGAGAGCCCTCGTAAACCAGTTTCCCGGAATATACTGATAACCCAGAATATTAAAGCGAATGACTCCGGAGAACTCGCCAGAGAGCAACATGAAAACAAACAAAATAACAAGCAAGATCCTGTAGAATTTCATAAGCTTCAGTTTATCCAAGATGAAGATAACAATATATGCATATAGCATAGCCTGAATAAACCATATATTATCGCCTATTTGAAGCGGCCACAGGTTCAACACAAGAAACTCAAAAATCATGCGCTTTGAGATAGTAATCGTCGTGTGAGTCAAAAGCATTACAGGCACATTTAAAGCCACATAGAACAATAAAACGAATACGAAGCACAGAGCAGACCTCTTTATCTTTCGAAGTACCTTCTCCAGCCTGACTTCCCTTTTGGTATCAAGCACATAAAAGCCGGAGAGCACATAAAACGCAGGTATCGCAAATCCACTTATGGATCCAACGATTCCTGTAGGATCTGGACAACCAAATGCCCAGAAACATATAAACAGCATCAGGATGAGGCGCAGGTAACCCGTACAATTAAAGTCTAACATCTCAACATTGTTGTTATCGCTCATTAAGAATTCCACCATCCTTCTTCATTATTGCCCTCTGAAGGCTCATTATCCTTAGGACCCATAGGCCTAATAAGTCTATCATAATTAACACCCTGCACTGAAGAAGCTTTCTTCTCTGCAAGCACACTCTGCAATGCAAGAGCGTCTTCTATCGTTGTTTCTGATATCTTTCCACCGCTTATCTTATAAATGCGATTGCAAAGCCTCAGAGCCGCAGGACGGTGCGTAGAAAGGATAATCAGTCTGTCAGGGTGGCTGGACATTATGTTATGCAGCACCTGCTCTTCGGTCTCACGGTCAAGCGCACTTGTAGCCTCATCGAGCAAAAGAATAGGCGCGCCGCGAAGCAACGCTCTTGCAATGGATATTCTCTGTGCCTGTCCTTCAGAAAGTCCGCGGCCGCGTTCACCAAGCGTACTGTTAATTCCTTCAGGAAGCTGCTTAATAAAATCCCATGCACATGCAGTCTTAAGGGCCTCAATTACTTCTTCGTCAGTAGCTTCTTCATTTACCATACGCATATTCTCGGCTATCGTTCCGGAGAACATGGTATTTCCTTGGGGAACATACGCAAAGAACCTACGAAGGTCGGAATTAACAGGGAATTCCTCACCCGAACCACTCTGCAATGTGACCTTACCGCTATTGGGTTCGAGCATGCCTAAAAGCAGACGGATCAGCGTAGTCTTGCCTCCGCCTGATTCAGCCATTATCGCAACTATCTCGCCTGAGGACACATGAAGATCAGTATGTTCATATACATTGGCTCTCTCGTCATAACCGAAAGTCACGTCATTAACGTGAACCTTAATGCCCTCACCGGTATGTTCTTCCATATATGTGACTCTGTCAGGATCATGCTCTTCTCTTGGAAGATCTATGAGTTCTCTGACTCTGTGTGCAGATACAGCAGAATTTATCATTCCGGGAATCGTACCCACAAGGCTGTTAAACCTTGAAGACAGCGCTGATCTCTGCTGAAGAAAGAAGGTCATATCACCATAAAGGATCTGGCCTGTCCAAAGCCTGTATAAGCAATATGCAAAAGCCGTGGTTGATACGATCGTTGATACGATCGTCAAAAGTATATTGGACTTTATTTGAAATTTATTGAAGTCGAGATTGTACTCCTTGTACTTCTGCTGCCACCCTTTGAGCTTTCTCTTATAATAACCGAATATACCAAAGGACTTGATCATCTCGAAGTTATAGAATGTCTCAACCTCAAAGCTCATCATCTTTGAATTGAGTTCCAAGACACGCTTCCTGTATTCCTTCATCTTGCGCAGAATGTATCTGCTTAATCCTAAAAGAAAAGGCGCGGATACGAAGGCTATAACAGCCATACCGATATCCATACGCCACAAGACGATGAATGTTACTATAAACGAATATATATTAACCAAAAGATTAGGAATCCAGCCTATCGCATTGGAAGCAATCGTGCCGACATCGCCATTAAATCTGTTAAGCAAATCACCACTCGGGTAACTGCTTAATTCCTTCCATCTGGCATCCATGATGCGTTCAAATATATCCGCCTGAATATCGTTATTGACGTAAATCGATATTCTTGCTGATATATAACTATTGACGCTCGAGAGGACAAGAGACAATATCAAACTTCCGATCATGGCAGCAATCAAAATCCAGAGTTTATCCTGCTGCTTTTCAACAATGATATTGATCATGATACGTCCGATATATGCGGTACCGATAGACATTGTAGAACCTAAAATGCCGGTTATCGCGTAGAATACTACTATCCAACGGTATTTCTTGGAATAACCGAAAATCCATTTCCAGTCATCTACAAATTCTTTGAATGTTCCGTCACGAAGACTGTCATGCAGCTTCTGCATGTTGTCACTGCGGAACAGCTTGTTTAGACCGGTATATTTTATCTGCTTATCTTTATTCTCACTCATGATCTTCACCATTTAGAACATTATAAGAAGTAAAGGCCGCATCAGGATTCATATTGCAATAAAGCTGATACATAGGAATCTTTTTCCCCAGGCGGCTTAACAGTGAAAGCGTCTTTTCAAGTTCAACCTTATCTTTCGGGCGATAACTCTGCTGAATAAGAACCGGAAGGATCTGAGTCATAGGAACCTTCTCAATATGATTCTCTGCACCACGATTTAGTATAACGATACCACAGAGCTTTACACCCACATTGCGGTTCATACCTTCCTTACCTGCCCACGGAGTACCATAAACAGTGCATTCATCTCCAACATGAATCAAAGGCTTATCACCATTAACGACATAGCTACCGGGGATATTATTCAGCCAAAGATTAATATGTGTTGTTTTCCCCGTCCCCGAAGGCGCAGTGAAGAGCCATGCTTTATCACCCACAGCCACAACAGCTCCATGCATCAGGAAAGTATTGAAATCAAGCATCTTCGTTACTATCTTTCTGTACACTGCGAGGATCTCGAGATGAGAGTCAGGATAATCAACAACAGGGATCCCCTCTATCTGAGCCTCCCTGATATTAATAGTTTTCTCGTGTAGAATGTCTTCTGCATTAATTGACACAGTCATATCAGCAGGCGCATCCGTCAGATAATCGCGGCAAAAGTCATAAACCTCATCAAAGAGACTAGTTATTGCTACATTTATCCCTGCCAAACACACAGTGAATTCCATATATTATCCCTTATGAAGTATCTTCTTAATGAATCTTTTGATCTTACTTCCTTCAATTCTGATCTTGTTTCGTACACGAAACATCAAAAATCTAAACTTGTAAGGTTTACACCAAAGATATTTATACAATGAATATTTGAAACCCGTCAACTTAATCGGCTTGTTTCCCCTCTGAGCAGACTTAACAACACCGAGAATATCCTTCGGATCAACCAAATCAAAATAAGTGCAGTTATCACCTACTACTATAAACTGACCATCTTTTCGTCTGCCTACAATCCTATGAAGAACATATTGCTCACCCATGGTCTGACTCACCCTGTTAAAAAGCACAATGTCAAGATTCTTAAGTTCTTCAGGACTGCAAGTAACCACAAAAATGGCGTCATCTGCAGTGCGAAACAAAGGGCGCATACTAACGCCCTTGATCGTAAATAGTATCTTGCCGGACTTCTTAAGTTCGTCTTCGTATGAGATTGACATTACTCTATAAGCAATCCTTCCTGCCAAAGTTGCTTAAGAAACTCTTTTGTAAATTCAGCTAGTTCCTCAAGAGTAGAATCCGTATACTTTGTCTGAAGAGACTTAACTAAGCAATTGAAAGAGATACCATCATCTCGGCACATGTTCAAGATAGTTATAATATCAGCCGCCTCATCGTTCAAACGCAACATCCCATGGAACTTGGAATTGTCCTCACCAACTGCTACTGCTGAGATCTCACCATCCATATCCATGATTGCCATCTCTACTGCTAGTCTCATTAAATCCTCCTAAAAAAAACTTGCAGCTGTGAGCCGTACCCACAGCTGCAAGCAGCATAATTATTCAATTACTAAATAATTACTGACGAAGCCACAATCTACCAGAAACGTTAGTAAAGATTTCCTGATGACCCTGGTCAACATAAGTACCATTCAGAAGATCAGGTGTTTCTTCTGCAGCATCAAGGTGCTGAACATTAATGGGAGTTGTATCAGCTCCAGCCTGAAAATAGCTATCAGTTCCAAGGCCTAACTGGTTAACAATCTTCTCAAAATCGTTAATATTAACGCCGCCAACCTGAGCATTACCTATGATCGTATCTTCTGAACCAGTAACAACAAATGACTGAGCTACAGGACCAACAGGGCTTGCAGCAAGTACATCTGCTTCCTTGAAACGTACAACGTCCATCTTAGGTGTTTCCATCTTCATAGTGAGTCTCCTTTTTAATTTTTTAAGCAAAATTAATCACATGTGCGTATAATATCAATAAATTTCAACCGTTGTCAAGGAAAATTATTGATTAGTTCAAAGAAATATTCAAAAATCTTAATCGAAATGTAAATTTTTGAAATTGTCTGAACGTTTTTCGATGTCATCAACCATTTTTCTGACCCGCTTATTATATATATAATTTGTTATAATTCAACTATGAATATTATTATTACTACTTTATTTGGACTTGAGTCGCCCACAAAAGGCGACCTTTTAGACAGAGGTTACGATAAAGACCGCATTTCCGTAAGTGACGGTGTTGTAACTCTGGAGGGAGATTTCTTTGACGTTGCCCGCGCAAATATGTGGATCAAGCACGCCGAGCGTATCTTTTTTGAAGCCGGAGAGTTTAATTGCGGCTTATCAGATGATGCTGATACGAACTTTAATGCTTTTTTCGAAGGATGCAGAGCCATCAAATGGTCTGACTTTATTCCTGCTGGCTGGGCGTTCGTAATAAACGGTTTCTCGAGAAAATCAAAACTATACGGCATCCCTGCCCTGCAGAAGCTAGCCAAGAAAGCCATAGCCGAGAGCCTGGCTGTATCAAGAGGTCTTTCAGCTGATACAGTGATCAGCGAGAACGAAGAGATGGGCACGGTCAAGATCCATTTCGGCATTGTTAACGACGTCTGCCGTTTCATGATCGATACTACCGGCGCAGGGCTCCATAAACGCGGCTACAGGCCTTTGACGCATGAAGCCCCTATAAGAGAGACTCTGGCGTCAGGAATGCTCACATACGCTAAATACCGCCCTTATGGCAATGAAGCACTTGTAGATCCTTTCTGCGGCTCAGGAACTATCGTTATAGAGGCAGCAAGGACTGCATGCGGCATCGCTCCCGGAAGAGACAGACACTTTGCTTATGAAGATCTTCCCTATATCGGCAAAGGTCCTTATCAGAGAGCTTTGCAGGAAGCTCTGGATAACGAAGACACGGAGCCGATGGACGACTGCTACTTCTTCGGTTCCGATATTGATCCTAAGGCCATTGAATCTGCTAAGCGCAATGCTGAAGCAGCCGGCGTTGGCGCTCATACAAGATTCAGGATCTGTGACGCGTCCAAGATGCTCCCGAATTATCTGGAAAAACTCACTTCGCTTCCCAGGCAGCTTGTAATAACGAATCCTCCCTATGGCGGCCGTCTTATGACTCCTGAGGACGCGGCGAAAATATACAAATTGATAGATCGTAATTACCTTACAAAAGACGGTTTCTGTAAAAAGGGCTTAAGGCTCTCTGTGATCACGCCTGAGAATGCTTTCGAAGAAGCGACAGGACATAAGGCAGATAAGCGTGTAAAGCTCTATAACGGTGCTATCGTCTGCACTCTGAGCAATTATTTCAAGTTGGGTGATAAAGGCAATGGTAACCGTTAAGATCGATTTTCTGGATCTTTTGAAGGTTGCTGATTCCGGCCAGGCATTCAGGATCCGCGTAATAGACGATTCTCATGTCGAGCTCGTTGCATTCGGCAGGTATCTTCAGATAGCTGATCTCGGAGATGATAACTTTGCATTCTCATGCTCAGATAAAGAGTTTGAGACTGTCTGGAAGCCATATCTGGACCTTGGCCGTGATTACAAGGCTATCGTCAGATCCATTGATAAGAACGATTCTTATCTCATCGATGCCGCCAGGTTCGGTGACGGCATAAGGATACTTAAACAGGATGTTTTCGAGACCGTGATCAGCTACATAATCTCGCAAAGACGTTCTATCCCTTCGATCACGACGTCAGTCGAGCGTATTTCAAAGCTCTGCGGCAAGAAGATCAAGGCTCCCAAGCTTTCCAAGCCTTTCGTAAAGCCTCTTTGCGACGAATACTATGCCTTTCCCACGCCTGAAGAACTGAGCAGTCTTCCCTTCGCCGATCTGGAAAATACCGGTGTAGGCTACAGAGCTCCCTATATCGCCAGAGCCGCAGAAGGCTTTGCTTCCGGACTTCTGGACGCTGCGGCATTGGGAAAACTGTCTGACGAAGAGCTTTATAAGGCTCTGACGGCCATGTACGGCGTAGGAACGAAGGTTGCCAACTGCATAATGCTTTTCGCGTTCGCAAGGACGGGGAGATTTCCCGTGGACGTCTGGATACAAAGGATCGAGGACAAATACTACGGCGGACATTTCGACTGCACGCCTTATCCTGACACTGCAGGAATAATGCAGCAGTTCATGTTCTATTACGAGCGCAGAAAGGTCTGAAAAACTCTTTTATTAAATGTCGTTTGGCACTTGACACCTAAATAATCAAACCTTATAATTACAAGGCTTGCTCACAGAGCGGTTATATGCGGCCGTGGCGGAACTGGCAGACGCGCACGTTTGAGGGGCGTGTGGGTAATTCCATACGAGTTCAAGTCTCGTCGGCCGCACCAAATAAAAGGTTGTCTCATCAGAGGCAACCTTTATTATTTTCTGATCAGCTGTTTGCTTGAGACTATCCTAAAGCCACATCCAATATCATCATGAGCACAAATCCGATACTGAAGGCTATTGTTCCCCAGTTCGAGTGCTCACCTTCACTCATCTCGGGGATCAGCTCCTCAACGACGACATAGATCATGGCGCCTGCCGCAAATGCGAGCATGTACGGGAGCAACGACGTGACAAGGCTGAACGCAAATATGGTTACTACTGCAGCAATTGGCTCGACCGCGCCTGAGAGAGCGCCATATAGAAAGGTCTTCCCTTTTGACATGCCCTCTGCCCTGAGAGGCATCGAGACGATCGCGCCTTCAGGGAAATTCTGAATGGCAATACCGATTGCAAGAGCCAAAGCTCCTGCCGTGCTGATAAGGCTGTTTCCTCCAATTATATTGGCATAGACGACACCGACGGCCATACCTTCAGGAATGTTATGGAGCGTAACCGCCAAGATCAGCTTAGTCGTTCTCTTGAATCCGGACTTCGGACCTTCTCCCTCCTGATTCATATGCATATGAGGTGTGATCACATCAAGGAGAAGCAGAAAACCTATACCTATAAGAAATCCCACAGCAGCAGGAATAAATGAGAGCTTGCCCATCGATTCAGAGCTTTCCAGAGCGGGATTAAGAAGGCTCCAGAAAGACGCTGCCACCATGACGCCTGCAGCAAATCCGGTGAGTATACGCTGGAGTTTGTTCGAGACTCTGTCTTTGAGCAAAAACACCATCGCAGCACCAAGCGTTGTGCCGGCAAAAGGGATTAAGATTCCGATAATTATTTGAGTCGTCATATAATCACCTCCGTATATACTATACACTATGCAGTTAGTTGTGACTAACTTACAATATGCACAACTATTCTCTTACTGTTGTGACCGGAATAGCATTTTTGCTTAAGAGATGCTCAATTATCCGTTTGTTCCTGCAGATAAGGCTGAAGATTATATGTTTCTATATAATCTTTATCGTACATATTTACATAACTGTAATCAGGCTCTAAATATTTGAAGTATAGGGTCGCATCCTGATCGAAACGGTTATTCCTGAAGGTTCTCGAATTAAAATCCAAGTAGTAGTAACCTGCTGTATTCGGGCTCTCGGAGAAAACATATCTGGGGAAAATAGTATCGTAGATACTGATTCCTCCATACTGCTCAGTAGGGAAAAGATAAAGTTTGGCATTGGGGAAAAAGTACTCTGTCCATTCCCAAGTATTAGCAAACAGACCATTATCTGTATGAACTATAAGTATGAAGTGATCATCATAATTGTTTCCGTGGTATTCCGTTACCTCTTCACAGTACTTAATTATGTACTTCATGTTCTGGATATGGTTGTTGTATTCGAAAGCCTTATGTTGCTGGAATAACGAATTAACGCCGAAAAGCATAAATGCTGTGGCTACAATTGCCAGAAAATCTTTTCGAATTGTAATCGCATGCTTTTTTATGAATCCTGCTACCGCATACAAAACGCTTACCGCTATTACCGGTACGAGTATGATGCTTCTCTGGGCAAGGACATTTGGTTTGTAATAGAAATTGAAGACGATTGCGACACCGGGAAGCATGAACGAGAATAATGCCGTAGCAATGCTCCACAATGCGATAAGCAGATCGTGGATCTTAAGCCTGTATGTAAGAGCTGCGATGAGGTAGATCAATACTACTGCGCCGAAAAAGCCCCAGAACAATGAATCAGAATTAATAAAGAAGCTCATGAAGGCCTTCAAGTATTCGCTCCGCTTCTCAGGCAAAAAAGTCTCACCATATGATGCTAAGAACCTGTCTTCTCTCTTACCGACAAGAGTGCAGATGAAGAAAAGCACAGGTGTTACCGCAGAAACAAACACAGAAACCAGATAACTAAGGTTCTTCTTCCCCGGCGTAACAAACTCGGACTTTTTTCTGATAACGGTTGCCGCGTGATATATCATCATTACGGTAAACAATCCCATAAAAGCCAAAGCCGGCGTATACATAAAAGGCAGCATGCATGCGGTGATCGTGAGCATGCTGACCGTCATCAACGACCTTGTCCTCAATAACCTGAGGAAAAGCGCGAGGATAATCATCGTATAGGATACAGGTGTTATCGCCTGCTCGAAAATATAGTAGAACTCATCGATGAACGGACAGAAAGCTATAACGAAGATCGGAAATATACCGTAATTCTCATCGATTCCGAGTCTTATGGAAAACTTACGCAATTCAACAAACAATAAGGTAAGTCCGGCCAGGAACGGAAGCGCAAATCCCAGATTCAAAGAGAAGAATTTCCTTCCGAAAACCAATGTAGGAACGGCATTGATGATATACTGCTTGACCGGATAATTGGTAAAGCCTTTACCCGTATAGTTCCAGTCAGGCTGTTCAAACGCTCTTAATCCGGCTAATACTTCCTGCGTGGATTCATAGCTCATGTCGCTGAATCCGTAATTACCGATCTGGAATACGAAGAAACATATGATTACGAAAAATATAAAAGGCAGAAGGAGTTTCTTTTCGCGTACATCTTCATGCAACTGCTTAATGACGACAAACAAAAAGAAGATTACAAAAGCGATAACCGAAAGCATCCAAAGCCTTGAAGCGACGATTGAGAAAGCACCCTTAAACAGGTACGCTAATAATTCCAGTATAAATGTTACTATACAGCCGACCAGAAAAATCAGCATCTGCTTCTGCTTCATCTCGCTGCAAGCAAAATGCGAAAACTTCTTAATAATCGAATTCACCTTAATATTCCCCCTTCGCAACACATAGATTATATATTAAAAATCTGTTTTGTCTTTAATGACTTACCAAAAAATGCCGCTCTCCAAAACTGAAGAGCGGCACATTCAAATCAATTCAATTGAGAAACACAGGTCAATCTTTGTACTTCCTTCCTCGATATACGCAAAAGCTTATAAAGCAGAGAGCGAAGAAAAGAACGATAATGCCTGCTACAGACGCAGGATTGATATGTTCACCGGTTGCCGGAATCGGCGTTCTGCTTGAAGAGATAACGTATGAAGGATCTGCCTCATCAATCATTACGACCGGCGAGCCCTTAACTACTACTGTTCCGTTGCAATCTGCAGAACCGTCTGTTCTAAGATCGAAGTAGATAGCAGCTGCAGTCTTATATGCCTCAGGAGTTACAGTCTCGGTTAACTCGTACTCACCTGCACTAAGTCCGCTGACTACCGTCATAGCATTATCAACCGTCTTGAAAGATATCGCAGTGTGATCGCTCGAAATCTTGAAATCCACTGATACTCCATTCTGAGTTACAACAACATTAGACAGATCGTAATTGTTACAGCTTCTCAATGTAAGTTCAGCTCCAGCTATCTCCTTACCTGCAACATCTTCCTTTGAGAAGATCACATCAAGACCTGTTCCTGCAGGGGTGCCGGTTGTAACAGGTGTGGTTGTTAAACCGGGAGTATCCGAAATATCAGGTGTGTCGGTAGCGCTAGGCGACGTTGTAGCACTAGGTGATGTTGAAGCGCTAGGCGACGTTGTAGCACTAGGCGATGTTGTAGCACTAGGTGATGTTGAAGCGCTAGGTGATGTTGTAGCGCTAGGCGACGTTGTTGCACTAGGCGATGTTGTTGCACTAGGCGATGTTGTAGCACTAGGCGATGTTGTAGCGCTAGGCGACGTTGTAGCACTAGGTGATGTTGAAGCGCTAGGCGATGTTGTAGCACTAGGTGATGTTGAAGCGCTAGGCGACGTTGTAGCGCTAGGTGATGTTGTAGCGCTAGGTGATGTTGTAGCGCTAGGCGACGTTGTTGCACTAGGTGATGTTGTAGCACTAGGTGATGTTGTAGCACTAGGCGACGTTGTAGCACTAGGCGACGTTGTTGCACTAGGTGATGTTGTAGCGCTAGGTGATGTTGTTGCGCTAGGCGATGTTGTAGCACTAGGCGACGTTGTAGCACTAGGTGACGTTGTTGCACTAGGTGATGTTGTAGCGCTAGGCGACGTTGTAGCACTAGGTGATGTTGTAGCGCTAGGCGATGTTGTTGCGCTAGGTGATGTTGTTGCGCTAGGCGATGTTGTAGCACTAGGTGTAATCGTTGCACTAGGTGTAATTGTTGCACTAGGTGTAATCGTTGCACTAGGTGTAATCGTTGCACTAGGTGTAATCGTTGCACTAGGTGTAATTGTTGCACTCGGTGTAATCGTTGCACTAGGTGTAATTGTTGTACTCGGTGTAATTGTTGCACTCGGTGTAATCGTTGCACTCGGTGTAATCGTTGCACTCGGTGTAATCGTTGCACTAGGTGTAATCGTTGCACTAGGAGTAATCGTTATAGTAGGTGTGATTGTTCCACTAGGCATGGTTGTAGCACTAGGTGATGTTGTAGCGCTAGGCGACGTTGTTGCGCTAGGCGACGTTGTAGCGCTAGGTGATGTTGTAGCGCTAGGCGACGTTGTAGCACTAGGCGATGTTGTAGCACTAGGCGACGTTGTTGCACTAGGCGACGTTGTAGCACTAGGCGACGTTGTTGCACTAGGCGATGTTGTAGCGCTAGGCGACGTTGTAGCACTAGGCGATGTTGTAGCGCTAGGTGATGTTGTAGCGCTAGGTGTAATCGTTACAGTAGGTGTGATTGTAATACTAGGTGTAGTTGTTCCACTAGGTGTGGTTGTAATAGAAGGTGAAGGTGTGGTAATCAATTTGTAGTCATTCTCATAAGCTACAGTAGTAGGCTTATTTGCATCTTCGCTTACTCCAGAAAGCGTTGCAGCCTTACCTGTATTAGATGATCCACCATCGACTTTGTAGCTTGTGTTGATTGTATAACCCTCTTTAGTCTTAAGCGTTTCTTCGACTGTATATTTCTTTTCGGAATCAGCTACCTTGATCGCATCCTTGAGCTCGTAAACACCATCTGCATTCTGCTCAAAATCCTCACCAAGCTTGTATGTGCCGACAACTGTGTTGCCATCCTTGACTGTGAATGACAAACCGTCAAGATCTTCCTGGGTTACATCACCCTTAATGGTCTTAGTGATGTTGATGTAACCGGGCACAATGATTCTCTCGTAACTATTCTCATAAGCTACTGTTGTAGGCTTAGTTGCATCTTCGCTTACACCAGAAAGAGAAGCAGTTTTACCTGTTTTGGATGTTCCGCCATCGACAGAATAAGTGGTTGTAATTGTATATCCGTCTTTTGTTTTAAGCGTTTCGACAACAGTGTATGTTTTTTCAGAATCAGTTACCTTGATTGCATCCTTGAGCTCATATACACCATCTGCATTCTGCTCAAAGTCTACGCCAAGTTTATAAGTGCCAATAAGTGTATTGCCATCCCTAACCGTGAATGAGAGGCCGTCGAGATCTTCCTGAGTTACGTCACCCTTAATGGTCTTTGTGATGTTAATGTAACCAGGCTTGATGATACGCTCGTAGCTGTTCTCATAAGCAACCGTTGTAGGCTTGCTCTCATCTTCACTTACACCTGCAAGTGTTGCGGACTTACCTGTTTTGGAAGAGCCACCATCGACAGAATAAGTAGTTGTAATGGTATAACCATCTTTAGTCTTAAGCGTTTCTTCAACTGTATATGTCTTTTCTGAATCAGCTACCTTGATTGCTTCCTTGAGCTCATATACACCATCTGCATTCTGCTCAAAATCCTCACCAAGCTTGTATGTGCCGACAACTGTGTTGCCATCCTTGACTGTGAATGACAAACCGTCAAGATCTTCCTGCGTTACATCGCCCTTAATGGTCTTAGTGATGTTGATGTAACCGGGCACAATGATTCTCTCGTAACTATTCTCATAAGCTACTGTTGTAGGCTTATCTGCGTCATCACTTACGCCTTCGAGAGTAGCAATTTTTCCGTCAGTAGATGTACCGCCATCAACTGAATAGCTGGTGGTGATTGTATATCCGTCTTTTGTCTTAAGAGTTTCTTCTACTGTAATTGTCTTAATAGAGTCATCAATTTCAATAGGCTGCTTGAGCTCGTAAACACCATCTGCATTCTGCTCAAAATCCACACCAAGCTTGTATGTACCAACGACTGTTTCTCCATCCTTAACCATGAATGAGAGTCCGTCGAGGTCTTCCTGTGTTACATCACCATTGATCGTCTTAGTGATGTTGATGTAACCGGGCTTTATTATTCTTTCGTAACTATTCTCATAAGCTACAGTAGTAGGCTTAGTTGCGTCATCACTTACGCCTTCGAGAGTAGCAATTTTCCCGTCAGTAGATGTACCGCCATCAACTGAATAGCTGGTGGTGATTGTATATCCGTCTTTTGTTTTAAGCGTTTCTTCGACAGTATATCTCTTTGCGGAATCAAGCACTTCGAGAGGATTCTTAAGTTCATAGATTCCTGTAAACGGATTCTTCTCGAAATCTCTTCCCAAAAGGTAGCTGGCGATCTCAACTCCATCAGACTTAACACTGAACGTAAGTCCCTGGAGATCTTCTTCAGTTACATCG
>JAEEGH010003065.1_pt1 | contig 44444 bp, 70 predicted proteins | sample 9134181 | NCBI WGS metagenome assembly JAEEGH01 (sample SAMN16246544, study PRJNA631951) | gut metagenome | biome: gut microbiome; feature: rumen; material: DP-attached | host: Bos | place: Iran: Karaj | collected 2018-10
CGTTGAGCCATTGTTTCAGTCTAAAGGCGCACGATACACACAGTTCAATTTGCTCTTTTGCGTCACCCCAACAATCTATATCGTAGCCAACCACAATCTTGCTTGATTTAGGGTTAATAACTGATCCGCATCTATCGCAAACAGGCTTATACGCCATCCTCGCCTCCCCCTTCCTTCGGCGGTTCCGGGAGCGGCATCCAGTGGGTGACTTTTCCGAAGTAGCATGGAAACATCCAGCCCCAATTTGTGTATGAGCCTACCATGTAACCATCTTTGCTATAACAAAGGCACTTAGTTGGCGTTTTTCCCGGCAACTTATCCGTGACGGAAATCCATTCAGCCATCAGATTCGCCTCCTTCCGCTGTGCAGTTGCACCGCTCGTTAATCGGCAGGAAACTGATGCAAGCATCCTCCAAAGCAAACCTATCAACAATCTGTTTGCCAAAACGACGGCACTTGCCCTGTAAACAGTCCAGAACAGGTTTTTCAAATGATGTGCAGTTCCCACAAATTTTACGAATTTCTTTACTGCCCATCCCTTAGTCCTCCTTCCGCTGGCACGATGGTGGGCCAATCTCCAATCATGTCTGCAAGATGTTGTTTGATTTCAACAGGCGTAAACACCAAATGATTGTTGCGCTCTTGGCTGAGGTAGTATCGGATAAAAGCATCTTCGAACGCATCCGCATCAATCAGCCTCCCATGCCCTTCCGGGAGTTGGCCGATGGGGCAATCCGGGTGTCTATCGTTCGTGTGGGGCAGAGGGCCAACAAAGCCACTCATTCCTTCAAGTTTGTCACAGCGCAAATTCCGAAAGAAGGAATGAGTCAGAACGCACTCATAGCAACTTTGTGGAGCATCCATGCCCCGGATCAAAATATCAGCCATTGTTATTCCTCCTTACCAAAGACAGCGTCGGTCTCTTCCTTCGTCAGTCCCAAAATCACAACGATCTGTCTGATTTCCTCCGGCGTAAACTCTACGTTCCCGAACAGCTTATCAAACAAATCATTTGGTGTAATCGAAAGAACGTCCGCAAGCTGTTCCGGGGAAATATCCTCGTACCACATGCAGTTCATCAACAGATTAGCTCTCATTGTTATCCCTCCCAAGCATAGTAATAAAAAGTTCCATTCATCCATCCGGTGTCCCAGCACACCTTCGCCCACAGCTCGTAGCCGTCATATCGCTCCGCAAAGTACGGATCACAGGTCGCCGCAAGCACGTTGTCGGGGACGTCCACAAGCCCATACAGGGCCATCAAGGTATCCGTCCGGCACCGTTGCCACTGTTCCGATGTGCGCCAGCCTGTCGCCGTGTAACTTGGTGTCCAGTACAGGCTTATACACGATCTTAAACTGTCCGGGAACAGCTCGTGCCGCACCTGATTGTCAACGACCCGGGCGTGAATCCGTCGAAGCGTCTGCCCGTCAGCCTCCACAACCGCCCCGTCTGGATAGTAGATCGTCACCGCCCCGCTGATCCCGCCAACCTCGCCATTGACCGTGTTTGTGATCATGTTCAGCTCGGCATCGGTGTAATCCAACTCCGGCGGTTTTGGCAGAGGGCGGGGACGGGCAGGGGACAGAGCAAATGTCTTAGGCACAAAGGCAATCAACACCACACGCAACAGCAGGACCCAAACGGCTATTTTCAACGCCGCGCTTATCCGTTTAATCATCCTGCTTCTTTCTTTCCCGTCTGTACCTGCGCCGTTCAAAATCGTGCTTCGGTCTGCAAAACTCCGGGCAACAGTCCTTCTTGCACTTTTCGCACGGAGAGCCGGGATCGTTCCTGCTATGTCTAATCGAGGCCATCTTCCGGCCCCAATAAGCTGGATTTGTCGGTTTTGTCATAAGCGACCTACTTTCTGTCTGATTCATTTTGTTACCCCATTCTTTACACGATCCGAATACCATTCCGCAAACTCAGAACCATCAACGCCGAAATCATGCGGATAACGTGGAATAATGTGATACCGAACAGCGATGAGAAAACGATCTGTTCCAAGCAACTTGTCGTTTGCCGACATTCTTCGGAAGGTTTCCTCGCAATGTTTTTTCAGTTCTGGACTAACGCTGTCGATCTTTCCGGCACGGAGCCAATCGCTCAAAAGGAAATCACACAGCTTATCCGTTTCCATCAAATAGGCAAGCGCAGTATCGTAATCCAGGGAATCCCATAAACATTCCAGGCAGAACCCTTGATTGATTTCGTCTCCAGGCAATTCTTTCCCGCACCGGACGCAAACAGAAGACTCGCCTATATCGTCAGCGCCACAATGCGGACAGCAGTAGATATGCATGGCGGTTTCGCCGTCTCTTTTTTGCACAACTTCATCGTCCGCAAATGTCCGTTCGCAGTTAAAACAAAACATTCATACGCCTCCTTTTTATTCGGGTACAAATTACGATTTAGTTTTTTCACGCCTGATCGTTTGACCCCTCAACAAACCGGATAAACGGCAAGCGAGGAATCTTTACACGGCTTCCGACTACACATACCGGAAATCCAAGCAGTTCAGGCCGTTGCTTGGCTTGCAACCGGATTAACTGCGGATCGCAACCAATCACAGAAGCGGCAACAGAAGGTGTCAAAAATAAATCGCTTAGTTGTTTAAGCTCGGTGATTGTCATTTCTATCACCGCCGAAATACCTTGCGGCCCAACAAATAGCCCCTACCAAACAAGCAATCCAGATAGGGGCCAAACCTACCACAACGGTAAGCAAAACCTCGTTTGTCAAGCTCATTTCGTAACCTCCTCAATACGCTTCGGCCTGTTCGCGTGTGCAGAAGAAATGAAACCCGGTAGAGCATTCCGCGTCCGAATAGTCGAAATCCTCAACCTCTACCACGTCGCCGGGGTAATACCATGTCGTTCCGTCGTACTTGCTGATTCCGACCGGCTCACCGTAGAATGTTCCGATCACTTCCACGATTTCGGCCTTGTTTGTGCGGCATTTTCCGGTCGGCGTTCCTCTGATCTCAGCATCGTCCGGGATTTTCGCCACAACGATAACGCCAGCTTCGCACTTCTTGTAGACCAAGGCGGGAGGTTCAAATGAGCGGTAGCATACATTCATTCCGCGCTCTTTTGCGATTTTGTGCGCCGCAGACCGCACACGCCAGTCCGGGTCTTTCAGCCCGCGTTCGATTACATCGAGGGGTACTTCCCGGCCCTGACAGGCGTTCATCGCCGCAGACCGCACACGCCAGTCCGGGTCTTTCAGCCCGCGTTCGATTACATCGAGGGGGATCATTTTGGGGCTTTTCCATTTGCTCATTGTATTAACTCCTTTAATCATCACCGGTTGTTTTCGTCCGGGCCTTCGCCCGCCATTCTGAGCGTGGAGAAGAATCTGCCAGCAGCTCGTCCACGGTCACGCCAAAATAATCAGACACTGCCTTTACTTTGTGAATTGACGGTGCGTTTTTGTCCCACTTGTTAATGGTTCCGCTCGACAGGCCGACAGCAGTTTCAAGCTTGTTAATTGACAAGCCTCTTTGCTCGGCAAGTTTGCGGATGTTGCCAACAATCATTTATCAAACCTCCTTAAAATATTAGGCTTGACTTTGTTCGGAAAATATGCTAAACTGATTCAGCCTATCAATCCATATTTGCCGAACAAAGCCCGCATTTTGTGGGGGCTCGGTTTTGTGTACCCCTTACGCTATGGATTATATCGGAAAATATCCTAATTGTCAATAGAAAATCGGAAAATTTACTAATATTTTTTCAAGAAGGTGTTTTTTGATGTATGATCGAATAAAAGAACTTTGCAAGTCAAAAGCAATCAACACAGAAAAATTAGAAGCGGAACTCGGATTTTCAAATGGAACAATCAATAAATGGGATACTTCGCGACCGTCAGTTGATAAATTAAAAGCGGTAGCTGATTATTTTAATGTTTCAATGGAATACATTATGACAGGCGAAGAAAAACAGCCCACCACGGAAGGTGAGCTGTCGGAATTAGCTGTTAAGATTGGAAAACTTGTTGATATGCTTCCAGATCAATCCCGTCAATCGCTGCTTGTTCAAATACAAGCGTTAGTGCTTGCTCAATCAGTTTTGGATGATCCGTCAAAATCTGAATAATCTTCTTGGCTTCGGCGCTCATTTCGTCCACAATTTGTTACCTCCTAAAATCAAGTTCCGTCACATTTCTAAGCAAATCTTATTACCTGACAAAATATTACAAGTTTATTAGCGACATATAGGGGACAATAGAAGGAGATTATTAAAATGTTCAATCAGATAAAGCAAATAAGAGCAGTAAAAGTTCTTGGCGTTCGAATGGCTGAGGAAACAAAGTTTATTTCAACAGTTAATAGCACAATCTATTGTTGCCTTTTCGTTTATGAAGGCGGAAGTAGAGATTTGGCAGAATTAACAAGCAAGGAAATGAAAAAGTATCTCCAATATATTGTAGCATAAGTTATATTTCTGCAAAACGCGGGACAGCCGCCGTGCCGCCAAGCTGCCGACTGCCCCGCTTGTCCCGGGAACGGTTTGATTATAACACACCGAACGGATCAATAACATACCAACTTGCATATATCATTGTTCTACAAAGCAAAAACTAACATCTACATTTTATCTGCTTGGAGGCTATATGCCGTATAATTTGAACACATCAGATTTAATCAGACAGCTTAAAACCATCAGGGAAAAGCAGAATTTAACATTGCAAGACATTTATGAAATGCTTGAGCAAGCAAATTCCCACATTTCAATGTGTACCATTCAGAAGGTGTTTGCTGACGGTTCGGAAGGCCAGCGGTTTCGTTATCGTGACACGATCCAACCTATAGCAAAAATTCTTCTTGGGGAAAATGGTGAAGAATGTAGTGACGGCGAAATTGACGCTTTGCGGGCTTCAATCAAAATCAAAAACGAATTGATAGGCCGACAAGAACGAGAAATCGCATCTATCAAGAGCGAATACAACAGGAAAACGGAATTTCTCTTGAAACAAATTGCCTTGAAAGACGAACGCATTGACCGATTGATGGCGAGAGTTGATGTTTTGTTGGCGCAGACGCAAAAGCTGTTGGACAGGTGCGATAACTGCGCCGCAAAAAGTAAGAATTGAACATATTATCGTGTTTTTCGCATTTTTTCTGCAAAAAAGCCGATAATAATATGAAAATATAAAATGTTTCAAGCAGAAAGGAGGCCGCAAACGATGAAAAATCAGATTCGTTGCCAGCAATGCGGGAGTGAAAATGTAAATGTTCAGGTTATGCAAGAAAACACAGGAAATACAACTGTTACAAAAACAAAGGCTACATACAAGCAAAAAAAGCACGGGCTTTTATGGTGGTTATTTATCGGCTGGTGGTTTTGGATAATTGATATTTTCCTGTGGATTTTTTTATTCCCGTTCCGGGCTATTTATGCCATTGTCCGCAAGAAAAAGTATGTAAAGAAAGAAACATCTGTATCAACAGGAAAGAACCAAATGGTTTACAGAAAAATTTGCACATGCCAGCGGTGCGGATATGCGTGGATTGAAACGGTAAAATAGTCTATATTTCGAATTGGTGATAACATGATTTGTAGAAAATGCGGTAAAACGGTTGCTGACGGCCCATTTTGCTGTCAATGTGGAGCAAAACAGGATCAGCCGCAACGGGCAAGCAGAAAGCGAGGAAATGGAACGGGAACCGCTTTCAAGCGGGGACGGTATTGGTATGCGCAAAAAACAGCATATCAAGTCGTGGATGAATCAGGGAAAAAACATCGCAAGTACATAACAAAGGGCGGGTTTGCCACAAAGCGGGAAGCTCTGCTTTATTTAGAGTCCTTGACTGCAAAAGAGACAAGGACAGTGCCAAAATTGATTGACCTGTGGACCGTTTATGAAAATTCGGGTCTTGAAAAACTGTCGAAGGACAAAATAACAGCATACAAAAAAGCCCGTCAGCGGTTGGAGCCGTTGATGGGACGAAAGATAGACACTTTGACAACAGCAGACTTGCAAACAGTCATAGACGATAAATGCAAATCGTACTACACGGCACGGGACTGTAAAACTGTGTTGTCGAAGCTGTATCAATCAGCTTGTGCAGATCAGTTTGTTTCCTCCAATCTTGCAAAATACATTGTTTTGCCAAAATTAAAAGAAACCGAATCGGAACCGTTTACAGCGGAAGAAGTTGAAAAGATTTGGAACGCTTGGTCCAACGGAGAAACATTCGCCGGGTATATGTTAGTTATGATATACTCCGGGATGATGCCTGGAGAGCTGCTTGCTCTCAAAAAAGATATGATCGACTTTGAGCGCTGTGAAATTTATGGCATAGGAAAGAAAACAGCCGTCAGAAAACAATCTGCTCTTGTTTTTGCGGAATGCGTCAAGCCGGTCTTACGGAAATTGTGCGACAATTCCAAAACCGAAAAACTGATTTGCCGACAAAAAGATTCATGGTATCTTGACTACCACGCCGCCGAAAAACGCATAGGAATCCGTGACTTGCCACCGTATTCGTGTAGGCACACAACCGGAACAAAAGCGGCAAAACTAAATCTGAACGCTTCGGCCATACAGAAGATTATGCGTCACGCAAAAATCTCCACATCGCAGCGCTATATTCATTTTGGCAGCACGGAAGCACACGACGGACTGAATAAAATGAAAACGGCAGACAATAAAAAACAGGCTGAAAATCAGTTTGTGACTAACACATGACTAACAGCGCGACAAATTTTCTTTGAAAATCTTACGTTTTGTAATCCCCTGCTAAGGGAGTAGGCGTCTAAAAAGCGCGCGAGAGTTCGAATCTCTCCCACTCCGCCAAAACCTCGAAAATGCTTGATTTTACAAGGGTTTTCGGGGTTTTTGTTTCATTATTTTAGCCTTATTCGGAGATAAAAATCTTGTTTAGAATTAAAAAAACTTGCTCTATGACTAACACTGTGACTAACAAATAAAGGGAGCCGCGTTAATACGGCTCCCCTCCCGTTAAACGGGGTACATTATGCGTTTTCCATTTTCTGAATCATTCGCTCGATGTCTCGCCTGGTCTGTTCGTCGGGCGCGTGTTCTCTCATTTCGTGCAAATGTTCGATGTAGTCTTCTTTGTTGTCCATCGAATATCCGTCACGGGAATACCGCCCCATTCTGTCACGCTTGACGTTGCCTGTCCTGCCACGATATGAGCGACCATCATAGGAAGGACGGCTCATTCTTCCGTAGCTCTGCCCGTAACGCTCTTCGCGTTCGTCCATTTCGTCTTCGCTGTCTTCGTACTTCCAGATGCAGTAAACATCTTTTGCAATGTCGATCAGCTTGTAGGCAGAATCAATTTCTCCCTGTGCGCGGAATTTTCCGTTTTGGGTAATTGCTCCGATTTCGTTGTCAACAAGTTTCAGGAGTTCTTCGAGATGTTCCATGTTATGTCCCCCTTTCTACCGTCTTACTCCGGCAAAGTCGAAGACGATGTTTGCATTTTGGACGTTGATAGGCTGAGTGCTGACGTTTCTGACAGAAACAGACGAACAACGGCAAATACACGGCACAGAAACAATGATGTGCGCACCCACGTTGTCGCCGTCAGTGTCAGAAACCAGAGGCACAGTCACGGTCATAATGCTCGACGGGTCGATTTCTCCGTCAATGGCAAGCGCAAGGCTGATCGGCTCGACCGTTCCGGCAGGGTCTTCCGGCACAGAAATGTTTGCGTGGAATGACACGTTATAGTTTGCCGTCGGAAAGTCGCAGCAGCAACAGCGCCGATTGCAACATACGCCCATAGCTGACGGGGAAGCAAGCCGGAACAATCCGCTTTCGTCTCTGTGGTAAATCAGTCCGGCGTTGCAAGGCACGGGAGCTTCGGTGAAAATGACGCTGCCGTTTACAGGGACAACCTGAACGGCGTTTGCGCTGTATTCAGCCGCCATTTACGCCACCCCCGATCAAGCGGCAAAGCCGGTGAAATTGTTGCCACAGCCGCAACCGTTGTTCGCCAGATTCGAAGCGCAAGTAAAGATTGGCGTGTTGCCGTAAACAGGCTGAGCAGGAATCGGGCAGGAGCGAAGTTCAGCGACAAGCTGATTGGCAGTAGTAGCCTGAGAAGCACGAAGCTGAGCGGTCTGCTCCACCTGTGAAGCCTGCATATTGGCAAACTGAAGCTGAGACCGAAGCTGATCGTTTTCGCGCTTGTAGCCGTCCAGTTCCAGGGCGCACAGTTTGTCAAGAATGGCCTGGGTTCCACGGGTCTGCGAATCGATAATATCTCTGGTGTTGTTGGCATTTGCAGTCCTGGTCGCGCAACCCTCCGTAGCGGTAGTGAATCGCACGTCGGAAAGGCCGGACTGGACGCCGAAGAAGCCCTGCGTGTTGGCGGTCTGCGCCGCGTAGGAACGCTCCATATCAGCAATCTGGTTTGTGTACATCTGCTGGCTAAGCGCATTCTGAGCGCCATTGACAGCGGCGGTTACGCCATTGAAACCATTGCAGAGCTGGGGGCCGATGTTGTAAATGCCGTCGCGGATAGATGTGATATTGTCGTTAAGCATCTGGTCGCGGAAACCGCTGTTGATGTTCTGAGAGTTGTTGAGCCACGGGTACAGGCCGAAACCGTCCATCATACCCATGCCCATCATGCCGCCCCAGCCGCCCATACCACCGAAGCCCATACCGCCCCAGCCGCAAAGCAACAGAAGAATCAGCCACCATCCATCACTGCCGAAGCCTCCGAAACCGCCGCCGTTGCCGTAACCGGTAGGGCCGACAAGCATAGTGGCCGGAACGCTGTTGTTAGAATTGTAATCCATTGAGTTGTTTTCCTTTCAGTTTTATTTATTCCACCGTTTCTTGCGCGCTCAGAAAACGGCAAAACATTTATTTTGGGTTGTTTCCAAAAACCATCTGATAATATGCGTTCATTTGGTCTTGCGGAACTTGACCGCTGGAAACAAGATGTTGAACCATTGCTTGCGGGTCATTCATCATGTTCTGAGGAATATTAAACTTCGATCTGCCAATAAACTGCATGGGGTTTTGTTTCAACCGCTGTATCATCTGCGTCATGCCTTGGCTGCCCATGTTGAACATCGGATTATTCATCGGTTTGTCCCTCCTTGCGTTTACTTGACTTTTTTCCTGCCAATCCGTACAAATCGCTTCGCATTGATTCCATATCTGATTTGACAGAGGAAACAGCGTCATTTATTCCACCGACAGCTTGCAGAAGCGCCGAAAATTCTTCTTTTGTAACATACTCGGCAGATTTCGCACCGTCAGCCGTTCGTTCGTTCTGCGCCGTTTCTGCGCGTTCTATGAGGTCGTAAATTTTCATTGACGGACGCCCGGAAGCGTCTGCCTGTTTTAAGTAAACAACCGGTTCGGACAGATTCCACATTGTAACCGCTGTGTTTGGAGCAACCGGATACATCGTTGCTTCTTTCTCACTGTAAACCCAAACAATACTGTTGCTTGTCTGGACTTGCGATTGCTGTTGAGTCTGCTGCTGTCCTGTTGGTTGATACATCTGCTGAAATTGCTGAGCATACGGATTGTATGTTGCCGGAAAAACATTATTATACGGATAGATCATCATTTACCGTCCTTTCTGTACCAAACAAATTCCACTGGCTCGTATGAGCTGTTAAAAGAGTCGTAGATATTTCCGTCAACGATTGCAACGGCGTGTGTTCCCGTTCCGATCACAAACGTGCCTTCCGGGTTATCTTCCGCAAAATCGCCTACCGTGTAATGGCTGCTCATTTCCTCTTTGGAAAGATTTTCTCGGTAAAACCCATTCTGTCTTAGTACGGCTCCCCAAACGGAATCCGAACAGCTAACGTCTCCCATAGCAAATCCGTTTAACGCAATCAAAACATAGGCTGTTTCCCAATCTGTATCTAATGCCTTTGAAACGGCCCGTACGGCGCAATCAATTCCTTCTGACCGCCCTACTGGATTTGGATTGTAATGCTTCCACATTTCTACTTCCTCCGACTGATTAACTGTCTTAATATTACAAACAAAACCGCCTACTCACCATGAGGCAAGTAAGCGGATTGTAGGCAGATAATATGATGTTTAATAGAAGGATTCACGATGCTTTCTACGCCATTTTATAAATTCTTCCAAGTCTCTTCTATACTTGGAAATCACGTCGGAAATAGTCCTCGGTTCTAATTCAAACTCTTCTGCAAGTTTTTCAATCACAATTCTGTCATTGTATCTTCTTAACAGTAAAGCACGGTGTTTTTCGTCGTGTACGATCTGATCGATAGCGTCAACTGCTTCATCCTTTGTATATTTGAACGTGTACATTATTACCTCCAAAAAAGCCGCCACCTATCCCGTATAGCGGATAAGTGGCGGCATATTTCATTTTTTGGCGGCACGGTTATTGTGGTTTGCTAAATTACATTTCCACTTTGATTTCTTTCTTTGCGCCTTTCAGCGTAATGATCTGCGGAGCGTAGCTGGTTGGGGCAAGCATTTTTTGTGCGGCATACCCGCCCCATTTCAGCCAGCTTGTAGTGGAAACAACCTTAAATGGCTTGATGGTGACTTTGTTGTTTCGTGAGTCAATCAGGATTTTCGACGGCTGCGTTACAAACGGCTTATGAGTATGGCCGACTATCAGCGCATCGCAGCCGTCCAGGACGCAACCAAACCGTTCGTTTCGGTTTACTGCGCCGCCGGTAAGCATTCCACCTCCGGCCCCGTGCGTAACCGTCAAAACGTATGTCGGATTTTGCTGACCGTTTGCGTTCTGGTCTCCCATCTGGATTTTGACAAACGCCACGTTTTCGCGGTAAAGATGCTCAATGTCAAGTTTGCAAGCAATGTCATAGCTGGGATCATCGTCTGCATCTTTGCCGCTTCTCCGTTCGTGGTTGCCGGATACCATGCCCAAAATCCTGTGTTTGATGGGCGTGAGCATTTCAACCATCAGCTTCTTTTGTGTGCGGGGCCGCATTGTCTCTTCGAAGATGTTGCTTACTGAACTGCGGGTGCAATTATTCAAAAGGTCGCCCAATAATATACAGTATGCGTTTGGTTGATAAAGGAGTTGCTTGCAAAACGACTCCCATTCTTTTTCCATGTGTTCCGCTGCGCCCAAATGCACGTCACTGATCGGATAGATTATCAGGTCTGGCCTGTCAGGGAATTTGTGGGTAATCATCTCAAAATCTGATAGCACTTTATCACCTTCGCTTTCTGCGCTTGACGGAATATCAAAGTCAGAAATTGTTTTAACAAATCTGCTTTTTGATTTCCTTTACGTCGGTTTCAAGATCGGAAATTCGGTGATTTGCAACTTCGATTTTTTCCGTAAGAACCGGTATTTTCTCGGCGAAATTGTTGTGCTTATGTACTTCTTCGCTAAGAATCCGTACTCGCTCTTCGATTACGGCTGAATTTTTTTCGTATGTGGCGTTTGTTTTTCTGTTTGTCGCAAAAACGGTAAGCATTGTTCCTGCAAGGGTCAAAAGCCCCGAAATGATGGTTACAACAGTTGCGTCACTCATATCATTCGCCCCCATTCGATTTGTCGTATGCGTAGAGCATTTGAACAACCTCGGCACGGGTGCAGGGCTTTTCAGGGGAAAAGTGCGTCGGGTCAGTGCCGACTACAACGCCATTGTCGTAAGCCCATTGAACAGCATCACGATACCAAGCCTTTTTCGGAACATCAACAAACGGCATTTCCTCCGGCTTTTTATCTGCGTCGTATGCAGGACGGCCATAGCCGAGAATAGAGGAATCGTGCAGGGTGTATGTACGCCGTTTTACCATGTTGTCAGCGTTGCCCTCGATGGTGTAAACCTTTCCGTCCTCTACCTTTTCGACAAGGCCGGTGTGTCGGAAACTTGTTCCGCTGCCAAAAAAAACCTGATCGCCGGGTTTCGGGTCAGAGTGCCAAGCCCCTGCCGCTTTGTAATATTCAGCGGCAAAACCGCAACCAGCTCCATACGGTCCGGTGTAGTATTTTGCCGTCTGCGCCCGCTTGGAGTCTTTGCCAGAGGCCATGTAGACACACCAATCAACGAAAACAGTACACCACTCATAGCCTTGCTTGGGGCCTTGATAATAGTGCGGGTCGGCATCCCACAAATCGCGGGCATATTTGGTATAATTTCCGTTTCCGGGGTTTGCCGTCTTGCTGTCAAGGTCTTTGTTTGATGCTTTTTCCATGTACCCCAACTCACAGGCGGCAATTTTCAGCACATCGTCACGATAGATGTTACTCATCGTCAGCCGCCCCCTTTACCGGGTCGCCGTTTTCGTCCCATTTTTCGTAGGCCGGTACGGTAACGACAACGTGTTCGCGGGGGTTGAGCTGGTGGTAGAGCTGGTCGATGCCGGTAGATGCGAGGCCGCTGACAACGCCAACGGCGAGTGCCGTCAGAATATCCGATGCCGGATAGTCCGGGATTACCTTCCAGCCGACAACGCCGAGAATCATTCCCAGCCCGCCGACAATGGACGGAATCCACTTGTTGTCCAGCGGAGTCTGCCGGACGGTCATTCCGACGAGATAGCAAATCACCGTGATAGCGGCCACGGAGCCGATGCCCATGATTTCCATGTTTAATCCCCCTTTACTGTTTTTATTCCACCGGAAGCATGGCCTCCAGTTCGTTGATTCTGTCTCGCCACGCCTGCCGGTTTGCAAGTACTTCGGCGTATTCCTCATGCGTAGCGGAGCCTTCCCCAACCTTGATCCCAACGTAGTCAGTATCAACCAGCAGGGATTTCAAAGCACGGATTTCAGCTTGAATTTGTTCATATTCCATATTCAGCCCTCCTTATGTGCGGAAGCAGATTGGGAAATAATAATACTCGACGCTCGTATATTGATAGCCTGCACTTCCTGCGTTCGAAACATTACACCACATTGTATTTCCCAATGCCTGCGGATTCAATAAAAACCAGTTCAGCGGAGTGTTGGCGCTCTTCAGCACTCTTCCTCTATCAGCAAAAATCGGGTACCTCCCGTAGGAGCCTGCAATAGCATAACCGGTTCCGCTCCATGCGTTAATCCCGCACGCTTCGATTTCCGTTGGAATCCAGAGCTTGCCAATATTTGTAAATGCGGCGGCGTTATCGCTGGATAGTTTGCCCGATGCACTAAACCGCTTTCCCAGGTAAAAACGCTTTTCAACAATTGCATTCTTCAGATTGGAAGGCAGATAGTAGTAAACGCCGCTCTCTGTGTAATCCACATGTTTCACCGCCGTTGCGGGTGGATTATCAGTGCTGTTTGCGACATGACCAGCCAGGGAGTTTAGCCACAAATAGCCTTCGGACGCAAGCCACGGATGCTCTGATCCAGTTCCGGTAACAGTGAGAGTTCCGGCAGCCGGTGCTTCGGTAAAAGTGATAGTGTAAGTCGCCGAATCATAAGTCCAGCCGGTAAGCGTGGTATTGCCAGACTTAATACTGGCGATTTCGTGCATCTCTTTTGTGAGTGTGAATGTGGTCTCCGTTCCGTCAGCAGAAACGGATTCAACAGGAATCAATCCGTTGTTCCATTGTACGCTATTCATGCAATGAGCGGTAGGCCACAGCTCCTCGAACATCCAGTCAATGTGGTTGCCTACCACATGTTCTGTGTCACCGTAACCCTTGTAGGTGTTGATACCCATGATCCTGGCCTTGAAGGTGTTGCTGTTCGCTTCGACGGGAATGTAGTCTCCCACGTGAATCCCGGAGAAATTGCCGTCCTGGATTCTGGCCTTAATCCACGCCCATTCGTCCGTGTAGGTTGCAATCTTGGCGGCGTATTTCTCTGTAAGGTCTACGCCGTCGTACACAGCGCCCGGAATGCCGAGGTTTTCGACGGTTTGCGCCGCCTGTTCCGGGGTCATGGCGGCGGTTGCGGCTACAACAGAACCTGGGGTAACTTCACCGCCGGGACCACCTTCGATTTTTCCGGCAATAACAGCTTCTACAAGATTCATACTGCCACCTCCACCCATGTGTTGTCAGCCTTTTTGCAGTACAACTTACTGTCTTCAATGCACAGCGCCATACTGCCCATGCCGACATCGTTCAGTTCCGATGCGGCCAAGTCAGTGGTTTCTTCAATTACGCAATCAAATACGTTTTTTTCACCTACGCCAAGTCGCTTTACTTGAATTTCTTTTCTGATAACAGCCATAGTTTCACCCCCATGTTAAATTCTTGTGCCGAGGCATTTGATTGTCATATTAGTGCCGCTTACGGCGATTACGGACGCAAGGTTGCCGCTTGGAGCGCCGACCAGAATGTCGCCAACCATAACCTCAAATTCCGTTCCGACGCTGTTTCTTCCAAACAAAATTCCTCCGGTTGTCCGCGAATATGTGTTCTGGTTGAGCGGAATTGATTCATTTGTTTCATCATACGGAACAAGCTTTGGTGCTCTTGCACGAATAAAATCTTGCAAGTCGTTCAAAAACTGCGATGTGATAATGGTTCCGTTGAAAGTTGTCTTTGTCCAGTTTACCATTTTCTCCCTCCTACGCCTCGGAATCGGATTTTGCAAAATCTGAAATTGCCAAATCGGAGATTGCAGAATGTGTCGTTTGATAAGCAGAAGCGCTTTTGATTGGCCTGACTTTCAACTTGCCAGAAAAGCCCTTTTCATACCGAAATACCGACTCAATCACAATGCACGGAACAAATCCAATACCAGGCAATTCCACGGTAATCACGTCCAAATGTTCAATAGACGGGTCTCCACGGTAGGAAAATTCGTACAAGTCCCGTGTTCGAACAAGGTATGTCGCCCGAATTGCCGGTACTTTTCTGCCAAACGGCATATTGGGATCATCGCCGCAATTCGTCCAGTTCAGCAAAGGATTTTCGATTTCTTCAATTTCCGTTCCGTCGATGTGTCCAAATGACAATTTTTGCACTTTTTCTGCTGTCAACGGTGTTCCCGTTCCCTTAATCACATACGGGATTGTCTGATTAATTCTCGTAAGCGAGGTAATCACAACATGATCCCGATATACGGTTGCAGTCATGGAGCTTACATTTTGCTGCAAATACCACTGGAACGAACCACCGGAAATTGCCTTTTCAAAAAATATTACAAGAGGTTCTTCTTCTGTCGGCGCATAATCGCTTGTTACATCGAACAGCAAAACACGTTCCTGCGGTTGGTCCGGGTCCTTCCAGTAGTTTACAAGAATATTCTTGACAAGCGGAAGCCTACTGAATTTCGGCATATCCATAATGTCGTTTTCTCGCACAATGGCAGGGTTTTTAACGGTTCCTTCCTCTGAAACATCGTAATGGTTCAGTATTTCTATGCCGTTCATGCCGGAGCGTAGGCTTGTTCCTGTCGCAAACGCCACCGCAAGCAGCGTATCTGCAACATTTTTTCCTTGAATGTCCGTGTTGTTAATCACAGGACAATTTTCCAGTTTCGGAGAAACAACGCTTTGCACCTGACGCGGATCATAGTAGGCCCCTGCAAGCGCGTAATAGGTCAACATTTCCAGGTCCGAGGAATTTGTGTTGATCCCTGGAAACGCGCTTTTCAAAAGACCGACTTGACGGGTAAACTGAAACGTGGCCATAAAATTAGACCATTTCGGCTTGTCCTTCAAATAGTACGAAACGTAATCGCTCCAAATGGTTCTGCCAGTTCCCGTAGGAGCTAATCCAAAGCGGACAATCGCTTGCATTCCGGTGTCTACGTTGTCAACGTAGCTTCCCGGAGTAGCCGGGTCCCACAGCCTTTCATAATCAGTCAGTACAATAGTGCATTCTTCTGTCGGGAGTTTTCGGCTCAGAGGATCACCGACGCCGTGCAATTCAACGCTTTTTATGTACTGCCCCGGAACATCGTAGTAGCCACCAGTTGACAAATACAATCTGATTTCGCAAAACCCCTGCTGTCTGATTTGTCGGCACAACCCGGCCCGGAAAGCCCCCGGAATAGGAATCATAAAATCGCCTCCTGTCAGATCGGCACGGTGGAAATCGTGACGGTAGTTTCATCGCCCATATCAATTACGTTTATAGAGCAATTGCGGTACATTTCCGGGATTCCGGTGTTTGCGTCAATCTTGAACGGCTCACATTTCGGATCGCCGCAATAAAACCGCCTGATTCTCCATACGCCGTAATTGTGCGCAAAATACTTGCACCAGAAAAACATTCCGTTCGCTTCAATCCAGCGGTTAATCTCCCACCATTTTTCCCTGGCAAGAACGCTCCACGACATGGACTGTTTATCAACCGATCTGCCTACCATTTGACCGACAACTACGTTGTTTGCGTTTCTCGCCGCATTTACGGCCCTTGATGTTTCAAACTCGCCGCCGCTGGGGAAAGGGATGGCCAGGATGTTCCCTGACAAATCCCCGTTTGTTACCTGTGTCCCAAGGTAGATAAACCGTGCGTCGTAGCTCGGCGGTTGTGTTCTACAACTCATTCGCAAACGCCCCCTTGCTTCCGTTAGTTCCGCGTGTTGCCTGGTATCTGTCGTTTGACCGTCCGATTTGATCGTCTCCAATCGTCACGATAGCGGCGTTGTCTTCAATCGCTCCAACCAGACGGCCCGTGATGGCGTACAAGGCACGAATCAGATTGTCGTTACCTCGTTCCGTTGCCCTTGCAATACCTTCCTCGATCTGTCCGTTGTTGGCAACAGCGGTTTTGCTGCCAATCCGTCCGACCATTTCCGGCAATCCGTTTTCTCTTGCGACGAACATCTGACCGCTTTCCACCAGACCGCCGCTTGCAAGAAGCGGAATTTGCGGAATTTTAATCAGCTTAATGCCGCTAAACGGTGTCAATCCCAAAATGGAAATATCACGAAGCCACGCGAGGAAATCATTGATTTTCTCAAACGGCCAAGCCATAACAGCGTTGATGCCTTTGATGATCGCATTCACAACGAATTTGAAAGCCTCAACGATTGCATCCTTTATGTCCACAAAGATTTCACCGGCGACCTCAAACACGCTGATAACCGCTTTCCATGCCTTAGAAAAAATATCCGCAAAGAAATCCGTTACAGCGGAAAACACGCTCTTGATGCCCTCCCAGGCATCAGAGGCCCATCCTGTAACGTCCTCCCACAAACCGGAGAAGAAATCGCCTACTGGCTTTATGAATGTGTCATAGAACCAAGTTGCAGCTCCGGCAAACACATCTTTAATCCCGTTCCACAATCCTACAAACAACTCTCCAACGGCTCCAATCAGCGCCTTAATGCCGTTGAATAGGCCCTTGATCAGATTTTCGCCAAGTTCTTCCATGACCGTACTTGGAGAATGGATTCCGAACAAATTGCAGAATGCGTCAATGAAAGGCTGAACAATGTGATCCAGAATCCAGTTCCCGAGTCCTGCAAGCATATTTAGGATTCCTTCAAACAATCCTTCGATTGAAAATTCTCCTGCTACTGTAAATTGTTCCTTAAACCATTCTCCGATTGCCGAAAATGCGTCTCCGAAGAACGACCCGAGTGTCTGAACAATTGCTCCAAATGCGGAACCAAGGAACGAGAAGAAGCTATCTGCCAGCCCAGCCCAATCAATATTTGCAAAGAAATCTGTGATTGCGGTCCAGACAGATTCACCAAAAGCTGTCCAATCGATCCCGTAAATCCATTCTTTCAGCGAATTAAATGCGCCGATGAAAAAGTTTCCAAGAGATTTTGCGATTGTTCCCCAATCCAGTTTTTGAATCGCGCCGATAATGATACTCGGCAGAATCGTGAATTTTTTAGCCCATATATTTCCAAGGCCCTTAAAATCCACCTGACTGAAAATCTTGTTGAGTGCGTTTGCGAGTGAGCCGCCTACGTTGGTAAAATCAATTGTTCCAACCAGATTTGAAAGAGTTTCCACCCCTGCATGAATCCAGCCGCCGATCTTTTCTCCAAGATTCGACCATTTTTCAGGGTCAAAGGCTTCGTTGATTTTTTCGCCAAGGTATTTTCCAAGCCCTGCCCAATCGCCGGAAGAAACGGCTTCCTTGATCTTTGAAACTATGTCAAACAGTCCCGGATCAAATTCCGTAACTTCCTCAAACATGGAGCCGTAGTCAGGCACGGCAGCACCGCCGCCGCCCCCGGAAGCGGGCCTGTCGTTAAACACGTTCAGTTCATCAAAGCCAAGCGTGTAATCTTTCAGTCGCTTCATAGCGTTACCGGCTCCGGTTGTAGCCTCTGCATACTCTGTCGCTCCCTTGACTGCTCTTGTCCACGAAGAAGCACCCGTCAGCAGGGCAAACAGTTGATTGAATGCGTTGATTACCCGTACTACTGCGTCTACCACGATTTCCAGCACGGGAACCAGAGCATTTACCAGCGGAGCAACAGCAGCGCCAACGGAATTTTTGAAGTATTGCATCGTGGATGCCGCCCTGTCCATGGACGCGGCAAACTGCCCGCTAAGCCCCTTACTCCATTGATAAAGATTGTCAACGCCAGTCTTGAACGCTTCGGCAATTTCTTTCAGAACCCGGCGCATGGTGCGATAAAGAAGAATGCGGCTGAATGCTTTTCCGAGTTTTGACAGTCCTCCCGTGTATCTCTTCACTGCGTCAAAACCGTCAACAAACGGCTTTGACAGAAAAGCCCCGATTCCGCTAAACGCCTTGCTTCCGATTGTTCCGGCGATTTTCCGAAGCCCTGATAAGGCCGTTGCAAGCCGAGAAACCTTTTCAGCCGCTTCTTCCGATGCGTCTCCTATCCGTTGTGTTTCCTGGGCTGTATCTACCGCAACCGGTGTCTGTGCCTGCCCTGCGCCCGTAGCGCCGTTTTTAGACGCATTCAGTACATTGCTTGGAATTTTCAGCCCCCGCAAATCAAGGCCATTCAAGCCCTGTAATGCGGCTGACATTCGTTCTGTGCGGCTGATAACATCATCGGTAAAGCCGCCGCAAGCATCTGTCAGGTCGCGGATTTGACCGCCAAGGTTCTTATTGATTTTTGTACTTCCGATGCCCTGTAAGCCCTGAAACGCCCTTGCAAGCTCTCCCAAGTTCTTTGTCGTTCCGCTTACTTTATCAGCGGCAGAACCCAGCTCGTTCAACTGACTTACAAAGCCTTTCAGCCCTCGCCCGGAAATGCCGCTCAACGCCTGTTTCAGATTGTTCAGGTTTCCGATCAGGTCATTGATTCGTTTTTCCGCACCAGATGTTGATTCTGTGATCTTGATTTCCAGAGAATCAATTTCAGCCCCCACAAGATCACCTCCTTATGTGAATGCCGACAAACGGCGCTTCTATTTCTTTCCCCAATTCTTTCCGGCCTCGCAGAATTGCAGCATCCACATTCTGGCAAAAGCGGTCTCCTGTTCTTCGGTGAGCCGCTTCTGCTCTTTTTCTTCTGCCAGATAAGGAAGTTTTGGGTATGTTGCCGGGGATCGGCCTTTCTCGCGGAAAGCGTTGCCGATAGTTGCTTCTATGGCCCGTGCAAAGTATGAACCTTGCACCCATGCTTCCGCATCAAATCGCTCCTGCCGGAGCTTTTCAGCCTTGCGAAAAACCCCTGCTATCTTCGGATCGTCAAACCAATACTGTTCATAGGTCATGCCGATTGAAAGATAGTAGGGGCATTCTCGCTCAAATATTTCGGACGCTGACAGCGGCTTGCCCCCGGTCAGTCCATTTCCACTGTCACAGCTCCGTTTTTTTCCAGTTCCTCGTCTTCCTGGAGGTTGTTTGCCATTTGCGCTTGCTGATACAACAGCAAAAGCCGCTGAGTCAGCTTCGGGGTCAGACCGCCCATAGCTTCCAGAATCTTGTCCGTCTTATCTCTGGACAGATTCTTGTGATGCCAGCGGAAAGCGTAGAAGAAAAACTCGGGGACCTTGGAAACCGGGTATTTCAGGACTTCATCAAGGATAAATTCCCGCTGTTCCGCGAAACGGACAGAATCCCGGTTGAAGTCCAGCTCGTACCGCTCACTTTCGTATGTCAGAAATACGGGCTTGATGATTTCCTTTTCGTTGTCAGCCATATTTTACCTCCGATCAGGTCGCGGGCTTTGCGGCGCGAACAGGTGCGCCGGTGGGCGTAATGTACAGAGTCGTTTCAGCCATAGAGCCGACAGCGGCTTCGTTCAAGCCGATGCCGGACGGGTCGCCGGTGAAATAGGTCGCCTCGGCCAACTTCGGGTGAACAACGCAGAACCACACCTTTTTGCCCGCCTCAACGGTAGTATCGAAGGTGGAAATCAGGGTGGCCCACGCCGTAGCGAGATCGTCCGTCATGTTCGCACCAAATTCCAGCGCGCCGCCCAGGTCTTTCAGACCTTTCACATAGGTCTTGTATTCGGTTTCCTCCAACGTGGTACTCTCCACAGTTTCGGGAGAAGGATTAAACGATGGAATCTGCTTAATCTCAGGGATTTTAGTGTACCCGGACGTGGGCCGCGTTCCGGCAGTTGCCTCAGCCGCATAGCCAAGCCACATTCCGGCAGTCGAGAATCTCTCCGACATTTTGTATCACTCCTTATAGAAAGATTGTTTTTCGGTCAATCGTTCTGATAGATCAGAAAATGGCCGTTTTCTCCCGGCCCCACAATCGCGGAATACCGGGCGACAATTCGATATATTTTACGATCCGCAAAATTGGGAATTTGCGATTTCATCATGCGTGTAAATCCGTGGGAGAGAAAGGCTTCGTCTATCAGATTGATAATGGCTTTTGCCTCGCTCTTTTTCCCGGCTGCGCTGTTGGAAAACACGTTGACTTCGTACATAACGGACGCAGCGTTTTCAATGTTGTCCGTCCGCATTCTTCGAAGTACGGAATTATCCGCCTCTACGACTGTAACGGACGGAAACGCGGCGGGCTGGTCCGTGTAAATGTTGCTGACCTCAGCTCCCGGGAAGTCTGTCTCAACGGCTGCCAAAACCATTTCAAACACGTCGTTTTCAATGTCTATCATCCGTTGAACACCTCCCTCGCAACGTCAAGCACACGTTCCCGGAGTGCCTTTGCAGTTTCGTACATTGCCATTGTCGGTGGGTTGCCGTATGTATGGCCGCCGCCCTTGTCCTTTGGAATCCACCATCCGCGAGGATCGTCCCAATGGCCTTTTCCGTCAGGATATGTGCCTGGTCCCATTCCGAAATCTCCAGCTTGCGGGTGTCCGTAGCCGTATGTTGCGCCAGCGCCAAACTCCAAGATCAACGCGGTTTCTCCGTCAGCGAGGATTCTGTAACCGTCCGGGATTTCTTCCACCGAAACGGAAAAATCTTTTTCCCCGGCGTATATTGCCGATGCGTAACCGAGCGATACTTGCACGGCTCCCGCAAAGGCCAGCTTTTCGCAAATGCGTTTTGCCTTGTCTTTCAGGCTGTCCCGGTAGTTTTCCAGCTCACGAATCGCCCCGTCAATGGAATTTGCGGACAATGCAACGGTGATTGTTTTGCTCATTCCGTCACCCCCGGAGTCTCGACGGGAGGAATAACAGGAATGCCGCTGATCGGGATTTTGCGAAGCGCATAGGAAATGCTGTTAATGGACTTTGCCACTCGTACAACCACATAATCATAAAGCGGTTGCAAAAACATTCTTGTAACAATGTCTCCGTCGCTCTTTACGTTTACGGTGATTTGCGTAAATCCAACCGGCTTGTCCACAAACAGCACCGTGTTTTCCGTGATCGGGCAGGAAATGTCCGTTGTGACAAGAACCTTGTCGTACATATCGGAAGTTCCGAACAGTTCCAGGTCAGCGGTACCGCGCGCGGCTGACACGTTTGCGTCAAAAGCGGTTGCAGCAGAATAGACCGTGATTTTCTCGCCGGTCCTGTTGCCGTTTTCATCCACAGGGATTACAACTTCCTCCGGCTGGCAGTAGTACACTATCCGCTTGTTCCGAAAGAGCCCTCTCACGAAATCACCCCACATTTCGGGACAATTTCGCGCTTCAACGATTCGGAAATACCGGATGAATCCCAAGTGCGGGAAATTCCGTTTTCGCTGTGGACGCTTTGTCCTTCCGCTCCCGCTTTGGAGTAGATTTCCAAAGCCGCCCGGTATTGCCAATCCTGATAGCGTTGTTCGACTTCTGCGGGAAGCTGATTGTCCGGCGTGTATGGGAAGCGGAGAGACAGATAAATTGCCTTTGCGCTTTCAATGCAGTCCGCTAAGAGCGTCTGATTCGGCGTTACGCCGTCTGTCGCGGCAATTCTGGCTGTCAGCCGTTCAAGCATGGTTTCTCCGGGCATTTTCTCCACCTCCCATTTGGTTTTTCCGGTCGGTCAGGCGTCGGCCTTTTTGCGGCCCCTGCCGGTCGGCTTCGGTTCCTTTTCGATGGTTTCTTCCGCAGTTTCAGCCGTTTCCTTTTCGGTCTCGTCAGCTTCCGCGTGGAGCGGTTCTTCCGCGGAATCCACCATGTTAGCCATTCTATCGGCGTCCGTCAGCGAAATTTCAAACTCCTCGCCGGTCCGATGCCACACGCCGTCATACTTTACGTTATGCTTTGCCTTTACACGCATATCGGCCTCCCGGTCAGGAAATGACCTTGAGCAGACCGCATTCGTCCATGCGCTCCCAAGAAGGCAGAACGATTTCGGAAGCAAAGGTGTTGACGTTCACGGGATGGGTGGTGACTTCCTGGGTAACGGCAATGCCGGTCTCAACGATGGAGACCTTGGCGTTGCTCACCTTGCCGATCAGATCGGCTTCCTCGGGAGTCGTGCCGAACCAAGTACCGCCAACAGGGCCGTCAGGCAGCAGGGCAACGTAGCCGTCGGGAACAAACTTTGCGGCAGTGCCGCTCTCGTTCTTATACTTCTTGTTGTACACGACAACGCGGATGCCGAGCAGGTCAAGCACCAGCTTCTTTACATCGGCGTCGGACAGGTAGCCGACAGTAGAGCCGTTGATCGTCAGGAAGCGGGCCTTGACGGCGGCGCTCTGACTCATCAGACCGAAGGTGTACTTGTTCATCACGGCAACGGAAGGAGCCGTGCCGGTGTTCTCCGCGATGGTGTTCGCCAGCGTGGAAAGGTCGCCCAGCGGATCGCTGGTAGAGGGGCTGGTCCAGTAGTTGGAGGCCAGCGCAGAGTAGTTGCTGGACTTCCAAGAGGAATTGGGATCATAGTTGTAGGTATAGGACACACCGTTCGCGTTGAACGTAATACCGGCGTTGCCGGAGGGGGCGAACAGCAGGGACATTCTCATGCGCTCGGGAACGACCAGAGCGCCGTCCAGCAGGGTCCCGGCATCGTCGAACAGGCGGTCAATGACAGCCTGGGCGTAGGGGTCCTTGGAATCCTGGACGCGGAGCAGTTCCTGACGGTCGCGCTCACCGATGTGCATACCCTCCCGGAAAAACGGCATTTCGGTCTCGGTCTTGGTGAGACCGGGGCGGTCACGGAAGGTTGCCTTGGCGTCAAACGCGGAGGGCATCAGGGAAACAGGAAGGCCCTTGGAGCCTTTCAGCCAGCTCAGATCAAGACCGGCTTTCTTTCTGGAGGGGAAAAGAGAAGCACCGAGATAAGGTTCCCGGTTGGAGGCAGTGTCGGTCCAGTAGGCCGCAATAGCCTTCGGGGTAAACAGTTCAGCAATGTTGATCGGCATAGTTTAGCACTCCTTTCATCAGGTATTCACACCAATGTTGGTGCGGAAGGTGATCTTGGGAACGGCAGCGGGAAGGCCATCTCCGTAGGTAACGCCGCTGTGGGCCTGGGCCTTTGTGGAGTCAATGATGCCGTCAACCAGCAGTGCGCCGTTGGGATTCACGGCGGTGTCCACATCATAGAGCAGGATTCCGATAGCGCCGGAAGCGGTAGTAGACGCACCGGCGGCAGTCAGAGGCGTACCGGCCTTTACGACAGTGCCGGAGCCGGGAGTAGCGACCTTGATGGGGATCGCCTGATAGTCATTGCTTGCCAGAATCGTAACGGGACTGACAACAGAGGTTTCGGAAAACTTCATAATGTTTTCTCCTTTCTTTGTTTGATTTAGGAATAATAATCCAGCGTCTTATTGAGCGTATCAGCGCCACCGCCCATCCGTGCGGCAGCGGCCTTTCCGAATGCGGTCTCCTGATCCTCTCCGCCGGTTCCGGTCCCGCCGTAGCCGGGCTTCGGGTCGCTGTTCATCAGCTCCGCTTTGAGGGCCGCTTTCTGTGCTTCGCCGTACTTCTGAGAGTTTTCGATCACCTTTGCCATGTTCCCGGCCACCATAGCGGCGGCGGTTTCCTCGGCCAGCTTCTTTTCAAAGCCGATTGCGAGGTAGCTGTTCACGTAGGTCATGCGGGCGATTTCCTTGTGGGCCGCTTCCAGTTCGGCAGACAGCTTTTCACGCTCTGCCTGATCTGCCGCTGCCTTTTCGGCGGCTTCGGCCTGTTTTGCTTCGTCCTCGGTCATCTTCCCTTTCAGCGCCTTGTTCGCGGCGGCCAGGTCGGAGGCGGTCTTGTCAAACACGGTCTTTCTGACGTAGCCGGACAAGTCAACATCTTCCGGGATTTCAAAGGCCGTCAGCGCAGCAATCTTTTCCGCGTCTGTCATGGTGTCGAAACCGGAAATCTTTGTGGTGTCGATAGTAGGCATAATACGTTCCTTTCTGCGTTTTTTACCGCGCTTCTCTGCGCCCTGTGTTTTATCGTCTTCTCTGACAAATTGGTTGGTGTGTTTTTTATGGGCTTCTCTGCCCCGGTAAACGTGTTTTGTGTGGTCGGTTTTCGTCGCTTCTTGTCGAAATTTGCCGATAAGTGTCGAATTTTGCCGATATTTTTCTGTTAGTTGTCAGTTTCCGCCTTACGGGATGTAGCGGTTGTAACAGCATTGACCGCAAACGCATACGACCAACGCCCAACTGAGCCGCCGCAGTTATGAAAGGAGGTTACATGACAAAAGGAAAAGCAAATAGACTTCCCTGGTTCTATTCGCTTGCGGTTGAGTTAATCACCGGCACAAGCCAGCAGCGGCAATGAAGATGCTTCGGTGGGATTTCATCAATGGGGAAAATCCTGTCCCGGTTGTCCAGACATTCCGGGCAAACCTTGTGATCCTCTTCCGTTTTCCAGCGAACGTAAGTAACGCCGCTGTCCTTCATCGCCTGGATTGCCATTTCGTCGGCTATAATGTCGATGTAAAAGCCGTTTTGTCGGCTCCAATAGCGCATCGCCTTTTCAAATTCTGTTTCCTTTTCCGTTTTCGTCGAAGGTGCGTTGACCGATTCAATGGCCCGGTCCCGTTTTCGCAAAGATTCCGTTTCCCATGTGTACTTCGTAACCTCGTTCGGCTCTTTCAGCAGTCCGGCCAGGTACATTTCCACCAGAAAATCAACGTCGTTCGCTTCCGGGTATTTATTGTTCAGGTACAAGAACATTTCCCGGTAACGCTCTGCCGCGAGGTCCCAAAACATATCCTCGCAATCAGCGGAAAGCTCTTTGTACAGGGCGGTCATGCCCGTGTACACCGTAAGCTCGTCAAAACCGGCGATTTGAAACGCCTGTCTTGTCCGACGAAATCGGGTAATGATCTTTTTGTTCAGAATAAACAGCGCCTTATCAGCCAGCTTGTACGGTTCCGGTATCGTCCGTGCCATCACCGTTCACCAGCCTTTCATTCAGAGCCGCTTCTTCTCTTTCCTGGTTCTCTTTCATCCATTTCATGCCGTCCCGATATGCCGCTTCCACATCGTCAAACACACCGGAGCCTGCTGCGTTATAGGCGTGTTTCGGGTGAATCTTCTGGTTGTTCAGCATTTCGCAAAGAGCCTGTACTCTGGATTGCAGATTGCTCAGTTTGTGCGCAAGGAACTCCGGTTCAAACTCTGACAGACGCGGCACTTTTACTCCGTTCGTCTCGCAGATGTTCAGAACGATTTTGCAGAAATCGCGCTCAGACCGTCTAAACAGCGTTTCCGTGTCCTTTGCCCTGGAAACAGCCGTAGACCAGCCATCCCGGAAAATAACCGCCTGTCCGGTGTCGCTTGTGCTGCTTCCTCCGTTTCTGTTCGGCATTCCGCAGATTTCCAGATAGGCCGTTGTCAGATCGTCAATTCTCGTTTGGACGCCCGACTGACTGATCTCAGAGGATACCCGATAAACCTTTGCGGGCAGGCCCGGAGAAGTGGTCTTTACCTTGATTGCTTTTCCACCGATTGCAAGCTGTGAGTAGTCTCCATCGTCGATCTCGCAGTTTTCAAACACATCAAATCCGTTTACGAAATCCTCTACACTGTCAACAGCGTTAGATTCCAGCAGATTAATGTTGTTCAGAATGGAGATAACGCCCTCAAAGGCTCCCATTCTCGCCGCGTTGTTGACGTACTCCACCAGCGGAACGCCGTCATACTGCGGAGCGGACAGCAAGGTAACGCTTTCGTTTTCCACAAAGTAGTGGGCGTTCCTGGTGTAAACGTCGGCGGTCAGCTCGTCTTTTTCGTTCTTGCCAAGCGTCACACCGGCCAACGGCTTTTCACCGATGCCGTCATGGTAAATCACAAACGCCTTGCGCGGATCAAGGGAATAAATGGCAAACGGCACTTCATCATTGTCCGGATCAGCGATTGCCAACCTGGGGGCTACGCCGCAGATGTGGAACCAGTCAACAAGTTCCTTGTCGCTTGCCTCTTTACCGGCTGAGCGCATCATATCGTTCAAGCCGTTTACCAGCTTTGATACCGCCTCGTTTCCGCCGTGGCTGATATATTGGATCGGTTCTTCCAGCAAAAAAGCGGATTTGAACGAAACAATCTCGCTGGCCCGGTTTACCGTAACTTTTTCGTTAATGGAATCCCGGACGAACTTTTCTTTGAACTGAATGTCCTGGCTGCCCTTGTAGTACTGCCACAGATATTCAATCTCAGCGGCGTTTTGTGCGTGGACACTCATAGCCTTGTCGAGAACGTCCAGCAAATTATTCCGTGTGATCTCCTTCACCGGCGTTAAAATCTTTCGCCGCCCGGTCAGTCCGGCAGAGGGCCATTGTGTAACCGCCTGAACATCTTGATATTCCAGCACCGCACCAACCTCCTTTGCGTTATTCCGGTTAAACAAAAAGCGCGGTCAAGTCTGCGCACAAATTACGCAAACTCAACCGCACCCGGTTCTTCCTCCCGCCCCGATTTGCAGGAGGGAAAATTATGAAATTAGATCATTCTTTTATGTCAATTCTCCGCAATTCCCAAGCGCGAATTCCGTCCTTCGAATCTGCAAGCTCCACACGGCTTCCGCGTTCAAGTGCATCGTATATCATTTCAAGTTGATCTTCGTTCAGCCTGTGATTCGTTTTAGCCATATTGTCACCGCCTCCGCATATCGAATGAACATAAAATATACTTCTTCATATTCATATTACCACCATATCTTGCGTTTGTCAATAGGCAAAACCACAATATATAGATTTTTTATCAAAATTTTTCAGAAGCGGCGAAACGGCGACGCCATAACCTCGGCTTTTGTCGCCCCCATACTTTCCGCAAACTCGTAAAGCTGGGCCATCGCGTCCGGTACATCGTCATGCTTGTTTCTTCCAACCATTGTATAGCCCGTCAGTTGACGGAGAAAAAGCCGGTATTCCTTGTTGTTTTGAACAACTGAATTATCCGCAAACAAACAACGCTCTTTTACCCAGCCGGAGGCCATAATAATTTTAGTTTCCTTGTTTGCCGTCGTGTATTTCGTAGTGATCTTCGTTCCGCCGCCCTGCGCCTTTAACTGCTCCTGAACCCGCTGCGCAACCTTGCCGCCCGCTGAGTTGCTTTCAAAACGGGAAACGTGAACCTTGTGTTCTATCAGCTTCATTACAAGCCTTGCTTCCACAATGTCAGGCGTACCGTTGTCGCATACCATATCGGCAATGTAATAATCTTCGCCGTACCGGTAGGCAATCGGCATCACGCAATAATCGTCTCCCCGATCCTTCGTGTCGCAAACAGAAATGATAGCGTCCGGCTCACCGTCAGGAAGTTCAAAATATCTCCGCAGCGTTTCTTCCGGGTAAAGCTGCCCTTCTCGCTCGATTGGCTGATTCATGTACAAAGCCCTCCAGGACGCATCATCCATAACGCTTCTCTGTTCCCGGTAAAACTGCGTTGTAAATCCAGCCTCTATTGGATAGTTAAAATTTGACTCGTCATTATCGTCCATCGCCGGGATCACAATGAATTTTGCTCTGTCTGAATCGCCGTACATTTGTTCGAGACGACCAATCACGTCATGCAAAGACCAACGTGTAGCAATGTGTAGTTCCGGGCAATCACCGATTTTGCGCTGCCGAAGGTCCGTTGCGTAAAGGCCCCACAGCTTGTCCAGACGATCTTTTGACAAAGCCGTTTCCATACCGTCAACAAGATCATCACAGTACAGGAGATTTTCTGCTCTGACTTTACCGGCGTTTCCTGCTCCGATTGATGTAAATTCAAGCGTTGTAAACCGCTGACCGTCTTTTTCGTCACGGCCAAGATCGATCATCAGCGTCTTTGCGTTTGTGGAAATTACTTTAACGTCCGGAAAAACGTCGTTAAACAAATATTCGCCGTCAGGGGCCAGCATTCGCAAAAGCTCACCATAAACGCCTGACAGGAAATCCTTGTTGTGTGATCCGGTCAACATCGGCTTTTGCGGTTCCCGTCCAGCCATCCAGCAGAGGAAGAACATTGCAAGGGTGGTCTTACCTACGCCGGGTGGGAGAGACACAGCCAGCAGATCAAGTCTCCTGTCAGCCAGATTCTGTAACGCCTCCACGACAACATGAAGCTGTTTGCGCCTCGGAAGGTAAAACTGCTTCTCATATTCCCGATTCGCTTCCATGTACAGCACGAAGCTGTCAAAACGGTCTGTCCCCTCCCAGCACAGAATACGCCGGTTCAGATCGAATGCCGCCGCTGAAAACGCACCGCCGCTGTCTGACCGAATTGCCGAAATCAATTTTTTCCGCAAATCAGCAGACAAACCGACAAACCGATACCCGTACCGCTGTCCCTCGGATTTCTGTTCCTCGCTGATATTTCGGATAAAATCAAAACAGTCTTGATATGCCTTAATCGAATGCGGATTACCGTCTATTGCCGTATATATGCGGTCAAGGATTAGTCGGTCTCGTTTTGCAACCAACTGTTTTCCATCTGTCACTGGCTTGCACCTCCCGTCAATCTGTTAACAAACAAAAAGGAGACCGCCCTGACAGATTTCTCCGTCAGGACGGCCCCCGATTTGGCCCTTCTACCCCGGCATCCCGGGGCAGGTCGGTTATTCACTTAATGCAAACGTATCTCTGTTCTCCCATTGCAGCCACCTACCGTTCAGCATTCCCACGGCCCGGTGTGCGCGTTGTAGTCGTTCACCGCTTTGTAGTATGTGCTCGGTTTCAGTCCAAGAACCTTCTGTGCATACTTGTTCGTACATTCCCCGCGCTGAACCTTTGCGTACATTTCTTCAAACTTCGGCTTGTCAATCGCAATCGGTTTCCGGCCCGTGTACTTCCCTGCCGCCTTTGCAATCGCAATGCCCTCGGCCTGTCTCGTTCTGATCTTCGTCCGCTCAGATTCCGCAACGTAGCACAGCAGCTTGAACACAATGTCCGCAATCAATGTCCCGGTCAGATCACGGTTCTGCCGTGTATCAAGAATCGGCATATCAAGAACAATAATATCTGCCCCGATCTGCTTCGTAATCTTGTCCCATTCAACCGCCATTTCCTTGTAATTGCGCCCAAGGCGGTCAAGCGAGGAAATGTACACTTCGTCCCCTGGTCTGATCCAGTTTACCATAGCGTTCCATTTCTCGCGGTCGAAATCCTTCCCGCTCTGTTTGTCAATGAAAATGTTTCGGTCTTCGATGCCGATTTCCCGCATCTGTTTAAGCTGCCGTTCCTCATTCTGGTCTTCACTGCTGACCCGAACATATCCTACCTTTACCGGCTCTGCCATCTTGAATACCTCCTATCAAACAGTTGCAAACTACCAAACCGCAATCAGCAAATCGACCGCGCCGTGTTTGCCGTCAATGGTGTGCGATGTCCTCTCTGTCTGCATCGTATCATAACTTTTCGGAATTGTCAAGCTATTTTATCTGTTTTGATTGAAAATATTTTTGAAGTCAGTAATTTTGCGGATACTTGAAGACGAAATATTCCATTGCGCCCTTTTGTTGGCGTTTGCAGATGTTTTGAAGCATCGGTAATGCGCTTTTTTGTTTTTTCGGGATTTTTCTGGACGGTTTGTGTGGGGGCTTTTTGTGCTTCGCGGGTATTGGAGGGGGTAACCCGGCCCCGCTGCCATGCCCCAAATCCCCCAACGGGTGGGGACCGATCCGGCCAGGTCGCCAGGTTGACAGGCAGGGCCAGGACCGGCAGCGCCCCCCCGTGAAAAATCGGCGTGAGCAGAAGAAGCGCACCGGCCAGGGCAGGACCCGCACCGTCACACACACCCCCCAATTCAAAAAAAGATCAGGCCCCAGGGGTATCCAGTCCGGCCCCGGCTTATCACGCCCACAGCAGACCGCCAGACGCACCAGGAAGCCCGCCACGGAACGAACGCCCCGCCCTGGCTGATCTGGCCAGAGCGCCGCGCCCCGAATGGGGTATGCCCATGCCGAACGCCGAAAAACGCTCCGCATTTGATTGTTTGAGATTTTTTTCGAAAAAAATTGTTTGGAAAGTACTTGACATACCCCAAACAATCATGTATAATAGGGTCAGATAGAGAAACACACCAACCACGAACCGCCCGGGCCTGGACGCCCGGAGAAATGGAGATTGCAATGAATACCAAAAACGAACCGATTTCCGGCGCGCAAGACTTCCAGCCCGGGGACGTGGTCCGCATCACTGGCGGCTACCACGCGAACAGCAACGGGATTTTCTTTGTCGCCCTTTCCACAAAGCCCGGTAACTACTGGTTGCACCCGCTCACCAAGGCCGGAAAGCTCCGGAAGGCTTCCGTCCAGTCTTGGCCGCTTGTCTCCTACTGTTCAGACAGCCGGAAGAACTACGAAGCGAGGAAGCACAACAGCGAACACGCCAGAATAGAGGCCGCGCCCGAAGTCCCGACTTGCTACGTTGCCGAATATTTCCGGCAGGAGTACACCAAGGCTGCCGAGTGGGCAGAACATCAAGAGCGCATCGGGGCTTTGAGTGCAGGCGACCGCGCAGAAGCTGAACGGCTGGCCGCTATTGTCTCCCGCTTTGATCCCGCAGATGTTCCCGCACCGGCTCCCGCTCCCGCTCCGATCCGCTTCTACTGGAACGGGCTAAAGGTCAACGGTGAATTTTTGAAATGCTCCCTCTATGCCGACACAGACAGCGCAGCGGTGACGATCTGCGGACACTATACCAATCTCCCGCGCGAGTTCTTCGAGGTCGTCAACAACTCCGACAGCATGACGGACTACTACGAGGACGACCGCACCACCATAAGCGAGGCTCACCCGCTGCACCGCTTCGCCCGATATGCCGCCCTGAAAGGCATTATGACCGGCCACAGCTACCGCAAGCCGACCGACGCACAGCGGGCCGAATGGGAAGCAATGAAGGACCCCGGACAGCCCACAGAAGCCGACGCAGAAGCGGCGCAGAAGTATCTGGCAGACAAGGCAGAGGCAGAGCGGAAAGCCCGCGAGGAGGCAGAGAACGAGCGCAGGGCCGCAGAGGCCGCCCGGGTTGACTACCAGCGCGCCACCGGTGCGGAGTTCATCCGGCAGACAGCGGAAGCCCACCCAATCACAGAAGGAACGCCGATTGTGACGGTGCTTTGGTCCGAACATCCTGCATTCTACGATTGGGACGATGGGGAGCTTGTTCTTTCCGTAGCCGCCGCAGAAATCATTTTCAGACACTTCGACGAAGAACAGCACAACGCCCGCGAAGCGGGGCGGGATCAGTTCGGCCCGGTCTCCTGGTGCTACCACAAGACCAAGTACACAATCAGCTATACGGACCCGGAAACCGGCGAAGCCTCCGAATTTACGGACCGTTACGACCTCGGAGACAATAACGGCGGCCTGTGTGCCTTGATTGAGTCATACAACGGCGCAGAACATCCTTTCTGCCGTCTTCTCCGCGAAAACACCGAAGCAGGACGAATCACCGCCGTGACCGTTGCGCCATGGGTGGCCGAGGCGTTAAGCCGGAGACGGGAGCGGGCAGAGAGGGAAACAAACGAGATTGTTTCCATGGTTGAAATGCTCAGCGATGAGCAGTTGACCGCCGCTATTTTCCGTTTAGACCGCACCGATCCAAGCGTTGAGGACATCGCCCGGTTCTTCTGCCAGGAGCTTCTGAAACGGAACAAAGAAAAGGCCGTTGAAGTCTGGAAGCGATGGAAAGCCGGAGAAACCGAATAACACACACAACGCCCATTCCATTCCCGCCCGCGTCGGAGCCAGGGCAACAGCCCCGGCAAGCGACAGCCCGACGCAGGGCGAGAAACGACATACAATAACAGGAGGGAATAAAACATGCTATCTCGATACATGATGAAAGTTGTTCGGCAGGCCGAACGCAACGACTATATGTTCGACTTCGAGGCCACAACAACAACTTACTTTAAGACTTTCAGAAACCGGAGCGGCAGAAAGTTCCAGTTTGCGACATGGGCAGACGCTGCTCGATTCTTTCAGAGGTGCGACAAATGAAACACCGATACACCACACCGGGCGGCCAGGTGTACAGCCTATACACCGACGCCCTGAAACAGCCGCACCTTTTAATCGCCGGTGCAACCGGCAGCGGCAAATCAGTGATTGTAAACGCTCTGATTTATACGGCCCTTCACCGTCTCCCAGGCGGCCCGACCGGCGCAAGGTTCATCCTGATTGACCCAAAGCGAGTAGAGCTTGCACAGTGGCGGCACGTTCCCCATACGGCCATGTACGCCAGTGAGCCGGACGAAATGATAGAAGCGCTCAACACGGCCATGCAGATAACAGAGCAGCGCTTCAAGCAGATACAGCGGCAGAAACAAAAGAAATTTGACGGCCCCGATCTGTATGTTATCGTTGACGAATTCGCGGACCTTATGACAACGCAGGGCAGGACAATAAAGCCCATCATCCAACGCCTCGCCCAGCTCGGACGGGCCGCCCGCGTCCACCTGGTTATCGCAACGCAGACCCCGATCAGGACAGTTATTCCCACAGAAATCAAGTGTAACTTTGACGCCCGGTTCGGCCTCCGCGCCCGTTCTGCCCAGGACAGCAGGAACATTCTGGAACATTCCGGGCTGGAACTTCTGCCCCGATATGGGCAAGCCGTCTACATGACGCCGGAGGGAGAAACACTGTACAACATCCCAATGATTCCCGATGCAGACCTGGACCGCATCGCCCGGTTTTGGGAACGACAGACAAAGCGCGGAATTTTGAGGCTATTTTCCCGCACCGCTTGAAACAGGCAGAATAATGTGATAGGTACAACAAAATAATCACCGCCGCCCCTGATCCGTCGGGGGCGGCTTTTCTCGCTCTGTCGAAACCAGGACAAACATTGCAGCTTATACCGATTTGTCAGGGCAAGGCTTCCCGCTGCACCCGGCCCGGACTGCTGCAACAGCCGATTCAAGCAACAGGCCCGCCCTGTCAAAAATAATTTTGCAAAACCTCTTGACATTTGCAACACAGAACGCTATAATAAAAAGGGGTATTATGTATTACTTTCAGAAAGAAGAAAGAAAGAGTATTATCCATATATAATAATATACCCTGCACCAGAACCACATAACGCATATAATAGTAGCCCGTACAAGCTGTAATGCCTGTACGGGCTTTATTCTGCCCCGCTGTGAGATTTTTAACCTTTACCCATGTACGGATATATCCTTTTCGTACGTTCGTTATAAGCCGTTCTCGCGCCCTTTATGTATCATCCACCTTTTCCAGGTATTCATCCAACAAGGCCTGTTGCGTCCTGGGATCACCTATCGGGCTCTGATTCGGCGTAACCACAACTTCCTGCTTGTCTGTCATGTCGTAATAGTTCTTTCCACGGAAGCAATAAAGCAGGAAATCCATCTGTCCGGCAATCGCCATTTTTGAATCAAAAGTGCGCATAAATGACTTAGCTTTTTTTATTACCTCGGACGTCCCGCCGTAATCACCATCGTCAAAACCCTTGTTTCTGCCCTTCTCCCAATCAAAAAAAGTAGCGATAGAATAACCGGTGCTGAGCGCCATTTCCTCGACAGTCGGGATTTGTCCGGTCTCGCAGCACATGGAGAAATAGTCGCTGATTCTCTGGGCCAGTTCTGCGTTGCTTGACACTTTCGGCATTTTGTATGCGGTGATTGTTTCAGACAGCAGCTTTTTGACTACTTCGGGGCTGCCTTTATACCTGTCACGACTTGCTGGGAAATTCGCTGATCCTCCGCGTCCTGTTAGTTTCTGCGGTTTCTGCGATTGTTTGACATTTCTGTGGTTGTTTAGAACAAGCTCTAACTGTTTCTTATCTGTCTGTGTGGTTTTGTTGTTGGTTGTATTGCTGTTAGCAGTTTTTTTGCTCGCCATACTGTCACCCGCTTTCTAAGTTTTGTCCGTCAAATCCAGGGCAGAATAATTCAATCTAACAACTCCAAAGCGTTTTGCCATGCGTTATAGATTTTTTCTCCCTGCAATGCGATCCAGTCTACCATTTCCTCGTTTTTCGCCCACGGACCGTCAATAACGCTTGAACTATCGGATAAACCGCTTTCTGCAAGAAAGGCATGGACAATTTCGTGTCGGATTATGTTCTCCTGGCACAATTCGCAAGTTTCTTTTGGTTCTTGCTCCCACCCCTTGTATGTTTTCATATTGCACACAACAATCTCTTTTGTGTAGCTGTCGCAATATCCGTCAATGGAACGACGGTCAAACGCTTCGTCTTCATCGTAATTTTTTACAATGATTTTATAGGGCGTTCCGAGAATGTTTATAGTTTTGTCCATCAACTATTCCTTTCAATTTCTAAATGTTATAACCGCAATCGCCATCAGAACCCGTTCGGCTTGCCTTGTCTGCTCGGTCTGCGACTGACGGAAACGGAGAAGAACCCGCCGTAGCAATAATCCTCGCAAATTGCGCAACGTCTGACCCTGGAGGATTGGCCCGCATCTGTCCGTTTGACAATGTGGCCGGTCTGACGTAATGCCAGCTCACAGCGCTTGCAGAGGAAAACGGAATTGTTGCGGTCTGTTTGATTGTCAGGCGGTGTTTCCTTTATGTTCTGACGTGCATTGTTGAAATAATCTGTGTTGTTATTCAAAATCAATCTGCTCCTTTCTGCCTGTTCCCTGGATTGTTTGTCAACCGCATTCTTTCTGCGATTTGTAAACCATGTATTTCTGCCGTTCAAGCGGAATGTTGTGTCGCTTGAACTGAACGCCTGGAGGTAGTTTGTCGCGCCATTCGTTTGTTACGATTTCCTGTAGGTTGATACGTTCCGGTATGTTCAGAATTTCGCGGATTTCCGTGATGTAATAGCCGTGGCAGTAAAGATAGAAAGCATACTCATAATCCCACGTTCTCGGTCTGCCTCGCTTTTTTGGTCCATCGTCGATGTAGTCTAACTCTACAGGCGGCGCGTTAAGTGCAGCTTGAATCATAGCGCGTTGTACTGCCTGTCTGCGTTCTTCCTCGCGTCGTTCCGCTTCCAGTCGTTCATCAACCTTCTTGCACCATTCAATGTGTCGCTGCGGGGGAACATATCCATTATCGTATTCTCTGACAGTACAATCTTTCCCGATGCCACACGGGCGGCGTTTATCGGTGTGTAGGATATAGTCGCAACACCCCCAATGACCGGCTGAGGACAGATACTTGCATCCACGACAATACCTCCATTTCTCCATTTCCTCCTGCCCGCCGTATTCTATCAGTTTCCAGTTGTCCTGTACGTTCAATCAAGTTCACCTCCCTTCTTGATCGTCTGTTCGCATTGTCCCGCCGTAGATCGCTGCTAACAATCCGTCTGCGTTGTCAAGCGTCCTGTCAATGCGGAATGCAGACGCGGCACTTTCTACACGCCTCCATAATTCCGCTGCCCTGTTCGCCGTCTGGTTTATCTGTTCGATACGGAACCATTCCTTTTCCCATACCGTCACAGCTTTAGTTTTCAGCTCCGCACCATGTTCCTTGTTTATCTTCCCGGAATTGTAGTTGCGATAAATGTCGCGGAGCATATACCATAACAGCCAGTCAACGTAGCACATTCCGTCTTTGGGAATTTCGCCGCTGGACGCATAGGCGCTTATCTGATCTGCCGTGAGTCGGTATTTGGTTGATCTCGGTTCGCTTGTATTGTCTGTCACGCTTATATCACTTCCAATCCAATCACCGCTTAATATGTGTATCTTTGACAAGATACTAACACTTGTTCCATGCCAGACGCATTTCGTCTTCAAATTCTCTGCACATTATCCGCACGTTCCGTCCGTCCTTGCAGTGATTTTTGCGCACGTTTTCGTTTTCGTGACGTGTACGACTTTACGACTTTCAATCCCCGAAGTCGTACAAAAGTCGTACACGCAAAAACCTTGATTTTTCAAGGGGTTTTCTGCATTAAAATCGGCTGTGTACGACTGTACGACTTTTTCCCCCTATTTCTCGCGCAAGGATTGTGTCTCATATAACATGTTTTTCGGGGCTGTTTTTCGTCCGTATTTTTCATTTTGAGAGAGAGACAATTTTTATTTATATATGGGGGATTGGTCGTACAAGTCGTACAGTCGTACAAAAATATCTTGCGACAATTCAAAACGGCAGGCTTTCATCATCTTTCACTATCAAAGGATACTCATTGTACGACTCCGAAATATCGCTTTCATCGTCGTTTGGAAGTCGTACACAGACACAATGCGCCCGGTTCATGTTGCCGAGGTAATGCATTTTGGTGTATCCCTTCGTTCCGGTTTCGATCAGTTTACGGGTTTTCAGGTGCGACAAGAAGCCCTTTGGATTGATGCCGTTGTCAATGCAAAACTTATCAAAAACAGACCGGATGATGTAGGCAGTACCGCCACCGAGGCCATCAGCCTTTACCCCTTCCACGATACCATAGCATTCATTCTTGTCCCCTTCCTGGATTCCCCTCAGTTTGGCAGCGTTGATGTTTACCCAGTCGCAAAGGGTTTCATAGCCTCTCTGCATCAGACTGACGCGCTCCTTTGACTTCAAAAATTCGGAAATTTCGCTGATTGTCAGCTCGTTCCCGTCCTTGAAAATAAGGTCAGTTGCGATTTTGTCAGCCGTCAGAAGGGCAGCGGCGGCCATAGCTTGCTTTTCTGTCGTGGACTGTGCGGTGCATTGCTGGAAATAATCGTCATAGAGTTCTTTTGCACGATCAATTACTCCATCGGATTTCAAATGCTGAATAAACATCTTTCCGGCAAAACCGTAATTCTGTTTAAGCGCGTTTGCGGTTCGGTGTCCATTTTTGATAACCTGTTCTCCGGCCATGCACTCGATTTCAAAAACACGGTTCATTGCACCTTCTCCGTCCAAATCGGATACAATCGGCGTTTCACCTGACGTAATGAAAACCATAGCCCATTTCGGTGTGTAGTTGAGTCCAAGGCTTTTGTTTGAGCGCAACTTTCCGGAACCGCTTGCAAGTTCATAGACATTAAACTGCACTCGTCCGTGATGATCTTTCGCAAGCTGCAATTCGTCTATGTACAGTGGCAAACTGTGGAGGAAACCGGCCATCATTTCAAAACCTACTGACGTCGATCTAAATGTCGGGAAGAATGCGCCGCCAGGGGCAGGGTCAGCCCACACAGATGCGCCAAGCATTTGTCCAACTGTCTTACCGGTCCCGGACGATACAGACCACAGGTGAACAAAAAAGGGAGAAATTCCGAGCGGTTCAATCAACGGCGCGGCAAAGGACGCAGCGAGAACAATTCGTGCTGTCAAACTGTATGTTCTCGCGTCAAGTGCTTCCTTTAACCATTCGTCAAACGATCCACGCTCTGTAATTGCCCGATACGTTCCGGCAAAGGCGGGAGCGCCGTCAAATTCAGCGTCACCGTTGTATGGGGCAAATCCTTCCTCGTTCCAGCCCATACGAGATACACACTTGACTTCCTGGATTCCGTCATAGTTTATATCTGTGACGTCCCGTAAGTAGTCCACAAGGGCCTTTGCACGATCGCCGCCTGTAACGGAAACACCATACGGAGCCAGCCGGTCAACAATCTTTGTTGGTGACGCCATATCACAGGCGTCTATAATTACCGGCGTCCAGTTTGCCCTGGCTGAATTTCCTCCGCGCTTGAAACGCAGCTCATACTTGATAAGCGATGTGTCAATAGATCGGAGCCGTCTTGCCGGGAAAATTGGGTGGGAACAGGCAACCTCCATCTGTGATCCTGTCGGCCTGTAAACGCCCATTTCGTCAACGATCCATTCACCTGTACTAAATTCCGGTGCTTCTTCCAGGTTGGAAATTCCGTTTTGAGATATAACAGGCTTCTTTTCTGCCGATTTCTGCAATTTATAGAGGTAGAACAGCCGCTTGAAGTTTGAAAAACCTACCTCTTTTGCAAGCACAGAAAGCCGTCTCTCAGCCATGCCCTGCTTAAACTGATCTTCAATCGCATATAAATACTCAAAGACTTTGCCGGAATCGAAATCTTCAAGTGTAAATTCTGGTGCTTGGCTGCCTGTTATCTGTTTCTCAGCCAAAGAACCACCTCCGATCTGTTGTTATCGGTTTGTTGTTGATTGGATTCAATTTTGATGCTCAAACAGTGAAAGTCTTGTCTGTGCTTCACACAGTTCATACCACGCAGATTCAACATACCGTAAGGCGTATGCCATTTCGTCTGTAATGGCCGCGAGACCGCCATCAATGGCCGCTGTTTCCGCTTTGTCGCAAAGGGAGTCAAGTTTAACGTATCGTTCCAGTGCGTTGTTGTAGGCCGTTCTCAGGGCTGACAGAGCGCGCTTGCGTCTTTTTATTTCCTGCCGTCGCTTGTATGCCGCTCTGTTTGCTTCCTGTTTAGCCTTTTCGTCCAGTTCACAGCCGATTGGAAGTCCGAGGTTGAAGTCTTGGTTAATCTTCTTCATCGCATCCATGAACGGCAATCCGAAATATTGTTGCACGAAGGATAAGACGTTGCCGCCGTTGTGACAGCCAAAGCAATACCAGCCTCTATTTCCAGGATAGATTTTCATGCTGGCTGTTTTTTCTCCGTGGAAGGGGCAGCGTGTAAAACCGCCCCTGTCCACTGGTAAACCGTACATTTCACAAACTTCCGGCATTGTGACTGATTGTGTGATGCGGTCTGCATAGTCGGTGTACATGGTTAGGAAATACCCATCTGTACGAACAGGCCGTTTTTGTCGTTGATCGTTCCGTTCAGTTCGTCCATGATTTCAGGCGCAGACTTCACTTCTTTCAGCTTCTTGTCAATCAGATCATAGTCAATCGGACAGCAGCCGTTTTCTCCGTCGCAATCCGTCTGACAATCAGCGGAATCAAGGCAGATTTCGTTTCTCCGCTCTCTGTCCTGATCGTGGCAAAGGTCAAAATAGCTTTTGGCCCGGTATTTGGAGCCGGTAGAGCCAAAACCATTCTCGCCCCGTTCGGTTTTTGGAAAACTGTCTACGACGTCAATGTGCGGCATCAAGCAGGGAGTAATAACAAGCTGTGTGATCTTCGCTCCCTTTTCAACGTGGAAAATCTCGCTGCCGTGATTGATAAGTACCGCCTTGATCGAGCCGGAATAATCGCAATCGATTGTGCCTGTGCTTGTAATGCCGTACTTTGCCATCAGGCCGGATTTAGATGTTACCATACCGACGAATCCGTAAGGAATTTGGACGTGTACGCCGGTATCGATCACCTTACGGCATCCGGGGCAAACCAAGCAATCGACAGGAGAAAAAAGGTCAAGCCCCGCGTCGTTATTATGCGCTCGTTCCGGCATAAACGCTCCGGGGTCAAGCATAATGTTCATATCGTAACCTCACTTTCATTTAAATTTTTTGAGTGCCGTTCTGAACCGGGATGCCGTTTCGTGTGTTCCATGCTTTTTCTGCATCTTCCGGGTGGTCGTACAGTCCTGTTGATGCGCCACAGTCCCGGCATTGTCCATAACAGGCGGTTGCGCCGAGGATTGCAACATTAGCCGAATTGCAAAATGGACACTGGATAAGCCTGTTCATTCCTTGCCCTCCAACAATTCAATAATCCGCTTTGCCGTAGATGCTTTGGAGCAGAATTTAAAAACAGTGCCATAGCTATATTCAACCCTTACCATTGCATCAATCAACGAACGACCAGACACAGGCGAGTATTTACTTTTCCACCGGGCTACATCGTTGATGTTTTTGACGGCGGGGCCAGCTTCGACAAGGATGATCAGTTTCAAGCCCTGTTCCTTTGCTCTCCTTACCTCACGCCAGAACCGGGCAGAATCGTTTCGGTTCAGAAGGTTACTGGCGCATTCTGCAAGCGACATCTTGCGGTCTACAACGATGTTTGAACCTTCGTAGGTGTAATCTCCCGTCTGCAAGCAACGCACTTCATACGGGATTTTGTGGCGTATCAGATAGTTCTTAATGTGGGTGTCAGTCGAGCGTCCTTGCGTCCACTGTTCGCGGCTATCCACATAAAGCGTCTTTTTCTGTTCCATAGTCGTCAAAACGGCATTTCAGCATCACTGTCTTCAATCATTACAAAGTCGCCTGTGGTTGCCGTCTGGGAAGAAGTGTTGCTGTCACGCTTAGAGTCAGCCAAATAGACATTATCGGCTTGGATTTCCCACGAAATGCGGTTGTTGCCGTCCTTGTCCTGCCACTTTCTGGATTCAAGGCGACCGTGAACAACGACCATGCGCCCCTTGTCTGCGTACTTTTCAAGGAAATCAGCGTTGAACCTCCAGAATACGCAGTCGATGAAATCGGTCAGCTTCTCGTCACCGTTCTTGCGGTCACGGTCAACGGCGACAGTATTGTTGATAACGGATACGCCGCTCGGTGTGGTTTTCTTCTCGATGGGCTTAGTCAAGCGGCCCATGATCGTAATATCATTCAGCATTGATTATTCCTCGCTTTCGTTCTGTGTTGTTTCGTTCTGTTCTGTCTGTTCGACCTGTTCGTTTTTCGCCGCCTGTTCCATTTCTTTCCGCTTCTGCCCGCACTCGACGCACAAAGAAACGCCGTACTTCTTGACTGCATTCTTGGAAATCACATCAGCGGAAAACTGTCCAAACGCCTTAACGGGTTTCCCGCAGTCAGAACAGATAATAGGCGCTTCTGCTTTGGAGGACGGAGCGGTTTGACGGATTCTGATACCATCAACCATATCGCCGCTGGACGGATCGCGGACATTGTGCTGCAAGTAAAGCTGAATCTTTTTGCCGACAAGCTGTTCAGCGGTTACGCCTTTGAACAGTTTTCGGAGCGTCTTCCGGTTCGTTGCGTTCACAACGAGCGGACGAACCTGATTGATGCAGCCGGGTACGGTTTCTTCCTCAAAGACGATAACGTCGTGCTGTTCCTTTCCCCTCGCAAGGGTGATCTTCGCGTTGTACAGGGCCTTGATGGTCAGCACGGGAGAAGAGTCAGGCTCAAAGTCCTCCGCACCCATGTACTCGCTGTTTCTGAACGCTCCGAGCCGTTCCTTGCCGGACAGCGGCTTTGCGTTCATAAGTTCTTTGGTAATCATTGTGTAACCTCCTTGTTTGATAATTCAATCTGTGCGATATAGTAAAAAAACGGATAAAACTGTTGCGGGACTACTGCGTTTCCGAGGCATTTAATTCTGTCCACCCGATTGGATATCCCATCAGCCACTCGACCCACACCGGGTTCAGGTATCCAATTCTTCCAAGCGGAGTGACTTCCGCAAGGCTTCTCAGTAGGCCGTCGTAGCCGCGCTTGACTCTCTCTCTCTCTCTCTCTCTACATGAACAATCTGTGAATCTGGTTTCCAATATCTGCTCAGGCAACCGCCTCTGTAATCCGTTGCTGTCGGGGTCGGTATCAGCTTCGTGAATTGCTGTTCGTATCCCATCAGCCATTCCAGCAGCCCCGGATTCGTCTTGCCTCCGTTGCCCTGTGACAAATTCCGGCGTTCTTCCTCCGTTATCAGACCACGCTTCGCCATCCGCTCCAATGTCTGAAAACTGCCCGTCCCGCCGCATAACGCCGCTCCTGTTGACGGAGTAGGCCAGAATGCACACGCGGTCTCGCCTGTGCGGGGCGTCGACGCCGCAAGCTGGAACAATAAACGCCTGCGTGGCGTAACCTTCGTTTTCCAGGTCAGAAAGCACCGTGTCGAGTGCCAGATTGACGATTCCAGGCACATTCTCACCAAGCACCCAAGCGGGGTTAAGTTCGCGTATAACTCTGAGCATTTCCGGCCAGAGGTAACGGTCATCTTCCTTGCCTCGTCGCTTCCCGGCAACGGAGAAGGGCTGACATGGAAATCCCCCAGAGATAATGTCAACTGTCCGTAATCCTGTTTTTTCATAGAAACTTTCCTTTGTCAGCGTCCGAATGTCACGCCATCGCGGAACATCCGGCCAGTGCATTTCCAGCACTTTTGTTGGATAATCGGCCCATTCGCACTGACCAACAGTAACGAATCCAGCCGCTTCTGCCGCAAGGTCAAGACCACCAATGCCAGAGAACAAGGAAAGGTGCGTCAACTGTACGATGTCATTCATCCTCACCATCCCTTACCCATTCCAGCAGATACGCTTCGTTCGCAAGGCCGGTAATGCCGCAGTAACCAGGCCATACATCGGTTTCCTTGCATTCGTTATAAAGCCCGATGAACTCTCTGAACTTATCGTAACCAAGCTGAATGACATCTTCAGTCGCCTCAATGCGGTTGATACTGTACGGCGGTTTCTTCTCCTGGGCGATAAATACGAATCTGGGCAACTTGTCCAGTCCAAGACAAGTCTGAACGCCAGCTCCGTACATTCCTGTCTGTAAGTGATAGCCGTAACTGTACATATCTCGGACAAATTTATAGGTAGATGCGTTTGCTGTCGTTTTGTAGTCAACGATTGCAACTTCACCGTCAATCTCTGTCAGACAGTCAACGCGGCATTTGCACTGTTCCCCTGTCATTTCGTCCGTCCAGAAAAATTCCTGTTCGTGCGCTCCGTTCAGAAGTTCCATAACATCCAGGTCAGAGCGGCACTTCTCTACCATTTGTCGAGCCGTCTCCGCACTGTCAGCATCAATCATGGTCAGTTCGTTTTCTTCGCATTCGATACGGATTTCATCCAGCCGTTCCTTGTCTGCTTTTGTGCGAAGGTTCAGTTTTGGCAGCACATAGAACATCGAATCGACTTTATCAGGTTCTAACAACAGAGCGTGAACATACTGTCCAAAAACAAGTGAATCAGTCGGTGCGGGTGGATGGTCTTTGTACCACTTGAATTTCTCAGGCGATTCATTCATTTTCCACAGTTCCGAACGGCTGATAGCCGGATTGGAACGGTATTCTTTTTCGGTCAATTGTCGCTCCTCCTTTCTCCGTCAGCACAGAACCAGTCTGCATACCAGGAGTCGAGATCAAACATCCAGTGTGTAGCGACACGGCAATTTTCGGTTTTGTACCTCTTGCAATCCCCGCACCTTACGATGTCCCGCTGCCCATCACGATACCCTTTTTCATACTGTTCCCTGTCGTACCGTAGCGCACGGATCAGTTCATTGCGGTCAACATCAACGCCGACATTCAGAATTGACTTGTAAATGTACTCGTCAACAGCTTTGTTCGTTTCGTCAACAATGTTTTCCGTCATGGTTTCAATCAGTTTAATAGGGCTTTCGTATGCCATTATTTTTTGCTCCTTTCTATTTCGCCCATGAGCCAGATGCCCTCCTTGTTTTCCTTTTCCATACACCCAAAGCATCCATGCAGTTCATAATCTGGACACGGAATATATCCTGGGTTTTTATCTGGATCGCGCATTTTTCGGACGCAATAGTATGTTTTCATTCCGCGCCATCCTTAACTCTTTCAATCTCGACCATCATCCAGTACCCTCCCCACGCCGCATGGTAAAGATAATCAGCGATCTTTCTGTCCCGCTCTGACTCGGCGTAGTCCATCATGCTCTGTGCGGTCAGCATCAGCTCATAAGCGTGGTTCCGGGCCGCAATGATATGCTCTTTTTTCAAGGCTCAACCTCCCACCTTCGCGCCGTGTGAGCAGTAGTCCCATGGTTTAACAACGCCGCACATCGGGCCATTGCAGATGCCGTTGAAGTCCTTGAATCCCAGGTGGATGCAATCCTTACACCGCACAACCTCCACCACATAGGCGGCAGGCTCCTCCTTGACCGCATCAAGCAAATAGTGTAGCTTGCAGTTTGCATCGCAATCCGGTAAAGGGCAGTAGGCGCAGAATTTTTTGTTGAGTTTTTCTAAGATAGTGTCCCGGCTTATGAAATCAGCCATCCCCGCCGCCTCCTTCATCCCCGTTGAGCCATTGTTTCAGTCTAAAGGCGCACGATACACACAGTTCAATTTGCTCTTTTGCGTCACCCCAACAATCTATATCGTAGCCAACCACAATCTTGCTTGATTTAGGGTTAATAACTGATCC